>AFSR01000523.1_pt1 | contig 25724 bp, 28 predicted proteins | sample 296848 | NCBI WGS metagenome assembly AFSR01 (sample SAMN02954305, study PRJNA68063) | hot springs metagenome | biome: terrestrial; feature: Mushroom and Octopus hot springs; material: microbial mat core samples; isolation source: Yellowstone National Park Mushroom and Octopus hot springs ...
GACCAGGTGTACCGCTTCCTGCTGCCGCTGCTGGAGGCGCGCGGGCTGGTGCAGCGCCACGGCGGGCAATGCGCGCCGGCGCTGGGGGCGGCGGCGTTTCTGGAAGCGCCGCTTGCTGCGCAGCGCGCGCGCCTGGTCGAGGCGTGGCTGTACTGCGCGGCGCCGGACGCCTGGCTGCGGCGCCTGCGCGTGGCGGACAGCGGGCTGGACGCGCCAGCGCTGCGCCGCCGCCTGGTGCAGTGGGCGCAGGCGCTGCCGCCCGACCGCCTGTTCGCGCCGGAGGCGACGTATGCTGCGCTGACGGCGACGTTCGGACCGCTTGCCGATGCGCAGACCCACGGCTTCCGCGTCGTCCGCCGTCCGCCGTGGCGACGGCGCAGCGGGGCGCGGGTGTGGCAGGCGGCGCTGCGGGGTCCGCTTGCCTGGCTGGGGGTCGTCGCCTGGCAGGACGGGCGGGTGTACCGTCCGACGGCGGATGCGCCGCCGGACGGCGCCTGGCGCTACGGCGCGCCGGGGGAGGTCACGGTGTCGTTTGGCGCGCTCGACGCGGATGCGCTGAGGCTGGCGCAGGGGGGGCGCTGGGTGCGGGGCGATGCAAACGGGCTGACGGTGCAGGTCGCCGCTGCGTCCGGCGTGCTGGGCGCGCAGGTGCGGGAATTGCTGGCGCGCCGCGCGGGGGAGGCGCCGGACGGGTGGGGGACGCCGGAGGACAGGGCGCCGGCGTTGCGCCTGGCGGAAGGTGCGCTGCTGCTGGCGGATGCGCCGGGCGACCTGGAGCGGGCGCTGCGGGGGCGGAGCGTGCGGCGGTATGCGCAGCGGCTGGCGCCGGGCGTCGCGCTGGTGCGGGCGGAACACGTCGCGGCGGTGACGCGGGCGCTGGCGCGGCAGGGGATCACGGTGGACCGCCCGCCGACGGGCGGGGCGCGGGCGGCGTCGGGCGGGGCGCTCCCGGCGGCGCCGCTGGCGCCGGGGGAGTGCGCGGCGCTGCTGGCGGCGTGCGCGTATGCTCGCCGGTACGCGCCGGAGGGGCTGCCGCTGGTCATCCCCGCGACGCTGGAAGCGCGGTTGTGGCAGGGGCTGACGCCGCCGCTGCGCGCGGCGGTGGAGGCGGCGCTGGCGGGTATCGAGGCGCCGGAGGCGGCGGGGAGCGGGGGGACGGGGAGCGACGCCGCGCCGCTGTGCACGGATCCCGATGCGGCGCTGCGGACGGTGCGGCGGGCGCTGACGCAGCAGCGACTGGTGACGCTGGCGTATGAGACGGGCGGGGAAGGGCGGATCACGCGGCGCACGGTGCGCCCGCTGGGGCTGGAGCGGCGGGGCGACAACTGGCTGCTGCGGGCGTATTGTTTGCAGCGCCGCGCGGAACGGACGTTTCGGCTGGACCGGGTGCGGGGGTGTGCGCTGGCGCCGCCTGGGGGGCGTTGGGAGCCGGAACCGGCGGCGGCGGCGGTGCAGCCGGTCAGACCAGATAGTGCGTTGGATCCTTGCTGACCGCGCCAATGCCGATGATCTGAATACGGGTGACTGCTGCTTCATCGAGACGGTAGCAGCGCACACTGTCGGTGTTCTGGTCGATCATACGCTGGAGTTCGCGGACTACCGTCGCAAACGCGCGCGCGTCCAGGATGCACTCGAACACGCTGTACTGCACGCGCGTTCCCCAGCCTTTGAGATATTTCATAACGTTCGTGCGCCGTCGATCATCGACGATGTCGTAACTGATAATGGTGAACACGACAGGTTTCCTCAGTTATTCAGACTGAATCCTGTGTACTGTTCCTGCTCACCGCGAACGATGCGCGCAATCGCCTGCGCTTGCAGCAGGATCACCCGTCGCAGCGGCGTCTGTTCGCCGCCGGGCAGCCGCACCTTCGTCTGGAGCATCGATTCGTACCGCTGCACCAGCAGTGCACGCCCGACATCATCGAGGTATACGGCATCCGGTCGTTCCTGCGGACGGTGAAAATGTTCGCGACCAATCGCATTGGTACGCACCAGATCGATCACCAACCGGTCGACGATCAACGGGCGAAACTCCTCCAGCAGGTCGAGCGCCAGCGATGGACGACCAGGCTCGATCACATGAAACACGCCCAGGTACGTATCGAGACCGGTGATCTGCACAGCGGTAATGACATCATGGAGCGCCAGCGTATACCCGAATGAGAGCATGGCGTTGATCGGGTCGGGCGGCGGGTAGAAGGCGCGCCCGCCGAATCCCCACACCGGCGGCAGCGATGCGCGCCACGCGCCGAAGTATGCCGCCGCCGCCGCGCCTTCGTGCCCGCGCAGAATGTCCACATGCGGCGCGTTTGCCGCCGCAGTCAGTGCTGCATCGATCTGCGCGATCGCCGTCGCTGCGGCTGGCCAGCCGGTCGCTGCCAGCAAACGACGCTGATTGGTCAGTTTGGCGCGCACAATATCCTTCGCCAGGCGTAGGGCGCGATCCGGTACGCCGACAAACTGCATCTGACGCATGCGCAGATCGCCGAAGCGTGATGGTCCGGCAGTCAGTGTGGCGTAATGGCGGCTGCCGTGCTGATTGGTGAACGTCACCGGAATGCCGCGTTCGAGCAGATCGATCAGCAGCGCCGTCGAAAGTTGCACCCCCCGACCCATCAGCACAACCTGGTCAATCTTCGCCAGTGGCACTTCGCTCAGCGTCTGCCCGTCTTTCGTGATCAGCACCTGATTATCACGTTTGCGCACCATCACGCCCTGTTCCTGGATGTAAAGGGTTGGCATGGATCGTTCCTTTCTTTGCCAATTGTCTGCGCTCAATACGCACCCGTCCGGCGCATCGAAACCCCTCGCCCTCGCCTGCACTCAGCGTTCAACGTTCCAGCGCCCCAACGTTCAACGTTCAACGTTCCAACGCCCTAGCGCTCAACGCCCCAACGCTCCACGTTCAACTTTCCAACGCCCCAACGTTCAACCTTGCAACATTCAACGTTCAACGCCCCAACGTTCACCCTTCACCCTTGCGCTTCATCCGTCGGCGCGCATTGCGAAGGGCGTCGCGCAGCGCGCGTTCCGCTTCGGCAAAATCGACCATTCCTTTGCCGAGGCGCAGCCCGCGGGTGCGTGGTGCGAGCGCGGCGCCCAGAAATTCGATCCCGTCGGCATACGCTGTGATATGCGTCTTCTCTGTGTTCAGCGTGAGGCGCAGAATATGCAATTGCCGCTGCGCAAAGTGCAATGCGCGTTCCGCTTCCTCCCGCGTTGCGCACATCACGACAAAATCGTCCATAAAACGCACCAGCCGCAACCCCTGGCCCGTCATCGCAACATCGAACGGATGGAGATAGATGTTCGCCAGCAACGGCGAGAGCGCGCCTCCCTGCGGTACGCCACGACTGCCTGGGTGTCGTAGCCGCGCAGCCGCTTCGCTCAACGCCAGGGCGCCAACCGCCACAGCGCCGGCGACCGCAAGACGCCGCCCGCCAATCCGTTGCAGGTAAGGCAGCGCGTGTCGCGCGCCGTCCATCACCGGACGCGCCAGCATCACCGCTGTCCAGAGGTGCGATTCCAGCCCCGGCTGACGCGGCGCCCAACCGTCTTCGCCGATGCCGCCACCCGGCGTCTCCCACATCGCCGCCGCATATGGTCCAACAGGCGGGGGTGGATGCAGCCGCTCCGCGCCCCACGACAGCGCGCGGCGCACTGCCGCCTCGCCGCGCTGAAGCGGAGTCGGCGGCGTATCACCTGGCAATGCCGCTTCACCCTGAAGCGCACCGGCTTCCAGCCACTGCGCAATCAGTTTCAGCACCGGCAACTCATCGATGCGCTGACGCACCAGACTCAGCAGCACCCGTTGATCAAGGCTATCGAAGTAGGTGGCAATGTCGGCATCAACCACCCATCCCAACCCCTGATCGGCATAGCGCTGCACGCGTGCAACTGCATCAGGAACGCCGACATACGGACGACAACCGTAGGAACAATCCAGAAAACATGGATCGAACAGCGGATCGAGCACCTGCTGAACGGCGCGTTGCGCCACCCGATCACGAACGGCGAGAATGGCGATCGCGCGTTCGCCGCCGCTCGCCTTGGGGACGGCAACCCGCTTCGCGGGCAGCGGTCGATACGTTCCATGCTGCAACTCGTCCGCCAGTTGCGCCATCTGGCGCGTCCAGTCCGCCTCGAAATCACGCAGCGTCACTGCATCCAATCCGGCGCTGCGCCCGCGACGCGCCACGTGGATATTACTCCGCACCCGCCGCCACGCCAGGGTAAGGTTTTCGACGCTGCAAATCTGCGGCATGAGCGGCGGTCCCTGGTAGCGTGGAAAAAGAGGCATCGCAGTACTCCTTCTCTATACCCTGAGACAGTTCACATATCACTGTTGACCGTAGCAAGACCCGCTTCTCGACCGACACGCGCAAGCCAGCCGCGTCCGTCGAGCGCCTCCCATGCCAGCGCGTCCGCCAGACGGTTGAGTTCGCGCGGAATGGCAATGAACGTCACGCTGCCATGCTGAAGGACGAGCATACGGGCGCGTTCGTGCAGCGGTTTGAGCGCCGTCGCCCGCACAGCGTGCCGTCCTGCGAGTTGATCGACCACGATGCGGCTATCGGTCAGGCACCGCACCGCCACGCCGGGAAAACGCCGGATGACCAGCGTTAACCCGGCAATGACCGCCAGATACTCCGCCTCGTTGTTGGTCGTCGCCGATGCGCGTTCGCACGACCACGCCAGCACCGCGCCCGCCTGGTTGCGCACGATGATCCCCAGCCCGGCGATACCGCGCGGCGGGAAACCAGGCGTACCGTCGACCTGAAGCAACAGATGGCTCACGACGGCATCCCCTGAATCAGGAGCACAAGACCGGTCAGCAGCATGGCGGCAATCAGCAGAATGATTGCAATGCAGCCGCGCAACAGACTGGTTATGATCGACCAGAACACCTGCGACGGCGCAACCAGCGCCACGATTGCCAGGAGCGTGACCAGCACTGCCGGAATAACCAGACACCAGGACATTGCCGTTCCTCCTTTCCCGACCTGCACCGATAACCTGGTCAACGCCCTTGTGTCTGGGATGCAATCGGGGTATCAGGCGTCTGCCTGTAGCATAGCAAATCACCCCGTCACAAACGTGACGCGCGGAGATCGTCGGGAAAACTCTTCGTCATCGCGGCGCGACCGTCATCGCAGGCGACCGAAACGAATGTCGGTCGACGCGGTCGCCACCTGGGAGCGCGGGCGTCTCGCCCGCCTGCGCGCCGGAGGCGCTTCGCGTCACGAGCGGATTATTTCGGAACGCAGGTCTCGCCCGCCTGCGCGCCGGAGGCGCGCGCACCCAGGGCATCTTCACTTGCAGTGGGAGAAGGGAGCAGGGGGGATGAGGGGCAACGGCGCATCAGGACGCCTCGCACGCCCCCTTCTCCCCGTCTGGGAGCATTGCGGCGCGACCGCAATCGCGGGCGACCGAAATGAATGTCGGTCTCCGCGGTCGCGGTCGCCGTGTGGGGCAGGAATACCGCGATCATTGTGAAGTGCGGGTGGGTGTTACCTGGACATGTGATCGGCATCCCGGCATGGTTAGGTTTCCCCTGATCCGCGATTGATGAGAAGGCTCAGGTCAGTCCATGGCGCATAATAGCCCTGAGCGATCATTGCATTCAGCCATCCGTTTGCCTGAGCCAGCGGAGCCAGACCTCGTTCCACTGCAAGGACGAGACAGCCAATTGATCCCGAAAACCGCGCCTGACGCAGCCGCGCTTCGGCGCGTGCAGCCCGGTCATCGGTCAGCATCAGCTAGTCGCGTTGGAGGGCGATGGCTATGCAACTGCGTTCGCCACGATGCAATCCCGCTGATAATGTTGCAGCCAGGCGCAGCTCGGTTTCAGTCAAACTGACAAGATGAAGCCATCCATCTTGCGTAAATGGGAAGATATGCTGTTCGATATCGGCAAAAATGCGTATCCCTCATGCTGTGCATCCTCAATTTCAGCCAATACCTCAGCTGGCAGGTAGACGCTACCGAAGATGTGGCGCAGCACCGCAAGCTGGCCATACTTGCGAAATTTGAGAGCACCGTGGTGTTACTGACCACGCTCACGAACGCGGCCTCAATTCCTCATACAGGGCATCCACTTTCGCCCGGGCTTCTTCGACCGTTTCCGGACCAAGCTGGAGCGGAATACCGCGTTCACGCAGGATGTCGCGCATCTGCGGCCAGCTGACGCCAGCCAGGTCGGCAGCCTGAGCGGGCGAGATCGCCTCATGCTGATACCGATAGATCGCAAGATTGATGCGCAGATCGGGGCGATTGCGAAGCAAATGGCGTAGCGCATCGACGATAACGGCGTTATCGTCAGCGTACAGCTTTGCTTTGACAAGATCCCGTACCGTGACCATTGCACATTCCTCCTTCGCCCCTGAGGTCATGTCATATGTCTCAGCAGGTATGTATGGTACCACTGCGGCTGGCGACTGACGCGCTGGCAGGATCAATCCGGTTGGCGGGGCCATGACGCAACCAGGGCAGAAGTAGATCGGATACGGGGTGAGCAGTATCAGAAATGCAGCGTTGAAGGAAGATTTGGCGCACAACCTGATGTTGGCCGCAGTTGGCTGAACCCGCCAACACCGTCCCCAGCACCCAGCGCGTCAGGGCATGCTGGCGGCGCTGCGGCAAGGCAGGCAGGCAGGCCTGAATCACGGCGCCCGGTACTCGTTCCGCAGTCGAGCATGGCATCCCCTCCTCCTTGCGCGAACAATGATTTCCCATGGTCGGACCGAGATGGTTGCCCGGCGCCCGCTGCCACGAAAGGGTTGACAGGTTGAACGCTTATCTCCCCTTTCAACCCCGTGTGGGAGAAGGGAGCAGGGGGGATGAGGGGCAAACATGCAGCGCAACGGAGCGGTCGTCATCGCGGCGCGACCGCAATCGCGGATGACCGACACGAATTGCGGTCGACGCGGTCGCCGCCTGGGAGCGCGGGCGTCTCGCCCGCCTGCGCGCCGGACGCGCGCGTACCCAGAGTATCAGGACGCCCAACCTCCCCCTTCGCCCCGTGTGGGAGCATTGCGGGGCGATCGCAATCGCGGGCGACCGAAATGAATTTCGGTCTACGCTGGCGCCGCCTGGGAGCGCGGTCGTCTCGCCCGCCTGCGCGCCGGAGGCGCGCGCACCCAGGGCATCTCCACTTACAGTGGGAGAAGGGAGTCGCTCACAGGGATAGATTTTTTGGCAAGCCCCTGCGTGCCATCTCCCATTTCAGCCGTCAGGACGCCCAAACTCCCCCTTCTCCCCGTGTGGGAGAAGGGGGCAGGGGGGATGCGGAGCAACCGCGCGCCGCAGCAGCGTGATCACCGCCTGCGTCGCGCTTCCTCACGAATGGCTTGCAGATTGAGAATCTCGGCGACCTCGTACCTGGTGGGGATTGAACCGGCAATCGGGCGGATATTCACCATCGCCGGAAATTGCCCGGAGCGCCCGTGAATCTCCGCCAGCAACGCAACCGCCAGCGGCGCCAGCGCGGGCGGATTGATCAGGAGCGGGATGGTCTGCCATTCGTCGGGGGTCAGACCCGCCCGATCCGCCAGTTCTGCCGCAACCACAGCGAGCGGGCGTTCCCGATCAATCTGCGACTCGATGGCGCGCACCTCCGGCGTGGCGCCGACGATCTCGACAATCCGGGCGATCTGTTGTTCTGTGAAGGGGTGGGAAAAGTTCAGAAGAATCATGGCGCTACCTTTCCTATGCCTGCAAACCTGATCTGTTTCGGCGCTGTCGCGCTATTGATGATAACATTGCCCTCCCTGTTGTAGACTGCCGGATAGTACTGCACCGGCGTGTCCCAGTTGCGCGCCGCCAGCGCCATTCCAACGCTCATCACCGCCGTGCCGCCGGTAATGTCAACCGCCACCGGCAACGCCTGCACCGGTCCGTGCGCCTCACGCAACGCCTGCATCGTCGCGCGAAACGTCTCGTCGAGCGATGTGGCATCGGCAATGTCGATTGTGTGGACATCCACATTGTTCTCGATCAGCCACTGGGTCAGATCACTTCAACTTTGATCGAGCGTCGCGCCGCACCTGCGGCGACACAATCAGCCAGCAATAGCGCAGCGCGCGCCCCGGTTGATGCCATTCGAGAATCGCCCGCTCCGGTCCGTGGGGACGCAACCCGACCGGCAACACCAGCGCGACGTGCGGCTCGATGCGCTCCGCCGGGATCACCTCAATGGTCTGCATCTTCCTGGCGTTCCCTTCGATCACCCTGCGCACGCCCCAGATGAGGAAGGGAAAGATCAGCGCCGAACCGACAATGATTCCGATCAATGTGGTCGGTTGCGCGCCAAACATCAGCAGCACCAGTTCGTACAGTGCGTTGCCGAGCATAGACAGCACCAGCGACGCGACGATGAACAGCGCTGGTGCGCGCGAGTCGAGAAACGGCGCCAGAAAGTCACCCAAACGACTCAATTTCACGTTGTCCTCCAGGCTGATCAGCATCGGTTGCGTAGAGCGCAACCATACGTTGTGCGCTTTCGCGCATCATATCCACCAGTTGCGCCGGTTCGATCACGCGACAATGCTCACGATAGCGCATCAATATCTGGTGAGCGCGCCACAGATCGTTCGTGACTGCCGTCACCTCCGCCGAACCGTCGTCAGCGTAGGTGATCTCGCTTTTCGGGAACCAGTGCGCCACATCGCGCGTGCGTGCCACCGCTGGCGCCAGCCAGTAGCGCAACGCATACGTCGGTCGCCGGTAGTCGTGGCGCAGCGCGTGCGGCAGGCGCCGCACACTGTCGGGAACAATGCGATCCAGGCGGTAGAGCACAAATCGCTCGCAAAGCGCCGGAACATCGCTCTGGAGACAGAACGCATCCAGATAGGTGTGTCCCTCACGATAGACGAATTCGAGCGGGGCGACCCGATGATGCAGTGCGGCGCCATCGGGGGTATGCGGCGAGCGATAGTCGAACTCGATTTCACGCTTCCTGATCACCTCTTTCAACAGATTCATCATCCTATCGACGCCACGCGCTGGCGCGCGCGGACGATCAACGCGCGGCGATGCAGTCATTTCACGCAACTGGTTGCGACGTTTTTCCGGCATGAGCAGCGTTACGCGCTCCAGAAAGGTGCGGATCTGCCCGGCAAGCGGAAGATCGCTCTCGCTATACGCATCGATCAGGAACGCCACTGCTTCGATCTCTTCGTCCGGCAGATCGAGCACCGTCAGGTCTCCCGGTGAAACCAGCACATATGTCCCGTTTCGTTCACGCTGAATATCGCAGTTATACTCCTGGCGCAGCGCGGCAATGTCGTGACGCAGCGCCGCCGCCGCATCGGATGGATAGATCCCATCAGGCACATCAGGGAATGCGGCATTGGCGTCAGCGATCAGAACACGCCCCGTCGCCGATCCGCGAATGAGACGTTGCACCAGAAAAAGACGCCGCCGATGGATGAGTTGAGAACTGCGCTTATTGCCGCCACGTCGAGATCGTTCGCCCATGACCACCTCCTCAGGCTGCAAGTGACACGAACCGATGGACACGCTCCCACTCCTGGCGCGACCTGCCGATCAGTGCAAAGAAGCGATCCAGCAATTCCTCAACAATATCGGCGAACTGTTCGTACTCCAGGGAGGAAATCGGGCGGAACCCATGCGCCAGGATACTGGTGTTGCGCACATACGAGCGCTGGCGAATATCGCCGATATTCCATCCACGCACCAGAGGATCGTCGAGCGCCTGAAGCAGCATATAGCCGTCGAACAGCGCGATGGAGCGTTCTGAAGAAGGCAGCGGGTACTGTTTGCGAAACCCCTGGTCGCGCTGCGCCTGCCGGTAGCGATCATCGAGATCGGGGACGCGCTGCAGGGCGGCATCAAACGATGGTTCCGCCGTCCAGATGCCATAGGTCGCCAGGCGATGCTGCGACAGCAATTCCAGGCAGCGGTAGCGCATCAGCGCCGCGACATCGTAGCGTTCCTGGGCTGCGCGGCGCAGTGCGGCGCTGTGAAGCGAACCGAGCAACGCCAGCCCCTGATTCAGATCGCGCAGCGCCGTCAGCGCATCGGCTGGCGGAGTCTTGCGCTGAGTCAAACGCCGGTTGATGGCGGTCAACTGCGCCAGCGTCTCGCGTTGCGCCTGCAACGTACCCCGCGCCGACTGAAGATTGCCAGGCAACACAGGATGCGCCAGCACGCGGTCGAGCGCCTCACTCGCCTGATGAGGTGTAAACCCGTCCCAGGCGAGATACGCCGCCGCGAGATCGGCATAGATCGCATAATCGGGATTGTCCGGCACCCGCTGCGCCAGATCGCGGAAGATCTTCTCAGCGCTGGCATAGTCGTAGTTGTTATGTAAACGACGCGCCTCAGCCGCCTCCAGGTCGCCGAAGACGGTATACGGGTCTTCCGGCGTCGCAAGGCGCTGCGTACCGGGAACCGGGCGACCATCGGCATAATCGCTATCGACGTAGACCGCCGCCAGGCGCAGCACATGCGCCGCTTTTGCCAGCCCGACCGTCATTGTCGATTTACCGCCGGTCAGATCAACGGCGATCTCGTGGCGCTCCAGATCGCGCCAGCGATCAAGAACCGTCCGCAACCCGGTGTAAACGCGGAGTACACTGGAATAATCGCCGTCCGGGCAGAACCAGTCATCGGGGGAACAGCGCAGCGGCGCCTGATCGGCGATCTGCGCAAGACGTTGACGCACCTCGTCCAGCTTTGGGCGGGATTGATCGGTAAGCAAAAACGCTACCCGCTCCGGGTTGAGACCGGCGATCAGGAGCGCCGGTGTATCCGCCTGAAGTGTACCGACCAGCACCAGACCGCGAAATGCACACCCGTCTGCGGTAGCGCGAAAGGACGCGAAGATTTCGGGAAAAGGGATCCGCTTATCAGACGCCGTCATTACTACACCTCCCACTGCGCTGGATATGTCTGCTGAAGAGTATACATCCAGAAGCCGTCACAAACGTGACGGACCGCAGGGAAGCAGCAATGCGTCATCGCAAAGGGCGCCGACATTTAGTGCGGCGTGAGGCGAGAAGAGGTACGCCGAAATGATGGTCGTGAAAGCGCGCCGCTCTCGCCCGCGCAGGCGGGCTTCGCCTTCCATCGCCGAGGGCTTTAGGGCGACGGCACGCGGCGCATAACGGATTAAATGCTCAATTTCCATTATTTCGGCATGGGTCTGAGCAGGCGATGGGTGAACGAAATGATGGTCGTTGAATAATTCCTCCGCTCTCGCCTGCGCAGGCGGGCTTCGCCTTCCATCGCCGAGGGCTTGTGGTCGTTGAAGAAATGATCCAGTAGAGCCCGCGCAGGCGGGCTTCGCCTTGTATAGCCGAGGGCTTATGGTCTTTGAATAAATAATCCGCTATAGCCCGCGCAGGCGGGCTTCGCCTTGTATAGCCGAGGGCTTTAGCCCGACGGCTCGTGCGGTAGAGCGGATTTAATGCTCAATCTCCATCAGCCCGCACGATCAGGGTCAAGCTCGACGACGAACGATGTCGGGTGTACAGCAGTTCTCGAAGAGGTAGCACCTGTTGGAATGTATCTGAGAAATGCTGTCATTTCCACGCGCGCGAGAAAAGCACGCTGCTCGTTCTGTGCGCGCTCAAGAACCCTGTGGGGGCAGCGGGTTGAAATAGGTATAGACCAGTCGCGAAAACGCGGCAATCGTGGACATCATAATCCGGTCGGGTACGGGCGCATCGCCCGCAGCAATGGGACGATACACATAAATCGCTACTACATAGTCGCCGCCGGGGGAGCGCACAATCCCTACATCTGCCTGCATATCCTCAATCCAACCGCTTTTGTGCTCAACTCTTACCCCTTCAGGAATACCGGCGACCATCCGTCGTTTGTCGCCATTTTCGGCGAGGCGGTCGAGCATCTCGAGACACCGTTCCGGTGTGAGGGTATCACCGAACTTCTCCAGCAGCATTCCTTCACCGCGCGCGCAGCGATCGACCTCGGCGTACAGACTCGCCATTTCCCGCGGGGTGGTGCGCAGGTAACGTCCCGCATCGGTGTACGGCGGCTTTCCACCGCGGGCAGGACCCGCCTTTACCTTCAGTTTCATCAGTTTGATGTAGTCCTGCGCCTCGAATGGTACATACTGAAACGTTTCGGGGAAGCCGAGATCAGCGAGCAACGCGCTCATTCGCTCCGCGCCGACGATGGCATCCTCGGTGCCGACGCCGCCGATTGATGCGGCAAGGAGCGCATTCGCTGCCAGATTGTCACTCTCGACGATCATGTTGCGCAATGCGGTTTGCTGCTTTTCGGTGAAATCGGGGAGGTTGATGTAGGCGTTGAGCATGATCGGCATTTTGATCGTGCTGGCAGCAGCAAACGCAGTATCGGGATTGAGTGCGGCGACAACTTCGTCCTGCTCCAGATCGTAGACGTACACGCCGATCACCCCGCGCCACGTTTCAGCCATTGCCTGAAGCTGATCCTGGAGCATCTGCGGGTCTGGACGCACCGCCGGTCCACGTTGCGGGGTCAGCGTCAGCGTCACGCGCCGCGGTGCGCCGACAGAGCGCAGGCGGTCGTCGATCTGCTGCAAGGCGCTTTCGATATCGATGACCAATCCGCCTTCCATGACGAAGCTGCGCGACATTGCAGTGGTTCCGGTGATGATCGAAAACTGTGCCGGAGTGCTCGCCTGTTCATTCAGCGTTGCCAGCGCTTTGCGCAGTTTTGCTTCATCGTAGACCACCTGCAAAGGAATGCGCTCGCCAGCCGACGCCGCGCGCGCGGCATCGATCATGGCATCGAGATCCAGGCGCATATCGATATCTTCGACACGCAGCAGCAATTCCTGATCACCGGCGCGAATATCGAGCGGGCGCAGCAACGGCGCCAGGCGCGCCGTCAATTCACGCCGCGCTTCGGTGGGCGTCAGCCCACCGACCTCGATGCCCGCGATATAGACCCCCTCCGCCAGGCGCGGCTCTGGCGTGGCGGTGGGCACAGGAGTCGGTGTGGGAAGCGGTGATGGAACCGGCGTCGCTGTGGCGTCCGGCGTTGGCGACGCTACAGACGGCGGAGCAACCGACTGCGCCGCCGGTGTCCCGCATGCAACAGCAGCAGCAGTCCGATGAAAAGATACCATCTGCGCAGCAACGTGGCGTGCGCTCGTGTCGTGTCGTTCATGAACGAAATGCCTCGATGAACATAGACTCAGGAATGTGTGGAAGAACCAGGAATCGAGAACTGAGAACCAGGAACCGAGAAACGGATGAGGGGCCTGGGGTCAGGGGTTGGAAATCCTCTCCGCGTTCAACCTTCAACACCCTCGCGCCACTGCTCCCGCTGCCGGTCTGCGCAGCGTCGCGGCACCCCTACACGTTGCCTCGCGCCGCCGGTCCCGGCGCAGCGCCGCTGCGCCCCTACACGTTGTCGTCCCACGTTCAACGTGCAACGTTCAACCTTCAACCCCTCGCGCTTCGCGCCTCGCGCCTCTGAATGGTATACTACCACATATTTACGCGACGACTTGCGCAACGGTATGATTACGACCCTTCCTGAACGGATCGCAGCGCTGCCGCCAGCGGATCGTGCGCGGTGCGAACGTCTCTTTTTCGTCCAGCGCGTCGAAGGGCAGGCGGTGATACCGCCTGCGATGGAGTCCTGGGTAAACGCCAGTTTTGGCGCGATCGACCGGGTGCGTCACCAGATGATCGTGCGGGTTGTCAACCGTTTCACCCTCGAAGGAACGCTCTTCAACCCGCTGCGCGCCTTGCGCCCGGCAGGAGCGGTGGCGAGCGACGACGAACTGTACGCCTGGATTGCTGCCGAGTTGAACCATCTCGACCTCTTTGCGCAACCACTCGATGCTACCAGCGCCGACGTGTTTGGGCGCATCCGTGGTCGCTTCTGCATTAGCGCGTCGAACATCGCCAAATACGACGGCTGGCACGGGCTGGTGATCTTCGATGAACCGCATCCTCTCCGATTCAACCGCGATCAGTTCGCCGATTACCTGGATGTTGCAATGCGCTGGCTCGAAACGGCTCACCGACACGACCCCCAGGCTATCTACCCGATGATCACCTGGAACTGTCTGCCGCGCAGCGGCGCCACCATTGCCCATGGACACATGCAAATGTCACTAGCGCGCGAGATGCACTACACCCGTCCGGAACTCTGGCGGCGCGCCGCGCTTCAGTACGGTGGCGTCGAACGCTACTTCGACGATCTGGTGATGACCCATGCCAGCCTGGAACTGCTGATTGCCGATACGCCCGATGATCAGATGTTCGTCCATCTGACACCACTGCGCAACCGTGAAGTCATTGCCCTGCTATCATACTCATCATCGTCGCCCTCCCTCGTCGAACGTCTGACAGCACTGATCTACCCAACGCTGCGAACAATGATCGACTGCCAGGGCGTGCGCGCTTTCAACGTTGGAATTGCGCTACCACCCTTGACCGATGCGACCGGGGCGTGGAGTCGCATGCCAGTCATTGCGCGCCTCGCCGACCGTGGACCGGCGCTGAGTGTTCGTAATGACTGGGGAGCGATGGAACTGTTCGCTACTGGCTGCGTCACGGTTGATCCGTTCGAGGTGGCGACCACGCTACGCCGAACATAAGATCCCAACACTCACGCCTCCGGTCGCGTGCCGAGCGTTACGTCAAGCGACAGTTGATCACCATCGCGCAGCACCTCGAGCGTCACGACATCGCCCGGCTTGTACTCTAGCAACAACGCGCGCAGCGATTGTCCTGGGCCGATTGGCTTACCGTTGACCTTTGTCACAATGTCACCTCTGCGCAGACCCGCGCGTGCTGCCGGTCCACCCGGCTCGACGGACGCGATCAATGCACCAGCATTGACCGGCAGATTATTATCGAGCGCCAGCATTGCATCGATAGTACCGAAGCGCACGCCAAGGAAAGGATACACAACCTTGCCGTTCGCAATCAACTGCTCACTCACCCGCTTCGCAATCGAACCCGGCACCGCAAAGCCAAGCCCTTCGGCAGGCGCCGCCCCCAACCCGCCGCCGCGCACGACAAGGGTGTTGATGCCAACCACTTCACCCCGCAGATTGATCAACGGACCGCCACTGTTTCCGCTGTTGATCGCTGCGTCGGTCTGGATCAACCCTTCGGGCGCATTGCCGCCGAGTGAACGATTCAGCGCACTCACCACGCCGACGGTCACAGTATTGCGGAAATCACCCAGCGGGCTGCCGATCGCAATCACCGTTTCGCCGGGTTGCAGCGCGTCGGAGTCGCCCAGCACCGCAACCCCCGGAACCGGACCGTCAACCTTGACGACTGCCAGGTCCATCAACGGATCGGCGCCGATCAGTTTCGCGTCGCGGCGCGAACCATCATAGAAGATCACCGAGAGCGAACGATACCCCTCAATCACATGATTATTCGTAAGAATGTAGCCATCAGCGCTGATAATGACCCCTGAACCGCTCCCACGACGCACCAAACCGCCCGGCTGATCCGGAAGCGGAAACGGCAGATCGCCGAGCAACGGCGATGCCTGCGCGCCAGATGCCAGCGTATTGACCACCGTGACAACCGCTGGCGACACCTTCTGAACGACTTCGACCACCGGTGAGACGGATGCTGGCGCAACCGGAGCAGTGGTTGGCGCTGGCGCAATCGTCGGCGCTGGCGCTGGCGTGTTACCGGGAGCGACCGTGGGCGCTGGCGCCGACACCGGAACAGGCGCCGGACTCGTCGGCTGCGCCGCGATGCGCTCTATCTGCTGCTGCGTCACATACCAGGCAACCCCGCCGCCTGCCAGCGCACCGATCAACGCACCGATCAGCAACGTTGCGATCATGCCAAAGATCAGGGCAAATTTTGTTCCACGCTCCATAGAGCGACCTCCTGTGCTATGCTTCAGCATAAAGTATGCGCTCCCGATATAAACACAATGTTAGACCAGCATAAGAAACTGCTTAGTCTTGATCACCGGTAGTAAAGGCATCGTTGCGGGTTGGCGCAGAACTGCGTATGCGGTATAATGTGGGAAAGTATACATTTCAAGCCGTCTCCGCAGTACGGGATCGATGGTTGACCGATGGAAGAAATTCTGATCATCGACGACAGCAAGCAAATCTGTTCTCTGCTTGCTGACCATGTATTGCCGGAGCTGGGCTACACTCCAACGATTGCACACACCGGACGCCAGGGGCTGAATCGTCTCCGTCAGCGTACTCCTGATCTCATTCTCCTCGATCTGCAACTTCCGGACATCAGCGGTCTCGACCTGTTGCGCCTGATTGCCCAGGAAGGGTACGATGTGCCCGTTATCCTCATGACGGCGCATGGGTCGGAAGCGATTGCGGTCGAAGCGTTTCGTCTGGGAGCGCGCAACTACCTGATCAAGCCATTCAGTGAGACCGAGGCGCAGGCAGCAATCGATCAGGCGCTGCGCGAACGGCGCCTCAAGCGCGAAAAAGAGCAACTCACCCGCAACCTGCGGCAGCGTGTGCAGGAACTGACCGTCCTCTACTCGATCGGCAAATCGGTCAGTTCGCTGCTCGATCTCGAAGAACTGCTGGTGCGCATCGTCGAAGCTGGCGTCTACATTACGCGCGCTGAAGAGGGCTTTCTGCTGTTGCGCGACCCGCACGCCAACGAACTCTACCTGCGCGCGGCGAAGAATCTTGGCGAGCAGCGCGCCCAGAAGATGCGCATGCCGATTGACGACAGCCTGGCAGGGCAGGTGATCCGCACCGGAAAGCCGATCCGCCTGGATAAAGCCGGCGCCGGCGCACAGTTGAAAGTCATCACCGGATTCCTGGTGCGCGCGATTCTTCAAGTGCCGCTGATGGTCGGCAATCAGGTGATCGGTGTTCTCGCGGTCGATAATCAGCAATCGGAACGCACCTTCAGCGACAATGATCAGTACCTGTTGTCCGCGCTTGCCGATTATGCCGCGATCGCAATCGAGAACGCACGCCTCTATCAGCAGGTCAAACAGAGCGAGGCGCGCTACCGCGACCTGTTCGACAATGCCAATGATCTGATCTTCACCCTTGACCGACAGTTCAATCTGCGCAGTATTAACAAAGTCGCCCCGGCTATCACCGGGTATGCCCAAAACGACCTGATCGGTCGTCCGTTGCGCGAGGTGAGTTTCAGCGATGCCTGGACTCACGTGGAGCGCCTGTTCAATGATGTGCTGCGGGGGCAGACCGTCCCGCCGTTCGAGTTGCAGATCCGGTGCCGTGATGAAGAGATTGCTGTACTCGAAGTCAGTGCGCGGTTAATCCGCGATGGCGACGGTGTTGAAGCGATCCACTGCATCGCCCGCGATCTGACCGAGCGCCGCCGTCTCGAAGAGCAACTCATCAAATCGGAGAAACTCTCTGCCATCGGTCAACTGGTTGCCGGCGTGGCGCACGAGGTCAATAATCCGCTGACCAGTATCAGCGGCTATACCCAACTGATGCTGCGCGACACCAGCCTGCGTCGGCGATCCGCGACGACTGCAGCACATCACACCCAGGCGGGAACGTGCGGCGCGCATCGTGCAGAACCTGTTGATGTCGCCCGTGAACACAAGCCGCAGCGCATGCCCGTCGATATCAACCAGGTGCTGCAAAGCACCCTTTACCCCTGCGTGCTATCAACTGCGCGTCGATAACATTACGGTCGTCACCGATTTCGCCCCCGACCTGCCGCAAACGGCGGCGGATCCGCATCAGTTGCAGCAGGTCTTCCTCAACTGATCAACAATGCGCACCAGGCCATGATCGAGCGCGGCGGCAAGGGAACGCTCACGCTGCGCACCTCGGTCGAGCAACGCATCGGCGAGGGCGGACGCGAGGAAACCTGCATCCGCGTCGCCGTGAACGACACCGGCACCGGTATTCCGCCACGCAACCTGAATCGTATCTTCGACCCGTTCTTCACAACCAAGCCGATCGGGCAGGGAACCGGATTAGGATTGTCGATCTGCTTCGGCATTATTCAGGAGCATCACGGCCGCATCTGGGCGGAAAGCGAGGTTGGCGTCGGAACGACAATGTACGTCGAACTGCCGCTCAACGATATCTATGCGCCACCAACGATGCCGTCCATTGACTCAGAACCCGCATCTATCGAAGGAGAACCCCTTCCCGAAGAGTCGAACGGCGGCGCTGCGATCCTGGTGGTTGACGACGAAGAGGCGGTCAGCGCATTGCTGGCGCGGCTGCTCACCGATCTCGGTCATCGCCCGACCACGGTCGCCAGCGGTGAGGCTGCGCTCGCTGCAATTGCGCGCCAATCGTTCGACCTGATTCTGACCGATATCAAAATGCCCGGAATGACCGGATTCGAACTGTACCAGCATATCAGGGAACACAACCCGCACCTGGCGCAGCGTATCATTTTCATCACCGGCGATACAATCAGCGCCTCGACACAGGCGCGCCTCGCGCAGACCGGAAGTCCCTACATCGCCAAACCGTTTTCTATTGAACGTCTTGAAGCGCTGGTGAAGGCATGCCTTGCGCCCCAGTCGGCGGATCATCTGCCCGCGCCCTGAATGGCGCCGATCAACAGTGCACGAGTCTCCTGTCCTGTTCTTTCCGTCGCTCCGGCTCGCCTGCTGCACACAAACGATTCAAGTGTGCGATAATGAACATGGAAAACACACTATGTCCGGTCGTACGATGACACGGGGGTCGAGGTCGTGGAGCCAGTTGCAGCAATAGCCGTCGATAACCGTCAGGGCGCCGCTCAGATTGCCGAACAGGCCGCCGATCTGATGATCCGTCGTGCGGAAGCCAGCCGAGCATCGTCGCCACAGGAATTCCGCCGCGACCTGCGCGACTTTGGATGGTCGCTCATCCACGCACAACCAGTGATGGCGCCGCTGGTCAATCTGGTTAATCGAGTTCTGTGGGCGATTGAAGAGCCGCAGTCGCTGCAAGACTTGATCCGCGCCGTTGTGGAGGTTGCGGAAGGTTTCAAGCATCAGTTGCGCCAGCACGCGCTGCACGTCGCTGAGGGTGCGTTGACACTGATTTCGGATGGTATTACCATCGTTACCCTGTCGTACAGTACTACTGTGCAACACGCGCTGCGTCATGCACAACGTGCAGGGCGCCGCTTCCGCGTCGTGTGCGGCGAGTCGCGCCCGATCCTCGAAGGTCGTCAGACGGCAGCAATCCTGGCGGAGTACGGGATTCCTACCCAACTGGTGATCGACGCTGAATTGCCGGCCCATATCGCACAGGCGCAACTGGTGATCGTGGGCGCCGATATGCTCAGTACCCAGGGATTGGTCAACAAAGTCGGCACCTACGGTATGGCGCTGGCGGCGCACGCAAAGGGGGTCGGGTTCTACGCGCTCTGCGGTAGCGAGAAGTTCGTGCTGCCCGGTTTTCGTCCCCTTGAACAACTCGATCGCCCCCGCAGCGAGATCTGGGCGGAAGCACCGCCCAACGTGCATATTCGCAACCGCTATTTCGATGTGACGCCGCTCGAACTGCTGTCGGGCATTGTAACCGAACGCGGAGTCTTGCCGGTTGCCGCCATTGAAGCATGGCTCGCGTCGACGCATCTCCACCCGGCGCTGGCGCACGAACAGCAGGGTCAGATGGTAGAAACACCTTGATTTAGAACGAGTGTTCGATTATAATGTCCTCACCTCAATCACACAATGAACGCGGAGATCAATCGCCTGCGCTCAACCCGGCGTCAATTGCAGGCGTCAGAATCCCGCCGTTGCTTGAACAGGTGAGGAGGTCTATCATGGCGGTCACGAGTCGGGCTATTCGCGCGGGGCGTCGCGCCTGGAGTCGCAACCACCGGATGCAACGCACTGCATACGCCGCGCTCTACGGAACGGCGCTGATGCTCGGCGCCCTGGCAATCTACGCTCTGATCGGCGCCGCGCTTGGGCGGATCACGGTGATTATCGACGATATACGCTACGGCTATCCGCGCACGATGCACGTTCAGGCGTTCGTCGGTCACGGCGAAGACGCCGGTCAACCGACGCATTTGATCGCAATCAATCTCGACCGGCAGGTGGTCGTCCTGGAATTGCCCGGCGGCGATCCGTCGCAGGTGCGCTCTATCACCGGTCCATACCTGTTTGGCGCCGATGAGCATCTGACGCCGGTCACCATCAGTGTTCAGGATGTCGATGGTGATACGCTGCCCGACCTGCTGCTCGATATTCGTCGCGAGCGGATCGTCTATCTGAATCGCGACGGCTTTTTCCGCCTGCCGACGCCCGAAGAACAGGCGCGCCTGACAAAAACCTTTCGTCCATGAACGACACTGATGCAGAGTCTGACCTTCGCGCTGATCGCCGTTCGCCGCACTGCTGGCGGCGATCAGTGCAACATAACTACCTTCTCCTGCCGGAACGCCGCCCGAATCCGCTGGCTAGGTTTCGCGATCCGTTCAATGACCATTTGCCGGACATCGGGCAACGCCGCCTTAGAGAACGTCGCGTCTATGTTCAAGAACGTCTGCCATCTATCCCGTCCTTTGTGGCACCGCTCGACAACACACTGCTTGTACCACTGCCCGACCGCGACTCCGAACTTGAACGCGATCTGTTGCTGGCAGAGTTGATTGCAGCGCGACCGCTCTCCCGAACTCTCTTGCAAGCACGGGGACGAGTAGGTGGGACACAGGCGAACCGACCGATCGTGGGATTTCCACTGGCTACTCATCGCCGTCTGCCTGGTCAGTCTCGTCGTCCTGTTCCTGTTCTGGCGCGAAACCGGGACGCCGCGGATCTGCCTGGCGCCTGGATGCTTAGGACGCCTCCAGACGACCCTGACGAACGCGTTCACCAATCACCCGCCAGCACCTAAGGTCAGCACTCGGTGCTTGGTCCGCCCAGCATTTCAGCGCAGCAGATCGACCGCATCCTCGCTGAGTGGCAATCACCAGCAGCTGGCACTGGCGCAACCTGGGTCGAACTCGGCGTCAAGTATGGCATCGACCCGGCATACGCCCTGGCGTTCTTCATCCATGAGTCGGGCGCAGGAACCGCCCCCGGCTGGGCCGGGCGCAAACCCGACGGCAGCACGACGCACAACATCGGCAATATCATCTGCGCCGGGTATAAGAGGTGTTACGGGCGATTCCGCGACTATGCGAGTTGGGAGGAAGGGATCGCAGACTGGTATCGTTTGATCGCCGTCGAGTATGTGGAGTGGCGCGGCGTCCACACCGTCGAGGAGATCGTCCCGATCTATGCGCCAGCGGTTGAAAACAATGTTCCGGTCTACATCGATACCGTCAATCGCCTGGTCGCCGAATGGCGCGCATCGCAAGCACGATAATGGGCCTGAGCCGTACACAGATTCTCCTGCTGATCCTGGCGCTGATCGGGCTTGGCATTCTGGTCCAGCAAACACAATCACCGCCGCCATTGTTGAGTCGCTGGGACGGCTCGATGATGGGTGTCAACCACAGTGCACAGCAGTCGATCAGCGCTGCGTTCGCTGCTCAACCTGCCGCTGAACGTCCTTCCGGCAATCCGTTGCGCGACCGGCGCACGGTGATCACGCAGGGGTACGGGGTCGGATCACACGCCCCCGCCAGCGTCTGGGGCGGGATCGACCTGGCTATCGATAGCGATGGCGATGGCAAAGCCGACCCGCAGGGAACATGGCATGTGCCGGTGTACGCCACCCACGACGGTATTGCGCGGGTGAAACCGAATACCTGGCCCGGCGGCAACTATCTGGCGATTGAGAATGAGCGGTACAAGACGGCGTATGCGCACCTCGATTCATATGCCGTCGTCGATGGTCAACCGGTGGTGCGCGGTCAGGTGATCGGGTATGTCGGATCAACCGGCATGTCAAGCGGACCGCATCTGCACTACGAGGTGTGGGAAAACGGGGTGAACCGCAATCCGCTCGACTTCGACGCGCTGCGCAGCGATGAGTGACACCCGCCACACCAGGTAGAACGAACATGTCCTCCGCCTTTGATGAACAAAATGTCATCAAGTCGCGCCATGTTGACTACAGGTATCGTCTTTTTGCGTATAATGCCCCTGGATCAAGCGACGAATGGTGGATGTGCAACCAGGCTGTCCCAAAAGTCCAATCCGGCACTGAGAAAGATTCCCATTGTCGGACGGGACGCACGTACTATAGACCGTTCCAGAGGGGCAGGGTATGATGGTACGGAAGGTGCTGGACAGGAGCCTGAGGTATGACAACACTTCCCTCCCCCAATGATGCAATCGCTGACTCAGCCAGACTGATCGCTATTCTCGAACGTCATCACAAAGATGTGCCGGAGATCGAAGGGTTGCTCACCGCACATCGCACAACCCACCATCAGATGACGACCAGTTACCACGCCAGCGAAGACGCCATTGCCGCCTGGCGCGCCGCGCTGGCGCGCCGCTGGACGTGCGAAATAGCGGCGCGTCGTCTGTACAAGCAGACGCTGCGCCAGATTGTGCAGCACTACGGCACCGCCGAAACGCCGACCATCCGCCTGATCTCACGCGGCGGCGCCGAAGCCGATAGCACCCCGGCTGAACTGCTCGAGGATATGCGCCGCCTGCACGCTGTTCTTTCGCTCGAAGCCGCAACCCTGCCATTTGCCGAACAACGCCTGACCGAAATTGCTCAATCGTGCGCTGCGCTCGAATCTGCCATTCATGATGTCGCCGAGAGTGAACGGCGACGGCGCACTGCGGTGCTCGATCTCCGCATTGCCCGCGAAGTCTATCGCCGGATGCGGCGTGAGACGTACCAGGCGCTCGTCAATCGGCTGGGCGATCAGGCGCCGCTCGACATCGACGAATCAGTGCTCGAAACGACAGAGTAGCGATTCCAGAAGCCTGTCACAGGCTGGCAATCCGTCGGGTTTCACCTTCATACGATCCAGCGTCGCCAGACATTGCTGGCAATGGTTCACCAGGCAGCGCCGGTGTGGTTCTTTCCCCGGTTACAACCCGCACGATCTTTACCTCGCCAAACAGTGCAACGGCAGTAATTCGCAGGCGCACCGGCGCTGTCTCGAATTCGACTTCTGTGCGTTCGGCGGACGACAGCGGCCTGTTGTCAACTGTGCGCCACTCGTATCCTGTGTCTCCCATCATCGCGCCGCCGTCAACATGCAATCCGACATCGGCAGGTACGCGGATCACCACCGAACCAAACATTGCAAATGCGCTGATCGTGTGATCGCCGGGCGCTAATCGCTGGCGCGTCAGATCGACAGTGATGCTGCCGAATATCGCTGTAAAACTCTCATTTTCGAGGCGCGTGTGGGTGTTGATGTGATCGATCCCATTGTCGGTGATCTGATGATTGACCGGCGAGAGAACTTTCAGCGCGTTTACGACCTGCGTGAGCGAGTTCTGCCTGAATGGGACGATGCCCGTATACCTGATGTCGAGACAGCGCAGCGCACACTGATCCTTGCGGCAGCACAGGCGCTCGGTGCGGCGCCAGCACGCTGGCTGGCAGACTACTTTCGCCTGAACAAGGCGGAAACGGCGCGCATTGCCGCTACACTGGCAGCCAATGGCGCACTCGCAACTGCTCGTGTCGAAGGATGGCGCGATCCGGTCTACATTCATCCGGGCAATCTGCCGCTGGCTCAGGCTGCCGCCGATGGCGCGCTCCGATCAACGATGACGACGCTTCTCTCACCGTTCGATCCTGTCGTGTGGGATCGGCAGCGCATCCGGGAACTGTTTGGCTTCGACTATCGCATCGAGTGTTATACACCTGCACCCAAACGACGCTATGGCTATTTCACATTGCCCATCCTGCATCGGGGCGCGCTGATCGGGCGGCTTGATCCAAAAGCGCACCGGAAAGATGGTATATTTGAGGTCAAGGCGCTCTATATCGAGCCAGGCGTCGATCCAGACGAAGACCTTGCGCTGGAGCTGGCGGCAGCGTTGCGCTCCTGTGCAGCATGGCACGGCACACCCGACGTTGTTATTCGCCAGTGTGATCCGCCAGCGTTCGGTATACTGCTGAAACGCGCCCTCTCGTAATCACATCTGGTAGAACATGCTGCGCGGCATACTGGTGCGCCTTCACTATCTGCGCTGTTTGCCATTGGAGCGAGGGCCTCCCGCCCTCGTGGGGCAGCAGAGGGCAAGATGCCCTCGCTCCCGTAATGGACGTCGTTCTCTAACGAAACTCCTACGTTTGACCGTTTGATCATTGCCATCAGATCGGCTACAATAGAAATGCCTGACACATCATTCGGCGTTCGGCTCATTACTCGATACCAGGAGGTCGTAACGGTTATGCCTACCTACGTGTACGCCTGTGACGCTTGCGGTGCACAATTCGAACAGTTCCAGTCGTTCAAGGACGAGCCGTTGCGGGTTTGTCGCTGTGGCAAAGAAGGCTCGGTGCGCCGGGTCTTCCAGCCGGTGGGCATTGTCTTCAAAGGTTCAGGCTGGTACATTACCGATAGCCGCAAGAGTGACAGCGCGAGCATCGGCAGCGATGGCTCGTCGAAGAGTGAGAAGAGTGAGACGAGCGGCAGTGAATCGTGATCTGATCCATATGCGCCCCGAACGTGGGCGCTTCCCTCTCCTTCCCCATACCTCCCGCCGCCAGTCGGTCGGGTTCGTCGCGCAGACCTGTATCTGTCGTTAGGGGCGTCATTTTAATGGCGCCCCTGGTTTGCGTTACGCGCTTCGATTGACCGTCGAACGGGAGGTTTTATATGTCCAGACATAAAGATAACCTGCTCTGCGTTATACGCGACGATATTCGCGCGATCTTTCGCAATGATCCGGCGGCGCGCAACCTGGCGGAAGTGCTGCTCTACCCTGGATTGCACGCGATTCTGCTGCATCGACTGGCGCATGCGCTCTGGCGTCGCCAGATTCCGTTTATTCCGCGCCTGATCTCGCAGATCAGTCGCTTCCTCACCGGCATCGAAATCCATCCCGGCGCGGTCATCGGTCGTGGCTTCTTCATCGACCACGGGATGGGCGTGGTGATTGGCGAAACGACGGAGATCGGCGATTGGGTGACTCTCTATCAGGGCGTGACGCTTGGCGGCACCGGTAAACAGCGTGGCAAACGCCATCCGACGGTGCGCGACAACGTCGTGATCGGCGTCGGGGCAATCGTGCTCGGCGCTATCACCATTGGCGAGGGGGCGCGCATCGGCGGCGGCGCCGTGGTGGTGAAAGATGTGCCGCCACATACGACCGCCGTTGGCGTTCCGGCGCGCATCGTCGCGCAACGCGACCCGCATACCGGCGAAACACGCCGCGTCGAGCATCTCCCCGACCCCGAAGGCGAAATGCTGCGCAGCCTGCGCGCGAAGGTGCTGGAACTCGAAGAGCGCCTGACCGAACTCGAGATCGCCACCAACCATCATCTCACCCACCATGTCGAAGATGATGCGCTGCTGGAACAGTGCTGGTCCGCCCTTGGCGATGATACAAATGGCAATGGCATCATGAGTGAGCACGGCTATGTAGCCGGTGATGGGATATAGTATCTATGAGCATTCGTATCTATAACACGCTCACCCGCACCCTGGAACCGTTCGAAACGCTCGAACCCGGTGTGGTTAAAATGTACGTCTGCGGGGTAACGGTCTATGATCGGGCGCACATCGGGCACGCGATGTCGGCAATTGTCTTCGATGTGGTGCGGCGCTACCTGGAGTACCGCGGCTACGCCGTTCAACACGTGGTCAATTTCACCGACGTGGACGATAAAATCATCAATCGCGCGCGGGAACTCGGGCGTGATCCGAAAGAACTCGCCGAGTCGTACATTGCCG
>AFSR01000170.1_pt1 | contig 25425 bp, 19 predicted proteins | sample 296848 | NCBI WGS metagenome assembly AFSR01 (sample SAMN02954305, study PRJNA68063) | hot springs metagenome | biome: terrestrial; feature: Mushroom and Octopus hot springs; material: microbial mat core samples; isolation source: Yellowstone National Park Mushroom and Octopus hot springs ...
GGGGCTGAGGATCCCGGGCAGCGGCAGCAAAAGAGTTCTGCTCGCAGAAGAGAGTCGAAATTGGCTTTTGCTAAGGCGGAAGGGCTACTGCAACCGCAGGCTCACCCCAGCGAAGCTCAAGAAGAATCCCTGCGCCCGCGCACCCTGGCAGAGTACATTGGCCAGACAGAGCTGAAGGAAGTGCTCTCCATCGCTATTGCAGCGGCCCGCGCCCGCGGGGAGCCTTTGGATCACCTGCTGTTCTACGGCCCGCCTGGCTTGGGCAAAACCACGGTGGCCGCGGTGCTGGCGGCGGAGATGGGATCCCGCTTCTACATGACCACGGCCCCGGCGCTGGAGAGCCCCCGTGACATTGCCGGCTACTTGGTGCGCCTGAAGCAGGGGGACGTGCTGTTTATCGACGAGATCCACCGCCTGCCCAAGGTAACCGAAGAGCTGCTCTATCCAGCAATGGAGGATTTTCGCCTCGACATCACTGTTGGCAAGGGACGCTCGGCCCGCATCACCTCCATACCCCTGGAGCGCTTTACCCTCATCGGGGCCACTACCCGCATTGGCGCTCTGACTTCGCCGCTGCGGGATCGCTTTGGCCAGGTGCAGCGGCTGCGCTTCTACGAGCCTCACGAGCTGGCGGAAATTGTGTTGCGCAGCGCCCGCCTCTTGAACACCTCCATTGATCGGGAGGGAGCCGAGGAGATCGCTCGCCGCTCTCGAGGCACGCCTCGCATAGCCAACCGCCTTCTCAAGCGAGTGCGCGATTATGCCCAGGTGCGGGGCAATGGCCACATCAGCCGCGAGGTTGCCATTGCTGCTCTGGAGTTGTTCCAGGTGGATCCCATGGGTTTGGACTGGACGGATCGCAAGTTGCTAACCCTACTGGTGGAGCAGTTTGGGGGAGGGCCGGTGGGCCTGGAGACAATGGCGGCCATAACCGGCGAGGATCCCCAGACCATCGAGGAGGTGTACGAGCCCTATCTCCTGCAGATTGGCTATCTGCAGCGCACACCCCGCGGGCGGGTAGTTACCCCTGCAGCACTGCAGCACTTGGGCTACGCCGCCTGTGGAGCCCTCTCCCAAGAGCAAAAAGGAGCTAGCTGCGATCGTTTCTCCCCACAGGCCTAAAACTAGGCACCACCAACTCTTTGTTTTGCTTGGTGAGGCGGCCATACAGCTCTTGGGTGTTGGGAAAGTTGGCCGCCGGCAAGGTGGGGAAGCGGCGGTAGGGCACCGTGTCCTCGCCGAAGAGATCCCGGTACTCCTGGGTGTTGAGCAGGGCGCGCACGAAGGCCTTCAACCCCTGGGTGGCCAAGATCTGGTTGTATTTGCGGATCTCCTGCTGGTTTAGGGGTGCGCGGCCCAGGAAGTGCTTGGTGCCCAGCTCGATCACCTTGGTATTGGGATAGGGAGCGTAGAACTCAGAGCGGTACAGTTCTGAGCACCCCAGCGCCTCGACGAACTCCTTGACGGTGATCTCGCCATTGCGCAGCTTGGACTCGGCAGAGCTGAGCTCGGCGCTGATGTTGTAGATGTCCATGTCGCGCTCGAAGATCTGCCGGTAGGCGGCGCGGATGAGTTGTTGACCTCGGCTTTGTTGGCCAGGCTGGTGAGCTTGAAGATGGGTACCTCCTGGCGCACCTTGGGCACCCCCTGCTGGACTCGCCGCTGGATCTCCAGCTCGCCGGAGGGCTTGTCCTGGGGCTGGCCCAGCTTGACAAAGAGGGGGATATCGTCGTCGGTGCGGATGGGCCTGGTGACCACGGCCATGTCGCTGGATCCGGGGCGCATGCGCCGCCGCGCTAGACCGGCAGGGGTGAGGTAGCGCTCGTAGGGCACGACGTCTTCCCCGAAGACCTGCTGGTACTCCTCGCTGTCGAGGATGGCGTCCACCACGGCGTAGAAGCCCTGCTTGGAGGCGATGTCAAACAGCCGGTTCATCTCCTGCCGGCCGTAGGTGGGCCGGCCCAGCAGCTTGCGGTGGATGAACTCGATGGCCTTGCAGACATAGAGACTAGACCAGTACTTGTTGCGGAACAGATCTGACTTGGCCAACTGGCGGACAAACTCTTTGACGGTAATCTCGCCCGACTCCAGCTTGATCTCCCAGCGGGTTAGCCGTTGGCCTTCATAGGGCACATAGCCGTACACCTGCTGGTAGCAGGCGCGGATCACCGCCTGGGTCGAGACTTCGCTGCCAACAACCCCGGCCCGCACCCCCAAACGCCGGCTGCGATCGCCAGGGGTTTGGGTGAGCTTGAAGACTTTGGGGCCAAGGCTGCCGGGATCCCCTGCCGCCTTGGGATTGGTGCGCTCGTTGGTGAGGGCAAAGCCGCGCCGAATAAGGATGCGCTTGACATCCTTGTTGAAGGGGGCGGGGCTGGCGTTGAGGGAGCGGGTTTCTTTGGGGAAGATGGCGCCAAATTGGATCTCCAGCGGGTCGTTGCCGACACCGTAGGCGTGCTGATCCGGCAGGGGGCGGTTGTAGCGGGCAAAGAGGGTAATGAATTGGGGCACCTTGCGGCGCGGAGCCGCGTAGTTGTAGAGGTCAAACTTGGGCCCCCAGTTGGCGCTGGTTTGGGCTTCCACCCCCAGCTTGCGCAGGTAGGGCACCGTCTCCTCGCCGAAGTAGTCGCCGTACTCGCGGCTGTCCACCAGCGCATCCACCAAGCCGGCCAGGCCCTTGCTGGAGACGATGGCAAAGTAGGTCTGCACCTCTTCACGGGTCTCTGGTGCCCGTCCCAGGAAGTGGCGGAAGGCCAGCTCCACAACGCGGCTGTTGATGTAGGGCTCGTAGAACTGCTTGCGGTAGAGTTCGGATTTGCCCAGGCGGCGGATAAACTCCTTCATGGAGATCTCGCCGTTTTTGACCTTCGACTCCAGGTCGGCCAGCTTAAGGCCATAGGCACGGCGGATATCCCGCTCGAACACCTGCCGGTAGGCGGCTTTGATGACCTCTTCTTTCTCAGCATTGGAAAGCCCCGGCTTCATGGCAAAGACGGGAACCTTTTCTGCGGCCAAGTTGTAAACCTGGGGTAGCTGTAGCCCTTGCAAGGGCAGGCCATCGGCGGTGCTGGCGTTGCGCTGCCGCAGCTTGTCGGAGGGAGCAGGGGCAATGAACTCGCTCAAGAGCACGTCGAAATACTGGTTGATGATGGCCACCGCCTCGCCATCTTTGCGGAAGTAGCTGGCTGAGGCCCGCTTCATCTCTTGGATGGCGACAATGGTGGCCTCGGCAGAGCAGGCGTTTTCGATGATCTCCCGCAGGCCCCGGGTGTTAACCACAAGGATGTTGGGATCCCCGGCCACCAGGGCGTAGGTGACATAGCGCAGGAACCAGCTTAGATCCCGCAGGGACTTGCGCATGTTGGCAGCCCCGTAGCGGGAGATGTTGATGGGGCGGAAGTTGGGCGGGATCTCCACGCCGCTGGCGCTGAAGAGATTGCGGATGGCCTCGAGGAAGCCACCCGTGGACTCCACATAGAAGGCGGTGCCCAGCTTAAAGGCTTCTTTCTCGTCTTGAGTGACTTCTGGCCGCTCCAGGTAGGCCATGGGGGAGCCGCCGGTGAAGATGCGGTTGGCAGCCCGGCTGACAATGATTTCGGAGTTGGCGGCGATGACCTCGGCAATCTGCAGCCGCTTCAGACCGCTGGAGAAAAAGTCGTCAAGGCGATCCAGCTCGGTGCGCGAGAGGTAGCGATCCTGCTGTTCTGCCTGGGAGATGGTGGAGAGGGGCACGGTTTGGTAAAGACGGGGGCTGGAGACGACTGCGCCGCCAGATGCGTTGATACCCATCGCTCTCTTAAACTCCGTTTATCGAAAAACTGCCGACAAGGCTCAGGGAGGATGCCCCGGGAAAGGGGCTGACCCATGGACTTAGCTAAACCGGCCCCCATCCCTCTCAGAGTTGGGGAGGAATGGACGCCGCGTCCCTGAGGGGGAAGCCAAGCCTAGAATACTAGGGGGATGCGACCAGAGGGGGGAGGTTGTTGCAGTTTGTAACACTCATTCTCAGTTGCCTTCTCGTCAAAAACCATGGCCTCTGACCCTTCTTTGCACCTTCCCGACTCTCTGCGGGCAGACTGGGAACAGGGATGCTACGGCTCTGTTGCTCAAAGTTTGCAGCGGCAGCTTGAGCAGGGATCCCAAGAGCCCCTGCTGTATTGGTGGCTGGGATCTGCCTACCTACTCCTGGGGCGGGAGCTAGAGGCGCAGCTCACTTGGCAGGAGGGTCTGGCCCTCCTAGGGGCCGAAGCTGAGGCTACCCGCTGCTGGGCAGAGGGACTGCTGGAGCTGGCAGAGGGGCTGTGGGAAAGGGGGCAGTGGCCGCAGGCGGCGGCTTTGTATCGGCAGTTGCTAGAAAGTGGCGCTGCCCCAGAGGCGGCGTTGGCGGCCCATCGCCTTGGCCTAGTCCAGGAGCGCAGCCGACTGTGGCTAGAAGCAGCAGAGTGGTTTGAAGAGGCCTGCCGCTGGGATCCAACGGCCACGGAGAGCTTTTGGCGCTGGGGCCTGGCCCTGCTCAAGCTGGGCCGGTTGCGGGAGGCCCTCTCCCCTCTCCAGGAGGCAGCGCGGCTAAGGCCAGAGTGGGGGGATCCCTGGGTGCAGATGGGCCTGGCTTGGCTGGATCTGGGGGAGCTGGAGCAGGCGGTGGCCTGCTTTCAGGAGGCAGCGACGCGGGGCACCCAGACAGCAGAGCTCTACAGCTACTGGGCAGAGGCCCAGGTGCGGCGGAATGACCCGCAGGGAGCTTGGGAGAAGTTCCGGCAGGCGCTGGCGGCGGAGCGGCAGTGGCTACAGGCCTGGTGTGAAGGCAGCGGCAGAGACAGCCTCCTGCGGCTGGAGCTGGAGCAGGCCCTGCAGGGATCCCCGGGCAAGCTTTGGCAGGAGCGGTACCGCGCCTGGCGGCAGCGCTGGATCCCTGCGCAGGCAACCCTCCCTTCCCCGGCCTGCCAGAGCCCACCGCCCAGTGCTGGCAACCCCCTGCCAGTGCCCAGCCAGGGTTACCTTACCACCCGGCAGTGGCACCAGGCCACCGGCGAGGGCAGCTACCAGGTGGTGGATCCAGAAGGGGTTCTCTGTCTCCAAGCTCCTCCTACGGCTGACCCTGCCATTGGGCAAAAGCTGCGCTCGCAGCGGATCCCCTTGGCCGAGACCTTTGTGGCCCAGATTCCGCAGGGATCCGTGCACGTGGGCCACTATCCCCGCCACCTCTACGCCAGCTTTGCCAGCGCCGTGCTTACCCGTAGGGGTGAGTTGCTGGCCGATGTCTCCCCCAGCTTGCCGCCGCCGGAGTTTCTCGACTGGGACTGGAAGCCGGAGCACCTGGAACACCACCCCATTTGGGACTTGCCTCACCTGCCGCCGCCAATTCCGCTGGAGGGCTCTGCTGCCCTCTTGCCCCTGGGGGCAGTCAACTACTTCCATTGGATGGTGGACATCCTGCCCGCCCTCGATCTCCTACGCCGCGCCGGCTTCCTCGAAAAGGACATTCCCATCTTGATCCACGGCTACCAGGGCAAGCCCTTCCAAGTGCAGAGCTTAGCTGCCCTGGGGATCCCCACAGAACGCCTTCTAAGCTTCGAGCAGGTGGGGGGATCCCATCTGCAAGCGCAGAACCTCATTGTGCCCTCGCTGGCTGGGCCGGTGGGGTGTCTAACCCCCAGGGGCTGGAAGGTGCTGCAGCGACTGGTTCCTCTGGGGCAGGCGGCGGATCCCTTGTTGCCGCGGCGGGTTTACATTAGCCGTCGTGCTGCACGCTGGCGGCGGGTCATCAACGAGGCGGAGGTGCTGGAGGCCTTGCGCCCCTGGGGCTTTGTGCCTGTGCAACTGGAAGTCCTTTCCCTAGCCGAACAGATAGCCTTGATGCAAAAAGCAGAGGCAGTCATGGGGATCCACGGGGCGGGCCTGACCAACCTTGCCTTTTGTCAACCTGGCACAATTGCCATCGAGATCTTCCCTAGCAACGCCGTGCTCCCCTACTTCTGGAGCCTTGCCCAGGTGGTGGGGCTAAACTACTTTCCCCTAGTGGCCCCAACCTGCGACCCCGCCCTGGTGGCCCTGCTGGCTAGCCCAGAGCTGGATCGGGAGGATGCCTGGGTGCCGGTTCCGGCTCTACTTGCCTTGCTAGAGCAAACAGGGCTGCAGTAATGGGATCGGAGGGACTCGAACCCTCACGTTCTTGAGGAACAACGGATTTTAAGTCCGTAGCGTCTACCATTCCGCCACGATCCCTGAAGTAGCCGTACTACTCTACCAAAGGGTTTGCTGTGGGGGGCTAGGAGGCTTCTATAGGGAGAGTATGGCATGCCAGCTTCTGGCAGACAGCCTGGCGCAGGAAATGAGCTAAGGCCGCCACGCAGTCTTGATCCTCAAAAAGCAGGTCGCGCCGCTCTTGGATTTGCTGAGCGATTTGCTGCCGAAATTGGGGATCCGTTCCCAGTTGTACGGCCAGCTCTTCGTAGCGCTGGAGGTCTGGGGCAATTAAAAGCTCAAGGCCCATTCTTTTGAGGATGGCGTAGGTGTGGCGGCCCCGCAGGAACCGGCCAGGGCAGGTGACCACCGGCAAGCCGGCAGCAATGGCTTCCAGGGTGGTGATCCCGCCCGACCAGCCGTAGGAGTCCAGCATGATGTCCGCGCAGCGATTGAGATCTAGGTAGTCTTGATGATCCAAGGCGGGCAGGATCCTACAGTGGTCTTCCACCGCAAGGCCATAGCTGGAAAAGATGGAGGCAAGCCGCTGCCAGAAGCGCTGACCAATGGCAGCATTGGGCAAGGCCAGGAAGACAAACTGGGCCCTGGGCACTTGCCGAGCAATAGCTGGAAAAAGGTAGTCGTATTGCGGCAGGTACTTGCCCAAATACTGGCAGGTGAGATAGACAACGGCCTCTTGAGGCAGACCAAAGTCCTCGCGGTAACGTCTCTGGGGAGGCAAAACGGGCTTTTCAAAACAGGTACCCAGGCGGGGCAGTCGAACCAAGGTTTCGCTGTAGTGGGCCTGCCCATCTTCAGGCTCCATGAGGTCGCTGGAGAGAAAGTAGTCAATGGTCGACAGTCCCGAAGTAACCGGATGAGCCCAGGTGGAGCATTGGACTGGGGCTAGCCGCAGGGACGCCAGCTGCAACATAAGGGGAGAAAGGCCAATTTCCAAGTACACCAAAACATCCAGCTGATCCTGCAAAATTTGGCGGGCAGCCTCTTCAAAGCCGGTGGGAATGTGGCGGAAGACATCGGCATGCTGACGGTATTGCTCCGTCAGGAAATCAACTCTGGGATCCAAGTGATAGGCAAACACCTGGAAAGGCCACTTGGAGCTGGCCTTTAAGTACTTCACCCACCCCAAGGAAAGGCGGCTGTAGGAGCAAGCGCGCATGGAGGCCGAGACAAACCCAATGCGAATGGGATCCCCTGGCCGGGCTTGCCGGGGAAGATACTCCCAATCGGGGTAGCAGGCTTTCACAATGCGCTGCACCAACTGAGCGTATTTCTTCTGCAGCTCCAAGTCGTCGTAGCCCTGGTACTGCAGAAGGTGAGGCGTTCCCCAACTTGACCCTAAAAAGGCAAGCCGCCGCTGCTCTGGGGTGTCTAGAGGCGTCTCCTGAATGAGGCGATCCAGGTGCTCTACAAAGCGCAAGCGAAAGCGGTGCAGCTCCTGTTCATCCTGATAGATAGCCGGCAGATAGAGATGGTAAAGCCAGCGGGCTTGCACCAAGTTAGGATCCAAAGTCCATGCCTTTTCCAGGTGAGCCAGAGCCGCGCTGTGTTCCCCTTGCTCGCGATGGGCTATCCCCAGATAAAAATGCACCTCAGCCCAAGGGATCCCTGCTAGTGGATCTGGATTTTCTAACAACGATCCCAGCAAGGAGATTGCCTCTTCGTGGCGGCCTAGGTTAACAAGAATCTTGCCCGCTTGAAAGGCAGAAAGGTAAGCCTTGGGATTGAGGCTCAGGCTCTGCCGATAGCAAGATAGAGCCTTTTCCAGTTGCCCCAAGGACTCATAGACAACGCCCAGGTTGTGATGATAGAGGGCTACGTGGGGATTGAGCTCAATGGCCTCGGCAATCAAGGCAGCCGCCCATTCCCCCTCCCCCTTGGCCTGGGCCACCGTCCCCAGCAGATGCAGAGCATCGGGTTGATCTGGAAACTCCACCAGAATTTCTGAGTAGATGGCTTCTGCTGTCCGCAGGTCGCCAGCCTGCTGGGCCTGGATCCCGGCTAGAAGCTTCTCTGTAAGGGCGAGATCCGACATCGACAGCCACGGAAGCCGGAGAACTTCCCCCACTATAGGCGCTTCAGCTCTATCCAAAACCCTCCTCACCGCCCCCTGAGCCTCATGTTGCCAAAAACACAAGAAAACGGTATCCGCAGCTCTGCGAGCAATCCGCCAAAACCCCAAAAGGCTGATTCTTTCGTCGGATCCCTCGACGCCTTGCGCCACAAGGCTTTCAGGCCCCAAAGCTCTTTTTGCCAACCTTTTTTCGGATCCCTCGCAAATGGGTCTTGCATCCCTTGCCCTGCTTGGGTTTAATGGGGGTAGAGTCCCCCCTTTGTGGGGATCCCTAGAAATTGGAAACAAGAAGTTTCATTTCCGCCTCCTGAAAACGACTCGTAAAAAAGTTCCCCCTTTGTGGGGATCCCTAGAAATTGGAAACATCTTGATAGTCGCCATAGTGCCTCCTATTACAAACCACGTTCCCCCTTTGTGGGGATCCCTAGAAATTGGAAACCTCGGTTTCGACCTCGGCTCGTCAGGCGGGCGCGACCAGTGTTGGTTCCCCCTTTGTGGGGATCCCTAGAAATTGGAAACGACCTCCGAAACAACACATCACTGGGCAAAGCCCAGCATGAAAGTTCCCCCTTCGTGGGGATCCCTAGAAATTGGAAACAACCGCCAGGTGCTCCCAAACTTCACGCGCCTGTGCAGCAGCCACAATCGGGCAGTGCTGTACGCGCTAGAAGACTTCGGGCTCAAGTATGACGCCGTCCAGGCCCACAACCGTATCGAAAGCAGCATCAAAGCTTAGGCGGAGGATTGGGCCTCCCAGCGGTCAAAGATCTGCAGCAGCAACTGCACCCCATCGGTCAAGGCAGCCGGACCGGGCTGCAGAATCACCTCTGACGGCAGCTCGTAGACGTGTCCGCTCCAGACCGCCGGGATAGTCTCCCACCCAGGGCGGCTGTGAAGCCGCTCAGGCTTGAACCTCTTGCCACACCAGGACACCAGGATGATGTCTGGAGCGCGCCGCACGACCTCTGCCGGTTCAGCTATAATCCGGCGCCGTGCATCGGGATAGGCACTGAATTCGGAAAATTGGAAACAGCTCCACACAGACGAATGAGTTCGCTGATCCAGCCGATGCCTGTAATCAAGGGGTTATCCCACTCCTCGAAGTAGACCCGTGGACGGCGGCGCCGTTGCTGTCCACGCTGCATAGCTCGGTGCAATCCCTCCCGCAAGGAGCGCACATATGCCCGTGCCTGAGCAGCTCGCCCTACCAGTGCCCCAAGGCGCAGGATCATGGAGAGGATCCCCTCAACCGTGCGCTGGTTGAAGCAGACAACCTCCACCCCCTGGCGAATGAGCTCAGCGCAAATGTTTGCCTGCAGATCCGACCATGCAAGCACAACATCGGGCTGCAGCGCCAAAATCCGTTCGATGTTGGCATCCAAGAGGGTGGACACCTTCGGCTTCTTCCGCGCCTCCGGCGGACGCACCGTAAATCCAGAAATGCCGACGACGAGATCCCCAGCACCCAAGGCGTAGAGCGTCTCTGCCGTCTCCTCCGTCAAGCACACGATGCGCTCTGGCAATCGCGGTCGCGGAACATGTCTGCCAATCATCGGGATTTCTTCGAGCGAGTCTACGAACTGGTTTGCCAAATGGGCGCCTAGGCTGCCCGCTTCAATGCCTCACCCCGACGCTCATGCAAGAGCTCTCGCAGTGGGAAGGGGTTCAATGCAAGACGACTGCGGGGGGTTCCTAGAAATTGGAGACAGCTTTAGGAAAAGTCCGCCGCTACCCGGTGGGCGCAGGCAAACCCAGAGAAAGCGACAGCGTTGAGTCCCTGGCCGGGGAAGGTGCTATCCCCCACGCAGTAGAGGTTGGGGATGGCCGTGCGGTTGAAGGGCATGCCCAAGAGTCCCCAGGGAGTGCCGCGAGGGATGGGGCCGTAGGTACCATTAACGCGGCCTAAGAAGCGGCGGTGGGTGCGGGGCGTGCCCACTTCCTGCAGTTCAATGTGGGATCCCAGCTCAGGCCAGAGGGCCTCCAGGCGGCGGATAAGACGCTCGGCTGCCGCTTGTTTTTGCTGCCGGTACTGCTCTGGGCTCAAGCCCTGCCAAGTCTGCATCCAACTGGGGGTAAAGGCGTGGACAATGTGGCGGCCCGGCGGCGCCAGCTCCGGATCCAAAAGGGTGGGGATGGAGACGAAGATCGTGCCCTGCTCCGCCTCCATGTCTTGCCAATCTTCTAGAAGAATGTGGTGGCAGTAGCGCTCACCGGCCAGGGGCTCGGCCCGCACCCCCAAGTGCAGGCTCAAGAAACTGGGGGACTGTTGATAGCGGCTTTGCCAGCGCCGCTCCGCTGCCGGCAGGGATCCCGGCCAGAGGCGCTCAAAGGTATCCCAGCGGGTGGCATTGGAGATGACCTTGCGGGCCCAGAGCTTTTCCCCTGTGGAGAGCTCGACCCCCACTGCTCGTCCGCGCTCTTCCAGAATCCGCCGCACCGGCGCCCCGTAGCGGATTTGCCCCCCGCAGTCTCTAGCCCCTGGGCCAGCTTTTGAGCAATCTGCCCCACCCCTCCCTTGGGGTAGTTGACGCCACCGTAGTGGCGGTCGCAGAACACCATGCCAGCGTTGATCATGGGCGTGCGCTCCGCCGGCACCACCGACCAGCAGTAGCACTCCATATCCACAAAGCGCAGCAGCGCCGGATGGCGGAGGTAGCGCCGCGCCACCTGGCCCACATTCACCGGCAAGTAGCGGGCCAAAGTCAGGCAGGCGCGGGGGTGGCTGACAAAAGAGCGCCAGAGATAGCTCCACTCCTCCAAAGAGAGGAGCTCCAGGGCGTTAAGGCTGTTGAAGATAGGCCAGAAGCTGTCGTAGAAACGGCGGATGCTGCCCGCTTCCTGAGGGAAATAGCTAGCTAGCTCCTGCAAAAACTCCTCGTAGTTCCGGTGTACGCGCGGGCTGAGCCCCTGGGGCAGGTGGTAGGCAATCTGCACGGGGTCGGGGATGGACTCCAGAGTTTGGCCCACAGCAGCCAGGGCACGGGTGAGCAGGTTGGTGGTGCCTTGAGTGCCCAGGCCAAAGATCATGGAAGCCCCGACATCAAAGCGATAGATCCCGTTGCCGTTGGGATCTGGGCGCTCGAAGTAGCCAGCGCTGCCACCGGGGATGAGGTATTTTTCCAAAACCAACACCCGGTAGCCCTTGGCCGCCAACTGGGTAGCTGCCACCAGGCCACCAATCCCAGCGCCAATGACAATGACATCCCAAACAGAAGGGGGGGAAGCGGGAGGTGCCGCAGCTTGAGGTCGAGAAAACAGCGTCTGGGTCAAGGGATCCCTCTAGCGCAACGCCAGTATCCTCAACCTACCAAAGCTTCAGGCAGCATCCGCCATCCCATCCCAGCCGGCAGCGACTTAGATCAGATCTTCCAGGCCGCGGCTGCCGACGTAGCGGCTGTAGGCGTAGACTAGCCCCAGGCTCAGCCCGGTAACCAGAAAGCTGAGGGCCGCTCCAAAAGGGTAGTCCAGGCTGGCGCCAAACTGCATCTGGATGACATTGCCAATCAACAAGGTTTTGCTGCCCCCCAACAAATCGGGCACCACAAACATGCCCAGCGCCGGAATTGCCACCAGGATCAGGCCCGCCGCCAGCCCCGGCAGCGTCTGGGGCAAAAGCACCCACAGGAAAACCTGCCAGCCGTTGGCGTAGAGATCCCTGGCTGCCTCTGCCAGGCGCCAGTCGATGCGCTCTATGGCCGTGTAGAGGGGCAGGACCATGTAGGGCAAGAAGGTGTAGACCATGCCCAGGTACACCGCCAGCCAACTGGGGTAGAGAGCTGTCTGGGGCGGGATCCAGCCCAGCCAGGCCGCCAGCCGTGCCGGCCACCCCTCCGGAGCCAGCACCACCATCCAGGCATAGGTGCGGATCACCAAGTTGGTCCAGAAGGGCACCACCACCAGCGTCAGCAACAGATCCCGCTGTCGGGGCGGGTGGGCGGCAATGAAGAAAGCCAGGGGATAGGCCAGGAGCACACAGAAGAAGGTGGTGACGGCCGCCACCAGCAGGCTGCGGCCCAAGATCTGCCAGTAGATGGGCGTCCAGCCCAGGGGGCCATAGCCGAGAATGCGCAGGTAGTTGGCCAACGTCAGGGGCAGGCCCACCTGGCCAAACTGGCCGCTGCTGAGAAAGCTGCAAACCAGCAGCAACAGCCCCGGCAGCACCAAAAACGTTACCACCCAGAGCACCCCCGGCCCGGCAAAGATGAGGCTGCGCAGCAGCTCCTGCCAAGGGGCGAGCAGCTCCCCTGAGCGCACCTGGAAACGCTGGATCCCTGGCTCTGCCGCTGCTGGCCGCTTCAGCATGGAGCCTCCTGTCGCCGGGGATCCGGCCGCAGGCGCACCAAGTTTTTAGGAGGAAGATGGGCCACTAGGGCCTCCCCGATGGCAAAATCCTGATCTTCGATGTCGGCGTTGAGGGTGAGGGCCTTGAGCTGCTGGCCGCTGGCTGTGCGCAGGAGGTACTGGTTTTCTGCCCCGGTGTAGATGAGGTTTTTTACCCGCACGGGCACTTGGTTGGGCAGCAGATCCCAGCCGCTGCGAGAAAGCCGAATCTTTTCCGGCCGAATGGCCAACTGCACCGGCTCCAGGGTGGGTTGGATCCCAGGCACCTTGAGCTTGCCCAGGGGCGTCTCGACGCAGTCGGTGCCGCAGGCGATCCCTTCGATGAGGTTGCTGGCCCCCAAAAAGTCCGCCACAAAGGCCGTTGCCGGCCGCTCGTACACCTCGTCGATGAGGCCAACCTGCTCGATGCGCCCGGCCCGCATCACCGCCACCCGGTCGCTGGTCACCAAGGCCTCCTCTTGGTCGTGGGTAACAAAAATGAACGTCATGCCCAGGCGGCGCTGCAGCTCGCACAACTGCACCTGCAGCTGCTTGCGCAATTTGGCATCCAAAGCCGAGAGCGGCTCGTCCAACAGCAGCACCTCCGGCTCGTTGACCAAGGCGCGGGCTAGGGCCACCCGCTGCTGCTGCCCGCCGGAGAGCTCCTGGGGCTTGCGCTTAGCCAGATCCCCAATCTCTACCAACTCCAAAGCGGCGGCCACCCGCTTGCGCAGCGCTTCCCCTCGCACTCCCCGCATGCGCAGGCCAAAGGCGACGTTCTCTTCCACGGTCATAAAGGGAAAGAGGGCATAGCTCTGGAACACCGTGTTGACATTGCGCTTGTGGGCAGGCAAATGGCCCACCGGGCGCCCCCGGATCACCACCTCGCCAGCGTCAGCCATCTCCAGGCCGGCGATGATGCGCAGCAGCGTGGTCTTGCCGCAGCCGGAAGGCCCCAACAGGCCAAAAAACTCGCCCCGCCGAATCTGCAAGTCAATGCCGTCGAGGGCCACAAAATCGCCAAAGCGCTTGCGGAGCCCCTTGAGCTCCACATCCCAGTCGGGATCCCTGGAAGTGCCGGCAATGACTCCTGCCACCACAGTTAGCAACCCTGCAATACTCTCTAACTCAGTATGCAGGTTTGGAGAGCGATTGGGGTCACCGAGATCCCGGCGGCTATAGCCATTCCGCCTCAGGCGTTTCCTCTAGTGGCTCCGCTTCCGGCCAAACCCAGTCCGTCAGGTTCTGGGAAGGGATCCCTGGCGGCATGAGCCCGTGGCAACGGGCGCAAAACAGGCAACTGGCACAGCGTTCGCCGTAGGGGAGGGCGGGAAAGGCCTGCGCCTCCAGTTGCCGCAGGCGGCCTAGGGTGGCTTTGAGGTGGGCCAGATCCCGCTCGTAGGCGGCGGCGCTGTAGCGCAACTGAAAAGGCTGCTGCGGGTGCTGCACATACCAAAAGGTAAGCTGCACCTGCTCCGGCTCAAAAGGGCCTTCCAGGGGCAGTTGGTGGGCCACCCCGCAGAGGAGCAGCGGGTAGAGGCGCACCTGCCAGTCCTGGGCCAACTGTTCGTCGGGCGGGCGCTGCCGCTCCGTCTTCCAATCGACAATGTGCAGGGATCCCGGGGCAATCACCAGCCGATCTAAGCGGGCAGTGAGGTTAAACCCCTCAATCCGCTGCCAGAGGGGCAATTCCGTCAACACCCGCCCCTGCGGTTGGGCATGGGGACTGGCCAAGAACACCTGCCACCACTGGCGTACTGTTTCGTCTAGGGCCGACAGGCGCGGCTCCACCTGCTGCCCGCGGCTAGACCACTCCACCAGGCGGTGAAACTGCCGTCCCCGCTGCTGCTCCACTTCGTGCTCAAAGGCATCGGCGGCAGGCCAAATCAGTCGCTCCAGGTACACGTAGCAGAACAAGCGGGGGCAGTAGTCGAATAGCGACAGGGCCGAGGCCGAGAGGTTGACCTCGTCAAGACTCCACCTCAGCGGGGAAGGAGCAGCGAACATGGCTCAAGGAGAAGCATTATGGCCATTCTATTGGACTGCTAGGGGGTCGGCTGCCAGGAAAAGAGTGGCCTCTGGATCCCCAAGGGGGGCTAGACAAAGCGATAAAATTAAACTCAGGCTCACGCTAGAGGTCTTGGTTTTTTGCCGCTAGTGGCCGAGCGTCTGCAAACTGTCTTACTTAAGCGAGGAAAACGCCGTGGAGCTAGCTGAGATCGAGGAGTTAATGAGCAAAGCGGTGCAGGCCACCCAGCGTTCCTTTAGCACGGTGCGCACGGGGCGAGCCAACGCCAGCCTACTGGATCGGGTTCAGGTGGAGTACTACGGCGTTCCCACTCCCCTGAAGGCGCTAGCCAGCATTACCACTCCAGATGCCAGCACTCTCCTGATCCAGCCTTTTGATCCCTCGACCCTGGCAGCGATTGAGCGGGCCATCCTCGCCTCCGACCTGGGCCTGACGCCCAGCAACGACGGCAAGGTCATCCGCCTCACCCTCCCCCCCCTGACGGAAGAGCGGCGCAAAGAGCTAACCAAACAGGTGGCCAAGCTGGCAGAGGAGGGGCGGGTTTCCATTCGCAACATCCGCCGCGACGCCATTGACGCCGTGCGCAAGCAGGAGAAAAACGGCGAGATCTCCGAAGACGAGTCCAAGAGTCGGCAAGAAGAGATCCAAAAGTTGACCGACCGCTACATCAAAAAGATTGATGAGCTGCTGGCGGAAAAAGAAAAGGAGCTGACTACAATCTAAACGCCCCTCTCTGTGGGCCTATGCCAGCAAGGCGCTGCTGCCAGCATGGATCTCATCCTGTGTCACCAGTCGGCGGACTTCGACACCTTGGGAGCGGCGGTGGGCGCAGCACGGCTGTATCCAGGCGCCCGCATTGCCCTAGCTGGCGGATCCCTGCCGGGAGTGCAGGAGTTCTTGGCCCTCTACCGGGACGAGTTCCCCCTCATCGAGCTGCGCTCGGTGGATCCCCGACAGGTTCAGCGCTGGATCTTGGTGGATTGTTACGATCCGGATCGCCTCGGTAAGGCTGCGGCCTGGCTGAGCGTTCCTGGGGCAAAGATTGAGATTTTCGACCACCACCTGCCTGCCACCTCGCTGGAGGAGGTATGGCCGCAGCAGCAGGTCAGCGCTCACATTGAAGCCGTGGGCTCCACCTGTACCCTCCTCGTGGAGCGGCTGCAGGCGGCCGGGATCCGCCTCAGTCCGTTTGAGCGGCTGGCCCTGGCCTTGGGCATTCACGTGGACACGGGATCCCTGACGTTCCCGGAGACCACTGCCCGCGACGGTGCTGCCCTCACCTGGCTGTTGCAGCAGGGGGTGAACCTGGTGCTGTTGCGGCGCTTTTTGGGGGACGGCCTCACCCCGCCGATGCAGGAGCTGCTTGGCCAGGGGCTTGCCCAGATCCAGGTAGAGACGGTGGGGGAGTACCGCTTGGGAACGTGGCTGCTGGATCTGCCGGAGTTTGTGCCTGGCCTGGCCGGCCTGGTGATGCGGCTGATGGAGCTGACGGGGGTGGACGTGCTGCTCTTGGTGGCGCGGCAGGGGGAGCGGCTCAGCCTCATTGGGCGGGCGCGGCAGGAGTTTGCCCAACTGGGCCAGGTGATGGCCCGCTACGGCGGCGGCGGCCACGACTGCGCGGCGGCAGCCACGCTGAAAGCTTCCCCGGGCCGGCCCTTGCCCGATCCAGCCCAGGTGCTGGCCGACCTCAGGCAGGCGGTTAAGGAGCGGATCCCGCCACCAGTGACCGCTAAGGATCTGATGTCCTCGCCGGTGCGCACCATCCGACCGGAGGTGACCATCCAAGAGGCCCAGCGGGTGCTGCTGCGCTATGGCCACTCCGGCCTGGTGGTGGTGGATGCCCAGGGCTGCCTGGTGGGGGTGATCTCGCGGCGGGACATTGACATTGCCCTGCACCACGGCTTTGGCCATGCCCCCGTCAAGGGCTACATGACCACGGAGGTCAAGACCCTCTCCCCCGATACTCCGCTGGCGGAGATCCAGCGGCTGATGGTGCAGTGGGACATTGGCCGTCTGCCCGTGCTCCAGGATGGCCAGTTGGTGGGGATCGTTACCCGCACCGATGTGTTGCGACACCTGCACCAGCTGCCGGCCCTCTCACCCCAGTTGGCTTCTCCTGCTCTCTCTTGTCCTTTGGATCTCACCTTTGCCGCTCTCTCGCCGCAGCACCGCCGGCTGCTAGAGGAAGCTGCCCGAATTGCCGATGAAAAGGGTCTGCGGCTGTATCTGGTGGGGGGGGCGGTGCGGGATCTGCTGCTGCACCGGTGGGGACGGCAGCCCTCCTCTTGCCTGGAACGGCTGGATTTGGATTTGGTGGTGGATGGGCCTTACCCCTCGACCCCCCAAGGGACGGATCCGCCGGGCTGGGGGTTGATCCTGGGAAAAGCCCTCAAGCAGCACTTCCCGGAGGCACGCCTGGAGATCCACGGCAAGTTCCAGACGGCAGCCCTGATCTGGCCAGGGGGCTTTTGTGTGGATATTGCCAGCGCCCGCACCGAGTTTTACCCCTACCCGGCCTCGCCCCCTGAAGTGGCCATGGGATCCATCCATCAGGATCTCTACCGGCGGGATTTTTCCATCAATGCGCTGGCTTTGCGCCTCAACGGCCCGCAGCGGGGGCAGTTGCTGGACTTTTTCGGCGGGCAAGCGGATCTGCAAAAGGGGATCATCCGCGCCCTCCACCCCAACAGCTTCATCGAGGATCCCACCCGCATCTACCGGGCCGTCCGCTTTGCCGTGCACCTGGGCTTTGCCCTGGATCCGACCACCGAAGAATGGATTCGCACGGCTGTAGCCAGCGGCCTCCACGATGCCGTTGGCGGGGAGCGCCTCAAGCAGGAGCTGGCCTACATCCTCCGCTCCCGCGACTGGCCCTTGGCTTTTGAGCGGCTGGCGGCATGGGGAGCCCTGCGCTGCATTCACCCCGCTTTGACCTGGGATCCCTCCCTGTACCGGCGGCTGCAGCGGGTGGGCCGCTGGGCCTATCACTTCCGCCGCCGCTACCCCGAGCTGGGATCCCAGGAGATCTGGCAACTGCGCCTGGAAGCCTTGCTCTTGCCCCTGCCCCAGGCACCCCAGGTAGCCAGCCAGCTCCACCTCACCCAAGCGGGCATCGAACGCCTCAGCCATTTCTCCCACTACCAAGCCCTCTTGGCCCAACTGGAGACCGGATCCCTGTCTCCGGCTCAGGTAGTACGGCTGCTGCAGGGGCTGCGCATCCCGGCGGTGATCCTGTTGGCAGGGCTGGCCGCCAAGCCAGCGCGGCGGCTGCTCTGGCGCTACTTGCAGGAGTGGCATTGGGTGAAGCCACCCCTCAACGGGCACGATTTGCGTTGCCTGGGCTACAAGCCGGGCCCTCTTTTTCAGGAGATCTTGGAGCGCCTGCGCTGCCTCACCCTCAACGGCGAGCTTACCACTCGCGCTGAGGCAGAAGCCTGGCTGCGGAAACACTTCCCCTTGCTGCAATCTCAGCCAAAGTAGCCAAAAGAGTAGAGGGGTTGCCCATTTCTGGTAGGACGATCCCATTGCCAGATCGCTAGCCTGAGAGAAGGTTGTCTTGGAGGGATCCAATGCGGGTATTGAAACCTCGCTCTGCTGTCGAGGCAATCCCGTCGGTGGGCCCCATCCCCCCCCAGCGGCGGAGTTGCCGCGTGGCCAAGCCGGTTGCCTTTGCTCTGCTGGCCATCCTTGCCGCCGGGATGGGATCCCCTGCCCAGGCCCAAGACCTGGTTCGGCTGCTGATCCACGGCCTGCAATGGCTGCAGGTGAGCCAGTTAAACGACGCCCAAGAGGTGAGCTTGGGCCGCCAGATCGACCAGCAACTGAAAGCCCGCGGACAGATTCGCGTCAGTTCAAATTTCTATTGGGTGGAGCGGGTGAACCGCATCGGCCAGCGGGTGGCCGCCCACAGCGAACGCCCTAACTTGCCCTATACCTTTCAGGTGGTGGAGGATCCAGACATCAACGCCTTTGCCACGATGGGTGGTTTTGTTTACATCACCACTGGCGCCCTGGAAGCTGCCGACAACGACGACCAAATTGCTGCTGTCTTGGGCCACGAAATCGCCCATATCAGCGAACGTCACGGCCTCCAGCAACTGCAGCAGGCTGCCGCCGCCCGCTTCGGCGCCCAATTGCTGGGACTCGATGACAACACCTTGGCCGCCCTAGCCCTGGAGCTGGGAGTGCGCCGACCGCAAAGCCGCGAAAACGAGTTTGTTGCCGACGAAAAAGGTTTGTGGGCCGCCTATCGCGCTGGCTTCGATCCCAGGGGCATGTCGCAATTTTTGGCCAAGTTGCAATCCCGTCCATCCCTGCCGGACTTCTTGCGTACCCATCCCCCTGTCGCGGAGCGCATCGCCCGCCTCAACCAGCTTATCGCCGAGCACAGCATGGTCAGCCCTGCTGCCTATGGCTCCGGCGGCCCCACTTGGCCTTCGCAATCTCTCCCCCAAACCCAGCGCACCGAAGTTGAGATTCTGCCGGTGCTGCCGGTTTTGCCCTGAGTAGGCCGCTGGGATCCGTTTTCCCCGTAGGGTGGAGGTTCGCATCTGGGGGGAACGCTTCGCACCGCTGGCGCGAGCAGTAGGCGAGGGTAGCCTTGTAAGCTGAGAAAGGGTTTCCTACCTGCCCCGCTGCGCGGTTCACTTGCAGTGGGCCGTAGGACTGGGCAAGCCAGGAGGCATGGGAAGAACATCAAGCAACAGAACGTGCCACACAAAAGGATAGCTTGGTAGCCCCGCACTTGAGTGCAGGGCGGAAAAGCTCGCTAGCCACTTTAGTCGCTTACCCATGATGGGGGTCGTTGATATAGTTTCATAGCTCAAACAACCTCTTCCTGACTTCTCCTACCAAGACCTTTTTCCTTCTCTTTGGCCAAAAAATAAGATAAACAACCGCTAGCCCCACAGCATGGTTGTAGTGATTGTACCGTTGACTTTCCTCTCGCACTATCGCTTGCCCATGTTAGACTGCGGTTGTCATGCCGCTTGCCAACAATGATGGAGTACGGCTGTCAGCAGGTTCGAGTCAGGAACAGAGAGCTAGTCCCCCTATTAGAGTACTTGTGTCAACAGTCTAATAAAGTGTACAACTGTGCTTTGTACTATGCGAGACAAGTCTATTTCAAAACGAAGCGATGGGCAAGCTATGGTGAGCTTTGTGCTGAGATGGCGAGAACCCAAAACAAGCACTTCATCGCAATGTATGTTTCCGCCGCACAACAGACCTGTAAGTCTGTAGCTGAGGCACTCAGTAGCTTTAAGAAAAAGCTGAGGCTCTCCTGGCAAGAAGGAATGAGTTTAAGACCAAACCTGCCGCGGCCTTCAGGAACTGTCTAGAGGCGCTTTGACAACGCCGTTACGGGTTCTTTTGTGGACTGCGTAAGAATCCCCCGCCTTTAGGCGCTGGGAGTGTCAATGGATCCCATCTCTTCAACAGCAGCACCTATGGATCCCTGTCTGATCCCCGTCAAGCTTCCCCACGGCTCCTACGACATTCTCATCCAGTCCCCCGAAGGCTCCGGCGGCCACAGCCTTATCCAGTTGGGATCCCAACTGCAAGCCAGGGGACTTTCGGGCAAGGCGCTGGTGGTGAGCCACCCCGGCATTGCCAAGCATTTTGGCGAAAAGTTGATGCAAGGGTTGCAACAAGCGGGGTTTGCTGCCCGTCTTTTTCTGTTGCCCGCCGGCGAGCGCTACAAAACCCTGCGCTCGGTGGCCAAGATCTACGATGCTGCCTTGAGCTTTGGCCTGGAGCGCTCTTCCACCCTCGTGGCCCTGGGAGGGGGGGTCATTGGGGATATGGTGGGGTTTGCCGCCGCCACTTGGCTGCGCGGGATCCCGTTTGTCCAGGTGCCCACTTCGCTTTTGGCCATGGTGGATGCGGCCATCGGCGGCAAGACCGGCGTCAACCATCCTGGCGGGAAAAACCTCATCGGCGCCTTCTACCAGCCGCGCCTGGTGTGGATCGACCCAACGCTGTTGCAGACCCTGCCCCGGCGGGAATTTACCTCGGCCCTGGCGGAAGTCATCAAATACGGCGTCATCCAGGCCGCCGACCTATTTGAGTTTTTGCAAGACCGGCCCAGGCTGAGGCGCTACGCCGATTTTGCCCCTGCGGATCTGCACTATCTGCTGCGGCGCTGTGCCGAGTGCAAAGCCTGGGTGGTGCAACAGGACGAGCGGGAAGGGGGCCTGCGGGCCATCTTGAACTACGGCCATACCCTCGGCCATGCCCTGGAAACCGTTACCGGCTACCGCCGCTACCTGCACGGGGAGGCGGTGGCCATTGGCATGGTGGCTGCGGGGGAGATCGCCCGTCGCCTGGGGTGGTGGAGCGCGGCTGAGGCCGAGCGGCAGCGACGCCTTATCGAAAGGGCAGGGCTGCCCAGCCACTGGCCCGCCGGGATCCCTTGGGAGGCAGTGCTGCAGGCAATGCAGGCCGACAAGAAGGTCAAACAGGGGCGGATTCGCTTCGTTCTGCCCCGCCGCATCGGCCAGGCCGAGCTGACCGATCAAGTCGAGCTGGCAGAGGTGCAGGCTGCTTTGGCCTCGATTACAGACACCTCTGGAACCCTAGAATTAGGAAAACCTGAGGACAAGAAAGCATGGCACGGCAACAACGGGTAGCCATCCTAGGGGCCACAGGAGCCGTAGGAGTGGAGCTGCTGAAGCTGCTGGAAGAGCGCCGCTTTCCGGTGGCAGAGCTGAAGCTGTTGGCCTCGCCCCGCTCGGCGGGCACCTACTTGACCTTCAAGGGAGAACGGATCCCGGTGGAGCCGGTTGCAGAAGCGTCCTTTCGGGGCCTGGACCTGGTGCTGGCCTCTGCCGGTGCAAGTGTCTCCAAAACCTGGGCCAAGACCATCGTCGAGGCAGGGGCGGTGCTGATTGACAACTCCAGCGCCTTTCGCCTGGATCCCGATGTCCCGCTGGTGGTGCCGGAGGTCAACCCCCAGGAAGCCTTTCGCCACCAAGGGATCATTGCCAATCCCAACTGCACCACCATCCTAATGTGCGTGGCCATCTACCCCCTGCATCGCCACATCCCCCTGCGCCGCGTGGTGGCCGCTACCTATCAATCGGCCAGTGGGGCCGGGGCCCGCGCCATGGTGGAGCTAGAAGAGCAAACCCGCGCCTACCTCCAAGGCCAGCCCTTGCAGCCCCAGGTGTTCCCTTACCCCATCGCCTTCAACCTCTTCCTCCACAACAGCCCCCTGCAAGAGAACGGCTACTGCCAGGAAGAGATGAAGATGGTCAACGAATCCCGCAAGATTATGGGATCCCCCAACCTGCGGCTGACAGCTACCTGTGTGCGGGTGCCGGTGTTGCGTACCCACGCCGAGGCCCTCAACCTGGAGTTTGAACAGCCCTTCCCTGTAGAACAAGCTCGGCAAATCTTGGCTCAAGCCCCTGGGGTAGTGCTGATTGAAGATTGGGAACACAACCGCTTCCCCATGCCCATTGATGTAGCCGGCAAAGACGAGGTGGCGGTGGGCCGCATCCGCCAGGACATCTCCGAGCCCAAGGCCCTAGAGCTGTGGCTGTGCGGGGATCAAATCCGCAAAGGTGCGGCCCTCAACGCCATTCAAATTGCCGAGCTGCTTTTGAAGGACTAATTCACCACAACTGTCCAGGTTACAGGCCCTGCTGTACAGGGGCAGCCTGAGTGCTGTTCAAGGTAACTGGGGAGTTGGGGTAGTTGTAGGTGCCGGGTTGGTCAGAGTTCCCGTTTGGACAGGGATGGTCACTGTGCAAGTTTGCCCTACAGCCACTGATCCTCCGGTGAATCGAATAGTGTTACCACCTACAGTAGCTGTGAGGGTAGCCCCGGCACCGCAGGAAGCAGGCAAGGCAGGAGGTGCACCAGGCCCTATTGTCAAAGGCGGTGCCACTGGCAAGGTGTGGTTAAAGCTTAAGCCGGTTAGGGGTATAGCGGCGTTGTTGGTGATGGTGAAGGTTAGAGTTCCAGTAGCAACAACGCCAGAAGGGGATAGGGATAGGGTGCGGGGATTAGGAGCAAAGGCCATGGTAAAGGTGGGAGCCGGCACCGTTACCGTCAGGGTAATGGCGGCTGCGGTGGCATTGGGCGCCTGGTTGCTGCTGAGGACTACCGCTGGGCTGGTCAGGGATCCCGCTGTGGTGGCCGTAACTTGAAGATCCAAGCGGATGGTGCAGCTAGCATTAGCTCCTAGGGTGCCATTGACCAGCAAGATGGAGTTTGCCCCGGGGGGAGCTGCCACCGTCCCGCCACAGTCGTTGTTCAAGTTATTAGGATTGGCAACGATTAGGCCGGCAGGGAGTGGATCGGAGAAAGAGAGGCCAGTCAGCGGCAGGGCGGTTGTGTTGGTTGGGTCGGGGAGGTGGGGTTAAATGCCTTGTAATCGCTTTTCTTGTCATCTCTGCTTTCCTTTTAGTCATCGCCAATTGAACACACTAGAAGTGCGTTTTCCGTAGGGGTGAGCCTAGCGCTACTGGGGAGTCATTTTCAGAGGAGAAAGAGGCGGTGAATGGGAATTAGCCGGAAAAAGGGGAAAATTGAGAGGCATTGAGCCCTCACGGAGAGTGATCTGTGCATCCAATTGCAACGGGATCCCTGGCTAGCTTTGTGGCCGGCTTGGCGACGGGGTTGGGGGCTTTGCCGGCGCTGTTTCTTCCCTCACTCTCGGAGAGGGTGCAAGGGATCCTGCTGGGGTTTGGGGGTGGCGTGATGTTGGCAGCCACCTCGTTTTCGCTGCTGGTGCCGGGTACCGAAGCGGCCCTGGCGCTGGGATATTCCCAATTCGAGGCGGCGGTGATTATGGGGGCGGGCCTGTTGTTGGGGGCGATCTTTCTGGAGAGTGCCCACCGCCTCTTTCCTCACGAGCACTTTTTCAAAGGGGTGGAAGGGGAGAACCGCGCCCATTTGAAGCGGATTTGGCTGTTCATCATTGCCATCGCCCTGCACAATTTCCCGGAAGGCCTGGCGGTGGGGGTGGGTTTCGCTACCGGCCAAGTCAGCGATGGGTTGGCGCTGGCCCTGGGGATCGGCCTGCAGAACATGCCGGAAGGGCTGGTGGTGGCCTTGTCGCTGGCCAGCCAGGGGTATTCGCGGCTGTTTGCTTTTGCCATTGCCCTGCTGACCGGGCTGGTAGAGCCCATCGGCGGCATCGTGGGAGCGACGGTGGTCACTTTGGCTCAGCCGCTGCTGCCCTGGGGCATGGCCTTTGCCGCTGGTGCGATGTTGTTTGTGATCTCGGATGAGATCATCCCCGAGTCGCACCGGCAGGGGTTGGAGCGGGAGGGCACCTTTGGCGTTCTCAGTGGGTTTGTGGTGATGCTGCTGCTGGATATTGCCCTGGGTTAAAAAGGGATCCCGTCCTGAGGTGAGGTTTTATGCTGAGCAACGAGCCTTTTCTGTGGCGGGGAAGAGGGGATCATGCCTGCCTGCTGCTGCACGGGTTGGGGGGTGGCGTCTACGAGTTGCAGTGGCTGGCGGAGCGGCTGTTGGCAGCCGGCCTGACGGTGCAGGGGTTTAACTATCCCGGCCACGACCGCCCGGCACCCCGCATGCCCCCTTCCCGCTGGACGGAGTGGTACGGGCGGGTTTTGGAACATTACCTGGCGCTGCAGCAGGAGTACCCGCGCCTTTCGCTGGTGGGGTTTTCCACCGGCTGCCTGTTGGCGCTGCACCTGGCCTTTGCCCACCCTGTCCACAAATTGGTCCTGCTGGCGCCGTTTTTTGCCATTCGCCACCGCTGGTACTATCTCTTTCGCCCGGAGCAGTACCTCAACAGCCTGGGCTGGCTCTTGGAAGAGGTTCCCCGCTTTCGCCTGCCGATTCGGGATGGCGATGTCCGCGCGTTGGCAGAAAGAGTGGCCTATTTGCGCAGCTTCAATCTAACGGCGGTGCGCAGCGCCCTTGAGCTCATCGAGCGGGTCAGGGGGGAAGTAGCCAGCATCCAAGTTCCCACCCTCATCCTGCAGCCGCGCCAAGATACAGTGGTGGATCCCGACCAGGCGGCGTGGCTCTACCGGGAGCTGGGATCCGCCGAGAAGACCCTGCATTGGCTGGAGCGCTCCGACCACGTTCTCACCTTGGACTGCGAGCGGGAGACGGTGTTTGCCCAGGTCTGCGCCTTTCTCACCCCGGATCCCGCTCCAGCCGCATCAGCGTAACCCGCTGCCAGGCGCCGCCCTCGTCGTAGTCGCGCACCAGGCGCAGCAGGTGGCGGCCCTCCGGCCCTTCCGGAAACCAGCTCAGGCTGAGGGAAAAGCGGCGATCCCGATGAAGGGTGGGGATGGGCAAGGGATCCGGCCCGCCAATCCACAGCCCCCCCGGCAAGGGATCCCAAGGGCTGGCCCACTCTGAGAGATCTACATGAGTTTCGCTGAGCAAGCTATCGGCAGCAGAAAAGCTCTGGGCGATCCCCCGCCATCGCCCTTGCAAGGCCTCTCCCAGTTGCGCTTGGGTCAGCGCAGGAAAGTCGGCCCCAAGATCCAGCACCTGGCCGCGCCGCTCCAAGATGACCGTCACCCGCACCAGGCGGCCCTGGGGATCCCACTGCTGCACCACCCGCGCCTTGCGCTCTCCCCAAAGAAAGCCCTGCTCGACGGCAAAATCGCCAAACGGTGCCAGCTGCAGCCGCCCGTTGGAAAAGGAGCCATCGGGGAAAAAGCGCAAGCCGGGCGAGAAATCTTGATAGACCCAGCTCTGGCGGCTTGTTGGGGTAGGGGATCCCTCTAGGGGGTAGTAGGCATTGGTTTGGCGGATTGCGTCCCGATCCAAAGCCTCAAAGGTGATGAGGCTGCGCTTTTGGCCC
>AFSR01000468.1_pt1 | contig 25422 bp, 20 predicted proteins | sample 296848 | NCBI WGS metagenome assembly AFSR01 (sample SAMN02954305, study PRJNA68063) | hot springs metagenome | biome: terrestrial; feature: Mushroom and Octopus hot springs; material: microbial mat core samples; isolation source: Yellowstone National Park Mushroom and Octopus hot springs ...
TCGACTCTCCTGGCGCTGATGCCATCGCCTTCCGCCGGGTCTGGTGCGGCGACATCGATGATATATCTCCCGCTGGTAAGCGTTCCTGATACCCGTGTTCTGATCGGGTATGACCTGCGGATGAACCGCGGCGCACAAGCCGAGCCATTGTTACCGGCGCTCCCGGCGAGCTGGGCGCGCGCCGGTGATCTGGTCTGGGCGACAATCGAACCGACGCACGGCGTTTATTCCTGGGAAGCAGCAGCAGCGCTAGAAGCGAATATCCGCCGTCTGCGCGCTGCTGGCATCGAGCCAATCGTCCTGGTACAGATCGCGCCGGAGTGGGCGCGTCGTCTCCCTGGGCGAACGTGCAGCCCTGTGGCGCCTGAAGCCTACGCTGATCTGGCGCGCTTCGCTACTGCTGCCGCAACGCGTTACCGGAGCGGCGATCTGAATGTGCGATACTGGCAATTCTGGAATGAGCCGGATTTCACCCCGGCAATCAGCGACAATAAAGGGGGCGGTTGCTGGAATACCGGTCAGGCACCATGGTACGGCGGCGATGCGTATGGCGCTGCACTGCGCGTGTTCGCCGACGCCATCCGGTCGGTCAATCCATCGGCGCAGATTATTGGCGGGAATTTCGCGCACTTCTGGCCCGACGACCGGCAAACAATCGGGTTTTTGCGCGGCATGATCGAAGGCAGCGGGCTGGCATGCGACATTATCGGTTTCACCGGCTACACGTATTGGGGGAGCGCAGAGCGGATGACCTTGAAGGCGCAGAGTCTCCGGCGTGCGCTGGCAACCTATGGTCTCCAACATACGCCGCTCGCCGCCCTTGAGGTCGCCGAGGTATGCCCTGAAGGTCAACCCTGCCCGGAAACGTACCTGCAAATGCAGGCAAACTATGCCGCCCGGATCTATGCCCTGGCAATTGCGATGAACCTGCGCGGCATTCTCTGGTATACGCTGCTGGAACAGGGGGCAGGGTTTCAGAACAGTCATCTGGCGGATCTCAGCAGTAGCGGCGTGACGCCGCGACCCGCATTCTACGCCTACCGCAATGCCGCGATCCTGCTGCGCGACGCGGTGTACACCGGTCTGCCGCTCACCGATGTGCGGTTCGATCAGGACGGCATGGTGCAGACATTACGCTTTGCCGCACGCGATGGGAGCACACTCCATCTCTTCTGGCGACCCCGAGCTCCTGACGAAGTCGGGTGGGGTCTTGTGGTGCAACCCGGCGCACGGGCGATGTGCATTTCGCACCTGGAGCGTCCAGTGCCGCTCACTATCGATTGCTCGGATCGCAGCGGGGATGGATTGATTGGTTTCAACGTTAGCGATGCGCCAATCTACATTCGTCTGGGACCATAGTGCACTATGTCAAATTTGGTAAAACAAAAGCTCCATCAGTGTTCGTTCACCATCCGCGCTGTGTACTATGGAGCGAAGGGTGTTCTGCCCTCGTGGGACAACGGAGAGCACGATCCCCTTGCTTCTATAGTATGGATCGCATCGCTGCGTGCGGGCGAGACGTCCGCTTATCCGGGCAGTGCGCGGACGCGTATCGTCCCAGAATGCCAGGAACATTCCAGAACGACCATGGGGAGCCCTGGCAAGAATACATCCTGATCGATCAATATTACGGAGTACGTGGCAGCCGCACCGCGCCGATCAGAACCCACGATCCTGCCACCAACCCAACGGCAAGACCCAACACCAGGGTTTCGGATGTACCCGCGCTGAGGAGCGCTGCCCCCGTCAGCGGGGCCAGCATGCCACGTACTCCTATCGTTGCCGTCTGAAGTGCAGTGTACTCCATCACATGCCCCCGTTTTGCCAGGTCGATAGCGCCGGTGGTGATCCCCAATTCGAAACCGCCCTGCATCAAACCCTGGCAGATGAACGCGGGCAGCAACATCCAGGCATTACTAGCCCAGATGTAGGTTAGCGGCACGAAGGCTGCCAGGAGAATGCTGAGGCGCAATACCCACAACGGTCCGTACCGGTCGAGCAGACGCCCCCACACGAAGAAATCCTGCCAGCCAGCAGAGCGATTGCACCAGATTCAGATAGCCGATGGTTGTGTACGAGAGTTGGAGTTTCGTCACCTGCACCACCGGGTAGAGCGGGAGCGCCATCACAGCGCCAAACCCATAGATCGTCGGAACCAGCAGGTAGAGCGCAAAACGGCGGTCGTGGCGCACGATCGGCAGCAATGCACGAAGCGCTGGCGGACTCTCCGGTTCCGCAGCGCCGTCGATCGGACGAACGCGCGAGAAGATCAGGCTCGAAACAACGCCAAAGATTGCTGCCAGCGCAAAGAGGGGCGGATGTCCCGCCTGATCAAGCGCCCAACCCGCAATCGGCGTTGCGATCAGCACCACGATTGCGACGCCGATCCGCACGGTTGACATCGCGCGTCCACGGTGGCGCGGCGGGTAGATCTGCTGCATGATGCGCGCATATGCTGGTGATGGCAGTGCCTCGGCGATCCAGAACAGTGCGGCAAGCGCCAGCAACCAGGACGTGTTGCTCGACAGCGCCCCAAAAACGAGCACGCCGCGCCCGAATGACCAGGCGATCACCGAGAAGCGGATCGGCGCCACACGACGCAGCAGCATGAGACTGAGCGGCGACAGGGTCTGACCGATATAACTGAAGACGACGTACAGCGCCAGTTCGAAGGGAGTGGCGCCCAAACGACGCAGAATAACCGGAAAGAATGTCAGACTGGCGGCAAAGAAGAGGCCATACCAGAACGAAGCCAGCAGTTCGATGCGAATATTGGCGCGGACATTCTCTGGATAGGCGCCGATCAACCTGCGCTCGAACCACTGCGGAATGCTGCGAAAGAACAGGTGCACAACGGCTCCGACGATTTCGACGATGCAGCATTATCGTAACGTGATTGATGAATGTCGTCAAACACTGGAGACTGCAACAAAAACAGGCGGAAGCACTCTGCTCCCGCCCGCTCGACAAGTCGGCAACCGTACCCCCGATTCTGTTGTTTGCCGCCATCTCTCTCCGCGCACTGCGCGGGCCGCTCCTGGCCTGGCGGGTGTTGCCCGCCTTCACCGTCGCGGCTGCGATGTGAGCGAGCGCGGTGGTGATCACGCGACGTGCGTCGCTCCCACACGATAAGCCCGCCCCACACACCTTGCTCCCCATCGTCGGCGCAGTCGCCTGGCCGCCGGCATCGCTGCCGACGCCGGTGCGCTCTTACCGCACCCTTTCACCCCTTACCTGAGCTCCCGCAGGAGCCATCGGCGGGTCTGCTCTCTGTTGCCGTCTTGCGTCGCGCAGGCGTTACCCCCTGCGCGCCCCCGCTTGCTGTTTCGCGGGGCGACGTTCCGCCTTGCGGCGGGCGGGGAGTCGGGAAGTTCCTCTGGAGGATCGCTCCAGCGGCGGCTCGTTGCCGACTCTCGATTCCATATCTATTGTAGCACATGCGCACATGCACGGAAAACAGATGAGCGGAGCGCGCGATTCACAGAGAACGCTCTACAGTGAGCAGGTTCTCAAGATTGGCGGCATCATCATACGGACCAATGACTGCCAGGTGCAGATGGTCGTCACGCAGCACCCGTTGGGCAACGCGCAGCACATCATCACGCGATACGGCTTCAACCTCGGCAACAACCTGTTCGATGGGAATAACGCGCCCATAGCGCAGTTGATGCGACCCGTTGCGCGACGCAATTGCCCAGGTATCCTCCAGGGAAAGGAGAATGCCCCCTTTGACCTGCTCCTTCACCTGCGCCAGTTCTTCAGCAGTGATCCCTTCGACTCGCGCGCGGCGCAATTCTGTCATCACCGTCGCAATGCACTCGTCTACACACTGCGGTTCCACACTGCCGAAGATGACCCATTTCCCCGTATCGTGGTATTCGCGGCTGTAACTGCCAATGTTGTACGCCAACCCTCGCTCTTCGCGGATCTCCTGGAACAGGCGGGATGATGCGCCGCCGCCGATCACCGTATCGAAGACCAGCAACGCGCGACGATCCGGGTCGTTGTGGGATACGCCGCGGAAACCGATGCAGAAATTCCCCTGCTCATTGTCGTCGCTGCGCAACGTTACCGCCGGACCGGGGCGCGGCGGTTGGCTGGGCAGCAACATTGCCGGCGAGCCTTCTGGCAGCGCGTCGAAGGCGACTGCCACCGCATCGAGCGCGCGCTGCACATCGACATGCCCGGCGATCGAAATGACTATGTTCCGTTTAGTGTAATGCGCCCGCCAGAACGAAACGATCTGTTCGGCACGGAACGCCGCGATTGTCTCTTCACTGCCGGCGATGTCGCGTCCCAGCGGCTGGTCGCCCCACATGGCAGCATCGAGAACCAGATGCACCAGTTCCGAAGGCGTGTCTTCGGTCTGATGCAGTTCCTCGGCGATCACGCGCCGCTCTTTTTCGATGTCGAGCGGATCGAAGCGCGGAGCGATCAGCATATCCGCGAGCACATCTATCGCGCGGTCGAAATAGATATCGGCGACTTTGGCGTAGTAGACCGTCGACTCGAAACTGGTATAGGCATCCAGCGTGCCGCCGACACCCTCGATGGCATCGGTGATCAACTTGGGCGATGGCCGGCGCTGCGTGCCTTTGAAGAGCATATGTTCGATAAAGTGCGCAATGCCACTCTCATGACGCGCTTCATGACCGGCGCCAACGCTTACGAAGCAACCGACCGATACCGAGTGCGCATATGGCAACGCCTCGATCAGCACACGCAAGCCGCCGGGCAGCGTGTAGAGTTGTGGCGGTGGCGGATAGTCTGGCATGTCATCAATTATACACCGTAATCTGGTCTTAATAAACGTTCACGTCCACAAAAGAAATTGAAAAGGGACGGTCATCCTGCATTGATACTATCACCAGCGAGATGCCACGCCGCATACCGAAATCTAGTCTTGAGAGACAGGTCGATGCCCATGCTTCACACGCGTGAACGTCCAGAGATGCTGACGCTCACTGTCGAGCACAGTGACGACATTCCGCTCCTCATTGCCCACATGCGCCGTATGGGCATTCCGCATATCCTCGACCGGCATATTCCTACCCGCGCCTACTGGGGCAATCTCACCTCCGGCTGGACTGCTGTCGTCTGGTTGACCCACATCCTGTCGTGCGGCGATCATAAAGCCAGCACAATTCAACAGTGGGTATCGAGCCGCTTCGGGACGCTTCATTGGTGTATCGGCAGTGAGGTTACTCCCATTGATGTCGATATTGATCGGCTTCACGATCTCCTGATCGGACTCAGCCGCGATCATCAGTGGCAGGCGATTGAGCACGATCTCAATCGCCATGTCCTCGAGACATGGGTGTGGGAAATCGAGCAGATTCATGTGCGCATCTATGAAGGTCGGGTATGGCACATCTCGCCGAACGGGCTGTTCCTGGTTAATCAGGCCCATCTCTGGCGCGCCAGGATGTCACGGCAACCAATGGCGCTGGCAATGCTCGACCCGCTGAATATGCCGCTCGTGCTGTACTCCTTCTCACAAGAGCGCACGCACCCTGCGTCGTTCTACGATCTTGTGGAGCAGATAAGCCAGAACCTGCCGCCACGACGATACCGGTTCACCGGCGATGCGCTCACGGCAGTTGAATTCCGCGGCGCCATCCATCAGCACAACCATGAGTATCTCTGCCTGCTGCCGGATTCGCCGTCTGTTTTGGATGCCCCGCTTGATAACGTTCGATCAGCACGCCGGATGCCATTCTTGTCAGAAGACGGTCATGCTCTGCCCGCCTCTCCTTCCAGCGATGGCATTGAATGGTTGATCCCGATGCGCGTCGATCTCAACGGCAGCCCTGTTGTCTGGAACGAGCGACGGATCGCCGTCCGTTCACCAAACCACGCACGCATCTCGGAGGAAGCGTTGCGCGCACGCCTGACACGCGCACAGGCGGCATTGCTGGCGCTTGGCGAGCGCAAACGCGGAAAGCGCCGTCCCCGTACCATCGAGGCTCTGCGTGAAGCTGCCCATGCCATTCTCGACAGTTATCAGGTGCACGGGCTTCTGCACCTGGACTTCGATGAGCAGGTCGAGGAGCGTGTGGTGCGCCGGTATCGGGGGCGACCAACCGGCGTGCGTGTTGAGCGCAATGTGCGTATGAACGTGTCGGTCAATACCGATGCGCTGAGTCGAGCGGTGCAAAGCCTGGGGTGGCAGATATTCGGTTCCAATATCACCCCGCCGGAACCCGCCAGGGATCAGATGCTCTCGCTGACACTCCCTCCTGCATCAGGCTTCGAGCGCCTGCACGGGCGTCCGATCTCGCTGGCGCCGCACGACGTGCATTCGCCAGAACTGGAAACCGGGCTGATACGCCTGCTCTCACTGGGGTTGCGCGCGCTTGCCTCGCTCGAAGCCATCGCGCGCCGCCGGTTGATCGAGGAAGGCGTGTTCACCCTCTCCGCCAACCAGGACAACGGACGAAGTGCGTCGCGGATCACCGGCGAGCGCCTGCTCGACGCTTTTCGTGATATGACCTTCGCCCCTGGCTTCCATCACGATCCTTCCGGCATGACGCCGCTTTCGCCGCTGCAACAGCGTGTACTGCATCTGCTGGCGTTGCCGTCGGAAATCTATCAGCCAAAAAGGTGACACACCTTGCGGCTCTCTCCGCAAAAGTTATGGTACTATATGCCACGGAAGGAGTCGAGAGGAGAGAACGCGGAGTGGTGTCATGAATACATTCGATCGCATCTGGACAGCGCTTGCTATTCTGCTGACAGTGCTGCCATTTGTCGCGTTGGGGTTCGAACTTGCCAAAAGCGAGTCGCTCCTCACCATCGCAGTGTTTGTTGCGATGGCTGTGCTTCTCTTCGGCACACTGATTGTCGGGATGCGCGTGAAAGCCGAACCTTCCGGCGAACCGCGCAGCGTCGATGAAGAGACCTCAACTGTGCGCTCTTCTCGTTAAGGCACAACGGTCGTTGTTCGTCTCGTTCCTCATTTCAGGATAACACGCCAGAACCGTCGTTACTATCCCGTCGTGGTGCGCGATTGCTTCTGCGCCTCCAGGGTATCGTGACGACGATCCTTACTCAAGGAGGGCTTGTGACAGGTCCTGGTCAGGTCCTGCGTCGAGCGGTGACGCCGGTTGTGCTCTTTGTGCTGGCAATGGCGGCGCGCTGGCCCAATGGACGTTTTCTCACCGTTGATGAAGCCTACCACTGGATATCGCTCTCCCGGCGATTCGCAACCGCAGTCGCCACCGGCAACTTCGCCGACACCTTCTACTTCGGGCATCCTGCGGTCACAACGCTGTGGCTTGGCGCTGTGGGACACACGCTCTACGATGCTCTCACCGCAACCAGAATCCTCCAGGAACATCCGGCGACCTTCTACACCATCATGCGGTTACCGGCTGCCACGATCACGGCGCTTGCGCTCGCGCTGGCGTACCCGCTCCTGGAGCGCCTGACCGGTCGAACCATTGCGCTCCTGGCGGCGCTGCTCTGGATCGGTGAGCCGTTCCTGGTCGCTCACTCGCAACTGTTCCATATGGATGCAACCCTGACGTCCCTGATGACGCTCAGCCTGCTGCTGATGCTGGTGGCGCTCCAGAGCAACACACGCAGTTTCGTCCACTCGCCGTGGTGGATCGCCAGCGGTCTCGTCGCCGGTCTGGGGTTGCTGACCAAATCACCCACGCTGCTGCTGGCGCCGCTGGCGGGGTTGGTTGTGATCATCAGGCAGGGTCTGCCATCGACGCTAACCGTTCGCTCTGCGGTTATAACAATGGTGCGTTGCATCCCGCCCCTGGCAGTGTGGTGCGGCATGGCAGCGCTCGTCTGGATCGCGCTCTGGCCCGCCATGTGGGTGCGACCGCTCGCGACGACCTGGGGTGTTGTGAGCGAGATTCTCTTCGATGGCGGAGCGCCGCACCCGTGGGGGAACTTCTTCTTCGGTCGCGCCGTCGCCGATCCGGGACCGCTCTTCTACCTGGTGGCGATACCGTTCCGCCTGGCGCCGTGGACGCTGATCGGCGTGCTGATCTGGATCAGCTTTATTGTGCGCGATGGGAAAGACGCCTGGAAGGATGCGAATCGTCCCTTGCTGCTGCTGGCGGTGTTTGTCGTTCTTTTCGTTGCAGCGATCAGTGTTATGGCGAAGAAATTCGACCGCTATGCGCTGCCGGTCTTTCCTGCGCTGACAATCCTGGCGGCTGCCGGGTTCTCCCGTGGATACGATTTTCTGAGCAACCGGGGGATCATCGATGCCCTCAGACGTTTCGGCGCCGCGCATCCGTGGCAGTCGGCAGGGTATGTGCTGGTGGTAACGGCACTGGTCGTCAATCTGATCTGGTACCACCCCTACTATCTGGCGTACTACAACCCGCTGATCGGCGGCGGTGCAGTAGCCAGACAGGTTCTGCCGATTGGTTGGGGGGAGGGGCTGGAACTTGCGGCTGAATTCATTGCCGCTCAACCAGACGGCGGGGAGCGACCGATTGCCGTGTTCTACCAGGCTGTCCTGAGTCCGTTTGCGCCAGCAGGGGTTGCGCCGCTCCAGGCCATTCAAAATCCGCTGCGCGTCGATTATGCGGTCGCGTATATCGACCAGATTCAGCGCAACACGCGACCGGAACTGCATGCTCCATTACAGCGCGTGAAGCCGATCCATATCGTCCGGATCCATGGCATTGACTATGCCTACATCTATGAGGTTCCGCCACCGGTCACTGAAACGCCGGACACAGATTTCGGCGATATGGTTCGCCTCCACGGATACAACCTCGATGCATCCGCCGTTCGCGCCTCCGGGGCGTTGACAATCACACTGGTGTGGCAGGCGCTTGCACAATCCGACCGTGACTATATGATCTTTGTGCATATGATGAACGACGCAGGCGAACGTGTTGCGCAGGTAGATGTTCCGTTGGGAACGGAACGCTGGCGCCCGCGATTGTGGCAACCGGGCAGGTACATTTCGATGGTGCAGCATTTCCCGCTGCCGCCCGATCTCCCCGCCGGAACCTATCGCCTTGCGATTGGCGTCTACGATCCGCAGACCTTCTCCCGCTTGCCGTTGCGAACCGATGGGGAGCGGGCTGACGATGCCGGGCAGGATGCGCTGCTTCTGACCCGCGTTACGATCCCTTGAAAGAGAGGGGAAGAAAGCGTTTCGCGATAGCATTCCTCTAACCGCGCTCCTCCGATTTTTCGGCGTGGCGAAAGAAACGCAGCGCCTGAACGTATCCCTGATTCTTCGTACCTGTCGTCACGTGATCATAGCACACCTCTCGCATTTTACACTCTGATAGGAAGATATAAGGTTTCGCAACATCGGCATCGCATATACTGCTTGCATCTTGTACCGGGTTGTCATATGATAACCGTAGGAAAAGGATGAGAAGAGATAGTGTCAGGTACACGTCGATATTGATCGAAAGGACCTGGATGCTCCATGTCGATCGGAATCATCGCCATTGTACTGTCGATTGTAGCAATACTGATAGTGGCATTCATATTGTTCATTGTGCGACCACGCGCTGCCCGACCAGATGACCTGCCGTTACCCGACATCGCTGAGATTAGCCAACCCATCGATTACACGTCGCTGCCTGAGGAGGCGCCGCGCAGTCTGGGCGAGCGTTTCCTTGCAGCGCCGCTGGCAATCAAGGCGCTGGTTCTGCTCGCGCCGGTCGTGCTTATTGGCGTCATCGCTGCGCTGCTATTGACGTTTGGCGGATTGGGAGGTTCCAACGCAACGCCAACCCCCGTGCCGCCGCAGCCGCGCCTGGTGGTCGAGCGCGCCGAGGTAGCCGGTGCCGGAAAAATCGTGGTGGTCGTCCAGACTGAGAACCTGCCAGCGGGAACAACGCTGACTGCGCTCATGCGTGAAGATGGTCAGGAGTTTCCCTGGTTCAACCCTGAAACTGCGCTGGCGCAACCCGATCCGCTGAGCGGCGCAGCGCAGATCGTGCTCGACCGCCGTGCCAACGCGCCAACCCCGCGTCAGGATGCGACCTATACGGTCATTGCCATCGCTTCGGATCAAAGCGGTGAAATTGTGCGATCCGAGTCAGCGACGCTCGATGTACTACGCCCCTTTATCAATGATTTCTATGCTATCGCAGAGGAACCGACTGTTGCACCAACGCCCACCCTAACCCCAACCCCGCCCCCCGCAACACCGGAACCATCGCCGACTGTGGTTGAAGCGCCCCTCGCGTTGACCGGCACTGCCGCGATTGCCGGCAACATTCGGCGTGAACCCAACCGTGAAGCGGAAGTTTTGGGGCGCCTCGCGCTGGGAGAAGTCGTGACCCTGATCGAACGCAGCATCGACGGCGAATGGTACCGTATCACGACATCGGAAGGGCTGAGTGGTTGGGTCAGCCGCACCCTGCTGGTTGTCGATCAGGACCTGGCAGCGCAACTGCCGGTCGCTACTCCGACCGATCTGCGGACGGCATCAGTGTTCAATGGCGGCAATGTGCGCACCAGCCCCAGTTTACGCGGGCTGGTCATCGATCAAGTCTACGCAGGTGAGAGCGTCTTCCTGCTGGCGCGAAATGCAGACAGTACGTGGCTGAAGATCATCAACGAACGGCAGATGACCGGATGGGTCAGCCGCACGCTGCTGACGATTGCGCCTGATGACCTGCGACGTCTTCCGGTGTCGAACGAGACGGTTCCGACGCCGCTCCCTGCCACGGTTGCCGCGCTCCCGCCACCGCCGACTCCCAATGCGACGGTTCCGCCTGCGACCGGGTTGACCGCCATCGTGTTCAATGGCGGTAATGTGCGCGCCGCTCCAAATCTCCAGGGGCAGGTGCTCGATCAGATCAATGCACGTGAGACAGTGCAACTATTGTCGAAGACGCCCGACGGCAACTGGTATCGGATCACGAACGTTCGCGGCGTCACCGGTTGGGTCAATCGCACCCTGCTGACGATTGATCCCGATGTGGCGCGGCGGGTTCCTGTGGGGCAGTAATCCTGGGTGCATAAATGACTTTGCTGCAAAAACGCACCGCAGAGACGCCGGGGGCGCAAAGAACCCTGAAAACGAACACGGGATGCATGGCGCAGCATGCGTGTGCGTGATGCGCGAGAGAATCTTCCTCTGCGAACGCCGCGTCTCTGCGGTGACATACCCTTTTTGCAGCGGACTCATAAAAACGCTCCCGCTTGTTTCGCAGCCGGCGGGAGCGTTCGTTGATCAAGCGTCGCGCTCACATCATTTTTCCGAGTTCGGCGGATCGACGGTATGCCGCCCAGATAGCATCGGAGAGGACGGTACGCAACCCGCCGCGCTCCAGTTCGTAGAGCGCGGCAGCGGTTGTGCCGCCCGGCGACGTGACGCCGTTGCGCAGTTCGGCGGGATGCCGCCGGCTCTGCATGGCATAATGCACCGAACCGAGCATGGTCTGCAACACGAGTTCTTCCGCCATGTAGCGCGGCAACCCCAGATGGACGCCCGCGTCGATCATTGCTTCCAGCACCATAAAGATATAGGCGGGACCGGTGCCGTTGATGGCGGTCGCCATATCAAGATACGTTTCATCGTCAACGAACATCTGGCGCCCGAAGGAGCCAAGGATTGCGCGCGCCCAACCACGCTGCTCCTCACTGACGGCGGACGATGCCGTCCAGACGGTCATCCCTTCGCCGATCTGCGCTGGCGTGTTGGGCATGGCGCGCACCACAGCGCCATGCGCCAGCCCCTGAACATAGGTGCGGATCGGAACACCGGCAGCAATCGATATCACCAGTTCCCCTTCCCTCAAAGCGCCGCGTAGTTCGGGCATCAGTTTGGGAACCGTTTGCGGTTTGACGGCAAAGATCGCCACCTGCGCCCAGTGCGCCGCTTCCAGGTTATCATCGGTGACGCGCACGCCATACCGCTGCTCGATCTCTTCACGTCGTTCGGCGCGCGGTTCGGTGGCAACGATTTGATCGGCAGCGATCAGATTCTGTTTCAGTAAGCCGCTGATCATGGCTTCGCCCATGACCCCGGCGCCGATCACTGCAATGCGCAAATGATGCAGCATAGATGCTCCTGTCCTCATCTCTTCAAACGTACCCGGAAGGCGCTGCGTGCGGATCAGGCGGACGGTTCCAGACCAGGCACGGGAAAGCGCGCACAGAGCGCCATCACCTCTTCGCGCACGCGATTGATGACATGATCATCATTGATGTGCGTGATCACATCATCGATCAGCGCGGCGATCTGTTCCATCTCCGGCTCTTTCATGCCACGCGTCGTCAGGGCAGGCGTTCCCAACCGAATGCCGCTGGTGATCAGCGGTGATTTGTCATCGTTCGGCACGGCATTCTTATTGGTCGTAATCGCCGCCCGATCAAGCGCCTCCTGCGCCGCTTTGCCGCTGACCCCCTTGTTGCGCAGATCGATCAGCATCAGGTGATTGTCGGTGCCGCCGGAGAGCACGTGATACCCTCGCGCGATCAGCGCATTCGCCAGCGTCTGCGCGTTGCGGATCACCTGGCGCGCGTAGGTCTCGAATTCGGGTTGCAGGTTTTCGCCAAATCCAACCGCCTTGGCAGCGATGACGTGCATCAACGGGCCGCCCTGAACACCGGGGATGACCATTTTGTCGAGCAGTTCCGACATCATCAGGGTGCGACCGCTCTTCGCCGCTTTCAACCCAAACGGGTTCTCGAAATCCTCTCCCATCAGGATGATGCCGCCGCGCGGTCCGCGCAGTGTCTTATGGGTGGTCGATGTCACGACATGCGCATACTTGATGGGGCTGGGCAGCAACCCTTTGGCGATCAACCCCGCCGGATGCGCAATGTCGGCGAAGAGGAATGCGCCGACATCATCGGCGATCTGGCGAAATACGGCATAGTCGATGGCGCGCGAATAGGCGCTTGCGCCGACCGTGATCATCTTCGGGCGCTCGCGGTGCGCAATCTCGGCGACCTGCTCATAATCGATGCGCTCGGTCTTCGGGTCGATGCCGTATGCCACGAAGGTGTACAACTGACCCGAAAAGTTCACCGGCGATCCATGGGTCAGGTGCCCGCCGTGCGCCAGGTTCATGCCGAGCACTTTATCGCCGGGACGCAGGAACGTGAAATAAACCGCCATATTCGCCTGTGATCCGGAGTGCGGCTGGACGTTGGCATACGCCGCGCCGAACAACTCCTTGACCCGCTCACGCGCCAGGTCTTCCACCTGATCGACCCATTCACATCCGCCATAGTAGCGTGCGCCCGGGTACCCTTCGGCATATTTGTTCGTCAGCGCCGAACCCTGCGCTTCCATCACAGCGCGGCTGGCATAATTCTCGCTGGCGATCAGTTCCAATCCGTCGCGCTGGCGGCGCATTTCGCCATCGATGATGCGCGCCACTGCCGGATCGCTGCGCCAGAGCGTCTGAAGCGTAGACATGGACAGAACTCCTTCCGGGATTGTCGCTGTCTGCAATGCAAACAGCACCAACGTGCGCGGCAAACGGAGGTTGCGAAAACCCCTGGCGTGCTGCATTCGACGCCGCCTCGACGAACGAACACGCCGCCTGCCGGATTCACCTGCACCGGGTCGCCAGAACCCTCCGATAACTTTCACATTATACTGTATCGGCAAACGGTATGAGGTGAACAATGGTTTATCTTCAACAGAAGCATGTTCTGATCACCGGCGCGTCCTACGGTATCGGCGCTGCGACGGCACGGGCGTTTGGTCGACACGGGGCGCACGTGGCGCTGCTGGCGCGTACGCAGACGGCGCTGGAAGATGTGGCGCGCGACATTCGCGCAGCCGGAGGCGCGGCATCGGTGTATCCTGTCGATCTGACCGATGCACAGGCAGTCGATGCGGTTGCGCAACGGGTGATGGCCGACCTCGGTCCCCCCGACATCCTGCTGAGCAATGCTGGCGCCGGACGCTGGCTCTTCATCGAAGAGACGACGCCGGAAGAGGCGGTTGCCATGATGGCAATGCCCTACTTTGCTGCCTTCTTCATCACGCGCGCGTTCTTGCCCGCCATGCGCGCCCGCAATCGCGGATGTCTGGCATATGTCAACTCACCCGCCTCGCTTGTGGCATGGCCCGGCGCGGCAACGTACACCGCCGCGCGCTGGGCGCTCCGCGGGTTTGTCGAAGCGCTGCGCGCCGAAGTGTACGGTACCGGGCTGCGGGTAACCGCGATCATTCCGGGGCTGGTGGCAACCACTTATTTCGAGCACAACCCTGGCGTGCTGGATCGGGTGCCGGGTCTGGCGCGTCGCCTGCTGCGCCCGCTCACCGCAGAACAGGCGGCAGACGCGATTGTGCGCGGCATTGCGCGTGGCGAGCGCGAGATCGTGCTGCCGCGGATGCTGCGCCTGCTCTATGCCGCACACGCCGTCGCTCCCGGTCTGGTGCGATGGCTGACCATCCGAACCGGCGCTCGACGACCATCCGGCGCCTGAATGCCGGTGATGGTGAATGAATGCGATCTTCACGGCATGAGGTCATAACCAAGCGAGAAGTGAATATAATGTATACTAACAGTTGGACGCGCGCACAACACATTTGCGCGCTCACAAAGTGAGAGACAGAAAGGGGATCAGTATGGCTCGAATCGCAATCCACGGATTCGGTCGCATTGGCCGCTCGTTGTTGAGGGTCGCTCTGAAGGAAAACCTCTGGACCCCCGTTTCGATCTCCGATATTCGCGACGTGCCCACCTTTGCTGCCTTGTTTGAGGTGGACTCGAACTATGGGCGCTGGCACGAAGAGGTGATTGCGCGCGACAACATGTTCGTGATTGGCGGGCGCGAGATTCCGTATTTCAACTCGTTGAACGAACTGCCCGACTGGGCGGCGCTGGGGGTCGATCTGGTCGTTGACTGCACCGGTCGCGCAACAGTGCGCAATGTAGCGCAGCAGCATCTGGATCGCGGCGCGAAGCGGGTGCTCATCAGCGCACCCAGCAAGTCGCTCCAGGACTGCGATGCCGTCCTGCTGGCAGGCATCAACCTTGATACGTTCGACCCCGAAAAGCACAAGATTGTCAGCATGGCGAGTTGCACCACCAATGCGCTGGCGCCGGTCGTCAAAGTGGTGCTGGAGAACTTTGGCATCCACCACGGTTTGTTCTCGACGGTTCACGCATACACCAACACCCAGTCGCTCACCGACCAACCGATGAAAGATCGACGTGATTCGTGGGCTGCGACCGAGAACATTATTCCTTCATCGTCGGGCGCAGCGCGTGCGTTGCAGTTCATCTGGAAAGACTTGAAGATCACCGGCAAAGCGTACCGGGTTCCGGTGCGCACCGGCAGCATTGCCGAGTTGAACCTGGTGACCGAGAAGCCGGTGACGGTGCAGTCAGTCAACGACGCCTTCCGCAAGGCAGCATCCGAGCCGCCGCTCAAGGGCATCATGGGGGTGCTCGAAGATGAATGGGCATCGTCGCGCATTGTCGGCGACCCGCACTCATCGATCGTCGATCTGCCGCTGACCCAGGTGATGGGCGATACATTCCTGTCCGTCGCTGCCTGGTACGACAACGAGATGGGGTATGCGATGCGCCTCGCCGAAGTCGCTGCGCGCATCGCCGTCTAGCCCGGGTTATGTTCCGTGTCGGCGGTCGTCTGCCTGGTGCGAGGAGTGCGACCGCCGGGCATCTCCTGTATCTCCTGATGGTTGCTCTGTGGCAGGCGAAGGCGTCGTCTTCGCCTGTTCTTCCCCGATGCGTGCATCTGTCGAACTGCCAGTCTTCCCCCACCACCTGCGTACCGCAGCGCCGACTACCCATCCACGTCGGACGAAGGAGCGGTAGTATAATGAGACGGTGCTGAAAAGCGAAAGATAGTGGTCGCCTGAGCGACAGTCTTCACTCCCCGACATATTGCCCTGCCCGCACAGGTACGCAGAGAGGGAGCAGTCCCAGTGTTCGACGTTCACCAGATCGATGTTTCGCCGTGGCTGCTGCTGACGCTTGTCAGCGTGCTCCTCGCACTCTGGTATGTCCAGGATGTGATCGCTGCGTTTCGCACCCCACGGCTCGATCCACATCCCGGCCTTCCCGACGACGGTCCGCTGGTGACGGTCATCATTCCTGCCCGGAACGAAGCAACGCGCATTGGCGCGTGTCTCGAAGGACTGGCGCAGCAGTCGTACCGCCGTTTCGAGGTGATCGTCGTCGATGATGATTCGCACGATGGCACTGCCGATGTGGTGCACACCTACACAGCATGTCTTCCATCACTGACAGTTCTGTCATCCAAAACGCTGCCGCACGACTGGGCTGGAAAGTGCTGGGCATGCTGGCAGGGCGCAAACCATGCGCGCGGTACGTGGCTGCTGTTTCTTGATGCGGACGTCGTGCCGCGTCCGGGTTTGATCGCCGCGCTCGTCGAACGCGCACGCGCCGGACGTGACATGATCACGCTGGTGCCACTTATTCACCTGACGTCGTTCGCCGAACGTCTGGTTCTGCCGCCGTTCATCGGATTGATATCGGCTATTTACCCGTTCGACCGCGTGAACGATCGGTCATCGCCACTGGCATTTGCGATTGGTCAGTGCATAATGATGCGCCGTGAAACCTACGCTGCGATTGGCGGTCATCGCGCAGTGCGTGGGAGCGTGCTCGAAGATATGGATTTGGCGCGGTTGGTGAAGCAGTCCGGATATGCGCTCGAAGCGGCGCATGCTCCCGATCTGCTGGAAGTACGGATGTACAACGGTTGGGGTACGCTCACCGAGGGATTGAAGAAAAATGCGGTTGCCGGTTATCGCAGTGGCGGGACACGTTCCGGGTTGATGGGTTTACGCCTGGGGTTGATGGCGACGATGCCATGGAATATGCTTGCGGCACGTTTTGCGTTGACGCTCCTTGGCGGTGATCCGGCGCTGGCGCAGGCGCTTGCGCTGGCAGGCGTTGCACTGCTGCTGATCGGCGCAATCTGCTGGGGGATCGTTATTCGTTATCGCTTCCGTGTCTCGCCGTTATGGGGCGTGCTCTACGGTGTGGGAACAGCCGTCTATTTCGCGCTCGCTGCGCAGGCGCTGCGCCAGATCCGCAGCGGCAAGGGAGTGGTATGGAAGGGGCGTATGTTCTTGCGCTGATGGTTTTCAAGGTCGTTCATACCTCGAGTTGAGACAAACCACTGTCCCTGCGTGATGCGTCAGGGTTGGAACAGCACCTGAGCAATCGAGTTTCAGGCGGTTTGGGCAGCAGAATTGCCCCCTTGTGCAACGTCTGGTCAGGAGGTCTCGTATATAATACTGCGTGTTAATAGCCAAAAGGGGAGAAAGATATGAGTCTTCTGCAACAAGGTCTTTCTACTGCCAGACAAATCCTGGGGAGCGGCGAACTCGAACAACTGCAAATCAAAGCCAGTGACTTCATTTCCCAACGATCAGGCAACGAGAGTGGGGCAACCAGGATCGAGCAGATGGATGTGCTGCTCGACGAAGCTGCCGAGTTGCTCAACCGAAACCTGCAACTACGCGACAGCCGCGGTCAGGTAGCCAATGTTATTTCACCGGTCGTCATCCCGCGTGATCCGCGTTCTAAACTCTGGATAGTCGTCACGATCATCCTGGTGGTGATCGGCCTGATCGGCTGGCTATTGAGCGTGATTATCGACACCATTTCGTTTGGGCTGACCAACCTGACCTTTGTATTGTTTGGTCCCCATTACTGGCTCATCATCGTCGGGTACGTTGTCTACAGCCTCTGGCGCAACTCCTTTATTATGGTGCCAGATGGTTGTCAGGCGCTGATAACCCGTTTCGGCAAACTTGAAGAGATCGCACCGGCGGGGCGAAAAGTACTGCTCGACCCCTGGAAACGGGTGAGCTACATTGTCAACGTCACGCGTGAATATCCGTACAATGCTCCGATCCGCGAAGCGCCGACGGCTTCGCGGGTTAACGCCTCGGTAGACCTCTTCCTGCAATTCAAGATTGAAGACCCGGCGGCCTTCATCTTCACATTGGGCGGCGCCAAAGGCTTTCAAGAGAAGTTGCAGAATGCGGTGAGCGAAGTTACTCGCGCCCTCATTTACGAACAACGGGCGGAAGCCATCTACGATCTGGTCGGAGAGAGCACTCAAAACTTGCTCAACACGCTGAATCAGCAATTTCTCCCTGCAGTACGCTTCGTTAATGCCAACATCACCCATGCCGAGCCATCAAGCCAGGAATACCGGATCGATCTCGCCAAGCCAGAGATGATCCGGGTTGCGAAAGAGGCATACACCTACGAATACCAGCTGGCTCTGCGCAAAGAACAGGACGAGGGCGATCTCAATCGTGAATTGACCAGCCTGCGTGAGCAGTTGTCGGCCATTCAGGCTGAAATTGCAACCTATCAGGCCCAAATCGACACAGCTCGCGAAAAGGAGACCTATCGAGCGAACGCTTACGCCAGCCAGTTGCTCAGCGAAGCCGAAAGCGCAGCACGGGCCAATGCCGCGTTGCTTGAAGCTCAGGCGCTCGATATTCGTGCGGTAGGTGCAGCGCGATACCCTGAAATTTTGCAGTACCGCTATCAACAAGATATTCTTGACCGACTTGAGGCAGTGGCCGACCATCTGCCGCAGATTGTACAGGTGAGCGGCAGTGATGAGGCGGTCATCGACTATCTGGCATTGGCGCAGCGTATGCTGGGCATCACCGACACGCAACTCTATTCACCCGAAGATGTCGCTGCGATCCGCCGTCGCACGCAAGAGATTCGCCAGCGTATTCTGGAACGGGACGAACAGATCAGGCTGGTGGTTGCAGGCGAGACTGATCGGGCCGAGACGAAAGGAGACAACCGGTGAGCGATACGCGACGTGAATTTTCCCGTATTCGTGAGGCAGTAGCAACCTGGAGCCTCATCCGGCAACTCCTCCGTTCCGGCGAAGAGGGCCAGCTGGTACCGGTGGTGATCCCCAAAGATCGGCGGCGGGCACGCTGGCTTTTCCCGCTGGCAATCAGTTTCTATCTGCTCGGCGTTGCCATCTTCAGCGGAGGCATTGTTGGCGGTCTGGCTCTGTTCCTGGCACTGTTGATGCTCATCATAGCGGGTATTTCGTTCTTCCTTGGGGCGATCGTTGAGATCGAACAGGGAACGACCGGCATCCTTTCGCGCTGGGGGCAGATCGTTGGCGTCATACCGCCAGGTCGTCACTATCTGTGGTGGCCATGGGAAAAGGTCGAAGCGGTGGTTGACACCAGTACCGAGATTCCCTACACCGCACCGGTGATGGCAGCGCCAACCCGCGAAAATGTGCCACTGAAATCGATTGAGTTTTTCTTGAAATTCCGGATTGAAGACCCGATAGCCTTCGTCCGTCGCCTGGGGGCAAGCAACTTCGACCTTGTTCTGAGCAGCGCCGTCCAGGATGCCATTCGCCAGCGGGCGCGACGGGTCGAAACCGAACGTGCTTACGACCTGCGCGGAAGTGACGTCGGCGATATGCAAGAACTGCTCAATCGGCAACTGGCCCGTTATGGCGTTCGCATTACTGGCGCCAACATTCCCGACGTCCAGTTGCCCGATCAATACCAGCAGCATCTGGCCACGCGTGAGCGGGTTGCGAAAGAATTGCAGGCATACGAACGCGAGTGGGAGCTGATCAAAAAGCAGCGGATCGATACGTTGCTGCTGGAGATCGAACGCGCCAAAAAGGTGCGCGATGCCAAACTGGTTGAGGTGCGGGAAGCGATTAACAAAGCTCGCCAGGATGTTGCCCGCATGCTGCAAGAGAAAGAGACTGAAGCGCAGCGAGTACGCTGGGAGATCGAGGCGCGCGGTCGGGCGACCCTGCGCCAGGCTGAGAACGAGGCGCGCGGTCTGGAATACCTGGGACAGTCCTACCAGGATAACCGGGCAGTCTTGCAGTACGAACTGGCCCGACGCCGCTTACAGGTCGCCGAGACGCTGATGAAACGCGCACCGCGTCCAATTGTGATCCAGGGCGATGGTGGCGATACTTCAGCACTGACGACGTTGATCGCGGCGCAGTTGCTGCCCAAATTGACCGGAAACGCTGATGGTGCAGCAGAGTAAAGGGTGATGGTGCACATTACGGCGCTCCGGTGAAAGTAAAGTAGATGTCGGCGCGCACACCGCTGATTGTGCCGCGATAGTGGTACCCGTACACCCCTGGCGGATTCCGGGCGCCGAGTTGCACTCCCAGCGCAGGCGATACCCCAATGCGCCCGCGATTGTCCGCCTGCACAGGGGTGTTGAGCACATACAACCCGTCAGGTGACGTCACCCAGAACTCCAGCGTTTCGTTGGCGCGAAAACCGCTCGCCGTCAGGCGGAACGTGGTGCGCTGACCGCCTTCGGCAGGCGAAACCGATGCGTTGCGGCTCGTGGCAGGACGCGGCGTTCCGAGCGGTGCGACATAATCACGGGTCAGTTTGAACGGCGCCGTCACGGCGCGACCGGTGCTTGCGCCCTGCGCCGTGACCGTCCAGATCCCCTGCTGATCGCGATCCACGCGAAATGCGACGCGCACGCTGCCACCCTCGCGCTGCACCAGACGCTCATCGATCGGCTCAACGCCAGCGCCAGCCGGTCGCGTCAACCAGACGCCAACTTTCTCGTTCGGGTCGAATCCGCTGGCGTTGAACACAAAGCCAGCGCCGGGAGGCGCCGCGAGGGGCGTGATTGAACCGGCGCCGCTCACACGCAGTTCGTTGTGGATGAGGATGCCCAGGCGCGCAGGATCGCCCGGTTGCTGGGCTGGCGGCGGCGGTGCTCCTGACTCGACGCGAAATGTGCCGATCGCCTGGCGACCGCTGTTGCGTCCCTGCGCAGTAATAAACCACGTGCCGACACGGAAGGTCGTATCGATGGCGATCCGAATGTTCGCACCGCTGATCGAACCGCTGCCATCGGCAGTCGGCGATTCGGGGATGCCGCGAACCGACTGGTCTGGTGCAGTCAACCAGAGACTGACCGGTTCATTCGGCTGGAAACCGCTTCCCTGGACGATGACCGCCTGCCCGAACCCTGCCGTCTGCGGCGTGGTACCGACGAAGACCCCGCCCGGTTGACCAACCGGCGGAGCGACGCCGACGAAAAATTGCGCGATGCCAGCGCGGTTGCTCGTTTGTCCCTGCGCAGTCAGATACCAGCGTCCCCGCGCATAGTCGCGCGTATTGAAGCGCACCTGCGCATACGAGATCGAACCATTGACATCGGCGAGCGGTTGTGGTTCGAGCGTTGTCGGACGACATTCGCACTCCGGCGACGAGAGCAGGAAGCGAACCCGTTCGCCGGGGCGAAACCCTTCGCCCTCGATGCGGAAGGTCTGATCAGCCTCGGCGATGACCCGCGCATTCGCGTACAGGCCCGGACGGAAGGGTGGCGGCGATGGGGTGCCGTCCTCGTTCAACGGCTGGTCAGGCGCGATATTGGGGGCCAGGGGGCGCGCAGTTGCGCTGGCGCCAGCGCCTCGCCGAGCAAGCCAAATTCGACACGACTCGGAAAGAGACGCAGTTCGAAGCGGTGCCGTTCAAAGTACTGCACCAGCGTCCACTGGCCATTGATATTTTCGGAGATCTCTTCGCTGATCGGGTAGCCAAAGATTGCGAGACCGCCGCGCCGTTCCCAGGTTTCCTTGAAAAGACCGCGCAGCGTATGGTTGGTTTCGGGGAAGTAGCGGATGCGCGCTGTGCTGGGTTGGGGCGGCGCCTGCGGAAAGATGCGATCACCGGTAAACTCGCGCCCCAGATGACCGAGTTGCACCACCGGCGGATTGGCCTGCGCCAGTTCGAAGCGCGCGCGCTGGAACCACTGCACGATCCGTCCGTCGGAGCGGCGGTACTCTTCGGTGATCGGGAAGCCGAAAATTGCGACGCCGCCGTTGCGCTCCCAGTAGGCGCGGAAAGCGCCACGCAGATAGTGCCCTGTTTCCGCAAAGTAGCGAAGATCACTCTGCGCTGCAACCGACGGCGCCGGTGTGATGATCCCCGGCGACGCCGTGATGAGCAGTATCACGACCAGGCATAGCCATCGCCATCTCGTCCAGCGTGCAAACACGGCGCCTCCTTCCGGGATCGTGTTGATGCAATTCGATCCAGCTGGCGTATTATGGAGATTGAGAACTTCATCCGGTATGCCCTCGTGCCGTCGGACTAAGCCCTCGGCTACAGGGCGAAGCCCGCCTGCGCGGGCTAGAGCGGATATTATTCAAAGACCATGAGACGCCAACCGAATCACCATATCCCTGCATGACATATCCATTGACAGGTCATGCAGACTATCCGGCACTCTGTTGCGATCCTATCTTACGCTTTCGCATGACCATTGTCAAGCGTACATGTGCAGATCACCCCGCAATGAATTCCTCCGTCAACCGTCGTGCTTCGTTATCGGTCATCTGTTGCGGCGGTGTCTTCATAAAATAGGCGCTCGGACCGATCAGCGCGCCGGCGATCTTGCGATCCAGCGCCAGTTTGACGCAACGAACCGCGTCGATCACCACTCCTGCGGAATTGGGCGAGTCCCAGACTTCAAGTTTCAGTTCCAGGTTGATCGGCACATTGCCGAACGTTGTGCCCTCCATACGAATGTAGCACCATTTGCGGTCTTCCAGCCAGGGCACATAATCGCTGGGACCGACATGCACCGCGTCGTCGGGAAGGTCGTAATCGAGTTGACTGGTGACCGCGTTGGTTTTGCTGATCTTCTTGCTCTCCAGGCGTTCACGTTCCAGCATGTTGTAGAAATCGGTGTTGCCGCCAAAATTCAACTGATAGGTGCGATCGAGTCGCACGCCACGTTCGCGGAACAGCGCCGTCAGCACGCGATGCGTGATCGTCGCGCCGACCTGACTCTTGATGTCGTCGCCGATGATCGGCAACCCGCGTTCCTCGAAACGTTTGCGCCAGTACGCCTGACTGGCAATGAACACCGGGACACAGTTCACAAACCCGCATCCGGCGTCCAGCACCTGCTCGACGTACCATTTTGTCGCCATTTCGCTGCCGACCGGCAGATACGAGACGACGACATCGGTGCGCGTGGCGCGCAGAATGCCGACAATATCATCGGTCGAACCCGGCGCCTTGCGCACCTTCTGGCTCAAAAATTTCCCCAGACCGTCGTGGGTCATGCCGCGATGCACCGGCACACCGAGGTGTGGCACATGCGCGAAGCGATAGGTATTGTTCGGCGGCGCGAAGATAGCCTCCGACAGGTCTTTGCCGACCTTTGTATCGGCAATGTCGAAGGCTGCGGAAAACTCGATGTCGCCGATATGGTAGCCGCCCAGGTTGACGTGCATCAACCCTGGAACGAATTCGTCGGGTCGAGCGTTGCGATAGTACTCAACACCCTGCACCAGCGACGAGGCGCAGTTGCCGACGCCAATGATTGCCACACGAACTTTTTTCGACATGGAATGCGCGATCCTTTCCGTGGTTTAAGAGTTGACCGTAAAGGCTGTCAGACGCGCCATGATACCACTGTTCGTGCGGTGTCCTTTTTCCAAAGACGACCCACTGACGCCCGGCAGCATCAAAGGCCACCTGCACGCATGGCAGGAAGAGGAAGAGTAATGTCGCTACCTGCGGTCATCCCTGCGAAGGTAAGTGTTCACATGTCGCCTGGGAGCGAGGGCATCTTGCTCTCGTAGATGCGGCGAGGACGGGACGCCCTGGCTTCCAGGCGCGTGTGTTACTCAGGTGTGCACGGTTACGGGAGAAGATGTCGTAGTCGAGTCCATGGGAATGGGAGCAACCCTATCATTCGAGCGATCGATTATAATACCGGGGAAGTCAACCGTGCGACTTCCGAGACGCTGCAATCTTAGACGGAGACAGGGCTATGAACGTTCGCAGACTTATCGTTGCGCCTGGGATATTTGCTGTTGTGGCTGTGCTGTTGGCAGTCTCAGCCATCGTGTATGCAGCCGGTGGGCAGAATGGTCAGGACGTCGCGCCGGCGCCGCAGATAGTGGGGCCCGACATACCGACGCCTCCGCAGCCGTATGTGTCCACCGCTCAATCTGCGACCAGCCCGGTAGCCCTGTCCTCCACGCTGAGTTACTATTTCATCAGTGGAAACACGTTTACGCCTGGCGGACCAGTTTCTTACTCACGTCAGGTGACCGGGTGTGTGAACCAGATGCCCCTGGGCGTTCCGTTCTCTGCACCAGTACACTTGCCACAAGGATCGCAGGTGGGTCGATCACACTCTATACGTCTGATGCAGTGATCACGACGACCACCAGCACAGCCTATTTCATTTTGAACGATGGCAAGGGAAACGGCGGATATTCGGTGTCAGCCACAAGCCCGTCCAATACGAGCGGCTACCGGCAAACCAACAGCACAGAGAACAACCCGGTGACAATTGACAACCAGAACTACAACTACCTGGTGGAATGGCGCAAGAATTTGAGCGCGCCTGATTCGGCTTCATTGAGTTTGTGCGGGGTGCGGGTGGCGTACTACGCGCCGCTCTCTGGAGCGTTGCACCTGCCAATTATCTTGAAGTAGTCGATGACCAGGCGCCTTTACCCGGAACACTCGATTCGCTTCGCGGCGGCTGAAACGTGAGCTGTTGGGGGCAGTGCGCAGCATGAGGACATCGTAAGCAATGCGTACATTGATATAATGGACGAGAGAAACTGTGCCTGACCCGTGCTTCCAGCCGACAGCGTCTCCGCTCGCTTCGCTCGCTCCGGCGCTATGGCTTAGCCGCAAACCGTTGGGCGATCTCATGTTCGCAGGAGTGAATCAGATGCAGTCGTACAGTCAGGGCTTCGCCAGAGCCTACAATCTGCGATGGTCGGGTTTTGCCAGGCAGGTTGCTCCGCTTCTCCTCGATTTTTATGCCGCCACGCCGATTGGACACAAGGACAAGACCGTCCTCGATCTCTGTTGTGGCACCGGGCATCTTGCGGTCTATTTTCTGGAGAAGGGGTATCGCGTCGTTGGCCTTGATCTCTCGGAACCCATGCTTGAATATGCGCGTGAACATGCGCGCCCATACATCGATTCGGGGCAGGCCGCTTTTGTTCAGGGCGATGCAAGCAACTTCACCTTCGATGAGCGCTTTGGTCTGGTCGTTTCGACCTATGACGCGCTCAATCATCTCGAGGACGAACAGGCATTGTACCGATGTTTTCAATGCGTCTCCGCCGTCAGTGATGGGTACTTTATCTTTGACCTCAACACACGCAGTGGGTTGAGACGTTGGAACAACGTTTATGTTGACGAAAGCGACGAAGATGCGGTAATCATCACTCACGGCATGTATGATGGGATGAGCGATAAGGCGTGGACAAGAATAAGCGGATTTGTTCGCCTGCCCAACGGACTGTATGAGCGCTTTGAAGAGATCGTCTTCAACACTGCCTTTGAAATGAAAAAGGTGAGCGATCTCTTGCACGATGCTGGCTGGAAGAACGTTTACTTTGCCAGGATTCAAGACTTGAAGACAGCCCTCGATGAGCCTGAAAAGGAAGGGCGTGTCTTTGTCGTTGCGA
>AFSR01000233.1_pt1 | contig 25342 bp, 27 predicted proteins | sample 296848 | NCBI WGS metagenome assembly AFSR01 (sample SAMN02954305, study PRJNA68063) | hot springs metagenome | biome: terrestrial; feature: Mushroom and Octopus hot springs; material: microbial mat core samples; isolation source: Yellowstone National Park Mushroom and Octopus hot springs ...
GATCCCGGAGGTGGCCAGGGTGCTGGTGCAGGCAGGGATCGACCTCTACGAGATAGGCCGCCCGCAGGCTTCTTTGGAAGAGATTTTCCTGCAGCTCACTACGCAAGAGGGATCCGAGGGCGCATTGGAGGAAGCGGCATGAACGGAGTGGTTGCCATTTTTCGCAAAGAGCTGCGCGGCTACTTCACCTCCCCCATTGCCTATGTGGTGGCCGCGGTGTTTTGGGGACTGGCGGGGTTTTTCTTCTTTAATATTCTGGTGCGGGTGATCAGCTTTTCTCAGCAGGTGGATCTTTTCGCCCAGTTCGGCCAGGAGAACAATTTCGACGCGGCCACCATCCTGTCACAGCAGTTTCTCAACCTCTTGGGCACCCTCTCCTTATTTCTATTGCCCATCTTCACCATGAGCTCCTATGCCGAGGAGCGGCGGCGAGGCACGATGGAGCTGCTGGCTACTTCTCCCATCACCAACTTGGAGGTGGCCCTGGGCAAATGGTTGGCGGTCTGGGTGTTTTTCATCACGCTGCTGCTGCCGCCGCTGGTCTACCATGTGCTGGTGCTGAGCAGCGCCAACCCGGCAGTGGACTACCGCCTGACCCTGATGGGTTATGTGGGCCTAACCCTGCTGGCGGGTAGCGTTATGGCCTTGGGGTTGTTTATCTCTTCTCTGACAGACAGCACCCTCATCGCAGCAGTGGCCACCTTTGGCTTGATTTTGTTGCTCTGGGTGATCGACGCGGCAGCCGGCCAGGAGGAGAACTGGATTGCCGCGACGCTGCGGCATGTGTCTTTGCTGCAGCAATATAGCAACTGGGTGCAAGGGATCCTCAGCAGCAGCAGCCTCATTCTTTTCTTGAGCATCATCGTCCTGGGGCTGTTTGCCACGGTGCAATCGGTGGAAAGCCTGCGCTGGCAACAGAGCTGAGGTCAGATGGGAGGAGTGCGGTGTTTGCGGCAGCGGTGCGGAGCATTATGAAGGACTGGCGCGCGCTAAAGGACTGGACAGGGATCCTGGGCATCGGCGTCATCGCCATCGGCCTGGTGGTGGGATCCACCTTCACCGGTTGGACGGCTGTGCCCCTGAGCATGCTGGAAACAGGTTTGGCCCTGCTGGTGGTTTGGGGCATCACCCACCGGCAGGAGGTGGGGGTCTTCCTCGGTTTGCGTTCCACCCAGACCAACGCCAACATCCTGGTGGCGGTGGCGGCGATGGCCGTCATTCTAGTGCTGGTGAATGTGGTGGCGGTGCGCTACGACCTGCGGCTGGATCTCACCGAGGAGGGTCTGTTTACCCTGTCGCCCCAAACCCGGCAATTGGTGCAGGGATTGGCGCAACCGGTCAAAGTTTGGGTGGCAACCACTGCGCCGGATCCCAACTTGCGGGAACAACTGGAGCGCTATCGCCGCCTCAACCCCAACCGCTTCCAGTTTGAGTTTGTGGATCCCAACCGGGATCCCTTGACCATTCAGCGGCTGCAGGTGACCCAGAACAACACCCTGGTGGTGGAGGCCGGAGAAAGCCGGCAACAACTGCCTCAGCCCCCTGCCCCTGATCTGGAGAGCAAACTGACCCCCGTCCTGTCCAAAGTGGTCAACCGAGGGGAGTTGCTGGCCTATTTCGTGCAAGGGCACGGGGAAGTGGGGCTGGAAGCGAGGGAAGGTACTCCAACTCTGGCCCAGGCGGCGGCAGCCCTGGGTCAGGAAGGCTATCGGGTAGAGCCCCTCAACTTGGTGCAATCGGGGATCCCAGAGGATGCGGATGTCCTGGTGCTGGCGGGGCCACAGCGGGCTTTGTTCCCCGGCGAGGTGGAGAAACTGCAGGATTATCTGGCGAAGGGCGGACGGCTGCTGTTGTTGATCGGGCCGCGGGTGGATGCCGGCCTGGATCCCTTGCTGGAAGAGTGGGGCGTGGTCTTGGGGGATGACATCATCATTGAGGTGAGCAGCGTCAGCCAACTGTTGGGGACAGGGCCGGCGGTTGCCCTGGTTACTACCTACGGGGATCACCCCATTACCGCCCCCTTGGCCGCCCAGCGGCTAATGACCCTGTTCCCCCTGGCCCGCTCTGTGGAAACCGAAGCCCGCGAAGGGATCCAAGCCACGCCCTTGCTGCGCACCGGCCCGCAAAGCTGGGGGGAGACCAGTCCTGAGCTGGAACGTGGCCCCTTGCAATTCGATCCGGATCAGGACAAGCCCGGCCCCCTTACCCTGGGCGTTGCTTTAACCCGCCGTTTGGACACCGACCCAGAACAGGGCTCGGGATCCCGGCAGGAGGCCCGCCTGGTGGTGATCGGCAATGTCAACTTCGCCCTCAACGGCAACTTGCGGCAGCAGGGCAACCGGGATCTCTTCTTGAACACCCTCAACTGGCTGACTGAGCAAACGGAGCAGATCTCCATCCGCCCCAAATCCATCACGGATCGCCGTCTCACCCTGACCGGTCAAAACTTCCGCTGGCTGGTGCTGGGATCGACGGTGCTTTTGCCCTTGGCGGCCCTGGGATCCGGAGCTGCCCTGTGGTGGCAAAGACGGTAGGCTGGAGGAAAGCAGGCATGTTCAAGCGAACCACCTGGGTTCTCCTGGGTTTGGCGGTGGCCTGTCTGCTGGGCTACTTCCTCTTGGACAACATCCGGCAACTGCGTCAGGAGCAACAGGCGGAGCGAGCGCGGCTGTTCCATTTTGCCACCGATACCATCGCCCGCATTGAAATCCGCCAACAGAAAGAGGGGGAACCTGTTCGCGGCAGCGGTGCGGAGCACTTGGAAATCCTTTTGGAGCGCACTCCGGAAGAAGAGGGATCCCGCTGGCGGATTGTCAGTCCCATTCAGTCAGCGGCGCTGGACTTCCCCATTGAGCAGTTGCTCAACACCTTCTCCCGCCTCACCCCCCAAATCACCCTAGAGGGGGCCACCGACCTAGCCGCTTTTGGCCTGGATCAGCCGCGACACCAAATCGCCCTTTTCCCCAAAGAAGGGGATCCCTACCGCCTGGCCATCGGCAACGACAACTTCGACGGCTCCGGCTTCTACGCCCAACCCGAAGGGGGACAGGTGGTGCTTCTAAGCAGTGCCCAGAAGGGATCCCTGTTGCCCTCTCTACTGGCTTTGCGGGACAAGACCTTGCTTCGGTTTGATACAGCCGAGGTGAAAGCCCTGCAAGTGCAGTTGGCAGAGGCAGAGCCGGAAGTTGTTCGCCTGCAGCGGCAAGACAGCGGTGCGGAGCACTTTACTTGGCAGATTGTCGAGCCCCGCGAGCTGCCTGCCGATGAGATCAACGTCGATCGTCTGCTCAATACTTTGTCTCGCCTGCAAGCCGTGGAGTTCCCCGCCGAGACCCAAGACGAGCTCGCCCCCTATGGCCTGGAGCAGCCTTCCGCCCGCCTAACGGTGGAGCTGGAGGAGGGCAAAACCCTGAAGGTCGCTTTGGGATCGGAGAAAGATGGCCAGGTGTACGTCATCACCTCTGAGCACCCGGCAGTAGCCACCTTGCTCACCTCCACCGCCGATATTCTCCGCTCTGACTTGGAAGAGCTGCGGGATCACCGCATTGCCCGCCTCAATCCCAACCAAGTGGGCCAAGTCACCTTAGAATCCCAAGGGGAAAAGGTCACCCTCACCCCTCGGCCTTCAGAGAAGGGATCCCTGGAGCTGCGCTGGGAAAACCCGGAGCAACCGGGCCAGCCTGTGGATCTCAGCTCTCTGTTCTCCAGCCTAAATGCTGCCCGCGCCAAAGAGTTTGTGGAACAGGCCGACGCGGAAGCCCAAAGGGTGTTGTCTGAGCCCGACCTACGGCTGACCTTTGAGCCCAAGCCTGACGCCGAGCAGGATCCCTTAACCCTGAGCTTGGCCGCCTCTGGCTTGCGGGCCTATGTGCAAAGCAGCCGCCAGCCGGACATTGCCGTGATCGAGCTGAGCACCTTCAACAGCCTGGAAACCGAAGTGAATCGCCTCTTGGAGGGCCAGCCGGAGAGCAAGGACTCTGCCCCACTCACGCAACCGCCTTCCACCCCCTCGCCCCCGAGTTCCTAGAGCCTTAGCCAGCAGGGGTAGCTGTCTTCTCCTCCGCGGTTTGGGTTGCTTTTTTCAGGGCTTCCCCTTGTATCGTCAGCACCGAGCAGGGGGCGCGGTGCAGCACGTAGTTGCTAACGCTGCCCAGAAACAGCTCGCTCAGGCCGGAGTGGCCGCGGCGGCCCACCACCACCAAGTCCGCCTCCCAAGAGCGGGCCAGATCGCAGATGACTCGACCGGGGTTGCCGTAGTTGAGGGTGTACTCAGCACGGATCCCGTGCTCAGCCGCTTTCTCCACCAGCGAGCGCAGGTAGTCCATCTGGTTTTGCTCGAAGATGGCACATTGCTCCCGGTAGGACTGCCACAGCTCGGCGCTGATGGTGGAGCTGTAATCTACCCCCAGGATCATCGGCGGCTCTGGGGCGCCCGGCTCTTCCTGAGACAGAACATGGAGAATCATCATCTGGGCCTGCATGGCCTTGGCCACTTGGACGGCCTTTTGAAATACTCCCTGGCTCAGCTCCGACCGATCCACTGCCACCAAAATCCTGCTGAACATATTGGCTTCCTCCAGATGGCTAGACAGCGGGGCACAAGGCAGAAGCAGCGTGACTTCGGGGTTGACCTCTGACCCCTTTTCCCTCGACTCCAAGCTCCCCTCTGCTCTGCCCCACCTATCTGTGTTGTAGAAGATTTGGGCGAGAAAACCCCAGATATCTTGAACGAACTAGGCAGATTGGCAACGAAAGTTCAGAGATCTTGACACCGGTCAGAAGGCATCGCCTTGGGCTGCCCACTCCAACACCGCCTGCAGCGCCTCGGCCTGCTCTTGCCAGACTTGATCGAGGGGAGTGCCCCGCAGGATTTCCAGCGTTAGGGTTGGGATCCGCCGTTCCTGCCCTGCCCAAGTGCCCAGAGAACCAGGGGTAGGGTAGCCAATGTCGGCGGCGACGGGCAAGCCGTTGCAAGCGGCCATCACCTGGGCCAGCTCAAGGGCAGGGCCGTTGTAGTTCACACAGGGGTGTGCCTGACAGGAGTGGGCAGAAAGGATAAATTGGGGCCGCATCTGGGCCAAGCCCCCCAACAACGCCTGCGTCTCGGGCTCGGAGCCTGGGGCTGCTCCGGGCGGATAGCGAGCTTCCAAAGAGGCCGGGATCCAATCTTGGGTGGGCAGATTGCGGTTGAGATCCACACCGTTGGCATTGAGACGTTGCCCCAGGGCACAGCCATCCGGGTTCAAGCGAGGGATTGCCCATAGGGTCGCTTTCCCGGCCAGGGATCCCCATCTCCCCGAGGCCACATAGCGCTCGATCAGAGTGTATCCTTCCACCTCGTCCCCGTGTACTCCGCCGATCAGCAGCAAGGAGCGGATCCCTTGGGTGAGCTGCCAAAGGTGAATAGGACGTCCCTGCACCGAGTAGCCGATGACCTGCAGGGATCCCAAAGGTTCACCCGCAGCAAGTTCCTGAGACATGGGGGATCCCGGCAAGTCTCGCAACCGTTAGAACGGGAGATCGTCCGGCTCCGGTGGGGAAACCACATCCCCCTCAGAGGATTCCACAATCGCCGGTTCACCCATCCCCGTCAGAGAGAGGACGCGAGCGGATCCCAGTTGATGGACACGGCGCGCGGTGATCTCGGCCAGCTTTTCCTTGCGCCCATCTCGCTCCACCACATTCATGTGCAGTTGGCCTTCCACTGTGATTTGGTCGCCCACATGGCAGGTGTCCACCACCCTTTTGGCCAGTTCTCCAAAAGAGGAAACGCGCACCCGGTAGGGCGGCTCATCCGGGCGCAAGCTGGGAAAGCCAATCACCAAGGACGCAACAGCTAAGTTATCAAGGGTGTAGCGCAGCTCTGGCTCAGACAGAACCTCGCCCATCAACACAATCGAGTTCATAACGGAGCCATCCAGGGATAAGGGGCAGCTCAGGGCACTTCCATCATGCCCGCAGGCCAGGATGCCGTCAAACCTAGCCGACGCGGAGAGTCATGTGGCGCAGCACACTCTCGTTGATGCGCAGGTTTTTCTCCCAGGCAGCCACCGCATTGGGTTCGGCTTCGTAGTTGAACTGGATGTACAGACCCTCCTTGAACTTTTTCATCTCAAACCCGGCAAAGCGGCGCTTGCCCCTATTGGTAATCTCCACGTGGGTTACTCCGTTCTCTCGCAGGATTGCCTCCTGACTGCTGAGCAGTTGTTCGAGGGGTTCATCTGACAGATCAGGACGCACAATCAGCATCGTTTCGTAAGCGCGGGGCATGGAAGCAAGTTCTCCTTAGAATCCAGTGGTAGAGACGCAGTGGACTATACTAGCTTTTCTTTCCCACAACCGAAAAGGCTGCCGCCCAATTCCCATACCCTGGCCGCAGCAGCCAATGCAGGTGAGGCTGCTCACAAGAGGGGATCCATTGTCCGATACAATAGGGATTGCTTCATTGGCCGCTGGTTGGCCCGGCCAAGACACGCTGAATCGAGAGTTGGGATTCCAAGCATGAGCGCAGACGAAGTTTATAGCCGTGTTCGCAAGATCGTGTCCGATCAACTGGGCGTGGAAGACGACAAAGTGACCCCAGAAGCCAATTTCCAGAACGACCTGGGGGCCGATAGCCTTGATACGGTGGAGCTGGTCATGGCTTTTGAAGAGGAATTCGATCTGGAGATCCCCGATGAAGATGCAGAAAGGATCGCCACCGTGCAAGACGCTGTTAACTACATCCTCTCGAAGAAAGCTGCCTAGTCTGCCTCCATACCCCTGGGCTAACACCGGACGATGGCTACCTCTGGATCCCGCCACTGCTTACAGGCCAACCCGCCGCGTTGTGATTACGGGCCTGGGCGCGGTCACCCCCATCGGCAACTCTCCTGCCGAGTTTTGGCAGAGCCTGCTGGCAGGGCGCTGCGGCATTGGGCCGATTACCCATTTTGATGCCTCCCGCCACGATTGCCGTATTGCCGGAGAGGTGAAGGGATTTGATCCCCTCGACTACTTGGATCGCAAGGATGTCAAGCGCACCGACCGCTTTGTGCACCTGGCGATGGCGGCCACCCGGCAAGCCTTGGAGGACGCTGACTTTCGCATCACCGATCTCAACGCTGAGCAAGTGGGGGTGATCTTGGGCACCGGCATCGGCGGCATCCGCGTCTTGGAAGAGCAGCAGACCATCTATCTGCAGAAAGGGCCGGATCGCTGTAGCCCCTTCATGGTGCCCATGATGATCGCCAATATGGCTGCGGGTCACCTGGCCATTCATTTTGGCGCCAAAGGCCCCAATTCCTGCACAGTTACGGCCTGTGCCTCTGGCTCCAACGCCATTGGCGATGCCTTTCGGCTCATCCAGAGGGGAGAGGTGCAAGCGGCGATTACAGGTGGCACGGAAGCGGCGGTTACCCCTTTGTCCATGGCGGGGTTCAGTGCCATGAAGGCCCTTTCCACCCGCAACGACACCCCGGAGCAAGCCTGTAGGCCCTTTGATCGGGATCGGGATGGCTTTGTCATGGGGGAAGGAGCAGGGATCCTGGTGCTGGAGGAGTTGGAGCACGCCCGCGCCCGCGGGGCCAAGATCTATGCGGAGATAGTCGGCTATGGCCTCACCTGCGATGCCCACCACATGACCAACCCTGCCCCCGGCGGCGAGGGAGCGGCCCGGGCGATGCGGCTGGCCCTCAAGGATGCCGGGCTTCAGCCTGGGGATGTGCAACACATCAATGCCCATGCCACCAGCACCCCTGTAGGGGATATCGCCGAGGTCCAGGCCATCAAGTCGGTCTTTGGCGAGCATGCCCCCCGTTTGGCCATCAGCGCCACCAAGTCCATGACCGGCCACCTGTTGGGGGGAGCGGGCGGCATTGCCACGGTGGCCACAGCTTTGGCCATCCACCACGGCTGGGTTCCTCCTACCCTCAACTTGGACAACCCCGATCCCGAGTGCGAAGGGCTGGATTTTGTCCCCCACAAGGGGCGGCAGATGGCTGTTGAGGCCGCTTTGGTCAATGCCTTTGGGTTTGGTGGGCACAACGTCACGCTGGCCTTGCGCCGCTACTCTCCCGCTTGAAGGGCTTGGCCTATGTCTTCTCCCGAAAGTTCGTCGCCCTCAGTTCGCCAACAGGCCTTGGCCGCTTTGACGGCGGAGCTGGCGCAGCAAGGCCACCCGCCCGAATATGCCCAGCACATGGCAGCGGCGGTTATTTTTCAAGCGGATTTGGATCTGTGTGCAGCTCAATTGGCGCGGGTGCTCAGTTGGCTGAAGCAAAACCATCCTCAGCTCTATCCAGAGGCGGTGCAATTGGTGGACGCCACTCGGGAAGAGTTCGAGCGTCGCGTTCAAAATGGATAGACAAGCCATCTGCTGTGATTGATGCAGTTGGGTTGCGGTCGTTAGCAGAGGGTGATGTCGCCCCTATGGGACTGCAAGGGGTGATCTTGAGCTGGAGTGGGGTGGTGGCCGATGACGAGAGCTTGCACCTACAGGCCATCAACCAACTGCTGGTGGAAGAGAACCTGCGCCCCTGGAACCTGTGCTGGCCGAAGTCGGGATCCCCTGGGCAGCGGGAGCTTTATCGGCTGCAATACCTGGGCCGACCGGATCGAGAGCGCCTGCCGGCTCTGTGGGGGGATCAAGGGCGGGTGCTCAGCCCCAAACAACTGGAAGAGCTGCTGAAACGCAAGGCCCTATACTACCGACAGGCTTTGCAGGGGCAGAGGGAATTGCCTCTCATTCCCGGTTTGAGGGAAACTTTGGAGACGCTGGAGCGGCTGCAACTGAAGGTCGGCCTGCTGTGCGGCCAATCGGCAGCCGAGGTGGCCGCTTTTCTGGAGCGTTTCCAGTCCTGTTGCCCGGCCCTGACGCGGTTGACCGATGGGGGATCCTACCGAGTGACGGGGGATGATGCAGGCCCAATGCTTTCCCCAGGACACTTGCACCGCCTGCTTTTGCAGCGGATGGAATTGCCTGCCCAGGCGTGCTTGAGCATTGAAGCCACCTACTCTGGCATTCAGGCAGCCCGTTCGGCAGGGATCCCGGTCCTGGCGCTGGCTACCTTCTTTCCTCTGCACATGCTGCAGCGGCGGGCCAATTGGGCGGTGGACGGCTACCACCAGGTGGAATGGGATCGCATCCGGAACTGGTTTGCCGGCGGGCAAGACCGTCCTTCGACCCCAGTTGAAGCAGAAGCGGAGGCCGGTTCCTTCAAGGGATCCCAGGGAGGTCAGCCCCAGCCCTAGGGCAAGATCAGCATGCCATCCCCAAAGGAATAGAAGCGATATCCCTGCTCGATGGCCTCTTGGTAGAGATCCAGCAGCCTTTGCCGCCCAATCAGCGCAGCCACCAGCATCATCAAGCTGGAGCGGGGCAGGTGAAAATTGGTGACCAGTCCTTGAATCACCCGCCAGGAGTAGCCGGGGTAGATGAATAGATCGCTTTTCCCCTGCCAAGGCTGCAAGGTGCCAGAGGCTGCCGCGGTTTCCAAAGAGCGCACCACAGTCGTTCCCACCGCGATCACCCGCCCCCCGCGGGCTTGGGCTTTTTGGATGGCTGCCACCGTTTCTGCCGGCACCTTGAGCCACTCGCTGTGGAGACGATGTTCGGTTACCCGCTCCGCTTCCACCGGTCGGAAGGTACCCAGGCCGATGTTCAGGGTGATGTAGGCGGTTTGGATCCCTTTTTGGGCCAGCCGCTCCAGCAGCTCCTGGGTAAAATGCAGCCCTGCCGTGGGAGCAGCCACCGATCCGGGGTGTTTGGCCCAGAGGGTTTGGTAGTCTTGAGGGCGAACTTGTCCTGAGCCCGGGGATCCGGAAGCCTTGATGTAGGGAGGCAGCGGGATCCGGCCCACCTGCTCCAGGATTTCCTCAAAAGGCTGCGCCCCTTCCCACTCAAACTGCACCACTCGCCCACCGGTTTCCAGATCCAAAGCCAGAACGGTGGCCCTCAGCCCAGAGGGGGATCCCTGCTTGCTCCAAAAACCAATCCGATCCCCCACCTTCACCCGTTTGCCCGGCCTGACCAAAACCCGCCAGTTCCACGCCTGATCCGGCAGAGGTTGGGCAGCGGCAGGGATCCCTTCCAGGCAAGGCTCCAGCAGCAACACTTCGACCCGCGCCCCAGAGGGTTCCTTAGCCCCGAACAGGCGGGCCGGGATCACCTTGGTATCGTTGAGAACCAGCAGATCCCCCTCCCGCAGGTAGTCAGGCAGATGGCAGAAGCGGCGATGCTCGTGCCTATCCGGGTACACCACCAGCATCCGCGCCTGATCCCTGGGCTCCACCGGCGTTTGCGCAATCCGATCTGGAGGGAGGGTGTAGTCGTAGGAAGCTGTGAGCAGATCCGGATTGGGCTCCCTATCGCCCAAAGGCTCAGCCTCACCGGGGGGAGCGGCAGCAGGCGAAAAAGAGTCAGGCATGGAGATGAATCAAGATGGGGTTCTACGTGGATCCAGCATAGCCAACCGGATCCCGCCAACCCTCTCCCTTTTGAGGGAAGCAGCTAAACCTTGGCCACCACCACCTGCTGCGGCTGATCCTGATACTTGCCGGCGCGGTCGGCGTAGGTCACTTGGCAGGGATCCCCTTCCAGAAACAGAAGCTGGACCACCCCTTCGTTGGCGTACACACGGCAGTCGGCGCTGGAGGCGTTGGAAAACTCCAGGGTGAGATAGCCCCGCCATCCCGCTTCAGCCGGCGTCAGGTTGGCAATCAGGCCCACCCTGGCATAGGAAGATTTGCCAATGCAGATCACGGTAATGTTATCCGGAACTTGCAGCCGCTCCAAAGACACCCCCAACCCATAGGAGTGGGCCGGGATGATAAAGTAATCCCCCATCTCGTCGTGGTGCAGCTCCACCGCTTCCAGATTCTTGGGGTTAAACCGTTTGGGATCCACCACTGTGCCGGGCACATGGCGGAAGATCTTGAACTCCACCGGCGACAAGCGGATGTCGTAGCCGTAGGAAGACAGCCCGTAACTCAAAACAGGCCGAGACTCAACAGCGCGCACCAGCTCAGGACAGAAGGGCTCAATCATCCCTCGCCGCGCTTGCTCACAGATCCAGCGGTCGTTTTTCAACATGGCTACAGCCGGCTTCCTGGAGAGTGAGGGCACATCTGGTGGACAAGCTCCAGTCTTATTGGGACTCCGCCCCCCTGACGCGACCCGTGTTGCCTAGGTCTTTCGGAGCGGAAACTGTTTGCGCTAGCGGTGCGGAGCAACATGGGCTGCTGTAGGCATAGCACCTGTGCCGCTGACTTGAGGGGGATCCAGAGAACAGGCAACATTCCCATCGGCAGTGCGGAGCCCTGGGCCTGGGATGCCACGTAGGCGCAGCTGCGTGATCAAGTCGGCCCGCTCCAGAAACGAATCTGGCATCTCCGGCCCGGTGATCACCATGTCCATGGAGATGGGGCGCTGGTCGATTAAGCTCAGCACTTCCGCTTCTGGGATCAGGCCCAACTTCACAGCCAAGCTCAGCTCATCCAACACCACCAAGTCGTAGCGGCCACTCCTGACGGCCTCCTGGGTAAATTGCCACAGCTCATCCAATGCCACCCGCTCCTCAGGCTCTAGGTGAGGTGTATCGATGCAGCGGTGCAGGCGACAACGAACCCACTCCAAGGATCTGCCCAGGGAGAGACGATTTTCGGGCCCCTGATTGATCCCACCCTTGAGAAATTGCACGATCAGCACCCGCGTTCCCTGGCCTGCCAAGCGCATCGCCTGAGCCATGACGGGCGTAAACATGCCCCGGCTGGGGTGGGTGTAAAGCTGCAGGGATCCCTGGGGAACCAACTGGGCGGAGAGGGATCCATTCTGCTGAAGGAAAAGCTCGCCGGCAGCAGGGCTGGCTTGAGCCGCAGGCTGTTTGGCGCGGGCTACAGGAGCGGCATCCTTGGAGGAAGGCATAGGATTTGGAGAAGCAGTGCAAACCACGTTCTATCTCGCGAGCAGGCTAGAGAACACGGCCCTAGGTTACAAGGCCTACAAGTGGTGGAGAGCGTCGGCTATGGATTCCATGAAACACCACCTGTGCGTATCCGTCAATGAGTCGGTTCTGCTTCTAGCCAGCATACAAATCATCCCCAATAGAGTGATAGAAAATACAATCCTTGCCCATCCTAGCCTTTTGGCACAAGAGGCAATACCTGAAAAGCTTTGACAGGGGATCTCAATAAAATTTCAGGCCTAGCCCAGAAGCTTGTGTGTGGGGCTATCTCACTTGAGTATAGAGGTGCTCTATAAAAATTTGAGAAAAAGATCAATTTCTTCCAAATAAGATTAACTCTCACAAACAGGAATGCCAGTACCAGCAGCCCACCCACGAGAGAGGAGCAAGGGTCAACCTACCCCAAAAGCCTTGTCCACCAGGAGAGATAGTCATTTTTAAAATAACTATACATTTGGTCGGGAGCCGGGTAGGCCTACACATTAGCGAACATTCGTAGTAGAGAGAATTGTAACCAAAAGTCCAAGGAGTTAATTTCTAACCTCGAGAGTGAAGAAATATAAATTCGTCAATCATCTTCGTCAAAAAATGGATTATTGACAATACTTTTTTGAAAACCAGCATCTGATTTAGCAGAAGCGTAAAGAATTGCGTGCCTTTTATACTCTGAGGTCGTCTTCTTCAAGAGATCGCCTCTTTGATCATTTTTCTTACCGGTCTCAAGGCCAATGTTTTCTACTTAATTTAATCTCTATTTCTGTTATGAGAAATGAGCATTGGGCGTTCAGTTTGGATCCCACTTAAAATTGACCTGAAAAAGCTCTGGGGCTTTGGGTGCTGAGATTGCCGGGATCCCATTGCGCAATCAAAGCCGAGTCCTTCCTCTGGCGAGGAGAGATTTTTCTTGAGAAGGTAGATCCAATCCTGGAGAATACCTGACCCCTCATCCAATCAGCCAGAAAGTCCGGGGATCCCACCCTCGATCCCTGGATCAAAGGGAAAAGACTCTATCCCGCCGGCACAAAAGTTTTCTGTCACCGACTTGGGCTTGGGAAAAACCCTAGGCCATTGTGAACTCGGGGTGTGCGCCGCCGGGAGGGACTGGGATCCGTCTCACTGTTGGGTGGGCTGGCTTCTGGGTGCCGGTGTTCCCAATTGACGGCCTCTCCCCCCAGCACCAAGGTGGAAGCATTGCCCCCATCCAAGTTCAGGGCATGGCGACAGCCCAATTGCTGCATCAACTGTGCCATCTCCAGCAGGGTGAGCCCTTGATTTTCCTGGGCATTGCCGGCGGTAACCAGCAGCAAATGTCCGCTGTCCAGTTGGCCGATGGCACTGCGGGCGGCTCGCTGCCGGCGAAAGAGAGGCTGAAATCCCTCCAATCGGGCATCCAAAACCACCTGTCCATCCAAGAGCAAGAGCGGCCCTGCGCCCAAGAGGTGAGGATAGGCTTCCAGCTCAGGCGGATCCAAGCGCAGATAAAAGCTGAGGCGATCCCCAGGAACCAGCTTGCGGGCTTCTAGGGCACCTTCTAGCCCCCGCCCTGCCAATACATACCCCTCACTGGGAATCTGTACCGTTAAACTGCCGGCCAGGCCAGCCACCAGAATTTCTTGCACCTGATCCTGCCGCACCATCACGAGCATTTCGTCGTCCGTTTGGGTGGTGTAGGTGGATCCCCAGTCGGGGGTGAACTGGGAGATGCCGGGCAGGATATAGCCTGTATTGATGCCCACCACTGGGATTTGATCCCCAATGGCATTGCGCAGCTCTGCTTGCATCCGCAAACGGGCAAAGCGCACGGATCCCCCTTCTTGCCCTGCCGTCCCATCCGACCAGGCGATGACCCCACGACCCAAAATGGGGCTGGAGATCCAACGGCCATCCCGACGAATTGCCCCCAGCGGCTGACGGGTGTTGCGGTTGAAAAACCCACCGTTAATGGCGGCTACTGCCCCCTGTTCGGGGCCAAAGGAAGACAGCTCCCCCAAACCCACCAGCCCCGCAGGTGCAGCCCAGATAGGCCGCAGTTGGCCCGCTGCGAGAGAAATGACCACGATAGAAACGGGGATCCGATTGTCTCCAACCCAAACCTCCTTCTGGTACAAAGGGATCCCTTGCACCACCCGCACCGGCTGCACACCGAGGGTCACCTGAGCTTGAGCAGCCACGCTGGGCAAAAAGAGAGCAGCAGTGCAGGCTAACCCCCAGCCCATGACCCAGGCGCTCAGCTTGGTTTTGGACATGTCTTCACGTCTTTAGGGCTTCACCATTGTCATTGGGAGATGATTATCCCCCTGCGGCAAAGGTTCCCATCACAATGAGCGACAACAGGATCCCGGGAAAGAGCAGCGTCACCAAGATCAGCAGTTCGGATAGGGTCATTGGGGAATGCTACCTACTTAAGGATTGAGCCAACACAGCAGCCCTAATTTTCACCCTAGCGATCCTATGGAAGTGGCCCAGGATCCCTTTGGGATCCCTTAACACTCGATCACCGGTTTTTGCGGCTGCCCGTGCATGCCATCTCTCGCTCTGCCGACAGTATCCTGGCAAGGGGAAAGCCTCATCCAACGGTTCCTATGGGCATCCAAGGCAAACGCATTGCCGTCGAACCCGGCCATCTTCGCCCCTGGCTCAAAGAGGCTGTTTTGGCAGGGGGTGGCGAAATTGTGCCCCTGGCAGAAGCAGAAGCCTTGGTCTGGGCCGATGCCTTTGATGTGCCCGGCCTGAAGTGCTGTCTGGCGGAAGGGAAAGGGATCCGCTGGGTGCAGCTGCCCTGGGCGGGGGTGGAACCCTTTGTTCGGGCGGGAGTCTTGGATCCCGCTTATGTGTGGACTTGTGGCAAGGGGGTCTATGCCCAGCCAGTGGCGGAACATGCCTTGGCCTTGACCTTGGCCGGCTTGCGCGACTTGAAGATCCGCGCCTTGGCCCAAACGTGGCAGGAGGGCTCCGGTACCAGCCTCTGGGGCAGCCGCGTGGTCATTTTCGGGGCCGGGGGCATCGCCCAAGAGTTGATCAAGCTGTTGCAGCCTTTTCAATGCTCCATCGACGTGGTGCGTCGCAAGGCGGATCCCTTGCCGGGGGCCACGCGGGTGGTGACGCTCGCGGAACGGCAAACGGTGTTGGCAGAGGCAGATGTGGTGATCCTGGCTTTGGCTCTCACGCCGGAAACTGAGGGGATCATCGCCCAAGCTGAGTTGGAGCAGATGGGATCCCAGTGCTGGCTGGTGAATGTGGCGCGAGGCAAGCACATCGTGACCTCCGACTTGGTGGCCGCCCTGCAGCAGGGGGTCATTCGCGGGGCCGCCTTGGATGTCACGGATCCCGAGCCCCTACCGGATGGGCATCCCCTCTGGAGCTTGCCCAACTGCCTGATTACCCCCCACACTGCTCTTACCGATGCCATGATTGTCCCAGCCCTCTCTAAGCGGGTGCGAGAAAATGTGCGGCGCTTCCGGGCCGGGGATCCCTTGCTGGGGGTGGTGGATCCGGTTTTGGGGTACTGAGGCCCCCAGTCCCTCCCTTTTGAGGAGCCTGGGATCAGAAACATTTGACGCCAAACCCTACTGCGGAGCCATCTCCTGCACGCGGGCAGCAATGGCCTCTGCCATCTCCTGAGTGCCGACGGGATCCCCTGTGGCCAGGTCATAGGTGACCTGCTTGCCCTCGGCGATCACCGCCTGCACCGCCGCCTCCACCCTTGCGGCAGCCTCCCGCTCTCCTAGGTAGCGCAGCATCATCGCCCCGGAGAGGATCAGAGCGCAGGGGTTGACTTTGTTTTGGCCAGCATATTTGGGAGCAGAGCCGTGAATGGCCTCAAAAACCGCAATGCCGTCGCCGATGTTGGCCCCCGGCGCCACCCCCAGCCCGCCGATCATCCCCGCGCACAAGTCGGAAATGATGTCCCCATAGAGGTTGGTGAGCACCAGCACATCGTAGAGCTGCGGCTTTTGCATCAGTTGCATGCACATGTTGTCCACGATGCGATCTTCAAACTCGATGTCGGGGTACTCCTGGGCCACCTCCCGTGCCACCTGCAGAAACAAGCCATCGGTGAACTTCATGATGTTGGCTTTGTGCACTGCCGTCACCTTCTTGCGGCCATTCTGGCGGGCGTACTCAAAGGCAAATTTGACAATGCGGCGGCTGCCGAAGTCCGAAATGGGCTTGATGCCGATGGCGGATCCCTCGCGGATGGGTTTGCCGGAGAGGCGCATCATTTCCTCCCGCGCTTGGATGGCTTCCGGCGTGCCCCGTTCAAACTCGATCCCGGCATAGAGATCTTCAGTATTTTCCCGCACCACCACTAGGTCAATGTCTTGAAAAGGGCTTTTGACACCGAGCATGGATTTGGCCGGGCGCAGATTGGCGTAGAGATCCAGCTCCTTGCGAATGGCTACGTTGACCGAACGAAAGCCAGTACCTACGGGAGTGCCAATCGGCCCTTTGATCGCCACTTTGGTTTCCCGAATGGACTCCAACACCTGGGGCGGCAAGGGGGTGCCGTATTTCTCGATCACCTCCACTCCTGCTTCTACCGGGATCCATTCGAACCGAACCCCAGTAGCCTCCAAGACCGTGGTCATCGCCTTGGCCACTTCCGGGCCGATGCCATCCCCAGGGATCAAAGTCACACGATAGGCCACAGATGCTTCTCCTCGCAGTGTCAACGACAGCGCAAAAACTCCGCCTTGCCAGCGTGAGAGGATCCCCCACCAGACAGGTTAGAGAACCGGGAACCCTTGAGCTTAAACGACTATAGAACAGGTTGAGACTGAAAATGCTGCGTCTGCTACCTCAGAAAAGGGGGGGCTAGCCGCAAGATCGGGGACTCGGCGGCAGAGGGACTCGCAGCTCTACAACTGTGCCACTGCCAAAGCGGCGACTACGCCAAGCAATGCTTGCCCCGATCAACTCGGCTCGGTAGCGCATGTTGAGCAACCCGTGTCCATGGCCAGACGGCTGGGCGGGATCCACCCCACTCTTGGACGCCGGCATACCGCAGCCATCGTCGATGATCTTCAGCTCCAAGTGGGTGTAGGGAGCCTGAGGGTTGATAGAGGAACCGGCGTCCTGTTGAACCTTGGGCTGAATGATGAGATCGATGCGCCGTGCCCCCGCGTGTTTGACAATCAGAAAGCTGGCTTCCAGAGGTGTCCGGCTCAGCAGAGCCAAAGCCCCCAGCCGCTCCTCCCCCCGGTTAATCGGGTAGGCAACAAAGCCTCGCAAGCCATTGGCCTTCACCCACTCCGGGGCGGGCATCCAGGCTTCTTGGGCGGGATTGTTGCTCAAAAGCGGCAGACCCTCCTGGGCCACCCGTCCCAAAGGGCTGTCGTCAGGGTAGATCCGCTGAATTTGGTCATGAGCAGGACTGAGCAGGCCGGCATGGGCCACCGACTGAAAACATCCTTCCTGCGGGTCGAAAAACCAAAGGCGAGCTGAGGCCGCACCCAGACGATCCACCATCTGCCGTACCAAGGTCTGGGCCAGCTTGAGCACACACTGCTCCAGCTCCCTCGTCTCTACAGAGTCCGAAGAGGATGGGGAAGATAACTGAGAAGAGAGCAGCACCAGTTCTTGGACAATTTGGTTTGCAGCCTGTAGCTGGCCTGACAGCATGGGATCCCGATTGCGGCAGCGGTGCGGAGCACTTTCAACAGAGGCAACCGAAGGCTTGACAGCAAGAGATGAGCTTCCATCAACAAGGAACCAACTTCTGCACAGCCTCTAACCGCCCCAAGGCCCAGCCCCGCCGCTGCAGAAGGGCAAAAGATTCCAGCAAATCCGGCCCCTCTAGATCCCCTGTCAGGGCGGCCCGCAAACTCTTCATCAGCAGGCCCTTTTTCATGTTCTGGGCCTTGGCCACCTGATCCACCAGCGGTTTTAAGCTGTCCGCCGAAACCTGGGGCAGCTCGGCAGCAGCCAACGTGGTGGCCATTGCAGCCATAGCCTCTGCCACCCCAGGCAGGCGCAACTGTTCCAGAGCTGGCAACGTGTAGCAGAGGGGCTCCTGAAACAAAAAGCGGCTGAGCGGAGGAGCTTCTGCCAGGCGGTCGATGCCATCGGCAATCAGGCGGGCCACATCTTCCAACCAGGTGGGATCCGGCACCTCCGGAAAGGTCAAACCCTGCCGCCTGCCAAAAGGGGGTGAGCCGTTCTACCAGTTCTGGCGGAGAAAGCCGCTTGATGTACTGGCTGTTGATCCAGTTGAGCTTGTCCCAGTCAAAGCGGGCAGCCGCACGGTTAACCCGGTCAAAGTCGAACAGCGCAGCCGCCTTTTCCAAAGAGAAAAGCTCTTCCCCATCCGGGGGCGACCAACTGAGCAAAGCCAAATAGTTCTTGAGAGCTTCCGGCAAAAAGCCCAGTTGCTGGAACTCTGCTACCGAAGTTGCCCCATCCCGTTTGGAGAGCTTTTTCCCTTCCGGGTTCAGGATTAAAGGAGAATGGGCGAACTGGGGAGGTTCGTGGCCAAGAGCACGGTAGAGCAAAATCTGCTTGGGGGTATTGCCGATGTGATCTTCGCCGCGAATCACATGGGTGATGCCCATGTCGATGTCATCCACCACCACCGCCAAGTTGTAGAGAGGGTAGCCATCCGCTCGGGCAATGACCATGTCTCCTCCCAAATCCTGGGTGTTCCAGGTAATGGGGCCGCGGATGAGATCCACCCAAGACACTTCCAGGGGCTCCTCGATTTTGAAGCGGATCACCGGCTGCCGCCCCTCGGCTTCGTAGGCTCGTCGCTGGGCTTCGGTGAGAAAGCGGTGGCGGTTGTCGTAGCGGGGGGCTTTGCCGGCGGCCTTCTGGGCAGCGCGCATCTCCTCCAGCTCCGCCTCGCTGACGTAGCAGCGGTAGGCCAACCCTCGATCCAGAAGCTGCTGTACCACCGCTTGATAGCGCTCGATGCGCTTGGATTGGTAGACCGGCCCTTCGTCCCAGTCTAGGCCCAACCAGGCCAGGCCCGCCAAAATATTGCGGGTGTAGCGGGGCAAAGAGCGGTCGCGGTCGGTGTCCTCGATGCGCAAAATGAACCGGCCACCGTGGCGACGGGCATACAGCCAGTTGAACACTGCCGTCCGGGCGGTGCCGATGTGCAGATTTCCAGTTGGACTGGGGGCAAGGCGAACACAAACACTCACAGGTCTAAGGATCCCAAGCAGAGCATCCTGATCCTAGTCGGCGGCGAGATCCTTTGTCATGTTGGCGTTCCATTGGGTTGCAGGCGGTTGCCAATCGAGGCATTTCGAGTAGAATCCGCTCTAGCCGCCGGTCAAAAGGTAGGCTGCACGGGGATCAAGGTTGATTGGCAACGTCCAACCCCCCCTTTTTTCCGGTGTTGAGGAAAAGCTGTAGCGCAGGAGGAATCCCAGCACATGCGTCTGACTTTGGCCATTCTTCTGGGTTGTCTGTCCGCCGGGATCCCGATTGGATCCGCCTTGGCCCAAATTGCCTATCCTTCCTATCCGGTGGGAGATGCCCTGGATAGGATCCTGTTGGATACAGGCAGGAATGTGGATCCGGTCATTTTCCCTGAGGAGGTGGTGCGCTCCCAGGCCCGGCAGACCACCGCCTTCTTCACCACGCTGCTGAACCAACGCACCAACATCCCACCCCTGCGCTCGCTGGATTTGCCCAGTCCCTATCAGGCTTCGGTTCGTACCCAGGCCGGGTACTACCGCGTGACCCAGACAGAGCCCGTTTTGGATTTTGAAATCTTGCGCTAGGCAGGGCAGGTATTCGGGGCCTGTTCCAGCGCCGGCCTGTTGCTGTTGCCAAAACGTTGTGTATGAAGCTCCGTTCTACTGCTGCGCGGAAGAAAGCTAGCTAGGGCGGTGGTTGTGCCCTGGTCGGCGTGGCGGAAAGGGCAGTGACTGCCTGGCGGTTGCCTTAAAGCTGTTCACCCAGGAGGGCATGGTTTTTCTCAGCGAAACAGCTCCCTGGAGAGGCGCTCCGCCGGCGCAATCGGACAAGAGGGAACTGGGGAAAGTTGTGTTTGTGAGAGCCTTCATCCTATGGCCCGCTCGCGCGGACGGTAACTGCCTCTCCGGTCAGCGAAAAAGCTCGCGTGGCGGTAATGCGCACCGGCACCAGGGATCCCTGCAGTTGCTCCGGATTCCCTTCAAAGAACACCAAGCGATTGCCGCGGGTACGCCCCATCGCCTGGCGGGGGTTTTTCGGGTTGGGGCCTTCCACCAGCACCTCTTGCACCTGGCCTAAGAGTCGGGCACTGCGGGCGGCGGCCACCTCGGCCACCAGTCGGTTCAGCCGTTGCAGGCGGTCGCTTTTTTCCTCTTCGGGCACTTGGTCGGGCCACTCGGCGGCGGGGGTGCCGGGACGGGGGGAGTAGGCGGCGGTGTTCACTTGGTCAAAGCCGATGTCCTGCACCAGTTGCAGGGTTTCTTGGAACTGAGCTTCGGTCTCTCCCGGGAAGCCGACAATGGCATCGGCGCTGATGGCCGCTTCGGGCATGTATTGGCGGATGAGCTGGATGATCTGGCGATAGCGCTCGTGGGTGTAGCCGCGCCGCATCCGCTTGAGCACTTCGTTGCTGCCCGCCTGGAAGGGAATGTGGAAGTGCTCGCAGACTTTGGGCAGCTCGGCGCAGGTGGCGATCAGCTCCTCGGTAAAGTAGCGCGGGTGGCTGGTGGCAAAGCGAATCCGTTCAATACCTTCCACCGAATGGACGAAGCGCAACAAGCTGGCCAGGTTGGTTTTCGGATCCAGATCCCGTCCGTAGGCATCGATGTTCTGCCCCAGCAACGTCACCTCTCGATAGCCTGCTCTGGCCACGTCTTCGATTTCGGCGCGGATGGCCTGGGGCTGGCGGGACTGCTCTTGCCCTCGCACCCGCGGCACGATGCAGTAGGTGCAGCGCTCGTTGCAACCGTAGATAACGTTGATCCAAGCAGTGACCTGGCTGTCGCGACGGGGCTTGGTGATGTCTTCTGGGATCTCAACCGGATCGGTGGCCACCACCTGGTTTCCGGCTTCCACCTGCGCCAGCAGATCCCCAAGGCGGTTCACGTACTGGGGGCCCATGACCAGATCCAGCTCAGGGACGCGGCGCAACAATTTCTCCCCTTCCTGCTGGGCCACACAGCCGGCCACAATGAGCTTGATGGCCGGGTTCTTGCGCTTGCGCTGTGCCTGGATGCCCAGGTAGGAATAGACCTTCTGCTCAGCATTGTCGCGGATGGTGCAGGTGTTGTAGAGAACTAAGTCCGCCTGCAACTCATCTTCGGTGGCCACATACCCCAGGGACTCCAGGATCCCGGCCATGCGCTCGGTATCGGCGCGGTTCATTTGGCAGCCGAAGGTGATGGTGTGGTAGGTGGGAGCAGCCATGGGAAGAAACAGTACGAAGAACCACCATCTTCGAGCTTAGCGGATCCTTAAAATGGCTGCGGGGCTTGAGACTCCAACAGTTAATCTAGCTAGATAGAAATTCCTACACCGGCAAAGGCTCATGTTGCCCAAGCATCGTCCCAAGCAACTGTCGCTGGGCCCTCTGGAGTCGGAAATCTTGGACATCCTCTGGGATCTGGGCAGTGCCAGCACCCGTCAAATCCACGAGCGCATCTTGGCCGATCCGGATCGGGAGCTGGCCTATGCCTCTGTGACTACAGTTTTGCAGCGCTTAAGCCAGAAGGGCTGGGTGAGCTGTGAGCGCCGCACCGATCCCCAAGGGCGGAATCTGCCCATGCTGTGGCGGCCTCGTCTTTCGCGTCAGGAAGCGGCCAGCCTCAGGGCCTTCACCCACCTGCAGCAGTTTTTGGCTGTAGGGGATCCCGATACGGTGGCAGCCTTTGCCGATAGCCTGGATCAGGCCAGTGTGTCCCAGTTGCAGGCGATTGCCGAACGGCTGCGGGCAGCCCGTCAAGCCAGGAGGGATCCGCGATGAGCCACTTGGGCATGTTACTGCTGGGCTTGGGCCTCAGTTGCCTGTGGCGAGCCCAGGTGCGCCTGGACAGGAGTGGGGGATGGGGCCGACGTTGGCAGCGGGCTTGGATCCACTTCTTGCTGCCCCCGCTGCTGTTGCTGACCACTGCTTTGGCCTTGGCCTGGATGGGGCCGTGGGGACAAATGGCCGGGGTGGGGGGCTGGTTCTGCTACGGCTGTGCCCTGCTGTTGCTGGCCGTGGCCGGCGGCGTGGCCTTGCACTGGATTTGGGAATACTGGCGCTCCTATCGACGCGCCCACCTGCAAGCTCTGGCCCAGGTGGATTTGCATGGCTCTCCGGCCTACGTGCTGGATTTGGAGATTCCTTTTGCTGCCCAAGTGGGGGTGTGGAATGCCCAGTTGGTGGTCAGCCGCGGCCTGCTGGAGCAGTTGGATGATGAGCACTTGCGGGCCGTAATCGCCCACGAAGAAGCCCATCGCCACTACCGCGATACCCTGTGGATGTTTGGAGTGGGCTGGCTGCGACGCCTCACCGGCTGGCTGCCCAACACCGAGGCCCTCTGGCAGGAATTGCTCACTCTGCGGGAACTGCGGGCGGATCGCTGGGCGGCCCAACGGGTGGATCCCTTGCTGTTGGGAGAGGCCCTGCTGCAGGTGGTGGGCTATGGCGTGGTGGAGCAACCGGCGGCGGCCTGGGTTGGCTTTGCAATGGCCGTGAGTTCAGACTCAGGGCAACGGCTGCAGGAGCGTATCGATGCCCTGCTGCAGCAGGCAGAGTCAGGGCCCGTCGATCCCCTACCCCATTCTTCTTCCATTCGGGGTTGGGCCTGGTTGGGGTTGTCCCTATTGCCTTTGCTGGCGATCCCGTTCCATACCTGAAGATTGACGGCGATTCCTCAACCAAATTGTCCTTGGGTTGGGGAAGCGAGCTTGAAAAAAAACCACCAGTTGACGCCCAAAGCCTGAGATCTGCTTTGCAAGCAGAATGGGATACTCTAGGTCAGGTTTTCTGGACTTCTAGGGACTTACAGCAGTGCAAACCAACTCTTCCCTTTCTGAGGCGACCGGGTCGGCGTGTGATCCCCTTACGCGGGCGCAGATCCTCATCGAGGCTTTACCCTACATTCAGCAGTACCAGGGCCGCGTTATTGTCATCAAATACGGCGGCGCAGCCATGGTGCACCAAGAGCGACGGGCCGAGGTGCTCCGAGACATCGTCTTTCTGGCCTGTGTGGGGATCCGCCCGGTGTTGGTGCATGGGGGGGGGCCGGAGATCAACAGTTGGCTACAAAAACTGGACATTCCCTTCAAGTTTGTGGATGGCTTGCGGGTTACCGATGCCGCCACCATGGAAGTAGTGGAGATGGTGTTGGTGGGCAAGGTTAATAAGCAGATCGTCCAGCTCATCAGCTTGGCCGGCGGATCGGCGGTGGGGCTGTGCGGGCGGGATGGCAACTTGATCAAAGCGCGATCCCAGGGCCGGGCAGAGATCGGCTTTGTTGGGGAAGTGAGCAGCATCAACCCCCAGTTGCTGCAAACCCTGTTGGAAGGTGGACAGATTCCGGTGATCTCCAGCGTGGCTGCCGATGAGACAGGCCAAGCCTACAACATCAACGCCGATACGGTGGCGGGAGAACTGGCGGCCTCTCTGGGGGCAGAAAAGCTGATTTTGCTCACCGACACCCCTGGCATTCTCCGGGATCCCCAGGATCCCAGCTCCCTGATTACCCTGCTGGACATCGAGATGGCCCGCCAGCTTATCCAAACAGGTGTGGTCAGGGGCGGCATGATCCCTAAGGTGCAGTGTTGCATTCGCGCCCTGGCACAAGGGGTACGGGCAGCCCACATTCTGGATGGGGGATCCCCTCATTCCCTATTGCTGGAGCTGCTGACCGATGCCGGCGTGGGCACCAAGCTGGTTCCTTCTCAATTTGCCGCCCAGTTGGAAGGACTGAACAACGGATCCCGCTAGGCTTCCTTGATGAAGCGCAGGATCTCCCGCACATGGCCGAGAAATTGGCTATCCACACTGAGCTGAGCCACAGCTTGGCGGGTCTCTTGGCGCAGTTGGCTGTGCTCCAGCTCGTTGCTGGCCCGCAACTGTTCCAGTTGGGCCTTGAGCGCGGCCAGCTCCTGCCGCAGGTAGCGCCGGGTTTCTTCCTCTTGTTGGGCCCAAGAGCCAGGTTTGCCGGGATCCCATTGCTCCTGCAACTGCTCGACTTGGCGTGTCAACTGCTCTAGTCGTTCCGCCAGCTCGAGGGCATCTTCGCGAGGGATGCGGATTTGCCCTTGCAACTGGGCCAAGCGGTCGGCCAAATACTCGTAGCCCCGGATGGCCGGGCGCAGAGCCGTTAACAACACCGCAGCCACGGCGCTGGGGTAGCCAATGGGGGTGACTTGCCCAACGGCCAAGCCATAGAAAGCCAGAGCCGACAGCCCATGCAGGGCAATGGCCACGCGCAACGACCAGCGGCTGAGCTTTTGTAGGAAAGCCAAGGTTGAATCTTCCACCGGGATCCCTCGTTCCTGAGACACGACCGCCTCCTGCTGAACGGCCTTGGCCTGAAAGTAGAGGTTCCAGGGAAGGGTGACGATCACCACCAGCCACCAAAAGCTGGCGATCCCAATGGCCCAGTCGGCCAGCTCCCCAATGGGTAGCCCAAAAGCCCGCAGCAGGACAAACAGGATCCCGCCGCCGATCAACAACAGCAGCCCCGCCACCCAAACTGGGAAAAAGATTTTCGAGTAAGACACGGAGTAAGAGGTTGAGTAAGACATTGCCGGTTTCTCCTCATCAAGCTGCCTACAGCCTGCCCGAACCGAGCGGCCAGAAGCTCCTGAAGCGGCCAGTTTTCCGTCCGTCCCAGAGCCATTAGGGGTGCAGCTATAGCCATTCCCAATGGCGAGGAAACCCTTGCGGATCCCAAACTCCCTCTCCCTCAGGGAGAGCGCTTAGAGTAGATCAGTGCTCTCTATGAGTTGTCTTTGTTGTTCTCGGGTGTAAGCCTGTGAGCCTTGCCGCCTCTCCCCCCGATACCGATTTAAGTAGGGATCCCCGCCCGCGGCGAGCCAGCGATTGGCGGCTGCTGCGGCTCCTCTGGCCCTACGCCCGTCGGCACCTGAAGCTACTGTTGGCCGCCTTGGCCTTTCTGCCTCCCTTGGCGCTGGCGGATGCGGTGCAGCCTCTGATCCTACAGCGGGCTCTGGATGGCCCCATTGCCCAGGCTCTGGAACAGGGTGAGGCCGGGATTCTCGCCGACCTTTGGCCCTATGTGGGGCTGTTGATCCTGACGGTGCTGGTTCGCTGGCTCTTTCAAGCCCTGGAAGGGTATGTCAGCCAAAAGCTGGGGCAATTGATGACTCGCGACATCCGCGACGATCTCTTCGCCCACATTCTGGCCTTGCCGGCTCAGTTTTTCGACCGCACCCCGGTGGGTAAGCTGATCACCCGCATCACCAACGATGTGGAAGCCCTGGGAGATGTCTTTCCACCGGTG
>AFSR01001289.1_pt1 | contig 25317 bp, 20 predicted proteins | sample 296848 | NCBI WGS metagenome assembly AFSR01 (sample SAMN02954305, study PRJNA68063) | hot springs metagenome | biome: terrestrial; feature: Mushroom and Octopus hot springs; material: microbial mat core samples; isolation source: Yellowstone National Park Mushroom and Octopus hot springs ...
CTGAACGGCATATCACTTCACGACGGAACGCCGCAAACCAATCCGCTCCGCACTCGGCACGATTTTGACGCAATGCGCAAAGCCTGCGAAAAAGATTTAGGCAAATTTCATGGCGACATCGCCAAACGCGAAATCCACTGGTTCGACCCGAAACTCAATGCTTGGATTACTTACTCCGACGAACACAAAAAGTGGCTCGGCATTGATGCCAAAACTGGCAAACCTGTTGAGGTGAATTATCCCGAATCCCACACGCCTTGGAAAATTTCGTTTGACGATTCACGCGCCCCGTTCTATCAATGGTTCAAAGGCGGCTTAACGAATGCATGCTTCAACGAAATCGACCGCCACGTCATCAACGGCTACGGCGATGAAATTGCCTTCCACTTCGAAGGCGACCGCTGGGACGCAACCAAAAACAATGGCAAAGGCGGACCTGTTACGGCGTTCAGCATCACGCGCAAACAATTGATGCTTGAAGTGGCTAAGTGCGCCCTTGTGCTCCAATCACTCGGCTTGAAAAAAGGCGACCGCGTCTGCCTCAATATGCCCAACATCATGGAGCAGATTTATTACACCGAAGCCTGTAAGCGTTTGGGCATCATCTACACGGCAGTCTTCGGCGGCTTTTCGGACAAAACGCTTTCGGATAGAATCCACAACGCAGGCGCAAAAGTCGTCATCACGAGCGACGGTGCTTACCGCAACGCACAAGTTGTGCCATTCAAAGAAGAATACACCGATAAGGCTCTCGATAACTACATTCCGCTTGAAACTGCTCTTGAGATTGCACGCACGAAACTGAAAGCGTTGAAGGTTGCACCGAAAGTTGCATCAGCCATTTTGGACAAAATTCAATCTAACCTCAAAGAAGAAATCACAACCGAGCGTGCCGATGTGATGCGTGCGGTCGGTCAAGCCCTCTCACACCTACGCGGACTTTCCATTCAAGAAAAATCGAAAATTCGTGTCGAGCTTGCCAAAGCCCTTGTCGACTCGCCGCCGCGCGTCAGTGCTGTCATCGTGGTCAAGCACACAGGGCAAGAAATCAACTGGCGAAAAGAGCGCGATAAGTGGTCGCACGAACTTTTAGCACAAGCCACAAAAACCTTACTCGCCAACGCCAAAAAAGTCGGTGTCTCGGTTTCATCAGAAAAGGACTTGCTGGCACTTGATACGGAACGCTTCATCAAAGCCATTTATGCGTCGGTGCCATGCGAAATCGTTGATGCCGAGTTTCCGCTCTTTTTCATCTACACATCAGGCTCGACGGGCAAGCCCAAAGGCGTGGTGCATGTTCACGGAGGTTACACAGCAGGCATATCTTACACGATGAAAATTTCCTTCGATGCGCGTCCGGGCAAAGATGTGATGTATGTGATTGCTGACCCGGGTTGGATTACAGGACAGTCGTATATGATTGCTGGTGCATTGCTGGCACGCGTGACCAGTGTAATTTGTGAAGGCTCGCCGCTCTTCCCCAGCGCAGGTCGATATGCTTCAACGATTGAACGCTATGGCGTAACGATTTTCAAAGCGGGCGTAACCTTCCTCAAATCGGTGATGACCAATCCGCTGAATGTTGCCGAAGTCGAGCAATACTCAATGAAGACTCTGCGCGTGGCAACTTTCTGCGCCGAGCCATGCAGTCCTGCTGTGCAAGAATTCGGCATGAAAATCATGACGCGCCAATACATCAACTCCTACTGGGCAACTGAACACGGCGGCATTGTTTGGACGCACTTCTACGGCAACCCCGATTTTCCGCTCAATCCCGATACGCACACCTATCCGCTTCCTTGGGTTTTCGGCGATGTGTGGGTCGCACAAGGCACAGATAAACAAGGACGACAAATCTATCGCTCCGCCGACTTTGAAGAAAAAGGCGAAATCGTTATCACCAAACCATATCCGTATCTGGCACGCACGATTTGGGGCGATGCCGACGACTTCCTCAAAAAGTTTGAACAAGGCAAATGGATGGGCGATTTCGAGCGATACAAAAAAACTTACTGGGATAGATGGAGCGACGGCAAAAAGCAAGTCTGGGCATACACACAAGGCGACTTTGCGATGAAATATCCTGACGGCTCATTCACCTTGCACGGACGCAGCGATGATGTGATTAACGTCTCGGGACACCGCATGGGGACGGAAGAAATCGAGGGCGCGATTCTCAAAGATAAATCGCTCAACCCTGACTCGCCGGTCGGCAATGTGATTGTGGTCGGCGCGCCGCATCGTGAAAAGGGTTTAACGCCCGTTGCGTTTCTCTTGCCTGCACCTGGTCGGCACATCACGCAAGATGATATGCGGCGGCTCTCAGAACTCGTGCGCAAAGAAAAAGGTGCGGTGAGCGTGCCAAGCGATTACATCGTGGTCTCGGCGTTCCCCGAAACGCGCAGCGGCAAGTATATGCGCCGCTTCCTCAAAAACATGATTAACGACGAACCACTTGGCGATACTACTACGCTTCGCAATCCTGAATCGCTGGTCGAGATTCGCAAGAAAATTGAGGAGTGGAAGCAAAAGCAAGCGACGGAAGAATCGCAAGTGATGTTTGAAACCTTCCGCTACTTCAAGATTCAATACGCGCCCGTTAAAGATGATGCGATGATAGCCGTTGTAACGATTTCCAATCCGCCTGTGAATGCGCTGAACGAGCGTTGCTTGGACGAACTCAATACCGTTGTGGATAGGCTTTCGCGTAATGATGCCGTGAAGGTCGTGATTTTCACAGGCGCAGGCACGAAGTCGTTTGTGGCAGGTGCCGACATCAAGCAGTTCTACGAGGAAATTCAAACCGAAGAAGATGCGCTCACGCTGCCGAACAATGCACACTTGGCGTTCCGCAAAATTGAGCAGATGAAGAAGCCCGTGATTGCGGCGATTAACGGCGTTGCGCTGGGCGGCGGCAATGAGTTTGCGCTCGCGTGTCATTATCGCATTGCGGACAAGACGGCAATTTTCGGTCAGCCTGAAATTAACTTGCGACTGATTCCGGGCTACGGCGGCACACAACGCTTGCCAAGAGTTTTAGCCGACAAGCATCAAAATAGAAATGATTAGACATCAAGAAGTGCTTGATTTAGGTGATATTACCGCAACGCCTTACCCATGACCTTTCCCTGTTTTGGCTTCGCCAAAACATCTCTCCTTTTGAAGGAGAGGAACGTCGCAGAGCGACAGGGTGAGGTTACATTTCTCGCCCTGCACGAGATTGAGGCTCGGTGTGCAGGTTCGTGTAAATGCTATGTTGAGCCTCCGTTCTTTGCTTTTTTGAACTGATTTTTCAACGTAGTAAGTCTATTAATCGGCGCCGTGCTGGAAGAAAATCGGAAGCTGTTCGAAGACATAGAACGGCGATATTATTTTTTACCGATTAAAAAGCGTTTTGAAAATAAGGTGAGAAAGGTCGGTGCTGAAAAGGCGCTTTCCTATCTAACCGAAGTGATGCAAAACTCAACTGCAAATGTGGAGCAAATTATTCAAGAACAAGTTCGAAGTGGGAAAATAAGCGATGCGGCGCAGGCAAGAAAAGCGATTGCTGGAAATGCTTTTCAAGGCTTAGTTGCGTATGCTTTGATTTATTTGCAAAGTAACGATTTGATAAACCGCAATTTAGTGATAACGCTAAAACCGAAGAACACAAGTTAATAGAAAATTATGCGGCAATTCGTATTGGCGGCGATGTGCAGAAGCCTGATGTAGATTTGATGATCTATCATAGCGCAAAGTTAGAGCATTCACCTGTTTTGATTTTCTCATTGAAGACATCTTTGAGAGAAAGAGCAGGACAAACTTACAAATGGAAACTTTTAATGGATATTGCCGCATCGCAAGATTGTTTGCAAATCAAGCAAAAATATGGATTAGGTTTTGATGTTCAGAAAGATTTCAAAATAGGTTTTATTACAGCAAATTTTTACGATGAAATTACGCAACCGCAGCAAATTGGCATGTTGAAATTTTTTGATTTCGTCTATCTTACTAAAACAGGCAAGTTTAGACCGCCTGTGAAAGAGTTCTCCGAAATTGTTTCAGACTTGAACTCTCTCTATAAGTGATGATACTTACAGAAAAAAAATATAGAGATGCTTCTTGGGATTTCGTAGGGGCAAATACAAAAAAATTTACGCATTGCTACCATAACTACCCTGCGATGATGATTCCTCAAATTGCAGAAAGACTTTTAGAAAAATATGGTGCCAACGCAAACCTGCTGTTTGACCCTTACTGCGGCACTGGCACAAGTTTAGTAGAAGCCAATTTGAAAGGGATAGATGCTATCGGAACTGACTTAAACCCGTTAGCAAGACTTGTTGCGAAGACAAAAACCAGCAAAATTAACCTGCAAGTCTTGGAACTCTACCTCAAAGATTTTAACGATTATATTTTTTCAGTGATGTTTGATTTTAGCAAGGTAAGTGTTGTAATTCCCAAAATTAGTAACATTGATTTTTGGTTTGATAAACCTGTTCAGGAAAAATTGGCGGTTATTAAAGCATTTATTGAGAAAATAGAAGACGAAAGTGTGAGTAATTTTTTCAAGGTAGCCTTCAGTGAAACTGTTCGTGAAAGTAGCCTGACGCGCAATGGTGAATTTAAGCTATTTCGCATGACACCTGAACAAATAGAAAAGTTTAACCCCGATGTTTTTGGCTTAATGCAGAGTAAATTGGCACGAAATCATAGAGGATTAAGAGAGTTTTTAGAACATAGACCGAAAGGCAAGGCAGAAGTGTATGGATTTAATACATGTAACGAAGTTCAATATCTGGAGCATGAGAGCGTAGATCTTGTGCTCACTTCGCCGCCATATGGAGATAGCCGCACAACGGTGGCTTACGGGCAATTCTCGAGATTATCTAACGAATGGCTCGGCATAGAAAATGCTAATCAAGTTGACAACCTCTTAATGGGCGGAAAATCTGAAAGAAAAATCCGCAACTTCAATAGCAAGTGCTTAAACGAGAGCCTCGAGAAAATTGCATCGGTAAATGAATCACGCGCTAAGGAAATTGCTTCGTTCTACTACGACTATCAAAAATCTATTGAAAATGTTGCGAGAACCGTCAAAAAAGGCGGTTACGCTTGCTATGTTGTAGGCAATAGAAAAGTGAAAGGAGAGATTTTACCCACAGATGAAATCACCAAAGATTTTTTTGAGAATTACGGATTTTCACATGTAGAAACCATTATACGGAAAATTCCCAGCAAACGTATGCCAAGTAAAAATAGCCCAACGAACATCACAGGCAAGAAAGATGAAACGATGAATTACGAGTATATCGTCGTTATGAGAAAAGAAAGTGTGTAACCTAAATTCTACGACTATGACAAACCACGACACCTTGAAAACCGCGCTTCGCATTCTTCTCTCTGGTCGCTCGCTTGATGCCGAAACCGCCAAAGAAATAGGTCTCGTTGATGAACTCGCCGACGGCGACGCGCTCATTCGTGCAACGGAACTGGCACGCGCTTTTATCACAGGCGAAGATGGACAAGTGCTCAAAACTGCCTTCGAACATCGCCAAGCCGCCGTTCAAGCATGGGAGTCGCCAAGAGAATTTCCCGAAGAGATTTTGCAAGACGAGGAAATCCAAACGCTCATCAATGCTCTGAAACATTCAGGACGCGAAAAAGCCGTTGAGAAAATTTTAACCGCACTTCGCACTGGCTTCGAGCAAGGCTTTTCAAAAGGCATTGAAACCGAAGCCAAACTCTTTGCAAGCGCGGTTGTAGCGCCCGATGAAGGCAAAACAGGTATAGAAGATTTTCTCAACAAAAAATCAAAGCCACTGCCACCACGACCATGGCGCGTCAAAATCACCCCTGAAGAAGAAAAAGAACTGCTCGCCAAAGGCGATTTACTGCCAGTTGATGCGCCGTTCTTTCCTGGTGTAACGAAAATTCCGAAATACCAATACGCACTTGCCGTTGTGCGCGATGAAAAAACCGGTGCAATTCCACACGGCGACCCGATTAAAGCCGAAGTCAAAGTTATTACCACAGTGGCCTGAGCCTGCGCCAAATGAAGTTCTGCTCTACATGCTCACGAGCGAAATCAACTTCAACGACATTTGGGGCATTCAAGGCATTCCCGTTTCGCAAATGGAGCAAAACGACCAAGATGTCTACATCACGGGCAGTGGCGGATTGGGACTGATTGTTGCCGTTGGCTCGGAAGTTTTGCGCGAAGGACGCTTGAAGGTTGGCGATATGGTTACCGTGTATTCAGGGCAATCCGATTTGCTTTCGCCACAAGCGGCATTAGACCCAATGTTCTGCGATTTCCGCATTCAAGGCTATGAAACAGGCGATGGCTCGCATCAGCAATTTATGGTCGCACAAGCCCCACAGTGCCACAAAAAGCCACAAGACCTCACGCTTGAAGCCGCAGGCAGTTATGTTCTGAATGTCGGCACAGTGTATCGCGCGCTGTTCACTACACTGCAAATCGAGAGCGGCAAATCCATTTTCATTGAAGGCGCGGCAACCGGCACGGGCAATGAAGCCCTGAAAATCGCCATCAAATCTGGCTTGAATGTGATTGGACTGGTCTCAAGCGAAGAGCGCGGCAAACAGATTGAAGCCAAAGGTGCGAAGTATATCAATCGCAAAGACAAATCCCTTGAAAAAATTTTCACGAAGATTCCTGAAAAGCCGAGCGACATCAAAAAATGGGCAAAAGATGGCGAAACCTTTTTGAAAAAGGTCAAATCTTTGAACGGTGGCAAACTTGTCGACTACGCCGTCTCACACGCAGGCGAGCAATCCTTTCCGCGCACATTTCAAGCGTTAGCACAAGGTGGCACGCTGACCTTCTACGGCGCCTCAAGCGGATACCACTTTACATTTCTTGGCAAGAAAGGCACGTCAACGCCTGATGCGATGCTTTCCAAAATTCGCTTCCGTGCCAATGAATCCGCCCTTTGCTACTATGGCACCAGCGTTGATAAATCGGGCATTGTTGATGAGGTTGGCTTGGAAATCATTGAAACCTTGCGTGAGCGCAAGGCGCGCATCGTGGTTGCTTGTTACACTGACGCGCAAAAGGAATTTATTGAGTCGCTTGGCTTTGGCGATGCTATCAAAGGTGTTGTGAGTCTTGAATCCATGAAACGGCGCTATCAAGACGATTTCGAGTGGCAAGCCCCGATGAAAGCCTTACCTGATGCGCGTAAGGAAACCGCTAAGTTCAAAGAGGCAGTGCAGGAGTTTAATGAAAAGACGCTCAAACCCTTTGGCAGTGAAGTTGGCAAAGCCTTGCGTTCGCCCGATAATCCGCGTGGCAATCCTGACATCGTTTTTGAACGCGCTGGACACGATGCGCTTGCAGTTTCAACGGCAGTCGTGAAGCCCTTTACTGGCAAGGTGATTTACTGCGAAGAGATGAACGGCAAGCGATATAGTTTCTATGCGCCACAAGTGTGGATGCGCCAGCGCCGAATCTACATGCCTTCTGCTAACATCTTCGGCACGCACCTTTGCAACGCCTACGAAGTTTCTGTTATGAACGACATGGTCGACGCAGGTCTGATTGAAATTTCTGAACCCTATGTTGTGAGCTTCGATGAAATTCCGCAGGCACATCAAGATATGTGGGAAAATAAGCACAAGGCAGGTAACTATGTTGGCAATCATTGCTTGCCACAACTTGGCTTGAAGACGAAAGAAGAACTCTTCAATGCGTGGAGTTTGAAAATAAGTATGGGTAGAAAATGATGATGCGCACGGCACAGATGCAAGTTTGGAAAATGGCTTGACTTTTTGTATAGCTTTTTGTGTAGCTTCTAAGGCTTATTGTAATGCAAGATGAACGAGAGTAATGCACTGGTTACACACTGGAAAGCTGCTGCCCAAGCATTTCAGAAAAATATGTTGGCTGTGGAGCGACGAGGCGATCATGAAGCCATTCATGATGCACGAGTAGCAATGAAAAAGTTGCGTAGTTATGCAATGCTCTACGACAGCACAGTAGGCACAACACTTTGCAAGCAGATAAAGAAGTTCTCTCTGCAATATCGCACGGCTGGGGCGTGCCGCGATACTTACAACTCTCTTCAATTGGTAAAGAAATTTGGCAAAAAACTCAACTGCGAGTTTCAGCTCTTCCTTGCCTACTTGCAATTTACACTGCAGGCAAATCTGCGCTACTTGCGCTATGTGCTGAAAGTGCGCCCGATTTTGACACAGGAGTGGCAGGAATGGGAAAGCATGATAGCTGCACCAGAGCTTCAATCGGCACATGTAACAAAATCAATGAAAGAGGCTATCGTGGAGCTATGGGAAAGTATTAGAGTGCCAAAGTCAATGGACGATGCAGAGTGGCTACATAGCTTACGCAAAGACTTGAAACGCATTTTTTACGCGTTGCAAGCCGTCCCCATGCCAGAGCGTTTTTCTGCGCATCACATAAAGGAGATTCGTGAGCTCAACACGCTCTTTGGAAAGTGGCAAGACCTGCACCAGTTGGAGCTACGCACGAAGGATTTCAAGGAAAACTTGCTTGATAAAAGCACAAGTGAGTATGGACATCTCAAGCAACTCTTGAAAGCCATTGAAAAAGAGAAAGAATCCGAGTATAACGCGCTGCGCCAGAAGCTATCCTCACTGCTCAAAATCGACTAAAGCTACGGCTGCGAATCGTCCGGCGGTCGCTTGGTCGGAATCACTGCACCGTTGATGCGCAGTTCATACCGCTCTTCGGTAGCATTTGCAAACACATCCATAATTTCTTCCTGCGACATGCCACGCATATACAAAAATTCCATGTAGCGGTAGAGCCCAAAGTCAGCCAGCATCGCAGTTGCGATAGCATCATCTGGCAAACCGTAGCTACGGCAATGTCGTTCAGCTTGAGCAAGCCAATCTTTAATGAAGGCTTCATCTTCGCCACGTGACCTAAAAAAATCTGAAATGAGAACAGAAACACTCTGCATAGTAGGATGAGGATTCATCGCAAAATAACGCTCCATATCTGCTGAAATTTCAGAGAGAGCTACGAAATCATCTTCATCCAAATACTTTGCCAGTAACTGGGTGACCTTCTCCATGCGGTCGTTTTGGTTCGGTGTAAGCATAACGCAGTTGTTGAGTTGGGTGCAATCTCGGCACAGACGCTCTGCCGCAAAAACGCAATTGTGCTAAGATACATTCCGCAAAGCTCAATTCGCAGAAAAACTTTGGCGTCGTGGATGAGTGCAGAGGTGAGCAAATCTTAGCGCTCAGTTCTGATTTGCTTCAAGTGTATTGACTTGACAAGTTGGAGTAGCAAAAAATATATTCTGGGTAGTCTTCATCCACAATCTTGATTTGCTGCATGCCACAACAAGCCTATAAGCGCACCGTTCGGGACTTGCTCTCCCAAGCCGAAACCCTGCGACACACTGCGCCTCAACAAGCCCTTGAACGCGTGCAAGCAGCACTCGAGATTGCCAAAACAAAACACTACACCAATGGCATGGCTGAGTGTCTCTTGCTCAAATGTGAGCTTGAGCTCCAAGCGCAATGCTTTCCACAAGTCATTGAAATTGCACATGAAGCCCTTGAAACATTGAAAGCGATAGATGCTTCATATTTGTCTGCCTTTCATCGGTTGATGGGGCTGGCGTATTGGAAACAGGGAGACTTCAAGAGTGCGGTTGTGCATGGTCAGCAAGCTCTGTCTCTTGCAACAGCCTCAAAGGATAAAAAAGCCAAGTTGCTGGCTCATCAAAACCTTGCTCACATCTACATCTACCTTGACGACTACGACGAAGCTCTTTCACACCTACATCTTGCGCTCTCACTTGCCCAAGAGCTCGGCGCACAGGAGCAACTGGCTATCGTGCATAACTATATCGGACTGATTCATTGGAATCAAGGTAAAGACGAACTGGCTATGTCCGAATTTGAAGCCAGCATCAAAATTGCCGAAACTTTTGACTTTCAACGGCACCTGCACACTGCGCTCCATAACCTTGGAAATGTGTATGCTCGACGTGGCGAACTCCATTCAAATCCCGATGACCTACAAAAAGCCCTCTGCTTTTTTGAAAAGAGTCTAAACATTGAAGAAACCTTAAAAGATGACAATGCCATCGCACTTTCTCATAACAACATTGGCAATGTTCATAGACTTTTAGGCAGTCGTCAAAAAGCCCTCGAGCATTACCACACGGCTCTTGCACTCTCAGAGAAAATTGGCGCAAAATACACACGCATTGATGTGCTCATCAATCTCGGTCTTTTCTACATCGAAGAAAAAAACTTCACGACTGCACATCTTCACCTTAACGAGGCACTTGCACTTTCCGAATCGGTTCAATCCAATTCGCAAATCGTCGACATTCTTGATGCCCTGACACAACTATACAAGTCACAAGGGCAATTCAAGGAGGCACTTGAGACGCAAGAACGCCTGAATCAGGTGCAGCGCAAAATTTTTAACACCAATGCCGATGCGCGTTTGAAAAAGCTCCAACTTGCTATGCAAATTGAGCGATACATACATGAGCGCAACGCACTTGAAGCCGAACTTGCCCGTAAGCAAAGCGCACTCCAAGCGCTCACGCTAACTTTGACGCAGAATAGCCAGTTGATAGCCGAACTGCGCGATGAACTCATCAAATTAAAAAACTCGCCGAGTAGCGAAAGAAGTTTTGATGCACTTCTGCAAAAACTCAACGCACATACTTCGCAGAACAGAGATTCTCAAATCTTCCAGCAGCAATTTGAACTGCTACATCCTAATTTTCTGACACGGTTGTCCCAAGCCTTTCCACAACTGACTCCGACGGAACTAAAACTCTGCACCTTGCTCAAAAGCAATCTTTCCAGCAAAGACATCGCGCGCCTGCTGAACATCTCGGTGCGCAGTGTGGAGTCGCACCGCCTTAGCATTCGCACCAAATTGCGCCTAAAAAGGAAGGATAATCTCGTCCAATTTCGTTTGAAGGGTCTGGATTTTGTCAGACCCTTTTTAATTTCATAATTAAACATCAATCCGTAACAAAACTCGGAAATCGTTGGTGGCTTCAATTTCAGGTGAGCGATGGAAAATGGCGTTGCCTTCGTTGCCCGGTGCTTCGCCCTTCAAAATTGCGACATCAAAGGCATTGAGCCGCCGCACCTTCTGCCAATCACGCACAATTTCGTCATTCGTCTTGCCGTCGCGATTGACATTGTCGTTTTCCAAATACTCCGTGCCTTTGCCAATGTAGGTGCAAAGCAGACGGAGCGGATAAAAATCACGGTGAAACTTGCGGCACTGGTCGGTGCGAATGGTCTCTAAATAGAAATGCAATTCATTTGCATCGGTAAGCTCGGCAAAAAAATTGGCTATCTGCGCAATGTCCGCAATGAGCGCCTCTTTACCGATGTCATCTTCAAATGCACTTAGCTCCTGCCGCAAAGTCTGCTCGACATCACGCGCCGAGAGCACTTTGCAAATGTGAATATCTTCATGGCGGTGTTTCATCAGAAACGCCTCAATCGCCTTGTTCGGCTGGCGTTTCCAAACCGCAAGGTTGCACTCGGGAGTAAAAATGGCAGAGAGTTCTTCCAGCGTCTGTGCCCAAGCAATATGAGAAAGTGTTGCTGCGACCTTTGTCATAGCACAATTGAATAAGTTTTGAACCGAATGAAAGCCCCAAGCGTGAGTAGACTTGTTGGAATAAGCATCAACATCAAGAGCACCAGCGTGCGTTTAGCGACCTCTGCAAAGTGCTCTTCCTGAAACTGAAATTCTGGCAATTGAGTGTAACTCGTAAAAGCTTTGCGCTGAAAAATGAGCGGCTCGAACAACCGCCGCCATTGCTGATGAAAAGCACGTGCCTGACGCATAAACTCAGCATAACGCTCTTCACTTGTGCCAACAATAGTGTTCAGCGCCTGCTGCATCACAATTGCTGGCGAAAGCCATTGAACGCGCTTTATAAACTCGGCTTGTTGCGCGCGCTGCGCATGGAATTTTTCACGCACAGGTTGAACAGACTTCAACACCTCTTCCATCGCAAGCAAGTTTTTGATGGCAAAGTCTCTATCGCGTGCCAGAGTATCTTTGGCAAGTTCTGGATGCGCTTGATAAAATTGCTCAAGCAACTTGGCAGAACGCCGTTCCGCCTCCACGCTTGCCTGACGCATCGCATCAACATACTTGACTCGAGATGGTAACGGATAAAGCACTTCCGCCAAACCATTCAGCACCGAAGGCAATACAATCAGCAATGCTATCCAACATGCACCCAAAATCAAGGCATTGACGGCTGGACTTTTGCCAAACGATAACACAAACCATACTAACGCCACCCAAAACATGCCATAGACCAACACAGCCAGCATTAACAGCACCACGCGCCCTACGCCCGCTTCAAGCCTTGCATCAGACCACAGCACACCAATCAGCACCAGTGCTTCCGCAACGCCAAGCAGAATTGCGGCGCGCAGCAAAAGCTTGCGTTTGGCAATCTCAAACAGTGAGACTGGTTGCACCCCGAAAAGCGAAAGCACCCCGCTTTCCTTTTCGCCCGACATCACGCTAAACAATAGCGCCAAGATGAGCAACGGAAAGAGGTAAATGATGACAAAAGCAAAATCAAATTCGCCCAGCTTGAGCTTCAAGGGATGTCTCAAATCCGATTCATCTTGCTCGAGGGCTTTTTGCTCGCTATCCAAGCGTATCAAGCGTTCTTTGATATGCAAATCGCTCTGACCAATCGAGAGCGCTGAAAGGTTAAGGAGAGGCAGGGTCGCCGTCGCCGCAGCGCGCATGTTGGCGAAATAAGGATGTCGTGCGCCCCACGCTGGCGGTTCTAACGGCTTTTGGAGCGACACCAGTTTCGCTTCTTCTTTCCTAGCCACTTGCTCCAAAGAGTCTAAAAATGCCTTGCGTTGATGGGTATCGCACATCAGTGAGGCTTGTTCTCTCTGAATGGCTTCGCGCCCGTTGTAAATTGCATACAGCGCAACAACAACGAACACCACAAGCAAAATCCAAAGACTGCGCTCACGCTGAACGAGCCGCCACTCTTGACGAATGAAGCCTTTCATTTCACAAAACCGAAATATTGGCGACACTGACGATAAGTCCCACGAGCGATGCCAAAAGCCACGCGGCAAGTATCCAAAGGCTTTGCACCACGTTCTCGATTGCCCAAGTCAGCGATGGCGCAGTGTATTCAAATGCAGGAATTTTTTCCCATAGTGCTTTTCCTGCTTTGTATTCCCAATCACCTGTTTTGGAGTGGTATGCCATATCCATGTTGAGTGCTTTGACCAGCACGCGCCGATAGGCTTCGGCAGATTCTGCAAAGTGCCGATGATGCCAAAAATCTGAACCTGCTATTGCCATAGAGAGCATTTGAATCGAGATAGTTGGCGAAAGCACGCCTGCCCATTGATAGAAGCGGCTTTGTTCGTCGTAGCGGCGATACAAATTGCCGAAGTGCTTATCGAAGACCTTGCTGGCATATTCTTCACCTTCTTGCATGGCGATTGCATCAAAATTGACAGGCAGTTTATGCACGGAATCTACGCCGTATTCTTTGAGCAATCTTGCTTCAAGTTCCTTACGGCGTTTGTCAGCAGGATTGTGTCCATCAATTCCGCCACGAATATCATTGCGAACTTGCTGATTGAATGTGCGTAGCGACGGCACAGGATAGCGTTGCTCGGCAAGGTCAATAAACAACTTCGGCGCAAGAAAACTCTGTGCAAACCAAATCCCCAACAAGATAACTAACGACACCTGCGACGAAGATGCCTTCGCCGAAACCGCTAATGCCAATGCACACCAAACCGCAAAGAACGCCAAATATGCGCCAATCATCGCACTGTATCGCATAGGTTCGAAGGACAGGTTGGCACTTTGCATCAAAACCAGCGAACCGATGAGCGTTGCAGGAATCAGAATGAGCAATAGTGCGGCAAAGACACCGAGCAATTTTCCAAATGCAAGTTGGGGCATTGGCACGCCAAGCGACATCAAGAGTTTGAGTGTGCCTTGTTCACGCTCGCGTGTGAAGGCAGAAAAGGCGGTCAGAATGATAAGCAGGGGAATGAGCAGTTGCATGGTAACAGCGGCGGTGAGGTCGCCGAAACGCTGAACTGGTGTGGCATCAGCGGCTTTGCGATATTCAAATTGATTTTGATGATGAGCTTCGAGCAAGACGGCAACGCCAGTGTAAGCATCTGTGCCCTCATCGAGCGCGCTAAGTAAGTGCTTCGGCTTGAAGGCGTAGTTGCCGTAGTGCGCGGCGCTGTGCGGATTTTTCTCGTCTTGATTAAGCCACCGCTCGCGCTCACCTTGTTTGGCAAGTTCCCGCTCTGTGATTTCGGTCGACACATATCGCCAACTTGTAAAAAGCGACGCTAAGAGCAACACGAGCACAATACCTGCGCTCCACCGAAATCGCCCGTCTCGCAAGGTTTCCGTGAGTTCTTTTTTGGCAACCGTCAGAATCATGTTTCGCTTGATTTGAATTGGCAACCTAAACCGCAAACGTAATACTTTCGCACGGAAACGCAAATCGTTTGCATTTCGATTTTAGTTACCCGTGTAAGATAAATAAATCATTTGAACTTTTTGCGATTTCGAGAAATAAGGCATATCTTACGTCAGTTTGCTCTTTCAAACTTCATCAAATAGCGAAGTAGGTTCAGCCTAAAAGACGGCTGATTAATAAGGAATCGTGTGCAAATCACGAGCTGTCCCGCAACTGTGAGTAACACAAAAGGTTTCGCCCTTGTGTGCCATTGTTTCCTGAATGGGAAATGAGAAGGCCGGCGAAACCCGTTACAAGCCAGGAGACTTGCCTACTTCGTATTGACAGATGCCCTCGTGGATTGGGGTTGATGTCAGGTCTGCTGAAGTAGCACAAGCATCTTTCTACCTTCCCTGCTGTTGAAGGCTTTGCTACTTCTTTACGCCTCTTGTCATTCCCTTATCTCGCGAGTGCATTGAAAGTTTTGAAGTGTCTTTTTTCATAACTCTAAACTTTCAAGGCAATGCAAAATCACAATCTGGGCTATCCGAGGATTGGTAGCCAACGCGAGCTCAAAAAAGCCTGCGAAGCCTACTGGTCAGGCAAAATCTCACAGGAAGAACTTGTGCAAACGGCACAATCTATCCGTCAAAAAAACTGGCAAACTCAACAAGCGGCAGGTATCCAGTTGATTCCTGTAAATGATTTTTCGTTTTATGACCAAGTGCTCGATATGTCTCTTTTGTTAGGGGCAATCCCTAAAAGGCATCAAGCCCTTGCCAAAGCAAAATCGCCGTTAGACTTATACTTCGCTATGGCACGCGGCTATCAAAAAGAAGGCTACGATGTTACCGCAATGGAAATGACCAAGTGGTTTGATACCAACTACCACTACATTGTGCCTGAATTTACCAAAGACCAAAGCTTTGAGCTACTTGGCACAAAGGTGTTTGATGAATTTGCCGAAGCCAAAGCCTTAGGTATTCCTGCAAAACCTGTCTTGATTGGGGCAGTTTCTTACTTGCTTCTGGGCAAAGAAAAAGGCGAAGAAACCTTTGATAGAATTGACTTGATAGATAGACTTTTGCCCGTCTATGTTCAAATTCTGCAAAAATTAGCGGCACAAGGTGCAACATGGGTGCAAATTGATGAACCTTATTTAGTGATGGATTTGAGCGACAAAGAGCGCCAAATCATAGCATCGGTCTATGCGGAAATTCGCAAGCAAGTGCCAAACTTGAAAATTATCTTAGCGGCGTATTTTGAAGGCTATCAAGATAACTTAGACACGGCTCTTTCCTTGCCTGTAGAGGTGCTACATTTGGATTTAGTGCGTTGCCCTTCGCAGTTAGATGATGTGCTGAATCACCCTGCTTTGGACAAGCAAATTCTTTCCTTAGGCGTAGTAGATGGCAGAAACATCTGGAAAAATGATTTTGAAAGTTCTTTGCGGCTCATTCAGAAAGCAGTTGATAGAATCGGCGCAGAGCGGGTTTGGGTGGCACCGTCTTGCTCACTTTTGCATGTGCCATATGACTTAGATTTTGAGCAACAACTCGATCCTGAAATCAAACAATGGCTGGCATTTGCCAAACAAAAATTGATTGAAGTAAGCACACTGACGCGCCTTGCGCAAGGGGAAACTCGCCCGAATTAGAAAAGCCTTGCAGAAATCGGCTTGCGCACGAAACCGCAAACTTCTGCACGTATTCACAATCCAAAAGTTAAAGAACGCCTTGCGGCAATAAGTGAAAAAGATTTCAAGCGAAAATCTGACTTTCCTACACGCCGAAAGATTCAAAGAGAACGGCTGCATTTGCCTTTATTCCCGACTACTACCATCGGCTCATTCCCACAAACGCCCGAGATTCGGCAGCTTAGAGCTCGCCTCAAAAAAGGTGAACTCACGCAAGCCCAATACGAAGCCGAAATTGAAAAAGCGATTGTAGAAGTAATTCGTTTGCAAGAAGAAATTGGCTTAGATGTATTGGTGCACGGCGAATATGAACGCAACGACATGGTAGAATATTTTGGCGAATTGTTAGACGGCTTTGCTGTCACGGAAAATGGTTGGGTGCAAAGCTACGGCAGCCGATGCGTAAAACCGCCCATCATCTTCGGCGATGTGAACCGTAGCAAAGACCTTTCAGTGCGTTGGAGCAGTTTTGCTCAACAGCAAACGCAAAAAATCATGAAAGGAATGCTCACAGGACCTGTTACGATGTTGCAATGGTCTTTTGTGCGTGATGACCAGCCGCGTTCAGAAACTGCCTATCAAATTGCCTTAGCAATTCGCGACGAAGTATTGGCATTAGAGCAAGCTGGTATCAAAATCATTCAGATAGATGAACCTGCCTTTCGCGAAGGACTGCCGCTTCGCAAAAAGGACTGGGCAACCTATCTGGAATGGGCGGTCAATGCGTTTCGTTTGGCGGCAAGCGGTGTAAAAGATGAGACGCAAATTCATACACACATGTGCTATTCGGAGTTTAATGATATTATTGACCGCATCGCCAGTTTAGACGCTGATGTTATTACCATAGAAACCTCTCGCTCGGAGATGGAATTGTTGGAGGCGTTTGTAGATTTCAAATACCCCAACGAAATCGGACCGGGTGTGTATGATATTCACTCGCCGCGTGTACCGAAAGTAGAAGAAATGGTCTATTTGCTCAATAAAGCCAAAGAAGTCTTGCCCGTAGAAAACATTTGGGTCAATCCAGATTGTGGCTTAAAACGCGCAAATGGGAGAGACGAAGCCTTCTTTAGAAAATATGGTCAAAGCCGCACAAATTTTGCGTGAGCAAGTCGTAGAACCTATAAAGGCTACATAATGTCTAACCGAAGCCTGTGAGAGTTTAGACTTACTACGTCAAGAAGTGCTTGATTTTAGGCGATATTAACTGCAACGCCTTACCCATGACCTCTCCCTGTTTTGGCTTTGCCAAAACGTCCCTCTCCTTCAAAAGGAGAGGGACGTCGCAGGAGCGACAGGGTGAGGTACGTCTCTCGCCTTGCACGAGATTGAGGCTCGGCGTGCAGGTTCGTGTAAATGCCATGTCGAGCCTCCGCTCTTTGCTTTTTGAACTGATTTTCAACGTAGTAAGTCTATTCTTACAGGCTTCCTACACTATTTTTTTATGCCACGCCACGAAGAAAAAATATGCCCGCGATGTCAAGCTCGATTTGAGTGCAAGGTCGGTAGCATCAATTTATGCCAGTGCCAAACGGTAAGGCTTACCGATGAAGAGCGCGCTTATATCCAATCGCAATTCGATGATTGCCTTTGTGCCAACTGCTTACTTGAACTGAAAAAGGAATACAATCAGCGTCAATTTGAGGAGAAAATTGCACGCGTGTGCGCGTTCTACAATCTGAACCCGCCTTTTCAAAATTAAGTGAGCATTAAGTAAAGTAAGCAAAAGGAACATCACCCATCGTTTTAGAATGGCTACTGCCTGTATTGCTTCGCTGGAAAAATCAGCGGCTTGAATGGTTGTGTAGAAAATCTGCATCCGTTGATAAATGATGGGCTAATAGGAGGTCAATCCTGCTTTCCGCTTCTTGGCGCGCGCGGCAGGCGCATCGTCTTTGCCCACAACAACCCTTTCCCAATCGCCATACATTGGATTGGGAAAAATGATAAATCGCCGTCCAAACTCGGCACGCAGTCGCTCCACCTCGCTATTGCGCTCGCTGACTGTGTTTTTCTCGAAAGCGTCGCTGAAATCGGCAAGGTTATCGCCGCAGAGCAAAATCACTTCATATTTTTCGGCAATGCGTTTTCGGCGGGCTTCTTTGCTTGGCTCATCGGTGCGCAAGAGCAAATGCGCGCTATCGGCGTAAGGGAAGTTCCATAGCTCGAGATTTTGAAGCGTCGCTTCGCGTAGCGATTCATGCCGATTGGAAATGTAAAAGACTTCTACGCCTTTGTTTCGGGCTTCGCTTAAAAATTCCAATGCGCCGGGCGTGGGACGGGCACGCGCCAATCGGCACCACTCGTCCCAATGCGCTGGATGCACGGTATCTTTCTCAATGAGCTTGGCTTGATGCGGCGTATTATCCAACACGGTCTCATCAATATCCATAATGACCGCTTTTGGTTTTTGTGTCTTTTGCTTGATGGCTTCGTTCAGGCGCAGGGTGGCAAGGTGATAGGCTTGATAGTAAAGGGCTTTGGCTTCGCCAGACTGCTGTTGCCACAGCGTTGCCATCACGGTTTGTTCGGAGGGCGAAAGTTTCTTTTCAGGCACTGTCGTGCGGGGTAAGGTGCGCGTCTGCACGGGCTCGGATTGGTTGCGCGCCAAATAGAACACCAAGAAGAAGAGTCCTACGCCTAATGCCAAAAGAAGCGTAAAGGTTGCTCGATTCATTGTGAAAAGTCGTTTGAAATGTTGTTCTGCTGATTCGTTTGAAGACGATGAGACTTGTTTTTGTGCTTCATGTCCAATTTGGATATGGATTCCTCGCTTTGCTCGAAATGACAGGCGAACCTCACCTCTGTCATGCTGAACGAAGTGAAGCATCCATACTGTATGGATTCCTCACTGCGTTCGGAATGACACTTTCGGTCTTATGTTGCTGACCTCACCCTGTCTGCTGATGCAGACGTCCCTCTCCTTCTGCAAGGAGAGGGACAATAGGGTGAGGTTATCAGAAACGCTCGCAATAACCTTGCCGAAAAATCTGCTCCTACTCACCTCAGCATTAGCGCGCTTCATCCAAAGCTTTTTCAAACCACGACACTTTCGGTTTTATGCTGCTGACCTCACCCTGTCTGCTGATGCAGACGTCCCTCTCCTTCTGCAAGGAGAGGGACAATAGGGTGAGGTTATCAGAAACGCTCGCAATAACCTTGCCGAAAAATCTGCTCCTACTCACCTCAGCATTAGCGCGCTTCGTCCAAGGCTTTTTCAAACCACGATACCACATTGCGCCAGTGTGCTTCGCCATAACAGCGAATGAATTGCATGGTATGCTCATTGCGCTTATCGCGCAGGGCTTCAAGACGCTGCTCAATGTATGATTTGGTGAGTGCAATACCACAATTTTCAGTGATGCATCGCCGCCATTCGGAATAACTCCGTGGAATCATTTTTTCTCTTGCGGTATTGTGGTGAAAATGATTTCGTTGTGCTTTACGCCCTCTCGATATTCTTCAACCTTGATGCGCCTGCCGTGCCTATCCCAAAACGACCATTCGCCAACGGCAGTATCGTTCTGAAAATGCGACTCCTGACACAGCGTGGAATCATCGTGCCAGTAGAGCCAACGCCCATGTTTCTTGCCGTTCAAATACGCTTCTAACCGACACACCGACCCATTTTCGTGAAAGAACGTCCAAACCGACATCAGGCTGTCGCCTGCTCGTTCATACTTGCCTTCGCAGAGCTTCTGACCCTGCTCATTCCACACTTGCCAAATGCCAATCGGATAGCCGCGCTCATCAAACGACTCCACCTTGTGCAACTGCCCATTGGCAAACCACGTTGAACAGACACCGACTTTGACCAAGCGTCCATCAGGCAATCGCTTGGCTGTAAAGACCGTTTGCAACTCTCCGTTCAGATACACAAGGCGATTTTCGCCCTCGCGAACACACCCCGCACAACACAGCGCAAGAGCCAGCACAACGAGAATGGAAATGCTATTCATCATCGTGCGCAAGTGTTGGTTTTCGTGCGCAGGCATATTTCTTTGCCGCACCCACCGCAATGCCAAACGGACAGAGGTAATGACACGCCCCACGCTGACCGAAAATCATCACCGAAAAGCCGACCACTGTGAGCAAAATAAAATGCCCAAATTGCACCAAGAGATTCTCATCGCCTTGCAGTGGCAGATGCACAGGCAGTTCGCCTTCGCTGAACATCTTGTCCGTAAAAAGCCACAGGATTGGTGTCCAGCTCACGAGTATGAGCAACACAAGGTATTGCGACCATTTGGGATTGAACGACACACGTTTTTTCGCCAGCGGTTGAAGCCAATCTTGCACGCCGCCCAGCCAGCAGAAATTGGCGCACACCCATCGTCCGCTTCTTGCCGCCCAGAAAATCACGGCCGTCCAAAAGGCTAACCCAAAGAGTGCCCACCAGATATTTGGCACCGTGAATTTGATGATGAAAATATGCACCACCACCGTCGTGATTTGTAGCACCAGCCGCCGACGCATTGCTTGACTGCGCGTCAGCGATTTAGCTTGCACGCTGTTCATAGCCTCTCCTTTTTTAAGTTGCAAATCATTTGCATTTACAAAGATGGCAAAAAAATTTGAATTCGCCTTGTGGAATTTGCCTTGTGGTGTTTCAGTCGCGCATATACTCGAGATAAAGTTTTTCCAAATCGGCGTGGGCAATATCGTCGGCGTTGAGCGTGGCGAGAAGTTCGCCGTGTTTCATCACGCCAAGGCGCGTGCCAACTTCCTTTGCGCGAAAGAGGTCGTGTGTAGCCATCAGCACCGCAACGCCTTTCTGGGCAAGCGTTTTCAAGAGTTCGGAAAATTCAAATGAGGCTTTGGGGTCTAAGCCGCTGGTGGGTTCATCGAGCAAGAGGGCTTTGGCATCTTTGGCAAGCGCAATCGCAATGCCGACTTTCTGCCGCATGCCTTTGGAGTATGCGCCGACGCGTTTGTGATGTGCTTCTTTTTCCAAGCCAGCCTGCAAAAGAAATTCCGCAAGTTGCTCCTGTGAGTAGGTTTTTCCGGAAAGCGTGGCGAAGTAGTCGAGGTTTTCAAGTCCAGTCAGATTTGGATAGAGCATCACGGTTTCGGGAATGTAGGCAAGGCGTTTTTTGGTCTCGAGCGGCTCGGCTTTGACGCTACGCCCATCGACTTTGGCTTCGCCGCTGGTGGGTTCGATGAAGCCCAAGAAGAGGTTGATGGTGGTAGTTTTGCCTGCACCGTTTTGTCCGAGCAAGCAAAAAACTTCTCCGGGGCTAACTCGGAGATTCAGGTTTTTGAGTGCAGGCGTACCGTTGTATGATTTTGAAAGGTTAATTGCTTCCAGCATGTTGCGTATGCTGTTTTTTGGCGTTGATAAAGTCGGTAATCGTGCCAGCGTGTGCGCCTGCGTGTCCGAGCGTAAGTCCGCATGAGCATCGCAGTTGTGCGGGTTTGCCGAATCCGCCTTGCATCGTACCGCATCCTGCAAGAAGTGCCGCGCCGAGCACGAAGAAGAGAATCTTTTTCATCGTTGCAAGTGGTTAAGTTTGATAGACCTGACAGCTCATTGTTACAATTTACAACACAATTTACGACATAGATTGCTGAAAATGCCATTCGGGGAACGGGTCAAAGTAGGTTTCCCAAACCGCTTCGCCTTGTGCCATTTCTTCAGGCGTAAGCAAGGCTTCTTCGAGTCGGGCGATGAGTTCAGCTTGATTCATCGTGGTGCCGATGAAGACGAGTTCTTGTCGGCGGTCGCCATATTTGCCGTCAAAGAGTTTTTCGATTTCGGCTTGCGTCTCGGCATCGACATCCCATTGCGATTTCGGCACGCTTGCCCACCACGAGCCTGCGGGTGAGAGATTGAGCGAACCGCCAGCCTGCGCCCATTCGCCAACGGTTTTCATGCGCGTCGCAAGCCAGAAAAAGCCTTTTGAACGCAAGACATCTTTCCAAAGCTCATCATCGTGAATCAAATTCCAAAGGCGCATCGGGTGAAAGGGTTTGCGCGCACGAAAGACAAAACTTGAAATGCCGTATTCTTCCGTCTCAGGCGTGTGTTCGCCGCGCAATTCTTTGAGCCACATCGGAGCTTTTGCCGCTTCTTCAAAACTAAACTTGCCTGTGTTCAAAACTTTGTCAAGCGGCACTTTCCCAAACACGGCTTCAACGATTTCCGCACGTGGATTAAGCGCATGAAGCACGGCACGAAGGTGCATTTTTTCGGCTTCCGAGACACGGTCAATTTTATTGAGCACAATCACGTCGCAAAATTCCACTTGCTCGATAAGCAGGTCGGCAATGGTGCGTTGGTCATCTTCGCTGACGGCTTGCCCGCGCGCCTGCAAAAAGTCCGCTCGCCGATATTCTTCAAGAAAACTTGCCGCATCGACGACGGTCACCATCGTATCAAGCCGCGCCACATCAGAAAGGCTTCTGCCCTCTTCATCCTCAAAAGTGAATGTTTCCGCAACAGGCAACGGCTCTGAAATACCAGTGGATTCAATCACAAGGTAATCAAACCGCCCGTCGCGAGCCAGTTTAGCGACTTCAATGAGCAAATCTTCGCGCAAGGTGCAACAAATGCACCCGTTCTGCATCTCGACGAGTTTTTCTTCGGTGCGTGAAAGGTTTGCCCCGCCTTGCTTGATGAGTGCCGCATCAATGTTGATTTCGCTCATATCATTGACAATCACGGCGACTTTTTTGCCCTCACGGTTCGCAAGAATATGATTGAGCAGCGTCGTCTTTCCTGCGCCCAAAAATCCCGACAGCACTGTTACAGGTAATTGCTTCGCTGGTCTCGACATGGCTAATCTGAATGAGATAGGTTTCGTGATTTTTGATGTAATTCTCAAAATATGCAAATCATTTGCATTTTTAAAGAAAGCCAAAGATTTGGTGCAATCAAATCACAGGGCAAATCACTCTACGGTCATCACGACTGTAAAATGCGGATAAACCAATGTGCGTTGCTTGCTAAAATGCAGAACCTTGAAGCCTAATGTTTTCGCATACTCCAAAAATCGTTGCGCTCTCCACTCGTTGCCGATTTCACGCGAGAGAATCAAATCATGCATTCTGTTGAAATAGACCCACGGCAAGGCTTCGGCGTCAATATCTTTGAAGATGAAGGTGGTGCCTTTGCTCATTTTGTGATGGAGTTGTGCCAAGAAGGCTTCTTGCTCTGTTGGCGGAATGTGGTGTAGAACATCAATCATGGTAATGCAGTTGTAGTCGCTTATCCAATCAGGGGGCATTTTACCATCGTATGTTGAAAGTCGCACAGGTTTTTGATATTGGCTAAGCAGTTGGGTGGCGTTATCAATGAGGGTTTGAGAAATTTCTATGCCGGCTAATTTTTCGGGAGCACAGAACTCTGCCGCCAGCATAAGAAACATTCCTGAACCACAGCCAATATCAAATACGGACGCATTTTTGGGAATATGATAAAGTAATATGTCAAACGGACAAATATACGGTCGGTATGAGATTTTCAGTTTGTTGAGTAGCGAGGTTTCGGGCAGTTGGCGAGTGAGCAGTTCTACAAGTTGGCGTGTTTTAATTGTTTGCATAAAAAGTGAATTATTGTTCATCAATGCGTTCGTAGATGACGGGATACCAAGTTTCTTGTGGGCGCATCAAGAGCCGCTCCCAAAAAGTATTCTGCGGATTCGGCACGCTTTTTCCCGTCTCAAATACTTTGCGGTAGAAAAAAGCTTTTTCTACTTTTGGAGTAAAGATTTTCGGGTTAGGTGTTAATGTAATTATTGAATCCTTTTTCGTGGGAATCGCCACAATATATCTTGGAATGTTAGGCTCATCAGCTGAAAATAATTCATTAGCAACTACTTTTTGTTTTACACTCTTCACAATAAAAAAGTGCTGAGAAGATGATAAAATAAATTCATCAGGCTTATCTTTAAAGAAGTTTTTAACTTGCTCTTTTGCATCTTTGTATCTTTCGGAACTCATTGGCACAAGTCTTACATATATGTCCCTTGCTGTTCTAGGAAGTGTCATCAATAAAATTATTCCTAAGCATACCCAAAACACTTTTCTTCGCATCTCCCTTACCTTCTCTACATCTTTCATCATCACATACATTCCAACTGTAAGTCCAAGAACCGTGAAAAACTGATAGTAGTGTGCTCGCCCTTGCAAATTTAAAAAAATAACCATGCCAATTACTGCAATCATAAACAGGGCAAGCCTTTTCTCCAAAGCCCGATATGCAGAAAATGATGCTACTAATCCTAATAAAACAATCAAAACAAAAGATAAAAGCGGTGCTATACCATAAAACAGACCTATAGATAAAACTGCTTTAACGTATTACAACGCCTTTCGGTCTGCCTTTAACTAACATATATTTCACATGGTCATAAAATCTTTCAAAAATGGAAGTATCAAGGAAGGCCAGTATAGCAATGATGATAACAGGGAAGACGAGCATATACAGCACAGGATAGGATTTCTCTGAAAATATCTTCCAGTCTACCTTTTCCTTGAAGACATCGTGAAAATAAATTCCTAACAGAATTACGGCACTGATTAACCCGCACACAGGCGAAGTCATCAAATTTAAACCTGCAACTAAAAATACTGCTTCGGGTTGCCTTTGCAAATAAAATAACAGACTTACCAAAAATAACACAATCACTAAATCTTCAGGTCTGTCATATGAGTTGGCAGAAGGCAAGAACAAGACGAGAATGCCTGTGATAATGAGTTTTTGGTTCGGTGTCCAATCAGTTCCATATCTCACAACAATCATAAATATCAAAATTGCTTTGGCAATCTGTAACAGCAGGTTAAAGTAAGTGTTTTGATAATCACCAATACCAACTACCGATACATATAATCCATAGAGAAACGGATAGACGGGAGGATAATTCGCATAATACTTATACTCCAATGTCGGATTACCGGTAGTACCTACTTCTCTAAGTCCTTTTCCAATAGCAAGGTTTATTCCAGAATCTTTGAAATAAAAACCATCGTCTCCGAGTGTTTGCGGTCCAATGATAGCATACAAGGCAATCCAGAAAATAATTCCGCCGATAAGCAGCAAAGTTGGCGCATCAACTTTCTTTTGAACGCTATCATGATCATGATGGAAAGTAGGCTAGTTTTGTGGCGAAGTTAGGACTTTTCCTCTTTTAGCAAATTTTGCATATCTTTGCA
>AFSR01000690.1_pt1 | contig 25203 bp, 21 predicted proteins | sample 296848 | NCBI WGS metagenome assembly AFSR01 (sample SAMN02954305, study PRJNA68063) | hot springs metagenome | biome: terrestrial; feature: Mushroom and Octopus hot springs; material: microbial mat core samples; isolation source: Yellowstone National Park Mushroom and Octopus hot springs ...
CATCCTGCATGCGCCGCACCGCCAGCACGTCCTGATTGACCGTTCCGACGATCTGCGCGCCGTCAATGCCAAAGAAGAAGGGGGTTGGCAACCTGGAACGGACGACGCCAGTCGCGGGTGAGGTGTTGAGCGGCGCTACCGCAGCTGAGCGAAGATCATAGGTGATAGCGCCACTGGACGGCACGCGATCAACCCGTTCGGTAAATCTGCCCGCATCACGTGCATACGTTTCAACATAGTAGGAGAAGACCGGCGCATCGGGCGACAGGCCCAGGAATCCTGCAGTGGTCACCAGCGCCAGTACCGAGGTCTCGAACGGTGCACTGTCGAGAAACGGCGATACTGTAGGTGGCGGGACGAAGTTCCAATCGGCAATCTGCAATAGTTGCAGCGTTCCATCCGGTTGAATCCGGTACAGGACCGACCGAAACGTATCATCTGGGCGGGTTGCGTCCCCAGTGCCAGGAATGGGTAGAATGGCACCGATACTGGTGTTGACCAGCATAAACTCAGGAATGTCGTCAGGCGGACCTGAACCGCCGGAGCCAGTCGTGCTAATATAGACACGGTACTGTACTTCGTTGGGTGTCGCCCATGCCGCATATCCGGCCATACCGAAGAAGATGACCGTGTTGTTGCCCTCCCAACCGCGTGCGGGATAACTGCTGGTAACGCCGACATACCGGATATCGGCAGGACGCAGGGCAGGGGTCAACCCGGCAATCTCCGGGCTGCGCCCTTCGGGAGCGAGTTCGTAGGCGCTGACCAGCGGCGTCTGTGCACCGCGCGGCGACGTGAGTTGATTGCGCGCGCCACTGTTGCGCAGTGTGATCGTGAATGATGTAACGGCGTCCGGCACAATCTGTTCTGTCGCCGTCGCTACGCTCTCCGCAGCGGATTTCGGGACAATCTGGAAGGGGACACGCGTCGTCTGTTCATTGATCAACCGCCCGCGACCGGTGAAACCGCGAAGCAACGGGGAGCTATGTCCACCGCCGACGACCAGAGTGACCTCGCCGGAACCGGCGGTGAACTCTTTACTTGCAGCAGACAAGAGGAGTCAGGTGAACTTCCAGCGCGAAAGAAGCGTACCATGCGTCTACCAGGCGTGGTTACGCTGAATGTGCTGACAGCGCCGACCGGCAGATTTGCTGCCAGCAACACATTATCGAGATACACATCGACCGCCGAGCCGTCACGCAACGGATCGCCATTGAACACATGGATCATGATCTGATCACGCGGCAGCGAAGGTTCAGGAATCTCATCGACCAGGGCAAGTTGCGGGCGACTCCACGAACCATACACAACAATCGTATAGTCGCGGCCATCAACCACATCGAACTCGGCTGCAACCAGTGGCGGAGTGGTCGGCGGCGCGCCGGGCGGCAAGACACGCACCTGCTGGCGATCAGGGCGGAATGGGATGTATCCGCTGACCTCTGCCGGGCTGATCGAACTGAGCCGTTGATCGCCAACATAAACTGTCACCCGACCAAAATCGCCAGCATGCGCTGCGCGTATGCGCGCACCCAGAGTGCTGCGCACTTCGATGACACCGCTATGCTCTGCCATAAAATAGCGCGCGAAGGTTGGCGGAACACCTGCCTGAAGGAGCGGCGTGGTCGCATCGGGAGTGAAATCGAGCGCCTCTGGTTGCACGCTTACATTCACCGGCAGATCGAGCGTTTGTCCTGCGCCCAACTCATATGGACCCGGCGATACTTCGACCTGAACACCCGGTTCGTCAGCAGCAATCACCGGCGCGAGTCGGAACGTGCGCGTGAAGTGGCCGACATTTGTAATACGCAACATTTTCGTAAACGATTGTGAGCGACTGATCCAGGGCGCACCAAAGGACAGACTGACCGCTGCGGGGTCTTCAGCATCGAACGCCAGCAGATCCCAGGCAAACAGTCTGGATATGTCAAGCCTGCCAGCGCCTGCCAGCGACGGCGGGTAGAGATTTCCGGCAGCGTCGCGGGTTGGCGCAGCAGCATTCATAAGCGCCGCCTTAATCTGCGCCGGTGACCACGATGGACGAAGTTGACGCAGTAACGCAGCCGCACCTGCAACCTGCGGCGTGGCGATCGAGGTTCCACTGAGCGCCAGCGCACCGATTCCCGAACCGACTGCGGCAGAGCGCAGTGCCACACCAGGCGCGACCAGATCGGGCTTCAACTGCCTGGAGCGCTGCGGTCCGCGGGAGGTCAGCAGATCGAGCGAATCGGGCAACAACGACGGGTCGCGTCCCGCATCGACTGACGCACCGACTGCAATCGCTTTACCGGCGGACGACGGAGAATTGACGGCATAGAACGTGCTACCCATATCACCAGCAGCGACAACCACAACCACGCCAGCATCCACTGCTCGATTGATCGCCACCGCATCCGGGTCACTCTCACCGCCAAACGGCGAACCCAGCGAGATATTCAGCACATCGACCAGACGATCATTCGTGTTGCCGTCGCCGTTCGGATCAATCGCATAATCGATAGCGCGCGTCAGAAACGTCGTCGTACCGCGACAGCCAAAGACTTTCAGCGCCACCAGCGAAGCGCCGGGCGCCACACCAGGGGCAACCAGGAAGTTCGCATACGAGACGCTTCCCGAATAGAGACCGCGATACGTGCGCCCGGCGGCATCGACGCCATAACCGGCAGCAATGCTGGCAACGTGGGTGCCATGCCCGCCACTGATGCGTCGCACAGCATCGGCGCCATCGCCAGCGCAATCGAGCGGATCGGGGTCAGGATTGGGAATCGGCGAGCCGAGTTGCCCTGATGCATCATAGGCATCGCCGACAAAATCGTAGCCGGCGATAACCTTTTCGGTTGGGAACGATCCGACTTCAATGATCGTCGGATCGTTGCTGCGGAACGCATCCGGCGTGCCAGGTCCGCCGAATGTCGCGTGGGTATAATCGATGCCGCTGTCGATAATGCCGATCCGCACGCCATTGCCGGTCACATGGTTTCCGGTCAACTGCCTGGTGGCGCTCCAGAACTGCGGCGCGCCGATGAATGAAACAGCGCGAGTGCTCGAACGCGCCTTCGGCGCGACAACGTGGATATCGACTACGCCAGGGATAGCGCGCAACAGTCGGAGTCGATCCGGTGTGGCAATCACAGCGATGCCGTTATAGGCAGTGTGCGTCTGAAACAGGATGGGGATATTCGCGACTTCAAGCAGGTGTCGTATCCCGGCGGGATCAACCGGGGCGCTTTGCGGCGCCACCATTCCTGCTGGCAACGCTGCTGCGCCGTCGCCCAATTCGAGCATAACCGTCAGCGGTTGGCGCAGATCGGCATAGCCCGGCGGCGGCATAGCGCTACCTGAAGGATCGGTGTGAAAAGGTTTCGTGTCACCAACCTGCACTGTCTGCCAGGGAAGCAGGGCAGACAGAACTATGCTCCACATGGCAATGAATGCAGTAAGCCTTCGTTGCATGGCGTATAGTTTTCTCTAATTCGCGGGACGACTCCTTGCTTATATTATCATACGACTCAACTACGTAGGATGACGATTTATTCACGGAAATGAGCTTTGAGACTTAGCAACAATTTCTTTACGAGAGCGGGCGCGGACCGGCAAGCCCCCAGATCAGCAGGTAGATCAAGGCGCCAATGCACAGAAATGTGCCATAGGAAATGTACTGTGGCGTATCACGTTTTCCAGCACGGCGCAACACCACCAGGATCGCCGAAAAGACGCCTGCCAGCAGCATGCCGTAGAGCAGCGCGCCGGGCAGGTTGGTCAGTCCAAGCGCTGCACCGATGAACATGCCGAGGTAGACATCCCCCAATCCAAACGGCGCCCGATGCGATGGAAACAAGATCTTCGCCAGGATGTAGAAGATGACAAATAAGACACCTGCAACGAACAACCCTGCCAGTGCGTTCAGCAGGCTGTGAGAAGGAACAGCAAAAGACGCAACGACTGCCGCCAGCGTGGCGCCGAGGGTTGGCAACGTGTAGATCAGGCGATGCTGCCAGTCGATGGCGCCAGTGATGATCAGAACCGCAGCGACAACGGCGGCGTAGACGAGACTGATACTCACGTGATACCGGAGGTAGAGCAGAAGCAGGGTCGCAGTCGTGATCAGATCGACAATTGGATACACCCCATCGAGGCGACGACCGCAGCACCTGGCGCGCCCGCCCTGGATGACCCAACCGAGCAGCGGCAGCGCCTGCCACCACGCCAGGCGTTGACCACAGCGGGTGCAGCGTGGCCATCCACCGAATCCCTGCTCACGCGGCAGGCGGATGATGATCAGGTTCAGGCCTGCGCCAAGCAGCAGCCCGGTCAGCGCCACAAGAACGATATCCACACCGATAGCACCTATGCAGAACGAGCGCCTGCCCGGTCGAAAGCAGCGAACATCACATCGAGCGGTGCGGGGACGCCGGTCCAGCGCTCGAACGACAGCGCCGCCTGCCGCACCAGCATCCCGCGTCCATCGAGGGTTGCCGCGCCTGCCTGCGCCGCTTCGCGCAGCAAACTGGTCGGGCGATAGACCATATCGAACACCAGCGCCGTTGCGGGAATCAGATGCCCCGGCAGCGGGGTTTCGTCGGCATGCCAGCCGAGCGATGTTGCGTTGATGATCAGATCGGCAGACGCAATCGCTTCGGGCACATCAGGATCATCGGGCGTAAGTGCGCGCAGATAGGGATCAGCATCACTGTTGGCAAGCACATCTGCCAGCAATTCCTCAGCGCGTTCCAGAGTGCGGTTGATGACCGTCAACGCCGTCGCCTGCGCTGCGATGAGCGCACATGCTGCGGCGCGCGCGGCGCCACTCGCGCCAAGCAGAACAATGCGTTTTCCCGTCGGGTCAAAACCGGTTTCCTCGCGCAGGGTCGCAACAATGGCAGGAGCATCGGTGTTGCACCCTTCGAGCTGCCCGTCCGGAAGACGCACAATGGTATTGACGGCGCCGATCTGCTCTGCCTGCGGATCGAGCCGGTCGAGCAGCGGAATGACGGATATTTTGTGCGGTAGCGTAACCATTTGCACCCAGAATATGTGATTCTCGCAGCGATGCGATCCGCTGCGGCAGTTCGGCGCTGCTGGTGCGCCACCGTTCATAGCGCGCGGCGATACCTAGATGCTCAAATGCGGCATTATGCAGGAAGGGTGACAGACTGTGATCGACCGGATCACCGATGACCCCGGCTAACGCGACGGACATGTCAGGTACTCCCGCTCGAAGCGCTGAAACTCCTCAAACGTAACGGCAAAATTGTGTGCGCCAGGCGTGGTGCAGGAAGCGACAAAGTAGAGGTATGGCGCCGATGTGTCGGGTCTGGCAGCAGCGCGTAGCGCCGCAAGCCCCGGACTGGCGATCGGTCCGGGCGGCAACCCTGGATTGACACGTGTGTTGTACGGGCTGGCAATACCGTTGATTTCATCGATACTGAGCGAATCGAGACGGGGCCACCAGTTGCCGCGCTGCCCCAGAATGTACTGCACGGTTGGGTCGGCGCCCAGTTTGCCGCCCCCCGTTTCGGCAAGATGTTCCGGCTTGAGGCGATTCCAGAACACAGCGGCGATTTTGGGCATCTCATCTTCACGCGCCGCCTCACGCTGCACAATCGACGCCATGGTCACAATATCGTGAACCGTAGCGCCCTTCACCGTCACCTCGCGTTCGAATGTTGCGTACTGCTCATCAAAGCGGTCGAGCATGATTTCGATCACCTCGGTGACCGTGGCAGTCACCGCGAAGCGATAGGTATCGGGAAACAGATACCCTTCCAGGCTTGCGCCGGGCGGGAGGCTGTTGAGGTAGAAGTGCTGCGGTTGAAACGCTGCACCGTTGCGCGCCGTGCGCAGAAATGCCTGCTCGGTCACATTGACCAGCCCGGCTGCGGCGATCTGCTCGGCGATTTCTTCGAGCCGCGAGCCTTCGATGATCGTCACCTGCACTTCTTCAACCCGACTGTTTTGCAAGGCTGCGATGATTTCGCTCATGGTCATGTTGGCACGCAGCAGATAGCGACCGGCCTGTAATTCGCTGTCGAGACCTTGCATACGCACCAGAAGGGTAAACAGCAGCGGTTGGCGAATCAGGTTTGCCGTTCCGAGGCGGGTAGCGATGACACTGGCGCTATCACCCGGTTCAACAATGAATTCGACCGGCGTTGCATCATTCCCTGCCGGGCGACGGATTTCGCTGAGGAGAAGGTAGCCAGCGCAGGCAACGCTGAGCGCCAGCAGCGCGACGCCGAGAAAGATCGCACGCAGCGTTTTGGCGAATGAGGTTCCCTGAATAGTATCAGACATAGTTCACAATACGAAGTTGCACTATGGCGTCGGCGTGGGAACGGGAGGCGGCGTTTCGACCGGCACGCGCTCTGGCGCTTCAACGAGGGACGCACTCACCCATCCGCTCCCATCGACACTGCGGATCTGTGACGATGCCGCCGCCGGCGAACCGAGCCGCACACGGTACCACGCTCCGTCCGGAGTCACCCCCAGAAAAATAAGCGCATCACCAGCCATCACACTACCGATGACATTATCCGGCAGACGCGCTGGCGTTGCGCGCACATTTCCCGATGTCACAACAACACCGGTCAGCGGCGGCGCCTCGACAGGTGTCGGCGCCACGGGTTGCACGGTCGGCGGCGAGGTTGGCGATTGTGGCAGCGTGACGATTGCCTGCGGCACGGCCGTGGGCATTGGCGGCGCAACAATCACCGGCGCCGGTTCGACCCGCCCAATCCGGGTGAGTTCATCACGTAGCTCGGTCAGCACACTCCAGGCAAAGATCAGCGCGACGAGCATCAACACACAGGCGATCGCCGTCTTAATCAGTTCGGCGACACGCGCCAGCAGCGTGCGGCTCTGCATCTGATCCAGCACAACGCGCGCCGTATCGCCGACCGATTCGCCCCAACTGGTCTTGCTGCGATCCGTGCGGGCCACCCGGCGAAGTTCGATCAATGCACGCGCATCCCCCACGGTTGCCAGTGCGCGCACTGCACCCCAGCGCACATTGCTGTTTGGGTGACGCAGCGCATCCACGAGCGGACCAGCAGCGCGACCATCACCAATCTGACTCAGCGCTTCAGTGGCACGATAGGCGATCAGCCACGGCTCGTGCGTGCGCAATGCCTCGATCAGCGCCGGTACTGCCGGCTCACCCAGCGTTACCAGATCCTCGACTGCACGCGCATGGAGCGGATGACCCGGATCGCCGAGCGCGCTGACGAGGGTCATGATACGCTGCTGTAGGGCTGCGCTGGCTACATGGGCGCTCACACGCCGTTCGGGAGTCGCCAGAGCGCGTGGCGCCTGCACCAGACTGCGTGTGCCTGTCTGCGCGCTGTTTACCGTCTCGCCGTCGGTTTCCATCAGTAGCGAGCCATTGACTTCGTCGGGCGTCCGGTCATTGTCGGAAGGAGTCGTATTCATCATTGACTCCACTGCAAAAACGCACCGCCGAGACACTGCGTGCACAGAGGTTTCCATCCATCGCTCGTTGCGTCCACTGCGCCGCTGTGGTGACATGACCTTTTTGCGCGAGGATCATCATTCTATTCTACTCTGATCGATACCGATCTCAGGAACGCGCAACCGCGCGGCGAAACGCTCGATGATCGCATCGAGCAACCGTTCCGCTGCGACAGATTTGGGCAATCGTGGCAACCGTTCCACACCGTGCGCATCGATCAGGATCATCTGAATATCCTCGGCGCCAATACTGGCAACCGCCTCGTTCGCAACGATCATGTCAAGACCCTTGCGTTCGAGTTTCTCACGTGCATACGTCAGCAGATCGTGGGTTTCCGCCGCAAATCCGATCTTGACCAGATCGCGGCGATGCGCGATACTTGCAAGAATATCAGGGTTGCGCACCAGGCGAATCGTCAACTCTTCATCATCGCCCTTTTTGATTTTGTGTTCGGATGCAGTTGCCGGGCGAAAATCAGCGACGGCTGCGTTCATGATCAACAGATCGGCACTGGCAATAGCAGACACGACTTCGCGTTGCATATCGAGCGCCGTCTCAACACGTATCAGCGTGACGGCAGGCGGAGGTTGCGCTGTTGCCGGACCGCTGATCAGGGTGACGGAAGCGCCCCGGTCGCGGGCTGCCGCAGCGATGGCATATCCCATTCTGCCCGACGCGCGATTTCCAATGAAGCGGACCGGATCGATCGGCTCGTGGGTGCCGCCAGCGGTCACCACCACCCTGCGTCCGCGCAGAGGACCGCAGGTGCGTCCGAGGAGTGCCCGGATCTCGGCTTCGATGATCGCAGGTTCCGGGAGGCGCCCCCGCCCGATCACCGGTTCAGCCATGCGCCCATACGCCGGTTCGAGGATGGTAACGCCGCGCTGCCGCAACAGCGCGAGATTCGCCTGGGTCGCTGGATGTTCGTACATCTTCGGATTCATTGCCGGAGCAATCAGGATCGGGGCAGTGGTCGCAAGCGCGGTCGTTGTGAGCAAATCGTCACACAACCCGGCAGCCAGGCGTGCGATTGTATTGGCGGTGGCCGGAGCAATCACCAGCAGGTCGGCGTGCTGACCGAGCGACACGTGCCCGACGACACCATCTTCCGGCAATGCCCACATATCATCGAGCACCGGTCTCCCGGTCAATGCCTGAAACGTCGCCGCGCCGACAAAGCGTTGCGCGGCGGCGGTCATGATAACGTCAACAATCGCGCCATCGAGCGTCAGATTACGTGCTAATTCGGCGACCTTGTAGGCAGCGATGCTGCCGGTAACGCCGAGAATGATATGTTTGCCTTTAACAATGCTCATCTACCAGGCTCGCGGTCTGACACTATGCTGCGTGTTGCAGACGCGGGCGCATTGTAGCATCAGCGACAGGCGGCGTCAATGAATGGGAGCAGTGAGATATGGCTGGTTTTCTGGATGGCGAGGATCTCTCGCCCAATGCCATCGAGCGCGCCCGGCAGGCAGCGGCTGGCAGGTACATCGATCTGACGAGCAGCAATCCGACGCATCAGGGGCTTCTCTTTCCCGACGACATTTTGCGCGATGCATCCGCCGCCTACTGGTCGAACCGACGGTACGACCCGGAACCGCGCGGTCTGCAAGCGGCGCGGAAGGCGATTGTGCAGTACTATGCCGAACGGACGCCAGCGCTGGCGCTGGATGCCGACCAGATTGTGGTAACGGCAAGTACCAGCGAGGCATACAGCCTGCTCTTCGCACTCTTGACCGATCCGGGGGATAATGTGCTGGCGCCGGTGATCACCTATCCGTTGTTCGAATATCTGGCGGCGGTGCATCATATCGAACTGCGCCCGTATGCGCTGGATGAGCGGCGCGGCTGGCGAATCGACCCGACCAGTCTGCGACTTCAGGCGGATGAGCGCACCCGCGCAGTGCTCGTCGTGTCGCCGCATAACCCAACGGGCGTAGTGCAGACAGCACGACTTCAGGCGCTCCGCGCCCTTGATCTGCCAATTATATGTGATGAGGTCTTTGCAGCATTTCCGTACCGCGTGGCCACCGTTCCCCCATTGGGTGTGCTCTATCCTGATCTACCGGTCTTTCATCTGAACGGAATCTCCAAAATGTTTGCGCTGCCCGACCTGAAACTCGGCTGGATCGCCTTGAATGATGCCGCACACGACCGGTTTGGCGAACGCCTCGAGGTGTTAAACGACACCTTTCTCAGCGCCAACACCCTGACACAAACCATGCTGCCATCCATCTTCGAGCGTGGGCGCGCGTTTACCGCTGCCATGCATCAACGTATTCGCGAGTCGCTGGATATGGCGCTCACCATGCTCAGTGGTTGCAATTTCGTGCGTGTGCACCCGCCGGATGGCGGCTACTATCTATTTCCTGAAATTATCGGCTGGAATGACGAAGAGGCGCTGACGCTCTACCTGTTGAAGCAGGGAGTGCTGGTGCATCCCGGCTATTTCTACGGCTATGAACAGGGAGTGCACATCGTCATCTCTTGCCTGGTCGAACCGATGCAGTTGCGCACAGGAATTGAGCGTCTGATCACGGCGCTTTCTGGAGTTACCCACCATGCCTGATGCGATGGAAGTCGATGCAGCCGGGCGTCGGGCATCTGTCAAGGCTGCACCTGCACATCACTACGATAGCTGGTCGTCATGTGGCAAGGGAACGCGGCGCTCCAGAGCAGTCCACCGATTGGATACCACGCAAACGCTTGACAGTATATGGTATGATAGTGAAGAATATGCCACAACATTTGTTTCGAGCAGCCTCTTTTTGCGTCTGTACTGCGCATGACGACACTGGTTGCGATCAAAGGGGGAAAAGAAGGATTACGGCTGCACCTTGATGAGTCAGCCGTCTGGTCTGATGTACTGGGCGCGCTCCGCAGCCAGCTCGACCAGGGGGCGCAATTCTTCAACGGCGCGCGGGTTGTTGTCGATATCGGCAATCGTGCGCTCACCGGGGATCAGTTCGCGGAATTGATGGCGCTGATGCGTGAGCATCACCTGGAGGCATCGGCGCTGGCATCAACATCGCGCGAGAGTCGGTCGGCAGCGCGCGCTGCCGGCGTGGTGGCGCGTCCAGTGGCACGGAGCGTCGCCGCACCCGGCGAACCCGGCGAAGCGTTGTTCGTCTCGCGCACCATTCGTTCAGGTCAGGTTGTTCGACACCAGGGGCATATCACGATTGTCGGCGATGTGAACGCGGGCGCCGAGGTCATTGCGGGCGGCAATGTGGTCGTCTGGGGGCGCTTGCGCGGCACCGTGCACGCCGGAGCGCTTGGTGATCGCCTGGCGATGATCTGTGCCATCGAACTACGCCCAACGCAATTGCGGATAGCGGATCTCATTGCACGCGCTCCAGATGGCCTAGCCAGCGGACGCCCGGAAGTGGCGTATATCGATGGCGATCAGATCGCGGTAGAGTCGTGGGAACGATACCGAAGGTAGAATAGCGACGACCCGTGACACCAGGGGTCGGGGCCATTCACTATTCAGGGAGAGAAAGAACATGTCGCGGGTCATTACGATTACTTCCGGCAAAGGCGGCGTTGGGAAAACGACGTCGACGGCAAACCTGGGCGCTGCGCTGGCAATGCAGGGCTTGAAGGTGGCCGTTGTCGATGCCGACATTGGCTTGCGTAACCTGGATGTCGTCCTGGGTCTGGAGAACCGGATCGTCTATGACCTGGTCGATGTGGTGGAGGGACGCTGTCGTTTGCGGCAGGCGCTGATCAAGGATAAGCATCTCCCCGATCTCTGTCTGCTCCCGGCAGCGCAAACGCGCGATAAAGATGCGGTCACGGCGGACGATATGATTGCCCTGGCTAATCAACTGCGCGCCGAATTCGATTATGTGTTGATCGATAGCCCGGCAGGGATCGAAGCCGGTTTTCGCAACGCGATCGCTGGCGCCGATGAGGTGCTGATCGTGACGACGCCGGAGGTCGCGGCGGTACGCGATGCAGACCGGATCATCGGTCTGGTTGAGGCGTTCGAGAAGGGGCATCCGCGCCTGATCATCAATCGCCTGAAACCGCGTATGGTCAGCCGCGGCGAGATGATGAGCATTGATGATGTGCTGCAGATTCTGGCGATTGACCTGATCGGCGTGGTACCTGACGATGAACAGATTGTGACAAGCACGAACCGGGGCGAAGTTGCCGTTCTGGACCGCAGTTCTCGCGCCGGGCGGGCATTCAGTGAGATTGCACGACGCCTTGCCGGTGAAGATGTGCCGATAACGGTGTTTGATGAGAATCCGGGCATCCTGAACAAGATTTTTGGTGCATTTGGCATTCGAGCCAGGGGAAGCGAGCGATAGAACGTGCATGTCGCGCGGGGTATGTCAGACGCCCCGCGACTGCTGAGAGCGGATGGGGAACGTTATGAGTTTTCTGGATACATTGTTTGGCAAACGTGAGCGCAGTTCCGATATTGCACGCGACCGGCTGTTGACGGTGCTGGTTCACGACCGGGTCAAACTGACGCCGGATATGATGGAGCAGCTCAAAGCCGATCTGTCGGCGGTCATCGCGCGATATGTGCCTTCGGTGGACGCGGGCGCCATCGAGGTGACCCTGCTGCGCGGTGAGTCCGTCGATCACCTCAAGGCGGACATTCCGTTGCGACGGACGACGCAGAAATACTGAACGATCACCCCGGCGTGCTGGTTGCCGCCATTGCGCGCCTGCTGCATTATTTGTATTACACATCGATTGACACGCCTGATCTATCGACTATGCGTCCTCACCGTACCACCTGGTGTCGGAGCATGTAGAAGGCGCGTCGATCAACACAGTCTCCGGGGCTGTCGGATAAGCTGGTTACCCGAATGGTCGATCAGGCGGATCAGGCTGCTACTCTGGCAAACTGATCGAAATGGTATGGAATCCGGCATCAACATAAATAATTTCGCCAGTGACCGCCGATGACCAATCACTACACAGCCAGACTGCTGCGTTTCCAACATCTTCGATAGTTACGTTGCGGCGGAGCGGTGCGACCTCGGCAAACTGTTTGTGCAGCGTGCGAAACCCGGCAATGCCACTGGCTGCCAGGGTGCGAATCGGACCGGCGCTGATCGCGTTGACCCGGATGCCGCGTGGTCCGAGATCGTTTGCCAGATAGCGCACACTCGCCTCTAATGCCGCCTTGGCGACCCCCATAACATTGTAATTTTGCGCCACCTGCTGCGAACCGTGGTATGTCAGGGTCACGATCGATGCTCCCGGAGCGAGCAGGTCTTGTGCAGCTTTGACCACTCCTGTCAGTGAGTAGGCGCTTACGTCGAGCGCCAGGCGGAACCCTTCACGGGTGGTTTTCAGGTACGGTCCGTTGAGCTCGTCACGCAGCGCGAACGCGATGGCATGGATAATAATGTCGAGCGAACCGTACACATCGCGCACGCGCGCCATCAGCGCATCGATGTCTTCGTCGCGTTGCACATCGCACGGTTCGATCAGACGCGCGCCAAGGCTTTCGGCGAGCGGTCGCACGCGCCGCTCGAGCGCTTCGCCAACGTAGGTAAAACCGAGATCGGCGCCCTGCGCATGGAGCGCCTTTGCAATTCCCCAGGCAATCGAGTGATCGTTGGCGACACCCATCACCAGACCCTTTTTGCCCTGAAGCAGGCCCATCGTTTCCTCCTCAAAAAAGAGAGCAGTCACCTTGTGTGCGGGTATGATACTATGAGTTGCAGATTGCAGGTCGCACGTTGCCGGTTGCCCGTGGCACGTAGCAGATAGTCGGTCGCAAGTCGCCGATTGCAGGTTACAGGCGGCAGATTGCCCGTGGCACGTGACAGGTGGCAGGTTAACCCTTAGCAGGTTGCAGGTCGCGCGTGGCGCATAGCATGCGGGTATCGAGCTCACGACACAAATGCGCAAAAAGAAGAATTGGTTCCCGGTTCTCAGTTCTCAATTCTTAGTCCTCGGTTCTTAGTTCTTGGTTCTCGGTTCTCGATTCTCGAGGAGTCTATGTCATCACTCTTTCTACGTGCACTATTGCTGGCGCTGATTATCTACGAGTTTCTTTCCGACCTGCGCAGATGGCGCGGCTTGAGTTGGGGGCACCCGGCACTGCGTCCTGTACTTGCTGTCGCAGCGCTGGCGCTGCATCCGCGCAACACGTCGTGGCGGCAGCGGTTGCCTGCGCTGGCGCTGGCAGCGTTCCCGGCGTTCATTGTGCACACCATCATTGCCGGTGTACGGCGGCGGGCGCTCGACCCGATGGCGACGCTCCAACCCGGTATACACCGTGATCGCACGGTTGCGCACGTTAATATCCCAATGCCGGAAGCATTCATGCCAGCATTGTACATCGTACCGCGATCCGGCGCGCAGGCGGCAGTGGCGGTATTGCACGGCTCCGGGTGTGACAAAACCTACTTCGCGTGGAGATTGACCGACGCACTGCTGCGGCAGGGCATGGCAGCACTGCTGGTCGATCTCGACGGGCATGGCGAGAATCCACGGTTGCAGCGCTACCCGCAGATGCTGGAGTGTGCGACCGAGGCAGCGCGCTGGCTGCGCGCCCGTCATGCACGTGTCGGTATGCTGGGTATCAGTCTTGGCGGTTGCATCGCCGCGCGTGCTGCGGCAGACGGGATGAGCATCGATGCACTGGCGATTATGGAAGCGCCGCCGCGCCTTACCTTCGACAATCGTGATCGTCTGGCGGAGGCGCGCGCACTCGCTCAACCGTATGTCATCGACCTGCTCGGCGAGGCATCGATTCTGCATCTGGGACGCGCCGTTTATCGGTTAGCGCGCGCACAGCGCACACCGAGCATTCGCGCGGCGATCAGCACCTGGGACCTGATTGCAGCATGCGATCTCTGCGGAAGCCTGGCACAACTAACAACGCCACTGCTGCTGATATATGGTGAGCGTGATTCGATCGTCAAACCAGCACAGGCAGAGGAAGTATGGCGTGCTGCGCCGTCCGGCGCTACCATGCTGCTTGTACCGGATGCAAGTCATCTGACCCTGATACTGCACCCAGAGGCGTTACAGCGTATGGCAGCATGGATGGCAGATCGTCTGAACACACCGTAACATCACGCTGTCTTCAACGCTGCGACTTTCTTCGATTCGAGGATGGCGTCGATGAAACCGTACTCGCGTGCCTCTTCAGCCGTCATAAAGCGGTCGCGGCTGAAGTCACGGGTGATCTCCTCGACCGTTTTTCCGGTATCTCTGGCGAGCAGACTGTTCCCCAATTCCTGGATGCGCAGCAATTCTTTGACGATGCGTTCCATATCGGGGGCATACCCCTCGGCGCCGCCGCCCGCCGGGTGAAAGTGTATCGTCGCGTGCGGCAGGGCGTAACGTTTGCCGCGCGCACCGCCAGCCAGCAGAATCGTCGCCATGCTGCCTGCTCGACCGACGCATACGGTACATACATCGGGCGAAATGAGTTTCATCGTATCATAGATGGCGAGACCATCACGCACACTACCGCCGGGGCTGTTGATGTAGAACCAGATGTCGCGATCCGGATCGGTATGTTGCAGGTAGAGCAACTGCGCAACAATCAACGACGCAACTTCATCGTCGATCGGCGTGCCGAGCATGATGATGCGCTCCTGCAACAGGCGCGAGAAAAGATCCCACGAGCGCTCGCCGCGCGGGGTGCGCTCGACAATTGTCGGAACCGGTACGTATGGCACAGTCAACTCCTGTATGGTACATTGATTCTGGATTAAAGTATACCATGCTCGTTGAAGGTTGAAGGTTGGGCGTTGAAGGTTGCAGGTTGAAGGTTGTAAGTTATAAGGTTGAACGTTATAACGTTGAACGTTGGATGAAGGTTAGTGAACATTGGGTGGTGGACGGTGAACGTTGCGCGTTGAACGTTGAACGTTGCAACGTTGAACGCAGGTTGGTGGACATTGGGTGGTGGACACTGAACGTTGAACGTTGTAACGTTGAACGGTGAACCTGGACGGGTGGACGTTGCGCGGTGGACGTTGAACGTTGAATACGGAGCACGGACTATGACCGCACACGAACCACGCCCCGCGTGTCGGATCGGGGTCACGGCAGAAGACCTGGCGCGTGAGGCGGATCGCGCGGTGTTGTACGGCGCTATCCTGGCAGCGCAGCGACCAGAGGTGAGAATCAAGCCCCACCTGGCGGATGCGGTTGCCGATCTATTGCCGGCAGTGCGCGCTTATCTCGAAGGTGAGGAGAGTGAACTCGCTGCGTATGCGCTGGAGTATGCGCGTGCATGCGGCGCGGAGGCGTTCCTGCGCTCAAAACGGAAGTCATAATCAGGCCGAAAAAGACGCCACACCCATCTGACGCACGCTTTTGGAACAACAAGGGGCAGCCAGAGGCATTGAGCGACGCAGGAATGAAAAAGGCAGCCGAAGGCGCTGCCTTTGGCTACCCCTTTCCAGTGCATATCCACGCAGTGTGCAAAGCCCGCTACACAAACTCGTGCATTGCCCGCTCAAAACGTTCGCGTGACGGGCGCAACTCCTCTTCCGGCAGATACGCGAGCGGCGTGCTCGTCAGATGCATCGTCTCGTGCAGCGTCTGTCGCTGCGTATTGATGTACAGCAACCCGGTGATAAACTCGTGATTCTGGCGCGCCCTTTCCAGCAACTCGATCGCATGCCACTTGTTCGTCGGATCGTAATCGCGCCCCAGTTTGCGCAGTTTGATCATCGGTCCGTCGTGCAACTGAACGTAGCGCTCATCTCCCTCGTCGTAATCGATATGCACTTCATCGAAACGCGGGATAAACTGAATGTCCTGCAAGCGCTCCTCGTGCGCTTTGCCATAGTCGTAACTCTTGGTCGAGTCATGGTGGTTGTTGAACGTCACACATGGGCTGATGATGTCGATCACCGCCGTACCGTGGAACGACATCGCCGCCTTCAGCAGTTCGCGCACCTGTTTCGCATCGCCAGCGAAGGATCGCGCCACAAAACCGCAGTCAGCCGCGAGCGCCTCGATACAGATGTCGATCGGCGGCAGCACATTCGTCCCTGCGTATTTGAGCGTCTGCCCGACATCGGCGGTTGCCGAGAACTGACCCTTTGTCAGACCGTAGACGCCGTTGTTTTCGACAATGTACACTACCGGGACGTTACGGCGCACCATATGCTTGAACTGCCCCAACCCGATACTGCCGGTGTCCCCATCACCGCTGATCCCGATTGCCAGCAGGGTGCGATTCGCCAGCACCGCTCCGGTCGTCACCGAAGGCATGCGCCCATGCAGCGTGTTGAAGCCGAATGAACGGCTCATGAAGTATGCTGGCGTTTTGGATGAGCAGCCAATACCGCTCATTTTGATGACCTGGTGCGGCGCCAGCGACAACTCGAATGCCGCTGCGATAATCTGGCTGGTGATCGAGTTGTGACCACACCCCTGGCAGAGCGTAGTTTCTCCGCCCCGATAATCCTGACTCGTCAGACCGATTCTATTGACCTGCGGCTTGCCGTTGGTTTTGGTTTCGACAGTCATACCATACCTCTCATCTGTATGAATGGAGTCTGCGTCTGCCTGCGACATTGCGTGGCGGAACAAAAGGTCATTCCCGCTCAGCCTGTTCAGCGCGCATGATTGAATCCACCACAAACTGCGCCGTCATCGGCAGACCGTTGCAGATCCGAACCGACCGGACACGCGCAGCATACTCTGGAGCATGCAGTTGCACTAGTTGCGCCATCTGACCATCCTGATTCAATTCGACGATATAGACCCGCTCATACCGCGCCAGGAAGTCGGTGAGCGTCGCCTCCAGTGGCAGCGCACGGATGCGCAGATAACTCGTCTGTATCCCACGCGCGCGCAGCATATCACCTGCCTCACGCACCGCCGGATCGGTCGAACCATAGGCGATGATGCCGATGTTGGCTGGCTCGTCATCCAGGACGATTGGTTTTGGAACAAGGGTGCGTGCTGTGTTGTGCTTGCGCGTCAGGCGATCCAGATTCTGCTGCCAGTCGGTTGGGCGTTCGCTATAGACCGCATACTCATTATGTCCAGTACCGCGCGCCAGGTAAGCTGCTCGTGGATTCGGGTTGCCCGGCAGCGTGCGATACGGAATGCCATCGCCATCGAGGTCCTTGTAGCGTCCCCAATCCTTGAATTGCTCCAGCTCATCCGCGGTCAGCACCTTACCGCGGTCGAACGGCTTCTCAGGATAGGTGAACGGCTCGGACATCCAGTTGTTCATGCCGAGATCAAGATCGCTCAGCACCAGGACCGGCGTTTGCAGACGTTCCGCCAGATCGAACGCCAGGTAGCCGAACTCGAAGCATTCGGTCATGGTGCCGGGGAACAGGACGACATGGTGCGTATCGCCGTGCCCCATGTAGTAGGCAGAGAGAACATCCCCCTGCGACGTGCGCGTTGGCAGACCGGTGCTTGGTCCCATGCGCTGCACATCCCAGATGACGCATGGAACCTCGGCAAAGTATGCCAGGCTCACGAACTCGTTCATCAGCGAGAGACCAGGACCGGAGGTGGCAGTCATCGCGCGGGCGCCGGCCCACCCGGCGCCGACGATAATACCGGCTGCCGCAATTTCGTCCTCGGTCTGAATGATCGCATAGGTCGTTGTTCCGGTTGCGGGGTCGGCGCGCAGGATCGGCGCCAGTTCCGTCATGGCGTCGACCAGACTGGTGGATGGGGTGATCGGATACCAGGCGCACACGGTCATACCCCCCATCAGTGCACCAAATGCGGCAGCCGTATTCCCATCGACCAGGATCAGTCCTTGTGTTTTCTCCATCGGCTCGACGCGGAACCGATCGACCTTCGACAGGTTAGCGCGCACCCATTCAGCCGCCGCAACGACAACGCCATAGTTCAGGGCGATCGGCTTTGGCTTACCTTTGAAGTGTCGTTCAATCGCAGCCTTGATTTCGTTCATGTCGATGCCAAGCAGTTCCGCCACCGCGCCGACATAGACCATATTGGCGATATAATCGCGCAGTTTCGCATCCGCACCCGATTGCCTGACCAGTTCGCGCACCGGCAGCGGATAAAAAAAGACATCCGAACGCGGATTGGTGAACTTCACATCATTCGGGTGAATGCAGACGCCGCCAGGCACGAGCGATGCCAGGTCTTCATCGGCAGTGCGCTGATTGAACGCAATCAGTATCTCGGTTGTATCGCGACGCGCCGTATACCCATCCTTGCTTACCCGAATGGTGAACCAGGTGGGCAACCCCTGAATGTTCGACGGGAACAGATTTTTGCCACTTACCGGGACGCCCATCTTGAAGATGGCGCGCATAAGCACGTTGTTGGCCGTCTGGCTACCGGAACCGTTGACAGTTGCGGCGACGATCGAAAAATCGTTGACGATAGGTTCGGATTCCAGGTCATCGAGCGGACGGGGCTGGGTTTCAGTTTCGATAACATGTGTCATAGGTGCTCTCCAGACGTGTGAGGCGAATACACCGCCAGCGTTGTACAGACACACAAAGGTGATGAAGGCCGCCAGCAAAACCGGCACTCCTTCACCACCCTCTTCCGCGCGGGCCGTCATGGCCGTCTGTATGATCGCGTTTCATGCGTTATGAGACTATTCCAGCGACGCGGAGAACTTTGCTTGTCGTTCCTTGTTCAATAGCAACGATATTATACCCCTTTTTTTGTTGCATGGTGCACAAAGAATGTGGCTTGATTCACGGCGCTGGTGGAAACTGTGCAGCGCCGTTGATCACCCCGCCTTCGATCAGTGGAACGCCCGCGTCGATCAGAACATTGCCGTACATGTCAGTCACGCGAAAGGTGTAAGGTCCCGGTCCCATACCGCTGCTCGCCACGAAGTAGTTGTACATGGCGCGCGGCACGGTCTGCCATTGACCATCCGAACGCAGATACTCGAATCGGGCGACCGGATTGCGGTGATTGCGGATCTGCACTGCCGTCCACCATTGACTGCTGCCCTCTTTGAAACGATAGGCGATTGGTCCCGTCAACGCCGGACTCACGATGCGCCAGCGAATCGGGACGCGCCCGGCGGAGAGATCGGCGATGCGTGCGAACGCCTGGGGACTCATATCCACATCGCCGCGTGCGCATTCAGGGCACCGATCAACAATGCGCACCACGACCCTGCCCTTCGGACCAATGACTTCAATAAAGGCGCCACACAGCGCCGCATTGTCGTAGTCGACATGGTTCATCGCCGCGACCATCAGGTCGTCTGGCGATGGATCGAAGGAGCAATTCCCCGTACCATCGGCGTTGTAGTACGTTCCTTCGCCGGTCCGATAGGTCGCGTCACGGATAACGAGCGGCAGGTAGACAGTGTAGGCACTGTTCTGCGCTCCGACGACCGGAATGCCGCCAATGATCAGAAGCCATGCGCAGGCAAAAACAAGAATGCGAACGGGCATGTCACCTCCTGCCGGTCACGCCGGAAGATGGCAGGCATCGTCGATCCACGCTGGCTATGCGACCACCTGATGGAAGGGAATGTACGCGATGCCGTATATCTCGCCATATTTGCGCCACAGATACGCCAGGTACGGCTGCACATCGAGCGACCTGCCGGTCGCGCGGCGCAGGATGTCATCAGCGTCGAGAGCGCGCCCATAGCGGTAGACGTGTTCGCGCATCCATTCACGCAGCGTACCGAACTCACCGCGCCCGATCTGCTGCGGGATGTCGGGATGGTCACGCAATGCCGCTTCATACAATTGCGCACTCATGATATTCCCCAGGGTATACCCCTGGAATGCCCCGCCAATCAGACCGCCGTACCAGTGAACATCCTGCAACACCCCGTCGCGGTCATCCGGCGGCGTCACACCCAGATCGCTGCGATAGCGTTCGTGCCAGGCTTCGGGCAGGTCGCGCACAGCGAGCGTTCCTTCCAGCAGCGCCAGTTCCAGGTCGAAGCGCAGAATGACGTGCAGGTTGTAGGTGACTTCGTCCGCTTCGGTGCGAATGAGCGAACGCTGCACTTTATTGATGGCGCGGTAGAATGTTTCAAGCGACACGTGCCCCAACTGGTCGGGGAATGTCGCCTGGAGACGCGGATAGAAGTGCTCCCAGAACGGCAGGCTGCGCCCGACGACATTTTCCCACAGGCGCGACTGACTTTCGTGCATCCCGGCAGATGTGCCGGAAGCGAGGGGCGTACCCTCGAACTCGAGCGCGATCCCCTGCTCGTACATCGCGTGCCCTGCTTCGTGAATGGTGCTGAACAGCGCCGATCCGAGATCGTACTCATCGAAGCGGGTGGTGATCCGCACATCGTTCAGCGAGAATTTGGTCATGAACGGATGCAGCGTCTTATCCTGTCGTCCACGGGTGAAGTCGTACCCCAGGGCAGTAATGACCTCGATGCCGAATGCCAGTTGTTGCGCTTCGGGAAAGAACTGGCGCAGGCATGAATCATCGACAGGCGGTTGAGCGGTCACCTGCTCGACCAGCGGCAGCAATCCCTGACGGAGTTCGGCAAAGACCTGTTTGATCGTCGCAGCGCGCATGCCGTAATCCGCCATATCGATCAGCGGATCGGCGATATGGTCGTAGCCTGGGAAGAATTCCGCGAAGCGCCGACTGAGGTCGAGGGTGCGCTCCAGGTAGGGCAGCACCGCTGCAATATCGTTCGCCGGTCGGGCGCGCGACCAGACATCGTAACTGGCAGCCATGTGCTGGTACAGTTCAGCCGTGAATGCGGCAGGAATCCGGGTCGCGCGCTCATAGTCGCGCCGCGCAACCCGAATAAGCGCGGCATCGGGCGAGTCGGGCGGGAGCGACTCCTCATAGGGGCGCAACGCATCGAGCAGACGCCCGATCTGCGGGTCAGTTCGCTTCTCGTGCGCGATCCGTCCCAGGGTTGCCAGTTGACGTCCACGCGCAGCCGCGCCACCCGGCGGCATGTAGGTCGTCTGGTCCCAGTTCAGCAGCGCGGCAGCCATTTCCAGATCGTAGATTTCGTGGAGACGCGTCTTGAGTTCGGTTAGTTGCGGAGGTATATGCATAGTGAAACCTTATCTGGCTGCAACGTTCAACGTGCAACGACCTTCCCACCTTCATAATACCGGTCAAGAGGACGAGAACGCATATCAACCTGCAACGTTCAACGTGCAACAACCTTCCCACCTTATAATACCGGTCAAGAGGACGAGAACGCATATCAACCTGCAACGTTCAACGTGCAACAACCTTCCCACCTTCATAATACCGGTCAAGAGGACGAGAACGCATACCAACCTGCAACGTTCAACGTGCAACGACCTTCCCGCCTTCAACCTTCAACCTTCAACCCTCAACCCTCGCCCCTCTCGCCTCATCCCCTCTCGCCTCATCCCCTCACAACTTCTCGGCGACCGTCTTGGCTTGCAGGAAGAGCAGCAGATAATCCCGCCCACCCGCTTTCGAGTCGGTGCCGGACATATTGAAACCGCCGAACGGATGGGCGCCGACCATTGCGCCGGTGATCTTGCGGTTGAAGTACAGGTTGCCAACATGGAACTCATCGCGGGCGCGCTCCAACCGTTCCCGCGAACGGGAATAGACGCCGCCGGTGAGACCATACTCGGTATTGTTCGCAATCGCCAGCGCCTCATCGAAGTCGCGCGCTTTGATGAACGCCAGCACCGGACCGAAAATCTCCTCCTGGGCGATACGCGCATTGGGGTCCACATCGGCGATGATCGTCGGCGGCACGAAATAGCCATCAGCGGGCGCGTCACCGCTGAACGCCAGCCGACCGCCTTCACGCTGCCCTTCCTCGATATACCGGCGAATCTTCTCCTGCGAACGTGCATCGATCACTGCACCCATGAACGTCCCGCGCTGTGCCGGATCGCCGACCGTCAACCCACCGGTCAACTCGATCACCCGGTCGAGCAACTCATTGTAGACCGGTTCGACGGCAACGACCCGCGAGCACGCCGAGCACTTCTGCCCCTGGAAACCGAACGCGGAGACGACAATCCCCGAAGCCGCCGCCTCCAGGTCCGCAGTTTCGTCCACGATGATCGTATCCTTGCCACCCATCTCAAGAATGGTGCGCTTAAGCCACTTCTGCCCCGGATGCACCTTTGCCGCACGCTCAAAGATGCGAAGCCCGACTTCCTTCGAGCCGGTGAAGCCGATGAAGCGCGTCAGGGGATGATCGACCAGCGCATCACCGACGCTGCTGCCGGGACCGGGGAGGTAATTGACCACGCCGGGCGGTAAACCGCATTCTTCCAGGATTTCCATAAACTTTGCTGCAATGATCGGCGCGGTCGAAGCCGGTTTGAGCACAATCGTATTGCCGGCAACAACCGGCGCCGTCACCAGACCAACCATAATGGCAAGCGGGAAATTCCATGGCGGGATCGCCACGCCTGCACCGAGCGGAATATACGTCAGCCGGTCATCCTCGCCAGGGATGGGGTAGAGCGGCTGCGGCTCGCTCAGGCGCAGCATTTCGCGCGCATAGAATTCGCAAAAGTCGATCGCTTCGGCAACATCCGCGTCCGCCTCCGCCCAACTCTTGCTGACCTCATACACAATCCAGGCATTCAACTCAAAGCGACGCGCACGCATGGCAGCCGCAGCCTTCAACAACAGATCGACGCGCTGCTCGACCGGCGCGCGACGCCATTCGGCGAAGCGGCGGTGCGCCGTCTCGATCGCGCGCTGCGCCAGAGCGACATCGGCGCTCGCCGCATACCCGACCACTTCGGCAGGTCGCGCCGGGTTGACCGATGCTATGGTTTCACCGGTGGCGATCCGTTCGCCGTCGATAATCAGCGGATAGGTGCGACCGAACTGCGCCCGGACGTGCGCCAGCGCCTGCTCCATGGCAGCGATATTGGCGGGATCGTTAAAGTCGGTGTACGGTTCATTTCGGAATGGGGGGAGGTCCATCGTCTTCCTCCTGTGGTTCGTTCTCCTGCAAGGCATTATACACGACTCACCGCTGCGTGCGCCCGGATGGTGATCGACGTCAGGTGCAACGCAAACTGAGATTCAGTTGCAACCTGATCGTTCATGTGAACGTAGGACTTCATGTGGAGCAGATAGAGGAAAGGGAAAGGAGAGTGACATGGCGCGGATGTCCCGCAGAATCAGGATCATCGCCGTGATCAGCGCGCTGGCGCTGCTCGGCGCGCTGGGACTGGGGTTCACCCTGTTGCGCCCGGCGGAGGAAGAGAATCCCTGGGAGTTTCTCGGTCCGGCCAACGATGACGTGACATCGCTGGTATTTGATCCGACGACGCCGACCACGCTGTATGCAGCAACCTGGTTCCGCGGCGTCTACAAAAGTGAGGATGGCGGCACCACCTGGCGGTATCTTCGCGGGTCAGGCTTCAGAGGAAGATCGCTCGCTATCGCCTCGACGACACCGACCACGCTGTATGTCTATGGCGAGAGAGGCGTGTACAAGAGCGCAGACGGCGGGGAAACCTGGCGCGCGGTCAACCGGGGGTTGGAGTTGGGGGAATGGAATTGGGTGTCTGCGCTGTCCATCGACCCGACGAACCCCCGCGTGGTCTTCGCCGGAACCGACACCGGCGTGTACAAGAGTACAGACGGCGGGGAAAGCTGGCGCAAGGCCGAGGGATGGATTTCCCAGAGGGAATTGGGTGAATGCGCTGTCCGTCGACCCCACGAACCCCCGCGTGGTCTTCGCCGGAACCCGCAATGGCGTGTACAAGAGTGACGACGGCGGGGAAACCTGGGGCAGGATCAGCACATGGAGAGCGAATGCACTGTCCATCGACCCGGCGAACCCCCAGGTGATCGTCGCCGCAGTCAGCGATGGCGTGCTCAGAAGCGCGGACGGCGGGGAGACCTGGCGTAGCGCAGATGGTCTGCCAGCAAAGGACGTGTCGAGCCTGTTGCGCGCTCCAACCGGAGTGATGTACGTGAGCTATTGGGAAGACTGTTCGCACCTGTACCGTAGCACTGACGGCGGCGCTACCTGGAACAGGGTCGACATTATCGAAATTCTGCTCGCGTCTCCGCTTGATCGCTGTCCGAGGAGAGCGGGGAGAACGCTTCGCCTGCTGGCGGTCGATCCGAACGCGCCAGCGACGCTCTATGCTTCTGTTTCACTCTCAGGTCTCTTGCGCAGCAGCGATGGCGGCGTCTCCTGGCAACCTGCCGGGTTGGGTTCCACCATCCTGAGCCTGGCGCTGACGCCGTCATCGCTCTATGCGGGAACGAATAGGGGCGGGGTGTATCGCAGCGATGATCGCGGCCTCACCTGGCGCGCCGCCAGCGACGGATTGACCGGCTTCAGTGTTTCCGCGCTGGCGGTCGATCCGACCGCGCCGACGACCCTGTATGCCTCAACCGACAACGGGGTGCATAAAAGCGATGATGGCGGCCTCACCTGGCGCGCCGTCGGTTTGCCCGGTCAGTCGGTATGGGCGCTGGCAGCGATCCCGACCATGCCGACCACGCTGTATGCGGGCGTCGGCTATGGCGACGAACCCGGCGTGTACAAAAGCACGGACGGCGGGGAAACCTGGCGCGCCGCCGGGCTGTCCGGTCAGTCGGTGCAGGCATTGGCGGTCGACCCGACCACGCCGACGACCCTGTACGCCGCAACCGACAATGGAGTGTACAAAAGCGATGATGGCGGTCTCACCTGGCGCGCCGTCGGGTTGCCGGGTCGGTCGGTACGGGCGCTGGCGATCCATCCTATCGAACCTGCGACTCTGTTTGCGGGAACGAACGATAACGGAGATAACGCCCTTTTCCGCAGCACGGATGGCGGCGCCACCTGGAGCGAGAGCATCAGGACG
>AFSR01001583.1_pt1 | contig 25108 bp, 19 predicted proteins | sample 296848 | NCBI WGS metagenome assembly AFSR01 (sample SAMN02954305, study PRJNA68063) | hot springs metagenome | biome: terrestrial; feature: Mushroom and Octopus hot springs; material: microbial mat core samples; isolation source: Yellowstone National Park Mushroom and Octopus hot springs ...
GGGGCAATGGCGCGGATCTGCGCGCGGGTGTGCTCGCGGTCACCGTCGTAATCGAAATACGAGCCGTCCTCGAAGTGAATGCGATAGAACGGGTTGAGCGGGATGATGTTGACGTAGCGCGAGGTGTGGGTCAGGTCAGGGGCCCGCCCCGGACTCCAGGACGTGGGGTGGGAAAGTCTGGCCCGTCCAGGTTGGGGCTGCTCGCGCTCCAGCGCGAACAGCTCCTCGATGAAGTGCGGCACAGTGATCACGGTTGGCCCCATGTCGAAGGTGAAGCCCTGCGCCTTGCGCACATAGGCCCGACCGCCCGGCCCGTCCAGCTTCTCCACGATGGTGGTGTCGAAGCCCAGGCTTTGCAGGCGGATGCCGAGCGCCAATCCGCCGATGCCTGATCCGATAATGATTGCCTTGCGAGTGGTCATGTCTTGAAACCAGCCTTACTAAGAGTTGAAGTGACGTTAGCAGGGCCGGTTTAGAGCGAGATTTGTTTGGCCCAGAACACCTCTGGCAGGTCGCGCAGCGCCTTCAGCGCATACTCCGGCACTGGGTTATCCAGGTTGATGAACGAGAGGGCGCGGTCGCCGGGCCGCGTTCGCCCCAGGCGGTATTCGGCGATGTTGACGTAGTTCGCGCCCAGGACGGTGCCCACCCGCCCGATCACGCCGGGCACGTCGCGCGAGGAGATCACCAGCACCAGGCCCTCCGGCACGGCGTCAATGCGAAAGTGGTCGAGCTGGACGATGCGCGGCTGGTTGCCGTCGAACAGCGTGCCGGCCACGGTGTGCTCATCCTGGTCGGTGGTGATCCGGCAAGAGACCAGGTTGGTGTAGTCGCTGCCGATCAGGTTCAGCGCCTGGGTGACGACGATCCCGCGCTCGTCGGCGATCACGGGGGCGTTGACGTAGTTCACCTTCTCCCCGCCGAGGATCGGCTCGAGCAGGCCGCGCAAGAGGGCCACTGTGAGCGGCTTGACGTGCGGCGCGACATCAGCACCGCGGTATTCCACTTCCACGCGCGTCAGGCGGCCCTCCATCAAGCAGGCCTGAAGCCGGCCCAGCTTCTCGGCCAGGGTGAGGTAGGGCCGGATGATCGGCCAGGCAGACGGGTCAATCGGCGGAAAGTTCACTGCGTTGCGCACGTCGCGTTCGTGGAGCGCGTCCAGCACCTGCTCGGCGATCTGAATCGAGACGTCGCGTTGGGCTTCGGCAGTGCTGGCGCCCAAATGCGGCGTGACGACGACGTTGGGCAGCTTGAGCAAGGGCAGATCGGGCGGCGGCGGTTCTTCTTCAAAGACATCGAGGGCGGCGCCGGCCAGCTTGCCGCTCGCCAGCGCCTCGTAGAGGGCCTGAATATCCACCAGGGCGCCGCGCGCCACGTTGATCACGCGCGCACCCGGCTTCATCTTGGCGATAGCCGCGGCATCCAAGAGGCCGCGCGTCCCCGGCGTGAGCGAGGAGTGAAGCGTGACGAAGTCGCTCTGGGCGAGGAGTTCATCGAGCGAGACCAGCAGCACTTTATTGGTGCGGGCAGTTTCTTCGCTCACGTAAGGGTCGTAGGCGAGCACCTCCATGCCGAAGCCTTGGGCGCGGCGGGCCACCTGTGTGCCGACGCGCCCTAGGCCGATAATGCCCAGCGTCTTGCCGTGTAACTGGACGCCCATGAACTTGCTGCGCGTCCATTCGCCGCGGCGCAACGAGGCATCGGCCTGCGGGATGTTGCGGGCCAGCGCCAACATCATCGCCATGGTGTGCTCGCAGGTGGCGGTGGTGTTGGCCTGGGGGGTGTTCATCACGATGATGCCGCGGTGGGTGGCGGCATCCACGTCAATTGTGTCCACGCCGATGCCGGCGCGGCCGATCACGCGCAACTTCTCGGCGCGCGCGATCACCTCGGCGTCCACTTTGGTATCGCTGCGCACGATGAGGGCATGGTAGGCAGCGATGCGCTCCAGCAGCTCGGCGCGGGGCATCTTCTTCACCACGTCCACGTGCACGTCCGGATCGCGACGCAGCACCTCTAGACCGGCCTCGGATAGGTCGTCCGGGATCAAGATGTTGAACATGGCGCGCGGATTATAGGGCTTACGGCCCGCGGGTACACTCTCGCCTACCATGAATCGCCTGCGCGCCTACGCCACCGAGGGGATCGTCCTGCGCCGCGACGACTACGGCGAGGCCGACCGGCTGGTGACGCTATTGACACCAGAGCATGGCAAGTTGCGCGCGCTGGCCAAGGGCGCGCGCCGGCTGACCTCGCGCAAGGCAGGGCACATCGAGCTGTTCGCCCGCGCCCGCCTGTTGCTGGCGCGCGGACGGACGTTCGACCTGATCACGCAGGCTGAGCTGGTCGAGCCGCACCGCGCCCTGCGCGAGGACGTGCTGCGCAACGCGATGGCGCACTACTTGTGCGACCTGGCCGATTGGTTCGCGCCGCAGGGCAGCGAGGCCGCCGACCTCTACGCGCTGCTGGTCGAGGGGTTGGCCCTGCTGTGCCGGGCGACCGATCCGCGCCTGGCCGCACGCGCCTTCGAGCTGCGCCTGCTGACGCTGGAAGGCTACCGGCCAGAGCTGCTGCGCTGCGCGCGCACCAGCGCGCCGATTGACATCGCCGGGGAGGCGAAGGTCGCCTTCTCGCCGGCTGAGGGCGGCGTGCTCTGCGCGGAGGCCGCTGCGCAGGCGCGCGACGTGATCTGGCTGCGCCGGCAGGAGCTGGCCCTGATGCGGCTGCTCCAAAGCCAGACTTTTGAGGCGCTGACCGAGCTGAGCGTGTCGCCTGACCTACATACAGGTGTCGAACGCGCCTTGCAAGCCTATTTGAGCGCGATCCTCGAGCGCCGACCGCGCACCGCCGCCCTAGTCAGGCAGGTGGCGCGTGGCCTGCGCTAGAATATGAGCAAGGCCCGCGTAGTTCAATCGGATAGAACAGCGCCGTCCTAAGGCGCGTGTTGTGGGTTCGAGTCCTGCCGCGGGCGACTGCCGATGGGCAAAGGCGTTACCTTTGCCTCCTAAATGCATCCCCACTTGCCAAGCCCGCCGGCGTGCTTAGAATCTCTTTGCTATCGCACGCAAGGAGAGGACAACGCATGGCTGACCAAGCAGTGGGCATCATCAGCGCGCAGGAAGAGGTCTATCCCCCGCCTCCCGACGTGGTCGCCCGCGCGCGGATTAAGGATCGCGAAGCGCTGAGCCAATTCGCCGCCGATCACCCAGAGCAGTTCTGGGCCGAGCGGGCCGAGGAACTGGAATGGTACCGCAAGTGGGACAAGGTCCTGGACGATTCCAACAAGCCCTTCTTCAAGTGGTTCGTCGGCGGGCGCTTCAACATCGTCCATAACGCGCTCGACCGCCACATGCGCACCTGGCGCAAGAACAAAGTCGCCTACATCTGGCAGGGCGAGGACTACAGCGAGCGGGCGATCTCGTACGCCGAGCTGAACCGCGAGGTGTGCAAGTTCGCCAACGTGCTCAAGTCGTTGGGCGTCCAAAAGGGCGATCGCGTCACGATCTACATGGGGCGGGTGATCGAGCTGCCGGTGGCGATGCTGGCCTGCGCCAAGATCGGCGCCGTGCATTCCGTCGTGTATGGCGGCTTCTCAGTCCAGGCACTGGCCGGCCGCATCCTGGATTCGCAGAGCAAGGTGTTGATCACCTGCGACGGTGCCTACGTCAACGGCAAGCTGGTCGAGCTAAAACAGATCGCGGACGACGCGATCAAGGAAGCGCCGATCGTCGAGAAGGTCGTGGTGTATAGGCGGACCGGCCATCCGGTGGGCTGGGTCGAGGGCCGCGATCACTGGTGGCACGAGCTGATGAAGGATGCCAGCCCAGTCTGCGAGACCGAGGTGACCGATGCAGAGGATCCATTGTTCATCCTCTACACCTCCGGCTCGACCGGCAAGCCCAAAGCGCTGTTGCACACCCACGGCGGCTACGCGGTGTACACCTACACCACCATGCGCTATGTCTTCGATGTCCAGGATGAGGACCGCTGGTGGTGCGCCGCCGACCCAGGCTGGATCACCGGCCATTCATACATCGTTTACGCGCCGCTGATGAACGGCGCCACCAGCATCATGTACGAGGGCGGGCCGGCCCATCCCGCGCCCGACCGCTGGTGGCAGATCGCCGAGCAATATCGGGTGACCATCCTCTACTGCGCGCCCACCGCCATCCGCGGCCTGATGCGCTTTGGCCCGGAATGGCCGCAGAAGCACGACCTCTCCTCGCTGCGGCTGCTGGGCAGCGTGGGCGAGCCGATCAACCCCGAAGCATGGCGCTGGTATCACACTTACATCGGCGGTGGGCGCTGCCCGATCATGGACACCTGGTGGCAGACGGAGACCGGCGGCTTCATGATCACCCCGCTGCCGGTGACCCCGCTCAAGCCCGGTAGCGCCACCAAGCCATTCTTCGGCATCCGCGCAGAAGTGGTGGACGACGAGGGCAGGCCCGTCCCGCCCAACGAGGAGGGCTATTTGACCATCCTCACCCCCTGGCCGGGCATGGCCCGCACCATCTATGGTGATCCAGACCGCTACGTACAGACTTACTGGGCGCGCTATCCGGGCCGCTACTTTACCGGTGACTCGGCGCGCGTTGACCAGGATGGCTATTTCTGGATTATCGGGCGCGTGGACGATGTATTGAAGGTGAGCGGCTACCGGCTGGGGACGGCGGAGGTGGAGAGCGCGCTGGTGTCGCATCCGGCAGTGGCCGAGGCCGCGGCGATCGGCCTGCCGCACGAGGTGCGCGGGAACGCGATCTATACCTACGTCATCCTGCGCGCCGGCTACGAAGGCTCGCCGGCGCTGGCCGAGGAGCTGCGCCAGCACGTGGCCAAGGTCATGGGCCCCATCGCGCGACCGGAGAAAGTGGAGTTTGTGTCCAAGCTACCCAAGACGCGCAGCGGCAAGATCATGCGCCGTGTGTTGAAAGCGCGCGCGCTTGGCCTGCCGGAAGGAGATTTGACCACGTTAGAGGAATAAATGCATCCGCCACCTATGCGGACGATCGTTAAAGGCATCGCATTGGCACTCCTAGGCTTCGCCGGCCTTTGCCTTGGCCTTGGTGGTTTGCTGAGCTGGCTCGGGCTGGAGCTGTCTGGCCGCGGCCTCAGCGATCTGGTCTGCATCGGCGGCAGCCTGTTGGTGATGTTTAGTGGGGTGATGCTGTTGATCGGCATCGGTGCACGCCTGCGGACCCTAACCTCCAAAGCCTTGTACTTTCAATGCGACGTGCAGCCAAAGACGGCTCGGCTGGGAGAGGACTTGGACATGGAGGTGACGATCACGCCGCTTCGCCCTGTGCTGGCCGGCCCGGGATATATACGGCTGGCGAAAACCGAGTCGTTCTCTCTCTCCTCCGTATCGACGAGCCGAACCCGACGCCACAACGCAGAGGAGTCGGCTTATACCGTGGTTCAGGAGGTTGAGCTTCTCACCCCTCCTGCGAAGCTACGGCCTGGGATGCCCTTTCACTGGTCGGCGTGCCTGCGCGTGCCGCCCGACGAGATGGCTTCCTTTGAGCGCGAGGAGGCTAGTGCGTCGGGCAACGACGTGCATGCTGTGACTTGGGAAGTGGCGTTTGAACTGAGGTTGCAAGGCTGGTCGGATGCCTACAAGTCAGTGGACATCCACGTGCTGCCGATCAACGTCGCGCCCCACGCTGTGGCGGATCAAGCAGAAACAGCGATAGTCGTGCGCGGGCTATTGACCAAGCCGCTACATCTCACCCTGGCCCGGACATCCGTGCACGTCGGCGACACCTTAAGTGGGACGGTGTATTGGGGAGGCGGGGAAGAAGGCACCGTCTGGGTCTCCGCCGGCTACCGCATCGTTGTCAAGGCAGAGACATGGACGACGATCATCGGACAGGCCAACTTCAGACTCGCCGCCGGGGGACAAGCGCCCTTTGCGTTTGCCATCCCCGCCGAAGGGCCGCTGAGCTACAAGGGGAAGCTGTTTGCGATCCGCTGGTTCGTGCTGGCCCAGGCGGGTGAGAAGCAGCAAGAGATGGAGGTGCGGGTGAGGGCGCGGGGAGAAGCACAGCCGGTCATGGACAGCTAGATCACCCGCTCGTTGCCGCCGTCAATCGGGATCTGCGCGCCGGTCGTCTTGGCGAAGATCGGCCCGCATAGCTCCGCTGCCAGCTCCCCCACGTCATGACTGTGCACCTCGACCCGCAGCACGTTGTTGCGCTTGTATTCTTCGACCGTCAAGCCGTAGCTCTTGGCCCGCTTCGCCAGCACGTCTGCGCTCCAGATGCCGGTGTCGAACACAGCGTTGGGATGAATGACGTTGACGCGGATGCCGTCCGCGCCCCACTCCAGCGCGGCCACCCGCGCGAGTTGGGTGAGGGCAGCCTTGGACGCGGAATAGGCCGCCACGCCAGGGCCCGGCGCCGGCACGTTCTTCGAGCCGATGATGACCACCCGCCCGCCGCGCGGCGCCTGCTTGAGGAGCGGATGCGCCTCGCGCAACAGCACCAGGTTGGCATCTAGATTAATGCGCATGACGCGCGCCCACGCTGGCGTGTCTAGCCTGGCGATCGGCTGACTGGGCGGGAAGATGCCGGCGTTGGCGATCACGATGTCCAGCCCGCCGAAGGCGCGCGCTGCTCGCTCCAGCGCCGCCTGAAGGGCGGCTTCGTCGGTCACGTCGGCCACCAAGCCGAGGTAGGCCGGCGTTTCAAATAATCCCTCAATCGCCGGGTTGATGTCCAGCCCAACCACGGCTGCGCCGCGCCGCAGCAGCGACTGCGCGCACGCCTTGCCGATGCCCGATGCTGCGCCGGTGACCAGCGCCACCTCGCCGAGGAAGACTTCGCCGGCGGGCGGCTTCTTGAGCTTGGCCTGCTCCAGGTCCCAGTACTCGACGCGGAAAAGGTCGGCAGCCGGCAGGGCGCGCCAGCCGCCGAGCGACTCGGCGCGCAGGATGACATCTATCGTCTGCTTGTAGATGTCCGCGGCGATCTGGGCGTCCTTCACGCTGCGGCCGCTGGTGAGCATCCCCAGCGCTGCGTCGAGGATCACGCGCGGGGCGGGGTCGAGCATGGTGAGCGGCGCATCGATCAGGCCGCGATGCTGCGCGAAGTAGGCGCGGTACTCCTCGCAATAGCCGGTCACGTCGCGGCCGATCAACGGCAGGCGCTTGGTGCGGATGATATGGTCGGGCGTGGCCGGCCCGCGGCGGGCGATCTCGGCCACGTCGGGGCGACGGGCGAAGCCCAGTGATTTCTCATCCCTGTGCGTGATCACGATCATCGGCGCGCCGGCAGCCAAGGACACTTCGCGGCGCAGCGCGGCCAGCGTCGTGCGCAGCGGTCCTGAGGGAGGCTCAGCCGGCGGGAAGACAACATGCCACCTCCCCTTGCGCTGGATGTATTCCTCGGCGCGCGTGACCATCTCGATCATGCGGCTATATGCCTCCTTAGCCGTCTCGCCGAACGTGAATAGCCCGTGGCTCATCAGCACGATGCAAGAGAGGCGTCGAACGTCTGGACACGCGGCCAACTGCTCGGCGCAGGCTTTGGCCAGGGCGAAGCCGGGCATGACGTACGGCACGATCAGCGCCTGCTCGCCGTAGAGATCGGCCACCCGCTGTGCGCCGTCCGGCGTGTTGGTGATCGCCAGCAACGCATCGGCATGGGTGTGATCCACGAACTTGAAAGGCAGGATGGCATGGAGGATGGACTCGACCGAGGGGGCCGGCGCATCGGGCGCTGTGGCAAAGCTGCGCAACAAGCGCATCATCTCGGTATCCGCCAGGTGAGGCAAGCTCGCCAGCCGCGCCGTGGGCTGTAACCGCAGCGGCGTAAATCCCCTGACCTCGATGGTCGCCAGGTCCCAGCCGCTGCCTTTGACGTAGAGGATGTCCTCCGCTTCGCCGAAGACGTTGCGCTCGCGCGTCTTGACCGAGGTGTTGCCGCCGCCGTGAAGCACCAGCGCAGGCTCGCGGCCCAGCAGCCGTGCGCTATATACCCGCTGGGCGAGATCGCCTTGGTGTTTTGCGGCCTCTTCGTCGTCCCATAAGTTGTGCATGGCATAGGAAATGTACTCCGCTGGGTGGGTTGCTATACTCCACGGCCTATGTTTGTCACGTTTGTGCGCCGCGCTGTGCTGGTGGGGCTGATGATCTGCGGGATGGTCGGCACTGCCCGCGCAACCAGCAAGGCCGGCGAATACGTCGTGCAGCCGGGCGATACCCTGTTGGGGATCGCGCTCAAGCTCAACGTGTCAGCGTCTGCGCTTCAGGCGCTCAACGGGCTGACCGATCCGAATATGCTGCGCGTTGGCCAGGTGCTGAAGCTGCCGGCGTCGGCTGCACAAGCGACGGCTGGGACGTATGTCGTCCAGGCCGGCGATACGCTGGGTGCGATCGCCCTGCGCTTTCGCGTGCCGGTGGACGCCCTCGCGCGCGCCAATCGGCTTGCTGACCCTGACAAGCTGCGCATCGGCCAACGGTTGACCATCCCGCCCGCCGACCAGCCGCAACCGCAAGTGGTGCTCATTCCCCTGGCGGCTGATGTCCATGCCCCAAAGGCCGGCGGCGCAACAGTGAGCGGCGACGCGCATGGGGCGCTGCGCGCGCAGCTCCTGGCGCTCTATAACCAGGCGCGGGCGGCCAACGGGCTGCCGCCCCTCGCGCATTCGCCGATCCTGGAGGCCGCGGCGCAAGCGCACGCGGACGATTGCGCTGCGCGTGGCTGGGGCAGCCACACCGGCTCCGACGGCTCGCGGGCCAGCCAGCGCATCGCCCGCGCCGGCTATGCGGGCCGCTTCAGCGGCGAGAACTGGGCCTGGGCGCGCAGCGCCGAGCAGGCTTTTGACATGTGGTACACGCAAGAGATCGCGACCCAAGGCCCCCACTGGAAGAACATCCTCTCGCCCAATTACGCTGAGGTCGGCTTTGGCGTCTCTGCTTGGCGCGGCGGTTATTTCTTCATCGCCAACTTCGGCGGAAGGTGAGCTGTCACCGCCGCATCCCCTCCTGCCGCTCGATCAGGAAGGCGAGCGCCTCGCCAAAGTGCACGTCCATGGCTCGGCCGGCGGCCTCGGCGTTGCGGTAGCCGATCTCGGTGACGATCGCATCGTGCAAGATGTGCACCCGTTCGAGCTGCTGGCGATTGCGCCGGCGGTAGAGCATCTCGTGGGTCAGATCGTTGAGCGCACCGCGAAAAGCGCGCACCAGGTGCATGATGATCACGTTGCCCGAGGCCTCGGCGATCAGCGCGTGAAGGTCGCGGTCGAGGTCAACGTAGACATCGGCGTTGCCGATGTTGCGGCGCATGCGCTGCACGATGGCCTGCATCGCCTCAAGTTGCTCGGGCGTGCGGCGCTGCGCGGCCAGACGTGCGCTCTGGACCTCGATGGGTCGGCGGGCCTCCATCAGCTCGCGAAAGGTCAGGTGATGGACGGCGATGGCGTGGGTGAAGTAGGCGACGAGCTGGACTTCGCTGAGCGGGCGCACCACTGCGCCGCGCCCGTTGATCACCTCGAGGATGCCGCGGCCTTCGAGCTGCTTAATCGCCTCGCGGATCACCGGCCGGCTGACCTGGAAGTGCGCTGCCAGCTTGCCCTCTGCCGGCAGCACATCGCCAGGCTCGAGGCCATGGTTCAGCACATGGGCCAGGATGAGATCGGCGAGCTGGGACGAGCGCGCGGGCGCAGAAGATGGGCGACTCATCACGCGACCTGTCAGATAGGTCGCCATTGTAACTCGTTGACAAGACGGCGGAACAACGATATAGTGCGGAGGAATCATGGGTAAGTTGCTCGTCGTCGTCATTCGCGGCCTGCTCCTCGTCCTTAGCGGCGTGGAGTCCAGCCCGTTTAGGTCGGCGGCGGCGCGTACCTAGGTCAAAGGATAGCCCGGAAGCCCTCCTAAACGGAGGGCTTTTTTATTGCGGGCGGAAACAACCGAGAGGAGAGACCGTATGAAGCTGACTGGTGCGCAAGTTGTCTGGGAGACGATTATTCAACAAGGGACGACGACCGTCTTCGGTTATCCGGGTGGGGCGATCCTGCCGGTGTATGACGCGCTGGTGGACTACCGCGATCGCGTGCATCACGTCCTGGTGCGCCACGAGGAGAACGCGGCCCTAGCAGCCGACGCCTACTTCCGCGCCACCGGCAAGGTCGGCGTATGCATGGCGACCTCCGGCCCTGGGGCGACGAACCTGGTGACCGGCCTGGCCAACGCGATGATGGATTCCTCCGCCGTCGTCGCCATCACCGGCCAGGTGGCGTCTTATCTGGTCGGCTCGGACGCCTTCCAAGAGACCGACGTGACCGGCGTGACGCTGCCGATCACCAAGCACAACTACCTGGTGATGGACGTGAACGAACTGCCGCAGGTGCTGGCCGAGGCGTTTTACATCGCCCGCAGCGGTCGCCCAGGGCCGGTGCTGGTGGACATCTGTAAGGACGTGCAGTTCAAGACGGTGGATTACGAGCCGATTACCCAGATCCAGATGCGCGGCTATCGCGCGATTAAGCCCCAAGGCAAGCAGGATTTGCCCGCGTTGCTGCGGCGCGCAAAGGAGTTAATTGATCATGCCCGCCGGCCGATTATCCTGGCCGGCCAGGGCATCAAGCACGGCAACGCGCACGACGAGCTGCGCGAGTTCGTGGAGAAGTCCGGCATCCCGGTCGCCACCACCCTGCTGGGCATTGGCGTGCTCAACGAAGACCACCCGCTGAACCTGCGGATGATGGGCATGCACGGCGAAGCCTACGTCAACCAGGCCATCGCTCACGCCGATCTGCTGATCGCGCTGGGGATGCGCTTCGATGACCGCGTGACGGGCAACCTGAAGACCTATGCCAAGAACGCGCGCGTGATCCATGTGGACATAGACGCCGCCGAGATCAACAAGAACGTGCCGGCTGACGTGGGCATCGTCGGCAACGTCAAGGATGTGCTGCGCGAGCTGATCCCGCTGATCGAGAAGCGCAGTTACCCCAGTTGGCTGGAGCAGATCGAGGAATGGCGGGCCGATACGCGCGTCCACGATGTGCTGAGCTACGAGCTGCCTGACGAGTTGCTGCTCGCGCCACAGGTGATGCGCATGATCTGGGAGGAGACCCAGGGCCAATGCACGATCTGCACCGACGTCGGCCAGCACCAGATGTGGGAGACCCAGTACTTCCAACACACGCGCAAGAACCAGTTGATCACCAGCGGCGGGCTGGGCACGATGGGCTTCGCCGTGCCGGCCGCGATTGGCACCAAGTTCGGTCGCCCGAACGAGGAAGTTTGGGCCATCGCCGGAGACGGCGGCTTTCAGATGAGCATCCCTGAATTGGCGACGATCGTCCAGGAAGGGCTGGACATCAAGATCGCCATCATCAACAACAACTTCCTGGGCATGGTGCGGCAGTGGCAGGAGCTGATGCACAACCATCGCTATTCAGCGGTCGAGATGTGGACGCCGGACTTTGTCAAGCTGGCGGATGCATATGGCATCTGCGGCCTGCGCGCCACCACGCCGAACGAAGCACGCCAAGCCATCCGCCATGCGCGCGCGCACAAAGGCCCGGTGTTGATCGAGTTCGTGGTGGAGAAGGAGACCAACGTCTTCCCGATGATCCAGCCCGGCAAATCACTGAACGAGATGACCCGCCGGCCGATCCAGCCGGCTGCCCTGGGCAGCGGCATGGACTTTATGAAGGTGAAGGCGCAGTAATACGCAATACGGAACACGCAATACGGAATACGCAACACGGAATACGTATTCCGTATTGCGCATTGCGTATTACGTATTGCGTAAAGCTGAGGAGGTTTCTATGTTGATTGATCGCGTGGAAGCTCAGAAGAACCCAACCCGCCATACGCTGGTGGCGCTGGTGGAGAACAAGCCTGGCGTGCTCAACCGCGTCGCCAGCCTGATGCGCCGCCGCAACTTTAACATCGAGAGCCTGGCCGTCGGCACGACCGAGGACCCCACCGTCTCGCGCATGACGATCGTGATTGACGCCAGCAAGACGAACGCCGCGCTCGTGGAGCGCAACCTCTACAAACTGGTCAACGTCATTGACGTACAGGACGTGACCAACCTGCCGACCGTCGCCCGCGAGCTGGCCTTGATCAAGGTGCGCGTGAGCGACGCGCAGCGTCGTGGCGAGATCAAGCAGATCGCCGATATGTTCCAGAGCCGCGTCGTGGACGTGGCGAAGGACTCGCTGATCATCGAGATCACCGGCGAGGAGCAGAAGGTGGATTCGCTGCTCAGCGTGCTTCATGATTACGGCATCTTGGAGGTGGTCCGCACCGGACGCATCGCCATGGTGCGTGGTTAACATCCGCATTCCTAGTTGTCGTCCAACATCAATGTCATGGCAAAGGTTTACTACGACAAAGACGCAGATCTCGAACTCCTTCGCGACAAGACGGTGGCCGTGATCGGCTTCGGCAGCCAGGGCCATGCCCACGCGCTGAACCTGAAGGACAGCGGCGTGCATGTGGTGGTCGGATTGCCGGAGACCAGCAAGAGCCGCGAGAAGGCGCAGAACGCCGGCCTGCGCGTGATGACCGTCGGCGAGGCCGCTGAGGCGGGTGACTTCATCATGATGCTGGTGCCCGACGTGCCGGCGGCGCAGATTTACAAAGAACACATCGAGCCACACCTGACCAAGGGCAAGACGCTGATGTTCGCCCACGGCTTCAACATTCACTTTGGCCAGATCGTGCCGCCGAAGTACGTGGACGTGAGCATGGTGGCCCCCAAGGCACCCGGCCACACCGTGCGCAGCACCTACCAAGACGGCGGCGGCACTCCCTGTTTAGTGGCCGTCTATCAGGGCGGGACGCGCGCGCTGAAGAACGCGCTGGCCTACGCCAAAGCGATCGGCGGCACGCGCGCCGGCGTCATCCGCACCACGTTCAAAGAAGAGACCGAGACCGACCTGTTCGGCGAGCAGGTGGTGCTCTGCGGCGGCGTCTCGCACCTCATCAAGGCTGCCTTCGAGACGCTCACCGAGGCCGGCTACGCGCCGGAGATGGCCTACTTCGAGTGCCTACACGAGCTGAAGTTGATCGTGGACCTGATGTACCGCGGCGGGCTGAACTTCATGCGCTACAGCATCAGCGACACCGCCGAATGGGGCGATTACATCAGCGGCCCGCGCATCATCAATGACCGCACGCGCGCGGAGATGAAGAAGATCCTGGCCGACATCCAGTCAGGCAAGTTCGCGCGCGAGTGGATCAAGGAGAACCAGACCGGCCGCCGGCGCTTCAACGAGTACCGCCGGCGCGACATCAACCACCCAATTGAAAAGGTCGGCCTGAAGCTCCGCCGCATGATGCCGTGGATCAACCCGCGCGAGGTGAAACCCGGCGAAGGAGGCGCTTAATGACGCTCGCCCCGCACGCAGCAGGCGATGTGCTGATCCGCCTGGAGCGCGTCAACGTCGCGCTCAACGGCCGGCGCGTGCTCCACGACCTGTCGTGGGCGCTGCGGCGGGGCGAGCATTGGGCAGTGCTCGGCCCTAATGGCGCGGGCAAGAGCACCTTTCTTCGTTTGCTGCGCGGCGAGATCTGGCCCGCGCCTGTGGACGGCGGCAGCCGCTACTACTACTTCGATGGCCGACCGACCGCTTCCCCGATCGGCGCCCCGCAGCGCATCGCGCTCGTCGGCGCCGAACAGCAGCAACGCTACCTCCGCCTTCACACGCGCTGGGATGCCCAGCCCATGCAAGTGCGCGACGTGGTGTTCACCGGCCTGCTGGGGGGCGAGCAGGTCACCCGTCGGCCCACCCGATCCGAGCTGATGCGCGTTGCGCGGGCCATGGACGCGCTCGGCATCCAGGCCCTGGCCGATGCGCCGCTGCACCGGCTGTCGCAAGGCCAACTGCGCAAAGTGTTGATCGCACGCGCGCTGGTCGGCGATCCCGATGTGCTCATCCTGGATGAGGTCGGCGTTGGGCTGGACGCCCGCAGCCGCCACGAGCTGCTCGAAGCAATCGAGCGCCTGGCGGCGCAGGGCACGCAGCTTCTGATCACGACCCATCGCCGCGATGAGATCATCCCTGCGATCACGCATGTCATGGAGCTTAAGGAGGGGCGGATTGTCTGGCTGGGCCGGCGCGAAGCCCTCGTGGCTTCTGCGCGACGCAGGTCTAGGCCGGCCACCTGGCAGGCGCTCGACGACGCGGCGATCGCTCGGCGGGCCGCGGCGCGGCCTCCGTTGTTGGTCAACATCGTCAACGCCGACGTGGCCACCGCCGACGGCGACGCGCTGATCTTGCGCGGCGTAACCTGGCGGGTCAACCCTGGTGAGCATTGGGCCATCCTCGGCGACAACGGCGCCGGCAAGAGCACCCTGCTGCGGCTGATCCTGGGCGAGCTATGGCCCGCGCACGGCGGGAGGATCGAGCGCTTCGTTGACCGACCAGATGACCGACAGCGCGCGTCAAGCGTCTGGGAGGCCAAGCAGCGCATTGGCTATGTCTCTTGCGAGTTCCAGGCCCGCTACAGCGCTGACCTGACGACCGCCCAGGTTGTGGCCAGCGGCTTCTTTGCCAGCGTGGGCTGGCTTCAACCGCTGAGCCGCGCCCAGAAGCAGCGCGTGCGCGAGGTGCTCGCTTTGTTCGGCTTGCTCCCGCTCGCCCGGCGCAGCATCTTGGAGCTGAGCTACGGCCAGGCGCGCAAGGTGCTGATCGCGCGCGCCCTGGTCAACGCGCCGCGCCTGCTGATCCTGGATGAGGTCTTCGATGGCCTCGACGCTGAGGCGCGCGCCGAGTTGGCCGGCGTCTTTCAACGGATCGCGGCGCAGACCAGCGTGCTGTTGGTCACCCACCATGCGGAGGACATCCTGCCCTTCATCACCCACCGTCTGGTGATAGACGGTGGGCGCATTGCCTCTCAGGAACGTAAAGCCCGCCACCAGTTACTCAGGAGGAAGAGCGACTTATGTTCGATCCCAATCGCGTCCTGATCTTCGACACCACCCTGCGCGATGGCGAGCAATCGCCCGGCGCCACGCTGAACTTGGCCGAGAAGCTGGAGGTCGCGCGCCAGCTCGCCCGGTTGGGGGTGGACATCATCGAAGCCGGCTTCGCCATCGCCTCGCCGGGCGATTTCGAGGCCGTCACCCGCATCGCCCAAGAAGTTGGCCAGTCGGAGAACGCGCCGGTGATCGCCAGCCTGGCCCGCTGCGCCAAAAAGGACATTGACCACGCCTGGGGCGCCGTGCAATGGGCCAGGCGCCCACGCATCCACACCTTCTTGGCCACCAGCGACATCCACTTGCAGTACAAGCTCAGGATCTCGCGCAGCGACTGCATCGAGCAAGTTGGCGAGTTCGTCGCCTACGCCAAGAGCCTGTGCGACGACGTGGAGTTCTCGCCCGAAGATGCCGGCCGCAGCGATCCGGAGTTCCTCTGGCAAGTGCTCACGGTGGCCGTACAGGCCGGCGCGACGACGCTCAACATCCCCGACACGGTGGGCTATTGCACGCCGCAGGAATATGGCCGCCTGATCGAGGGCATCGTCCAGAACGTGCCGGGGATCAAAGAAGGCAAGGTGATCGTCAGCGTGCATTGTCACAACGACCTGGGGCTGGCCACAGCCAACACCCTGGCCGGGATCATGGCCGGCGCGCGCCAGGCAGAGGTCACCATCAACGGCATCGGCGAACGGGCGGGCAACACCGCGCTGGAGGAGGTGGTCATGGCGCTCAAGACCCGCCCGCAGTTCTTCGGCAACCTGTATACGAATATAGACACCACGCAGCTCGTGCGCACCAGCAAGATGGTCAGCAGCCTGACCTCGATCCCGGTGCAGCCGAACAAGGCGATCGTCGGCGCCAACGCTTTCGCCCACGAGGCCGGCATCCACCAGGATGGCATGCTGAAGAACCCGCTGACCTATGAGATCATGCGCCCGGAGACCGTCGGCTGGAACAGCACCAACCTCGTGCTGGGCAAGCACAGCGGCCGGCACGCCTTCGCCGACCGCTTGCGGCAGATGGGCTATGAGCTGAGCCGCGAAGAGCTGGACAAGGCCTTTGAACGCTTTAAGCTGCTGTGCGATAAGAAGAAAGTGGTCAGCGATGCCGACATCGAGGCGCTGCTTACCGATCAGTTCGAGAGTTTGGGCAACGACATCTTCAAGCTCGATGAGCTACACGTCACCACCGGCACCCGCAACACGCCGGTGGCCAGCGTGCGGCTGATTGACGAGAACGGCGACGCGCGCGAGGACGCCGCGCTGGGCAACGGGCCGGTCAACGCGGTGTGCAATTGCATCAACCGCATCACCGGCGCCGATGCCAAGCTGGTGGAGTTCCACGTGCACGCGGTGACCGAGGGCATTGACGCCATCGCCAACGTCACCATCCGCATCGAGATGCAAGACGCCGAGGGGCGCAAGCACATCTTCAGCGGCCGCAGCGCGGACACCGACACGCTGGTGGCCAGCGGCAAGGCTTACCTGGCCGCGGTGAACCGCGGGCTGGCGCGCATCCGCGCCCGCAAGCCGATGCCAATTGAGCGCATGTGAAGGCCGGCGCAGCAGCTATCTGACAGGGTGACCGTCTATCTTGTCGCGATCCTTAGAATCCGAGCCTATGACCAAGCGACCGAAGACGCTGTTCGAGAAGATCTGGGACGCCCACGTGGTGACTGAATTGCCCGATGGGCCAACCGTTCTCTACATAGACCTGCACCTTGTGCACGAGGTGACCTCACCGCAGGCGTTTGAGGGGCTGCGCCGGCGCGGGCTGAAGGTGCGCCGGCCCGACCGCACCTTCGCCACCCTCGACCACGGCATCCCCACCCACGACCGCAGCTTGCCGATCACGGATGAGTTGGCGCGCAAGCAGATCGAGATGATGGAGCGCAACGCTGCCGAGCACGGCATCCCGCTCTACGGCATCAAGAGCGGCGCGGATAAGCAGGGCATCGTGCACGTGATCGGCCCGGAGCTTGGGCTGACCCAGCCCGGCATGACCATCGTGTGCGGCGATAGCCACACAGCCACCCACGGTGCGTTCGGCGCGCTGGGCTTCGGCATCGGCACCAGCGAGGTGGAGATGGTCCTGGCGACGCAGTGCCTGCTCCAGCGCAAGCCGAAGACCATGAACGTGCGCATTGATGGGCGGCTGCGGCCCGGCGTGACCGCCAAGGACATCATCCTCGGCCTGATCGCCAAATATGGCGTGGGCGTCGGCACGGGCCACGTGTTTGAATACACCGGTGAGGCGATCCGCCAGCTCTCGATGGAAGGCCGGATGACGATCTGTAACATGAGCATCGAGGGCGGCAGCCGAGCCGGCCTGATCGCGCCCGACGACACCACGTTTGAATGGCTGGCTGGCCGTGAGTTCGCCCCACAGGGCGACGCCTGGGATCGCGCGCTGGCGTATTGGCGCAGCCTGCCCACCGACGAGGGCGCATGCTACGACGCGGAGATCACCCTCGACGCCAGCAGCCTCGAACCGATGATCACCTACGGCACCAACCCCGGCATGGGCATCCCGATCACGGCGCGTGCCCGATCCAAACAGGTGGCGATCCCCCAAAGGCGCGCTACAAAAGGCCCTGGCCTACATGGACTTGCGCCCGAATCAGCCCTTGCTGGGCCACCCGATAGACGTGGTGTTCATCGGCAGTTGCACCAACAGCCGGCTGAGCGACCTGCGCGAGGCCGCGCGCATCTTTAAGGGCCGCAAAGTAAAGGAGGGCGTGCGCGTCCTCGTGGTGCCCGGCAGCACCCAGGTGAAGCGCCAGGCCGAGCGCGAGGGGTTGCGCGACATCTTCATCGCCGCCGGCGCCGAGTGGCGCGAAGCAGGATGCAGCATGTGCATCGCCATGAACGGCGATCAGCTAGAACCTGGCCAATACGCCATCAGCACGAGCAACCGCAACTTCGAGGGCCGGCAAGGCAAGGGCGGGCGCACCTTCCTCGCCTCGCCGCTAACCGCCGCGGCCAGCGCCGTCACCGGCGTGATCACCGACGCGCGCACCCTCCTGGACGGATGACGGTTGATTTGGGGCCGCTCCGGCGCACGATTGGCGCCTTGCAAGAAGCGCTATTCACCTACCAAAGCCGAACGACCGATGAATCATTGAGGGTGTTGCTGCGCGACGCGACGATTCAACGCTTTGAGTTCACATTCGAGGTGGCGTGGAAGACGCTCAAGCGCTTCTTGGAGGAAAACAGCATCGAACCGATCGATCGCTTGACCAATCGCCAGCTCTTTCGCCTGGGCTTTGAGCAGGGCTTGTTGCGCGACAGCGCGGCATGGATGCTCTATCTCGGACGGCGCAACCTGACAAGCCATGTATATAGCGAAGCCATCGCAGCGCAAGTGTTCGAGGTGATCCCGGAGTTCCTGGAAGATGCGCGCTTCTTATTGGCTCAGTTAGAGCAACGGTTGGGAGAAGATGACCGTTCATCTCACGCCTGAACAGTTGCGCCTGGTGTGGCACATCCTGCGTCGGCATGCCCCGCACGCACAGGTCTTCGTCTTCGGCTCGCGCGCCGGCCGACGGCCTAAACCGCACGCCGACCTAGACCTGCTCCTGCGCGCCGACGGCCCGATAGATCCGTATCGCTTTGCTGAGCTGTGTCTGGATTTCGAGGACTCTGATCTTCCCTTCCGGGTGGACGTGCTGGACTACTACCGCACAGATCCAGACTTCCTGGCCCGAATAGCCTCCGACTGCGTTCCACTCCCTGATGAGCAATGAACCGATTCACAACCCTGACCAGCAAGATCGTCCCGCTGCCCATCGAGAACATTGATACCGATCAGATCATCCCGGCCCGCTTTCTGAAGGTGACCGACAAGCAAGGGCTGGGGGAGTGCCTGTTCTACGACTGGCGCTACGGTGCCGACGGCTCGCCGAATCCGGAGTTTGTGCTCAACCGGCCGGAGATGAAAGGCCGGCAGGTGCTGCTGGTCGGCGACAACTTTGGGTGCGGATCATCCCGCGAGCACGCGCCCTGGGCGCTCGTCGGCTATGGCTTCCGCGCGGTGATCAGCACCTCGTTCGCCGACATCTTCCGCAACAACGCGCTCAAGAATGGCCTGCTGCCGGTGGTCGTGGATAAGGCGACGCACATTGGCCTCTTCCAGGCCCTCCAGGCGCAGCCGGAGATCGAAGTGCATATTGACTTGGCCGCGCAAACCCTGGCCCTCCCCGATGGTCGAGCGGTCCACTTCCCGATTGACCCCTTCAGCAAGGCCTGCTTGCTCAACGGCGTGGATGAGATCGGTTACCTGCTGGGGATGATGGACGTGATCAACGCCTACGAGGCCGCCCACCAAAAGTAGGCCCGCCGGTGCGACAATGCGGGCCGATGGGCACGCTCAATAAAGACCTGCTGGCCAGCACGACGCGGGCGGCGCTCAACCGCGCCGGCGACATCATGCGCCAGTTCGGCAAGTCGTTGCTCATGCCCGAGATGTTGCTGCTGGCCCTGCTGCGGATGCCTGAGTCCACCGCGCATCGTGCGATCGCCCACCTGGCCGGCGATCGCGGCTTCAGCCTGGTTGAGCTAGAACGCGAGGCCGAAGCCCAGATGCGCGCGCGCGAAGGCCGCTCGGCCAAGTTCGATTACATCACCGATCACAACACCCCCGTCACGCTCAGCGACGAGACGCTGATCGCGCTGGACGAGGCGCGCGCCATCGCGCTGGCCAACGGCGAGATCTACATCGCCACCGAACATCTGCTCAGCGCGCTGGCGCAGCCCGGCATCAGCACCGCCGGCATGCTCCAGCGCAGGGGGATCACCCCCGCCGCGCTGGCCGCGCTGATGCACGAAGGGATCGTCAGCAAGCGCACGACGACCATAGATTGGGTGGCCGAGGCCAAACATGGCCGGCTGGGGCCGCTCTTCTTCCGCGAGAAGCTGCTTCAGACGCTGCTGAGCGTGCTCTCGTTGGCCAAAGGGCGCAGCGTCTTCCTGGTTGGCCAGCCCGGCAGCGGCCGGCGCAGCCTGGCCCAGTCGCTGGCCTTCTTGATCGCCGAGGGCAAAGGCCCGCTCGGCATCCAGCGCCTGATCGAGGTGAGCGAGTCGGCCTGGTTGGACAACCCCGGCTTGGCCATGCAGATCGCGCTGCGCCAGGCGGAGGGCGGCGCGCTGCTCATCCCGAACATCCAGCGCTTCTTCGGGCGCGCCGAGAGCAGCGCGCATGCGAGCGCGATGAAGGATTTGCACAAGGCGATCATCGAGGATGCGTGCGCGGTGATCGGGACGGTCAGCGATGCGGAGTACAACGAGCGCATTCGCCCAAATACTGCGCTGATCGCCCACGCACAGCGGCTGGACGTGCCGCCCGCGACCGTCGAAGAGTGCGTTGACATGCTTGCGCTGCACAAGCCGGCGTTCGAGCGCGATTACGGCTTGACCATTAGCGACGAGGCGATCCGCACAGCGACGGCGCTGGCCGCGCGCTACGTCGGCCAGCGCCCGCTGCCCGGCTCGGCTGTGCACGTGTTGCATCGCGCCTGTGCCATGGCGCGGACGGCGACGGGCGGCGCGCCGGTTGTTGACGGCGAGGACGTCACCTATGCCGTCAGCCTGATGACCGGCATCCCTGTGAACAAGCTGGGCGCGGACGAGCGCGCCAAATACGCCCAGATGGCGCAGGCGCTTCAGCAGCGCGTGATCGGCCAAGATGAAGCTGTGCTCGCCGTCAGCCGCGCTGTCAAGCGCGCCCGCGTCGGGTTGAAAGACCCCAAGCGGCCGATTGGCTCGTTCCTCTTCCTCGGCCCAAGCGGGGTGGGCAAGACCGAGCTGGCCAAGGCGCTGGCCGAGTTTTTGTTCGGCGATGAGGATGCCCTGGTCGCGCTGGACATGACCGAGTATCAAAAGGATGACGCGATCAATCGCCTGATCGGCTCGCCGCCGGGCTACGTGGGCTATGAGAGCGGCGGCCAGCTCACCGAGCGCATCCTTAAATCGCCGTATGCCGTTGTGCTCTTCGACGAGGTGGAGAAGGCGCACCCGCGCATCTTGGATGTCCTGCTTCAGGTGATGGAGGAAGGCCGGCTGACGGACGGCCAGGGGCGCGTTGCCAACTTTGCCGAGACGGTCATCATCCTCACCAGCAACTTGGGCGCGGCCTATCTGAGCGACCCAACGCTGGGCGAACGGGCGCGCGAGCTGGCGCTGGCCGAGGTGCGCGCCTTCTTCCGCCCCGAGTTCCTGAACCGGTTAGATGAGATCGTGATCTTCAAGCTGCTCGCGCCGGAGACGATGGCGAAGATCCTCGACCTGTTGATCGCGCGCGAGGTCAAATTGGCCGCATCGCAGGGGATCGCGCTGGAGGTGACACCCGCGGCGCGCGCCTGGCTGCTGGCCCAAAACCGCGAGCCAGGCATGGGGGCGCGGCCGTTGCGGCGCATCCTCCAACGCCACGTGCGCGACGCGCTGGCTGACTATTTGCTCACCCTGTCTGCCCCGCCGGCGCGGGTGACGGTGGATGTGGCGGGGCATCCCCCTGCGCTGGTGTATCGCGCGTAGCGCTGGCCGGTGGCGATTCCTCGCCCCACACCTCCGAGAACATCAGCGAGACGATGTCGCGCGCGAAGGCCATCAGGTCGGCGCCGGCGGCTCGACCCTGCGCCGAGTTCAGCGCGTAGTTCAGCGCAGCCATGTCGGCGAAGTAGATGTCGTGAATCAGGTAGTACGGGGCTGGGCCGCGCGGCGCGCCGAGCGCTCGCGAAACCGAGGTGCGGATGACGTTGGGCATGGCCGCGATCAGCGGCACGTGGCGGTTGGCGAAGTGTTGCTCGAACGCCTCCACATCCGCCGGCTGGCGGAAGAAGATCGTCAGCTTCACCATGGACAGGCTAAGTGTAACCGGCTCCGTGCGTGTCCTTGGCTCGCGGGAGTGGTCCAAGAGAAGATATTAATTTCCGGATGTGCATATGCCCATTCCCGAATCACTCACTGCGCTAGCCTGTCATGCTGAGCGGCAGCGAAGCATCTAAAATCCCGCCCAACCAGCCCCCATTGGATTCACATGTCGCTGTGCCGCGAAACAAAGGCTGCGCGGCCTTGGTGATCCCGCAGCAGTTCGCCCGAGTGCGAGTTTAGATTCTTCGCTCTCGTTCAGAACGACAGGGTGAGGCAGGGTATTGGTGACCCTGGTGCGCTCAACACGCCAAGCATCACCGACCCGCGCGATGCTTCGCAACGAGGACGTGAGCGATGCGCTTGCGAATGACCGACACATGTGCCCAACGACGCAGCCTTTCATTCCGAATCGGACCATGGCTCGCAAGCGCAGTTTAGGGAGCGACAGGTATCGGCATTTAAGCAGGTTAACAGCGCACGATAAACGTCGGCAAATGCCGTGATTGCCGGCTTGTATTGCGCTGTGCCCCGCGCCAATCTTATAAAGGGAGGCATAGGCGGGCATCACTCACCGCCGTATATCGAATGTGAGGTGAATCTGTCAGATGAATAGACGTCAAGTAATCGCTTCGTTCGTGTCGTGTGCAGTGGCTCTAGCTGCCGTGGGCGCATCCGGCCCGCGCGCAGCCAGCGCCCAAGCCAACGTGGTCAACGTGTACTCCGCGCGCCACTACGGCGCCCTGGAGAAGGTGTTCGCCGAGTTCGAGCGCGAGACCGGCATCCGCGTGCGGTTGTCGAATGCGTCTTCCCAGGCGTTGTTGGAACGGCTGCGCGCCGAAGGGAAGGCAACGCCAGCCGACCTGTTCTTCGTGATTGACGCCGGCACGCTCCAGATCGCTGCCGAGGAGGGGTTGCTCCAACCGGTGGACTCGCAGGTGCTCAGGACGGTCATCCCGCCGAGATGCGCGATCCGCAGAACCGCTGGTTCGCGCTCACCCAGCGCGTGCGCACCATCGTCTACAACAGCAACAAGGTTAAGCCCAGCGAACTCTCGACCTATGAGGCGCTGGCCGACCGCAAGTGGCGCGGCCGGCTGTGCATGCGCCCCGCCACGCATATCTACACCATCTCGCTCGTGGCGGGCATGATCGCCAACCTGGGCGAGCGGCGCGCTGAGCAAGTGGTGCGCGGCTGGGTGGCCAACCGCCCGACGTTCATTGACAGCGACTCGCGCATCCTAGAGAATATCGCTGCCGGAAAGTGCGATGTGGCCATTACGAACCACTATTACGTGGGCAACGCACTGAAAAAGGACTCGAACTTCCCGGTCAAGGTGTTCTGGGCCAATCAGAACGCCCAGGGCGCGCACGTGAACATCTCCGGCGCGGGCGTGACGGCCAACGCGCTCAACCGCGAGAACGCCATCAAGCTGCTGGAGTGGCTGGCCACGCGCGGACAGGATCCGGGTGAGGCTGGCTTGGCCGGCGGCAATAACGAGTTCCCAGTCAATCCATCGGCGCAGCCGACGGAGATCATCAAGGGCTTCGGCCCATTCAAGGCCGACCTGGCCGCGCTGTCCAAGTATGGCCCGCTCCAGGCTCAGGCGATCAAGCTGCTGGAGCGCGCCGGCTATAAGTGAAGCTTGGTTAGCCTTGAGGTTTGAATGCACGGTCAGGCCAAGAGCCTGGCCGTGCATAATTTTTGGCTCTATGCAGATCAGCTATCGCCTTGCCGTGCAGCGCTGGATGTCGCCAGCGCATTGGCCGGTTGCGCTGCTGGCCGGCGCAGTCCTGCTGCCCCTGATTCGGCTGGCGCTCGCCTGGTTGAACCTTACGCCGGAGGTATGGCAGCACCTCTGGGAGACGCTGCTGCCGGAGATGGTGTTCAACACCCTACTGTTAATGGCTGGCGTAGGCGTAGTCACGCTGGTCCTTGGCACGACACTGGCCTGGCTGGTGACGCACTTTGAGTTTCCGGGCGCGCGAGCGGTGGAATGGCTGCTCGTGCTGCCGCTGGCCATCCCTGGCTACATCTTCGGCTATGTCTTCATGGCGCTGTTTGATTATGCCGGCCCCTTTCAGAGCCAACTGCGAGCTTGGTTCGGGCCGGCGCTTGAACTGCCTGAATTCCGTTCGTTACCCGGCGCGATCTTCACCTTGAGCCTGAGCCTATACCCTTATGTTTATCTGCTGGCCCGCGCGGGGTTTTTGGAACTCGCCGCTGCTCAGAAGGACGCGGCGCGCGTGCAAGGGTATAGCGACTTGGCGATCTTGTTCAAAGTGTCGCTGCCGCTCATCCGACCCTCGCTGGCTGCCGGCGTCTCGCTGGCGATCATGGAAGCGCTGGCCGACTTCGCGGTTGTGCGCTACTTCAACACGGTCACCTTGAGCGAGGGCGTGGTGCGCTTGTGGGTTGGCCAGATGGACCGCGACGCAGCCGTGCAGTTGGCGTCCTTGCTGCTGCTCATTGCGCTGCTTGTCATTCTTATCGAACGCTTCCTTCGTCGTCAGGCACGCTACTACCAGATTGGCGGCCAGGCACGGCCCTTCACACGCACGCGCTTACGTGGATGGCGCGCGGCGCTGGCCGCGGCAGCGGCGGGGATGACGCTTCTGCTGGCGTTCGTCATTCCCTTGATCCAGCTCCTCACTTGGGCGATTGAAGAGTTAACCACCACCGATCTGGGGACGTTGGAAATGGTGTTTGGGCAGTATCTGCTGAACACGGCTGGGTTATCGGCTGGTGCGGCCAGCCTAGTCATCGCGGTCGCGCTGCCGATCGCGTATGCGCTGCGCCATGCCGGCAGCTCGAACAAAGAGAGGAGATTGCCGGTCGTCGCGCGCTTGGCCACGTTGGGTTACGCCGTGCCGGGCACGGTGATCGCGCTGGGGGTGTTGCTGCTGGCTGCGCCACTTAACGAGACCGTGCTCTCGATGACGGGCGGCGCGGTGTTGCTCAGCGCCTCGCTCTTCAGCCTGATGTATGGCTATTTGGTGCGCTTTCTAGCCATCGGCTTCAATAGTATCGAAGCGAGCCTGGAGAAGATCACGCCAAGCATGGAACTGGCTGCCCGCAACCTGGGCGCCGGCGCATTGCGGGTGCTCGGCCGGGTGTATCTCCCGTTGATGCGCGCGGGCATCATCGCTGGCTGGCTCACCGTCTTCGTGGACACCTTCAAAGAGCTGCCGGCGACGATGTTCCTGCGTCCCTTCGGCATGGAGACCCTTTCAATTTGGACATACATGCTGGCTTCGGAGTCTGCCTGGCAGGCAGCAGCCATCCCATCCCTGGTGA
>AFSR01000198.1_pt1 | contig 24951 bp, 22 predicted proteins | sample 296848 | NCBI WGS metagenome assembly AFSR01 (sample SAMN02954305, study PRJNA68063) | hot springs metagenome | biome: terrestrial; feature: Mushroom and Octopus hot springs; material: microbial mat core samples; isolation source: Yellowstone National Park Mushroom and Octopus hot springs ...
GTCCTCACCGGCCCCAACATGTCCGGCAAGTCCACCTACCTGCGGCAAATTGGGCTCATCCAAATCCTGGCCCAGATGGGCAGCTTTGTCCCCGCGCGGCGGGCAGAGTTGGGCCTCTGCGACCGCGTATTTACCCGCATTGGCGCTGTGGACGATCTGGCTACCGGCCAGTCCACCTTCATGGTGGAAATGAACGAGACCGCCAACATCCTCAACCACGCCGGCGAGCGCTCCTTGGTGCTTTTGGACGAGATTGGCCGAGGCACTGCTACCTTTGATGGCCTTTCCATTGCCTGGGCGGTGGCGGAATACCTGGCTACTCAGGTGCGCGCCCGTACGGTCTTTGCCACCCACTACCACGAGCTCAACCAACTGGAGACCTTGCTGCCCAACGTGGCCAACTTTCAGGTGGTGGTCAAGGAATTGCAAGATCGCATCATCTTCTTGCACCAGGTACAGCCTGGGGGGGCAGATCGCTCCTATGGCATCGAGGTGGGACGCATGGCTGGCCTGCCGCAGCCGGTAATCCAGCGGGCCGAACAGGTGCTGGCCTTGGTGGAAAAACACAGCCGCATCGGCCTGGGCCTGCGCAACCAAGGAAAAAGCCAACCTGCCCAGAAGAACTGCAAAAAAGAGCCCGCTCCCAATCGCAGCCCCGATTCCGCCGTTGGGGATCAACTGTCTTTGATCCCAGCACCTCTCTCTCCCGATTGGCCTTAGACTCCCCTACCCCTAATCCAGATCCCGTTCTTGCAACCCCAGGGCTGCAGCCAGCCCATCCAGCTCATCCCGATGCCCCTCCACCCACAGGTGGGATCCAGAAGCCGTTGGCGTTCGTTCCCAGGACGAGAGCGGGACAGAGTCCTCGTCGGCTTCCTGCAGTTTCAGGCGGATTTGCTCCGGGCGTTGGTTGCGCTGCCGGTAGTACCAACCCGCCCAAGGAGAAGCCAGCACCACCATCCAGGGCCAAGCTCCCCACCCCGGCTCAAGGGTCTGCAGCACCAAGGCCAAACAGGCCAGTCCCGTCCCCGCCAGCCCCGTCAAAAAAAGGGCCAGCCCCACGCTAGCCTGACCTTGCCCTGCAAAGGTGGCGATCCCCTCGGCATCGGCGGACTGGAGACGATAGCCACGCCTTTCCAAGTGCTCCCGTAGAGCGGATCCCATTTCTTCCAGGCTGCGACTGCTAGAGTAGAGGCGACTCTCCACGCGATCCTTGCCCGCAGCTCGCAGAAAAAAGAATAGACCGATGGCCAATAGAGTCGTCAACGCCAAGGTTGAAACCTTTTCCCCCGTCAGCGGGGCTATGGCCAACCCAAGTGCCTGAGCAGAGCCCAGTCCGCCCAGAGGAAGGGGGTTGACCTGTTCGGGGAGTCTGGCTCCCCCACAGCTGGGTGGGATAGGTGAATGGGAACAGTTCATCGAATAGAATCGAATAGATTGGAATAGGCAAAGCAATTTACACGCTACCTTTGAAGTTTAGACCCTCTAGGATGGATGGGTTACTTCCCCCAAGGACGAGCTGCTGGGTTCACCCTGAGGGCAATACGCTTTTTCGCAGTGGCGGTGACGGTTGAACTGGGGGGATCCTACGCTGGCTCTCATGTCTCTGGGCTGAGAAATGCAACTATAATTAAGTTATGATAAGGGGCTCACGCTCTCCGTGTGACCCCTCCGCTGCTACTTCAGCCTTTCCCTATGGGGCATGGGCAGGAGGTCCGGTTGAGGAAGAGGTCAATGTATGATTTCCTCTGACTGCTGTAAGGCGTTGAGCAGGCGCGAAGTTACCGTTGGGGAACACTTAAGCTTAACTTGCTCCACATCACTGACCATTCCTCTCTCAGCCCACTGAACTGCTACCTCTGTCGCTACATCAGCAACACCCTACATGTCTAACTACGAACCTGAACTCAACGACATTTTGTTGGATGGCCCCGCCGATCTCCTCGATGCTGCCGAAGAAGCAGAGGTGGATCTGGCCGATGGCGAGTTTCTGGAAGAGGAGCCAACCCGCCGCTCCACTGATCTGGTGCGCCTCTATTTACAGGAGATTGGTCGTGTTCCTCTTTTGGGGCGCGATGAAGAGGTGGCCCTGGCCCAAAAAGTCCAAGACTACATGAAGCTCTTGGATTTGCGCCTGCGCCTGCAGAAAGAGTTGGGACGGGATCCCACTCTTGCGGAATGGGTGGCCAAGGCTAACCAGTACCCCGAGTGGGCGCAACTGACCCCTGAAAAGCTGCAGCAGATTCAGCGGATTGGCAAGCGTGCCAAAGAACACATGATCAAGGCCAACCTGCGCCTGGTGGTGTCGGTGGCGAAAAAGTACCAAAACCGCGGCTTGGAGCTGTTGGATCTGATCCAAGAGGGTACGCTGGGCCTGGAGCGAGCGGTGGAAAAGTTCGACCCGAAAAAGGGATACCGCTTCAGCACCTACGCCTACTGGTGGATCCGGCAGGGCATTACCCGCGCCATTGCCACCCAAAGCCGCACCATCCGCCTGCCCGTCCACATCACCGAGAAGCTGAACAAGATCAAAAAAGCGCAGCGCAAGCTCTCCCAGGAAAAGGGCCGTACTCCCACCATCGAAGACATCGCCTCCGAGCTGGAGATGACGCCGCCCCAAGTGCGGGAGCTGTTGGTGCGGGTGCCGCGCTCTGTATCTCTAGAAACCAAGGTGGGCAAAGACAAAGACACCGAACTGGGGGATCTGCTGGAAACCGACGACATTTCCCCAGAAGAGACCATGATGCGGGAAGCCCTGCATCGCGATCTACAGCAGTTGCTCTCGGATCTCACCAGCCGCGAGCGGGATGTGATCCGCATGCGTTTCGGCTTGGGGGATGGGCGCACCTATTCGCTGGCGGAAATCGGTCGCGCCTTGGATCTGTCGCGAGAGCGGGTGCGGCAAATTGAGGCCAAAGCCCTGCAGAAGCTGCGTCAGCCGAAGCGGCGCAACCGCGTGCGAGATTACCTGGAAGCTATCAGCTAGTTCCGGCTTGCCCACTGGCTCCCCCAGCGTCCTACCCGTTTCCGCAGTCGGGCTGCTGCCCACTCCACTTCTGGGATCCGCAGGTAGAGAGCTCCGGCGGCGAACAAGCTTAGACCTAAACCCGCGGCCAGCCCGGCCCAAATGATGGCGGTGAGCAGGGGAGACCCCACAATCTCGTAGGAGCGCAGTTGGGTCCACAGCCAATGGCTCAGTCCCCCGGCCAGGACGGTGCTCCCCAGCAATGGCAGTAGGGCTTGTCCCATCTCCCGCCAAGGGATCCCTGGCAGGCGCTGGTGGAGGCGGATCCCCAGTCCGATCACGGCTATCAGGTTGACGCCGGCGGTGGCCAGGGCAATGCCCGGCGCTCCAAAAGCCTGCAAAAATAGAAAGTCCAGTAGGGCATTCAGGCCAATGGCCATGCTGCTGATGCGCAGAGGCGTAGCCCCATCCTCCAGGGCATAGAAGATCCGCACCAGCACATCCCGCAGCAGGTAACCGGTCATCCCCAGACCATAGGCCATGAGCAGGGCTGCCACCTCTTGTGTCACCTCCGGCGTAAAGCGCCCCCGCTGGTAGGCCACTTGGACAATGGGCTCGGCCAAAGCCACCAACAGCATCGACAGGGGCAGGGTCACAATTGCCGTAAGCATCAGCCCTTGGCGGATACGCTGGCGCAGCTCCGGCCAACGGGATCCATCCCCTGCCAACTGGGCATAGAGAGGCATCAAGGGCACCAGCACCATGTTGGAGAGGATCCCCAGCGGCGTTTGTACCAGAAGCTGGGCATATCCCAAGTTGCCGATGGTGCGATCCCCAGGTACGAAAGAGGCAAAAAACAGATCCACATAAACATTGATGTGGATCATCCCGGAGGAGATCACCGCCGGCAACATCAGCAAGCCCACCGCCCGTACCTGCGGGGATCCCCACTCAAAGCGCAGGCGCGGTCGCCCCAGCCCTAACCGCATCTGGAGCGGAACTTGGGCCAACCATTGGGCAATGGCCCCGATGAGCACGCCCCAGGCCAGCAAAGTTGGGATCCCCGTCCATCCCAGCGTGACCAGGATCCCGATCACCGCCAAGCTGGAGATCAGCGGGCTAAGGGCAGGCAAGGCGTAGTGTTCGGCAGCATTCAGCGCTCCAAAGCCGATGCCAATCCACCCCGAGAGCAAGGCCAAAGGGGCCATGATCCGCAGTTGCGCAGCGGCCAGAGCATGGACTTCGGGGCTGGCTCCCGGCGCATTCAGGCGCACCACCCAGTCCGCTCCCCACCAAAGGCCCAAGCTGACCAGCAGGAGCAGGCAGCCTACCAAGGTGGAAATGGATTCCAGCCAGGCAGCCGCATCCTCCCTGTCCCGATCCCGCTGCTTTTTGAGGACACTGACGATGGCGCTGTGAAAAGGGCCGTTGATCCCTCCCAGCAGAATCAACAGAAAACCGGGCAGGATGTAGGCTACCCCGAAGGCGCTGTACTCCGGCCCCGAGCCATACACTGCTGCAATCAAAGCTTGGCGAATAAAGCCTATGCCCTTGCTGAGCAAGGTCGCCCCGGCCACCAAGCCCGCCACCGACATCAACGAACGGGATGGCCCTGCTGAAGGAGATCCCCCAGGGATCTCTTCCTGAGTGGCAGACTCCTCCATTACCTTGTGTCCTGCACCCCAACCACTGCCTCAACAACAAACTGATCCCGGATCCCTCTTTGAATCCCAGGAGCCGCTTCCCATTATCGGGAATATCGAACCCTTCTGGGCAATTGTCGGGCATTAGCTGGATCCCTTGGGCAGGCAGCGAGCTTGTCAGGCCAACAGTTGCCGTTCCTGTTCCAGTTGCTGCAACAGATGCTCATCCCCACGGGCTTGAGCAGAACGGATGCGCTCCTGCAGCCGGTGCAGCAGGTTCCGCCGATGGGTTTCCTCGACCAAGGTCATGAAGTGCTTTCGAGAGGAAACTTGAGGGGATCCCTTGCACCTCAGGGATCCTTGCTGTTGCCCTTGCTCCAAAACTGAGGGCGGCACCTCGATACGGGAAGGCAAAAGACTGAGGCAGTGCTACAGCCACGGAGCCCAACCCTGGTGCCGAGCGGGCAGATTCTGACGGCTTTGAATCGCTGCAGAGGGATGCACAAACTCATGGGCAATGCCTTGATAGGTCAGTTGCAAAGGACTCCGTCCCGCTAATGTGAACAGCAAGGGCCCAGAAGCACCACCGCTCACAGCAGCTCGTCGATCAGCCGGAGCACCTGGTGCAGCTCAGCACCGGGGATCCTTTGATGTTGTTCCAGGTTGATCTCCACCAACTGTTTGAGGGCGAGGAGCTTCAGGTTGACCTCCACCGCCGCCACCGCAATGGCTTGTGCTGCCGGCAAATAGCCACTGGCCCCCAAATCCAAAAGGGCAGCCCGCCGCAGATGGATGTTGTGGTGATTCAACACCGACAGCAGGCGCTGAGCAAAAGTCGGATCCCCGGTGAGACGATAGCAGGCCCGCGCCGCCGCACATTGCAAACGGATGGAAGTGTGCTCTAGGTAGGGACAGATTGGCTCCAGAGCAGCGGTCACCTGCAGTTGTCCAAGAGCCTCGACAATGGCCTCTAGGGCGGCTTGGGCTTCTGTCTGCAGTCCTCGCTCCACAAAGCGCAGCCCTTCTAGCAAAGCGGATCCCAGCTTTTCCACTTCGTCGGGATCCCTATGGAGGTTGTTGGCAAAGGCAATCTCAACCAGTGCCTGGGCAGCCGCTGCCACCACTTGGCCATCGGAGCAAGACAAAGCCGCCTTCAGGGGAGGGATCCCGGCGAGGGATCCCAGTTTACCCAAAGCACGAGCAGCGTTGCGCCGCAGCGGATATCCCCCTTGAGCGGTGCGATCCGTTTCATCGGCCAGGGCCTCGATCAGGGCAGGGATCCCTTCGGCAATGCGCATGCGCCCCAGCCACCAAGCCGCATAGTAGCGTTCCCCTGGATCCCCGTGGCGCAGCTTGGCGATTTGTCCAGCCGGGGTGAGATCCACCGATGGATCGGGATCCAGAGGAACAGCAGTGGTCATGGAATCGACAACGGAGAAGACACCGAGAAGGGATCAAGCGCTGCGGACACTGACGATCTTGGCGCCCGATTTGAGCAACCGCTGCATTGTTGCCGACAGTTGATCGGCAGAGACGAAAATCTGCTGGTTGGATTTGCGCACTCGGCTGGAAGTGGCCAGCGCCGAAGGCGGATTCAGCAGTCGGGTCACTTCCACACAGAACATGCGATCCGACTGGCCCGTTGGCGGCCCCAGGTGTTTGGAAATGGGGCTGGGCGGCAGCAGGCCCCGCACCCCAATGCGGCGAATGGCCGGGGTAAACCCGGTGGCCAAAGGCATCATCAGACGGGGTCTGGGCCCTTGGGAGCGATCGTTGTTGGCGTAGCCCCCGTAGAGAGCGAAGAGATTGGTAAAGTCGCGGGTGGAATGAGCCTTGCGGTATTCAAACCCACGCGGGTAGGGGACGATGTTGTCTCCAAAAGCTTCTAGGTATTCTGGGCTGTCGATGTAGGAATCGATCTCCGCGCTGTGGCCGCCAGATTGGTAGATGTCCAAATGGCGGGCGATGTCTTTGGGGCTGGTGGGAGCGCGTCCCAGCAGATGCTTGAAATTGAGCTCGATGGCCCGGGTTTGCGAGTTGGGGTAGAAAAACCGCTTTTTGTAGGCTTCGGACTTGGCGATCCATCGCACAAACTCCCGCACCGTCAGGCTGCCCTGGCGCAGCAGCGATTCCGCACTGGCTAGCTCCTTCCTATCGGCCCCAAACAAATGGTCGTTGCCCAGCACCTGACGGTAGATGGCCCGCAGCACCGCATTGAGCTGATCCTGGCTGGCGTTGGGGCGCAACTCCAGTGGGGTGGTCTCCGTAATGCCCCGGATCCCCATCCGGCTTGCCGCTGTAATTGCACTCATGCTAATTCCCCCGATTGAACTGAATGGACACAGATTGAGAACAAGCTTGCGTTTAGGGTCATTTCGATTCAAGCTAGGACATTGCACCCACACCTAAAGTGTTGGTTGCGTCGTCGCGTCGGCGTTGCGGAGCAATAATGCAGGGGGCCAAAAGGCTTTTCAAGGACTCCGTCCCGCTGGCGCGATCAATAGCCCAGGCGTCTCACCCTAGCCTGAAACGACTGTAGAAATCGAAAACTAAAATTAGAAATCAAAAATCGGCAGCCCCAAGCTGCAGAAGAGCAACAGTGGCGCCTTCCTATTGGGGAGACTGATCCGCAAACCCACGTGGTCAAACGTATCTCTCCGCAACGTAGCAGGCTCACCACCGTTGCCCTCAACAACCTTTCCTCGCCATCCCCCCTGGTTTATGGGATGAGCCAACTGGCTAGCCGGCGTCACCCTTTTAGAGGGATCCCAAGCCAAGGGTTTAGCTGAGCGCGTTGATGGCGTAGTCGATGTAGGTGTTGGCCTCGGTGGCCGCTTGCCCGGTCAGGCCGTGGTTGGCTTTGATGTAGCGCAGGGCTTCGATGAACCAACTGGGGGAGAGTTCAAAAGCGGCGTTGATTTCGCGGATCCCGGCCAACTGATACTCGTCCAGAGGACCGGTGCCACCGGCTACCAAGCAGTAGGTGATGTAGCGCAGGTAGTGGCGCACGTCGCGGGCGCACTTGTCTTTGCCGGCTTGGGTGTGGCACTGCCCACCGGGTTGGGTGGTGTAGGGGAACTTGGCGTAAACGGCTTCGGTGGCACCGCGCACCAGCTCGTCGGCACGGCTGCTCAGAACTCGAGCGGCTTCCATGCTGGCGGCAGCCCGCTGAAAACGGCCATTGATGGCCTGCAATTCGCTGTTGCTCAGGTAGCGCCCTTGGCTATCGGCAGTGGCGATGGCGTCAACAATTGGGGTTTGCATGATTCAAAACGCTCCTTTACTTAACTCAAGCTCAATGCAAAGAACAAAGCAAAAGATTCAAAGTCTCAACTGCAAAATCGCTGCAAAAAAGGTTACTTTTCCAGGGATCCCCTGCCAACCCGAGTTGTCTTAGATCCCAGAGAGGTCTTCACAACTGGATCCGGACACAACAGAAACTTCAGCCCACAAGGGATCAAACCACAGCAGCAGCAGCGCGATCGAAGTAGGATTCGATTTCGGCAATCAGAGCGCTGCAGTCACCCCGGGTGATGCCGTTGGGGTCGTTTACCACAGCCACCGCAGCCTTTTTCATCTTTTGGATACCGTTGGCCACCGAGCTACCGGGGGTGCCCAAGGCTTGATAGGTTTCCCGCAGGCCGTTCAAGCAGCGCTCGTTCAGCACACTGGCATCTCCGGCTGCCACTGCGTAGGTGATGTAGCGGAGAATAATGTCCATGTCCCGCATACAGGCGGCTACGTTACGACTGGGGTAGGCAGGGCCACCGGGAGCGTTCAAATTGGGCTCCTCGGCGAACAACTGACGGATGGCATCGGTCACGATCTTGGAGGCATTGCTGGTGAGGCGGTTCACAGCGTCCAAACGCTTGTTCCCCTCGGCAATTACCTGCTGGAGAGCGGCAAACTCGTTCTCTCCCAAAAAAGCGCCTTTGGAGTCAGCTTGGGCAACCACTTTGCCAAATACATCGTTCATGGTTTTGAATCTCCCTAGCGAAAGTAAAAGAGGTTATGAATCCACATTCCCTGCAGCGGACAAGAGAGCACCTGCCGGCCAGGAATGCAACACCGCTTGGATCCCCAGTGCCGAGAGGTGCTGTTTAACTCACAGAACCGCCGACGGGATCAAAGCCGATAGAACCAAGATGAGCAAGCGAAGCTCGCCCCCAGAGCCAGGCCACCATCTACGGGATCGGACTTGGACAAGAAGCCTCAGCCGCTGCTGGCAACCTCAACTGGCAGACGAGGAGAAGCTGGCTCGCCTTGTTTCCAGTCTTTTTCTACCGCGAAGGCAAGAAGCGATGAAATCAAAAAATGTAAATCGGCTTTACCTCGCGCAAAAGGTCTTAGATCGGTTTCCAACCTGCTTCCCATCTCGGATCCCAGGCTGTTCTCCCTGTCCTTCGCGGGAGTAGTTTTTTACAAAAGAGAATGTTTCTTTGCCTAGCTTTACAACATGAACAAAGATGTCAGCCCCGATCGCGGCTTTGCAGCTTGCAAGGGATCCATTTTCAGTATCGGAGCGAACATTCTCATAAAGGATACATAATTTAACACTTGATTCCCTAAGATTTTCGGTACACACCTTTTACAGAAGTTCTGGATGCCCGCTTATGCCTATTGGGTTGGATCGCACTCCTTCCCCAGAGCTGCTGCAGATGGCGCGTTGGCTGGCAGGAGACTTCAGCAACCAAGAGCAAGCCTGGGAGAATCCACCGTTTTTTGCCCAGATCCGGGTGGCCTATCGCCCCTTGCCGGCCCACGTTTTGGGCGGGATCGGCTTTTATGTGGAGCAAGCCTACAGTGGCCATTTGGAGGATCCCTATCGGCAGGCGGTGGTGGAATTGACTCAGGCAAGCGCTGGGATCGTGATTCGCAACTACCGCCCTCTGGAGCCGCAGCGGTGGCGGGGCTGTGCTCGGGAAAGGGCAGACCAACTGAGTCAACTGCAGGCTGCCGACCTAGCCTATCTAGAGGGGTGTGATGTGCATGTGAAGAGGCAGGGATCCCTCTTCATCGGCGTGACGGAGCCGGGGTGCCGGTGTTGCGTGGTGCGCAACGGCCAAACCACCTATTTGCAGACCACCTTGCACCTGAGCGAGAGCGAGTTTTGCAGCCATGACCGAGGGATGGATCCCATCACCCACCGACAGGTTTGGGGAGCCCTGGCGGGCGCTTTTCGCTTCCAAAAGGTGGTCGATTGGCAGGCAGAGCTAATGCTGTAGGCTGCAGCCCATCCAGCCCCACAACTCCACAGTTGACAGCGCTATTGCGCACTCTCCCTCAGTCGGCCTTGTGTACACTGTCTTTGGCCGGGATCCAAATCCCCCAGGTTTGAGCGTGCTGTTTACCGGTTGCAACCGGGCTAGGCTCCTTTTAATTCAGTGTGGGTGTTCAATGCAGGTGAGGTCAAGCCCAAAGGATGAGCCACGGTCTGGGCGGGCTTGGCACAGCCCTTGGGGAATGGCAATCGCCCTAGTTGGGATCTTGACCTTGCTGCTGCTCGGTGCCGGATGTTCTGGCCAGGGGGAATCTGTGGCTTCCCCCCCTGCGTTGATCCCTCTCCCACCTCAACCGGGAACCGAGTCGATTCCCATGCCGGTGCGTACGCTGGGCAACAGCCGCTTTAAACTGCTGGGCTTGACAGTGGGGGTGGCCGGAGCGGAGCAGAGGTGTTACTGGATACCGGCTCGGCAGGTTTGCGCATCATAGCGACAGCAGCAGGTCGCTTTGGCCTGGAGCGGACGGGGATCCCTTCCACCGTGACGTTTGGAGATGGCACGCAATTTATCGGCGTGTTGGCCCGCGCCCCCTTCAGCATAGGAGGGATCCCCAGTCGAGAGCCGGTAACGATTCAGTTGATCGACCGGATCACCTGTGTGGACGCCCTGGTGGCCAGTTGTTCAGAGAACTTGTTTGGAGAAGGGCGGCCCTTCGCCGGGATCCTAGGCACGTCCTTGGATGAGCGCAGCCCCGACCGCGAGCTGTTTAGTCCGCTCACCCGCCTTCCGGGCAATTTCCGCTCTGGGTACATTATTCAAACGGGGGGCTTCAACTCCACCCAGGGCCTGTTCACGGTTGGCCTAACGGCGGCCAACACCGTCGGCTTCAATTTCCGGCAGTTTCCCCAGGTGGGAAGCTTTCCCGATGGCACACCCATCTGGCGGGATGAGGCTTTGCAAGTGGCCTACAGCATCAGCAACACTTCTATTCAAAATGCTCTCAGCCCCACCGTTTTTGACAGTGGTTCTTCCGACATTTTTCTCAATGTCAGGCTGTTGGGGGCAGCTCCTTTCTCCACCTCGACCTTGCCCCCCGGCGCAGAGTGGCGAGCTGTGCTGGAGGGGGCTTTTGACTACCGCATTCGGGTTGGCTTTCCCATTACGCCCAGCCGGGATCGGATTTTCGTCAACGGCAACCAGGGGGTGCAACTGTTGGGCATGCCGCTGTTTTTCAATATCGACGTTGCCTTTGATATTGAAGGCGGTCGGATCGGCTTTCGCGTGCGTTGAGACGAAGTTGTTTTCAACATCCCAAAAGCAATTGGGATCACTTGCGGAGAAAAACTTGCCATGTTCGGTCGAGCCTTGAAAACCGGGAACAGCACGCCGCACAGATGGCCTTGGGTTTGGGGACTGCTGTTGTTGTGTTGGTTAGGGCTGGGCGGGCCAGGCTGGGCCGATGAGCTTAGGGGATCCCTTGCCCGAGTGGGCTGAGTCTGTGCAGGTGGGACGACAGCGCTTGCGCGGGGTGGAGCAATACCGAGGCCAGGAACAAATCCGCGCCTATGGAAACGAAGCAGGACGGGTGTTTTGGATTCAAATCCACAGCAGCGCTGACTTGCCCCCGGATTACCGGGACTATTTGGGCGAATACCAACACTTTCTGGTAGAAGCTGTAGAAGTGGTGCCCTTGCGAGCCCGACGGCTGCGCTTCCGTCAGGGAAATCGCAGCGCCGAGTGGCAGGTGGTGGGCATGAGCGGTCGGTTTCAGGCAGAGGCGATCAGCAGAGATTTGGCTCCGCCAGGGTTGTTTGGAGATCCCTCGTGAAGAGCAGGAGAATTAGAGCTTATCCTAGAGATCCTAGAGAGAAACTTGAAACTAGAGTCTGCCAATGAATTTACTCCAGAAGAAAGTTGAGGTTACTCTTAATCGCTTCTTCGTCAAGGAGCTAACTCAAGAAGAGCTCACCTTCTATGAGTATGGTTGCAGGCCAAACCCTCTTCCAGATCTAGGAGAGGAGCAGAGGGCTCTCTCCAAGATTTGTAATCAGCTAGGTGTAATGGCTGTTCGTCTGGGAAATCGCATCATAACCCGAGAAAAAGTTCCGGCCAGTAAACTCAAAACAGAGGAATGGGAGTTGGAAGAGCTTGGTTCTAAGGCTCTAGATTGTACAGACCCTACAGAGAGACAGGCTCTAGAAACTTTCGAGCGCAAGAAACTAGATTGGAGTCTAAGATCTAAGTACAAAAAAACAGAGATTGAGCGATCAACAGGAGGAGGATTGATCTGGTGGGTTACGGGTCTGGAAGGAGTAGAACGGATTGAAGGAAGTAAAACCACTTTGCGGAGATGGGTGGGAGGTTCACAGAGGAAGAGAGCTAGACGTTGTTATTAGACAAGATAAGAAGCTCTATCTAGAGATCGACATCCGATACCATTTCTACAGCCCATGGACGCTGCATGAGTGGCTGGAAAATTACCCAGATGTCTCAATTGAAATTGTACGAAACACATACAGGACAAAAAATAATAAATACCCAACTTGGGAGTATCGAGGCATTATTTCCAATCAGTCGCCAAGGGAAGTATGGTTAGCGGAGCTAAACACTAGCTTAGCGGATTATCATGTACAGAAGTACGGAGCAACTCCAGAAGAAGTTGATGGCTCTCTGGTGGTTCAAGTGGTCTCGAGAGAACGCAATTTCAGACAAAAGGCAGAGCCTATCCTTCATCTATCGCGGAGACTGTCGCCTGTTTTAACTTTGGAGATGCTAGCAAGTATAGAAGATCAAAGATGGACTGGCAAAAAAGTTAGCTCCTTGGTTAGCGAGCACATCAGAAAAAGTTTAGAAGAGAGATTGAAAGAGTCTAAAGAGACCGCAAAAACTATTATAGAAAATGTCTACAATATTTCTGACTTTCAGGCTGATCCCCTAAAAGCAGAAGGATACATTATGCCAAGTCCAAGGCTATTGGGGTTTGGTCATAGACAAGTCCAAAACCCCGCGAGAGTTAGGTACCAAGGATGTGCAAGAGTTGGCGAGACAAAGTTTGGACTTCTAAATCTTGACGATAATAAACGTGAGTATCCTACTGAGGTTCGCAAGTGCCTACTTGAAGTAGCTAAAAAGAGCGGAGCAAGAGTTGAAATAGACTTTTACGCAACCCGTCAAGATTTGCCTGAAGGCGACCTTGCTCAACAGAGGTTTTGGCAAAGCTGGGCCGACAAAGGGATCAAAACCGTTCTGGTTGTCATGCCCTTGTCGCCTAATGAGCACAAGCAAAAGATCCGCTTGCAAGCACTTCGAGCAGGAATAGCAACTCAGTTTATGATTCCTGGAGCTGACCCCTACAAAGCTCTAAATGTCGTACTAGGACTTCTGTGTAAAGCTGCGTGGCAACCCGTGTTGCTTGAACCCCTCGATCATCCTGAGTGCTCCGAGCTTACCATTGGTTTTGATGTGGGGACGAATCGAGAGCTTTACTACGGAACCTCTGCCTTCGCGGTACTGGCCAATGGTCAAAGCTTAGGCTGGGAGTTGCCCGATATACAAAGAGGAGAAACTTTTTCCGGCGAGGCAATTTATCAAACCGTGTCCAAGCTCGTCAATAGATTCTACAACAAATTTCATCGATACCCTAGAAAGGTTCTTTTGATGAGGGATGGCTTAGTTCAAAGAGGCGAATTTGATAAAACAATTGAGGAACTAAGAAAAGAAAAGATTGCTGTGGATATTGTTGGAGTGCGCAAAAGTGGCACAGTCAGAATGGGAAGAGAGGAAAAAGGAAGCTATAGAGACGCTGCAATGGGCACTGTCATTTTTGACCATGAACGAAGGTCATTTATGCTCGTAACAAGCCAGCCCATTAAGAAGTCCTCGGTGCCAATTGGCAGCGCAAGACCGCTGCGAGTTGTCCATGAACACGGCAACACTCCTTTGGAAGTTCTGGCTATACAAACTTACCATCTCTCCCAGCTTCATCCCGCCAGTGGTTTTCAAGCCTGTAGGCTTCCTTGGGTATTGCACTTTGCCGACAAAAGCAGTAAAGAGTTCCAGCGCATTGGCAACAGCATTTTTAGTGTGCTGCAGAACATAAACCGAGAGAAGTTGATTGCCGTCTAGCCAAGGGAGGGGATCCCCACCTGCCGGCCTTGCTAGGATTGGGGGGGTGGTTGGTGTTGCGGCTATGGAGATGAATGAGGTCTGGAAGACCTTTCTGAGCAATCCTGTTCCGTTCTGTGGCGGTTTTCTCAGCGGCCTGCTGCGTTTGGATGTGAAGCAAGATCCGCTGCGCAGTTGGCTGGAGTCCCAGGGGCTGAGGGTGGAGGAGCCCCCGCCTTCCGGTCGCTCCGACGGCCCCCAATCCATTTCCATTGAATAGGCGTACTCAATCGGCGGGCAGAGAGTAGGGATCCCTTCCGAACGCTTTCTCTCAGGTGTGGGAAGCGCTCTGATCCGGGCACAAGCAGCGACAAGAAGGGCAGCAAGAGCGGTGTTGCGAGGTGAGCTGATGTTCCCTGAACCCTCCCAATTTAGGAAGCGGCAGGGATCCCTTCGAGGCTGGGGCTATCTCGGCGGGGTGGTGTTCCTGGCAACGGGACTGGTCGGTCTGCCGTCAGGGGATCCAGCCGTGGCCCAATCGGCTCCCTCTTCTCTTGCCAGCCCTAAGCAGGATCCCCAAGCTTGGCTGGAGCGCTACAACGCCGCTCTAGAGCAATTGCCCCCTTTGCCCAACTTGCAATATCGCCAGCAGGTGCGGGTGGAGGGATCCCAAACCTTCACAGCCACGTTGGATGTGCTCTACCGCCGCGACGGCAGTTGGCAGGCTTGGGTAGCCGAAGGGGATCGCATCCGCCTCTTGGATTCGCGCCAATTGGAAGTGGTGAACCAGTCGGATCTGCTGCAGCTGTACTCGGTGTATGTGAGCCGACCGGAAGCCCTCTTGCCCTCGGTGAGCTTTTACTTGAAGGCGGATCCCAGCCGCTACCGCGTCCTCTCCTCAGAACGGGTGGATTTGGCTGGATCCCCTGTCCAGCACTTGCGCCTAGAGCCCATTCAGGAAGGCCAGTTGCGGGAGCTGTGGCTGGATCCGCAGTCGGGGCTGCCGCGGCAGGTGTTGCTGTTTTTGTCGGGGGTGTGGGGGCAGGCCTATGTCCTGATGGGGTTTACGGCGGTGCCAGCTCCCGAGGGAGGGGAGCGCTACTGGCTGCCGGAGAGCACCCGCATCAATTTGGGCTATGGCTTTTGGACCCTGGAGGGCCTGAACCGCCGCGTGTTCAGGGGATCCCTGTCCATCCAGCATGACTACCAGGACTACCGCATTTTGCCAGAAGGGACGCAGTTGCGCTTTTTGCCTTCGCAGCCGCCGGTGGATGCGCCGCCGGTGGTAGCCGGCCTGCCGGGGAGCGCTCCTCAAGCGGAGTTGGGAGATGTGCGGGCCTTGGGAGTGGATGAGCAGGGCAACCAGCAGTTCAGCATTGGCCTGGGCCGGCGCTCCAGCCCGGACAATTCCTTGGAAGACCGAATCGTTGCTTTCAACCTAACCCGACCCACCAGCCGCAACGCCCTGACCCAAATCGATACTTTAGCTCTTTTGCCTCTGGGGAATGGCCAGTTGCCCATCTATCTCTTCCAATTCGACACCGGTCGCCCCCTCTCGCCCCTGCAGGGGGTAGAGCGCCCGCAGGTGGATCCCAACGAGGTCTTCGCTCCTAAGCCGCCAGCCATCAAACTCTTTGGAGATTAGCTCCCCAATGCTGATAGATGCTGCCTATGGGGTGATCCCCATCCTGCCCCACCCACCCGCCCAGGAAGCTCCCAGACTGGGCTCTTCTCATTTGTATCTGCTCATCCAGCACCAGAAGGGGCATTGGGCTTTCCCAAAAGGGCACAAGGATAGCTCCGAAAGCGACCTGGAGGCGGCGCAGCGAGAATTGCGAGAGGAAACCGGCTTGACCGACTACCAGCTTCTGACCCTGCCCGGCCAGTCTGACCCTTTGACGCTGCAGGAAGCCTACACCTTTACGGATCCAGAGGGGAACCGAGTGGCCAAAACCGTTACCTACTACGTGGCCTTGCTGCCGCCCCAATTTCCTCCCCCTGAGCTACAGGTGCAACCAGAGGAGGTGGCCGCCTACCGCTGGTGCTCCTACCCCGAAGCCTTGGAGCAGATCAGTTTTGAAGAGAGTCGGCAACTGCTGCGCCGCTGCCAAGCCCATCTGGAGCAGCTTTGGAAATTGGAGAAGACCTAAGTTCCGTATTTTTACGGAAGAGGTTTATCGGGGTTACCTTTATCTTGTCTTGCAGGCTTTCCGCGGGAAGTTCCCGAGTAAGAAAGCCAGCAGACAATCTGAGGGCTAGCCTTCACCTTTAGAGATTGGCTGATGAGCAATAGTCATCGATCTCCCCAGGAGGAGAGTTTTCCTGAATACGAATTGAACGCTGAAACTGCCTTTGAGTTCGTGCAGCCTTGGCCGTCTTGTTGGGCTTGGCTCATCTAAAGATCTCGTCTGGGTCAGGGCTGGGCTTGAACTGTATTCTGGAAAGCATTTTTTCACCGGCTTGTGGGGTAGCTAAGACTTCAGTCGTGTCATCAACCTCAGCGCAGGAAATTGTCCGAGCACGTCCTCTCGACCCATGAACCGTCCCCCCGTCTGTACAGAAGTCTCGGCCCATCTGCTGAACGCAGAGGTCAGCTTCACAGGAGTTGTTCGGTATTTCAGTGCCTTGGACAAAGGGGAGGGGCTGGGCACTTGGTCATTGGTGTTTCACCAAGGTCGCCTGGGGTTTGCTCACCACAGCTTGGAGCCCTTGGAGCGCTTGGATCGCCACCTGCGTCGGCTCAGCCATCAAGTCTTTTCTCTGACTCGCCAAAATTGCCTACGCATCCATCGGCAGGTGGAGGCGCTATTGGCTCAGGAGACTGGGCCTCTACCTGCAGACCTTCTGGGGCTGAGTTGGATGGTAACGGAGCAACTGCTGCCTTGGGAAGCTGCGCGCAGGTTGAATGCTTGGATCGGCGAGGAGGTGCTGCAAAATCTGTTGCTGGTTCCAGGGGGCTTTCAGCAGGAGATCATCCCACTGGACAACGTGCCCACCCTGGGCCAGTGGGATGGGGGATCCCTGCTCGACCTGATCCAAAAGCGGCTACGGGCATGGCAATCTTTGGGGCCTGAGATCACCTCCCCCTACCAACGGCCCTACTTTGCCAGCCGGGCCCAGGCAGAACGCCTTCCCGCCGAGCAACAGGAACGGCTAGGCCGGTTACTGAAGGGGTTTAGCTTCCGCCAGTTGAGCGCCCTTCTCGATCAAGACGACCTCCAGATCGCTCGCCGCCTACATCCTCTGGTCAAAGCCGGTATCCTTGTCCTGCGGGATCCCCAGCCCCCCTTTGATCGGCTGCCCAAAACCTACTCGGCCAAGCTTGAGACAGAATCACAGCCCTCAGAAACTCCCACCGTCCCTCTTCACCTGGCCAACGGGCTTGCAGATCTAGGCCCATCTCCCCAAGCCTCGAAAACCTGGATTGTGGCCTGTATTGACGACAGCGAAGCCATGCTCAGCGAGTTGCAGCGGTTGTTGGAAGGGCACAACCTGGTCATTCACACCATCAGCGACTCTTTGAAAGCCCTGATGAAGCTGACCACCCTCAAGCCAGATTTGATCCTGCTGGACGTGGGTATGCCCAACGTGGATGGCTACCAATTGTGCAGCCTCATCCGCAAATCCTCCGTGTTAAAGGATGTGCCGGTGGTGATGGTCACAGGCCACAAAGGTCTGATCGATCGGGTGAAGGCGCGCCTGGCCGGTGCCACCGATTACCTGACCAAGCCCTTTCGGCAGGAAGAATTGCTGCAGATGGTGTTTCGCTATCTCAGCTAGGGATCCCTCTAAAGGTTCGTCGAAAAAGAGATAAGGAGATGTCGATCATGGTGAAAGTTCTTGTGGTGGAAGATGTGGCCTCGGAGCGACAGCTCATCAGCGATTACCTCCGCTCAGAAGGCTATCAGGTGGTAGCGGTGGCCAACGCCCAAGAGGCATTGCAGCAGATCCGCAACGACAAACCCGATGTGGTGCTGACGGACTTGGTCATGGAAGGCATGAGCGGGCTGGAATTGTGCCGCCAAATCAAGAAAAACCCGGAAACCCAAAAGTTGCCCGTTGTGGCCTGTACTTCTAAAAATCAAGAGCTGGACAAACTCTGGGGCATGAAGCAAGGGATCGATCTTTATCTGACCAAGCCTTTTACCCGCGAAGACATTTTGCGGGCCGTGAAATCAGTAGTGCTCAGCCCGAGCTCATGATTTTTGCCACTCCTGTCCTTGCTGAGCTGCGCCTCCAGTTAGGATCCCTGTGATTATCACGAATTGTTCTTAGGAGATGTCTTAGAATTGGCAGAGCGAGAACGGCAATGGCGGTAGCTTTCTCCCCACACAGCCCTACTTCTACCCGTACCGGCGAGCTGTACTTACATCTACAGTTGGGGGTAGACTGTCGGGCCCTTTTGCCCATGGCATTTGCCCAGGAAGCTCTAATTGTTGGCCCGCACCACTTTACCCCTCTCCCCAACCAGCCCGCATGGGTGCTGGGCTTGTTCAACTATCGCAATCGCATTCTCTGGGGACTGGATCTGCCGCAATTTCTCGGCCTAGAGCCCTTGGACTTTGGGCAGCCCGAACACCACTTGGTGGTGATGCGCCCAGAATTTGGGGGCTCTGCATCGCCAGTGCGAACAGGCTTGGGCCTGGCAACCCAACACGTGAAAGGAGTAGCTCGAGTGCCCGCCGAGGAGATCCAACCCTTAACAAAAGCCCAGGCAGCACAAAACAACTTTCGACTGGAGAACTTCTACGACTCTTGCAAAGGGCTGGTGTTGGAAGGGGATGAGCCTCTCTGGGTGCTCGACCCTCTTGCCATTGTCCAAAAGCTCAACTCAGTTGATTCCTCGGCAAACCCTTGATCTTGGCGACCTTTTCCCCGACTTACCCTCACTTAAAGGCAAAATTCTATGGTTTCCTTCCGTCCCCTCTTTCTCAGGCCTGCTCCATCTTCCCGGCCCCAACGCAAAGTCGCGGGATCCCGCCTGGCCCTGGCAATCAGTTTTCCTCTGGGCATCAGCTCCCTGCTGTTTGCCGTCTCTGCCGGCAGCGTAGCCCGCACCTATTTCGAGTTCGAGCCGGCGATCTCGCGGCAGTTCACCCTGCAAAACCTGAGCGATCAGGTGATCTATTTGGATGAAGTCTTGACCATGTCTGCCCGCATGGCCGCTGCCAGCGGGGATCTGTCCTGGGAAGAGCGCTACAACATCCATGTCCCTCAGTTGGATGAGGTGCTGGCGGAGATTCAGCAATTGGATCCCGCCTCTTACGAAGCCTATGCAGCCAAAACCACAGCAGCCAACATCAAGCTGGTGGAGTGGGAAGTGCAGGCTTTTGATCTGATTCGGGCCGGCGAGCAGGAACGGGCTTTCAACTTGCTGCACAGCCGTGAGTACGAAGAGCAAAAGCGCATCTACGCCGAAGGGATCAACCAAACCCTGGAGGCCATTCGCAGCAACATTCAGGCCAGCGTCCAGCTTTACGAGCAAGATCTGCTGCAGGCTTTGATCTTTTCCGGCATCAGCTTCCCGATTCTGCTGCTGAGCTGGGGGATCATTTTGATCCTGGTGCGCAACTTTGTGCGGGAACGCAACGCCACCTACGAGCGACAAGTTTCCGACACCCGACTGGCCCAGCGGTTTGCCGATATTGCCCGGATTCGCCAAGAGCAAGAGCTGATCGATCCCCTAACTGACTTGTTGGGCGAGATGCGCCAGCGCTTCGGTGCCGAACGAGTGGCCTTCTATCGCTTGACCGCTCCCGAAGAGGCGCAGGTTATCGCTGAATCTCACGACAGCTGCCTGCCCGACACCTTGGGCACCCTCCTCCGCAGGATCCCGGCTCCGATCCAGCAGGCTCTCCACGGCGGGCAAGTTTACGCTTTTGGCCCGGTGCCTAGGCCAGATCTGGGCGCCGACTACCTGCAGAGGCTGGCCACAGCCCAACTGAAAGCCGAGATGATAGCGCCGGTGGTGCGTGGCGATGAGCTTTACGGTTTTTTGGCAATAGGCCGCGCCCAAAGCCAGAGCTGGTCTGACGAAGAACAGAAAACCTTGGCAGAGCTGGCCAACCGCCTGGGTCAAGCTTTGGGTAACCTGGGGGCGCTGGAGCAAAAAGCCGTGGCCGCCCAGGAACGGGAGCGGTCGGAAGCGCTGCAAAGAGAGCTGCTGCAGCTTATCAGCGAGGTCACAGAAGCCTCGCGGGGGGATCTCACGGTGCGGGCGCAGCTAACAGCCGGACAAGTTGGCATCATGGCGGACTTTTTCAACGTCATTATCGAGAGCTTGCGCGACATCGTGATTCAAGTGCAGCAGGCCGCCGGTCAAGTCAACCAATCCATTGGTCGTGACGAGGCAGCCATTCGCGAGTTGGCCGAAGCCGCTCTCCGACAGGCCACCCAAATCGAAGAGACCTTGCGCTCTGTCGAGCAAATGACGCTCTCAATCGAGGAGGTAGCCGATAAAGCCCAACAGGCCGCCACCGTTGCCGAATCTGCCGCCGCCACGGCCATCAACAGCAGCTTGACTATGGATCGCACAGTGCAAAACATCCTGCAACTGCGGGAAACGGTGGCCGAAACGGCCAAGAAGGTGAAGCGGCTGGGGGAATCTTCCCAGCAGATTTCCAAGGTGGTGTCCTTGATCAACCAGATTGCGCTGAAAACCAACCTCTTGGCGGTGAACGCCAGTATCGAGGCAGCCCGTGCCGGCGAAGAAGGGCGAGGTTTTGCGGTGGTCGCCGAGGAAGTCGGGGCACTGGCGGCCCAGTCAGCAGAAGCCACCCGCGAGATCGAGCGCATTGTGGAAGGGATCCAACGGGAAACCGGCGAGGTGGTACAGGCGATGGAAACCAGCACCGGCCAGGTGGTGGAGGGAACCCGCTTGGTGGAAGCAGCCAAGCAGAGCCTGGGACAAATTGTGGAAGTCTCGCGGCAGGTGAACCAGCTCTTTCAGGCCATTGCCCGCTCCACCGATGCCCAGGCAGATGCATCTCAAACGGTGCGCCAGTTGATGCAGCAAATCGCCAACATTGCCGCCCAGACGGCGGCAGCCTCGCAGCAGGTGGCCAACTCTCTCCAGGCTACGGTGGCGGTTGCCCGTCAGTTGCAGACTTCTGTGTCCACCTTCAAGGTGGGGGAGGCGGTTTAGCATGGGGCCGAATCCCACTTCCCTCGACCCACGCGAGTGGCAGGTTAGGCTGCAGTTTTTGGACGAAGCCCAGGCTTACCTCGACACCCTGGAGGCAGGGGTGTTGGGCCTGGGATCCCAGAGTTTGGATCGCCCCCGTTTGGATCGCTTGCTGCGGGCTGCTCATTCCATCAAGGGCGGGGCGGCCATGATGGGCTTTCCGGTGCTTAGCGACTTGGCCCATCGCCTGGAAGATGGTTTCAAGATCTTGCAGGTGGATCCCCAAAAAGCCGACCCCGCAGTGGAGCGCAACCTCTTGGCGGCGTTGGATTGCATGCGCCAAATAGCCCAGCAGCACCGCCAGCAGCGGCTTTTGGACGAATCTTGGCTGGCAGAGCGGGTGCAGCCTCTTTTCGATCAATTGCGAGAGCAGTTGGGAGAGTTGCAGCCTGAGGACAACGTCCAAGTCCTGGCAGCAGAGGCCGGGGGCGATATGCGGGTGCTGCTGTTTGCAACCGAGGTGGAGGCCTGTCTGCAGCGGTTGGAAGGTGTGCTGGCCCACCCCGAGCAGCCCTGTTTGCGGGAGGAGTTTCTCATTGCTGCCCAAGAGCTGGGGGCGCTGGGGGAAATGTTGGATCTGCCTGCCTTTGCCACCCTGTGCGGCTCAGTAGTCCAAGCTCTGGAGACGCTGCCGCCAAATGCCAAGGAGCAGGTGTTGCCCGTTGCTCAGGCGGCTTTACAAGCTTGGCGACGCTCGCAGGCCCTGGTGCTGGTCGGTCAGGTCGCTCTTCTCCCCAGCTCCTGGGATCCGGGCAGAGATCCAGTTTCCCCCCCGCCAGAAGCCCCTCCCCGTGCAATGGCAGGAGCCACCGAGCTGCCGGATTCGATTCCAGCCGGGGCCAAAAGCGCTGCCGAGATGCTACGGGTGCCGGCTCGCCCTCTGGAACAGTTGGGGGAGCTGTTGGGAGAGCTCATAGGGGAGCGCAACCGCTTAAACAGTCGCCTGCAACGGCTGCGGGAGCTGGTCAGCTTGTTCAAACGGCGGGTTCGCACTCTAGAAGAAACCAACAGCCGCCTGCGCAGCAGCTACGACCGCGTCGCTGCCACCGTGCCTGCTTCTGTGCTCTTGAAAAAAGAAGGGGATCCCGGCCTGACCTTGGCCGATACCTTTGACCTCTTGGAGATGGATCGCTATGGAGAGATGCACCTGCTGACCCAAGAGGTGATGGAAACCGTTGTGCAAATTGATGAGGTAACCCACGATATCGACACCACCCTGCAGGAGACCGAAGGCAGCGCCCGCCAGCTCAGCCGCCTCTCCAGGCAAATGCAAACCCGTCTCGACCAGGTGCGCATGCAGCCTCTATCGGATTTGACGGATCGCTTCCCCAGAGCGCTGCGGGAGCTGAGCTTAGCCCACGGCAAGCCCGTGGAGCTGCGGGTCTTGGGGGGATCCACCCTAATCGAGCGCTCGATTTTGGAGGCCTTGGCGGATCCCTTGTTGCACTTGGTGCGCAACGCCTTTGACCACGGCATCGAGGCTCCAGACACCCGCCTGGCCCAGGGCAAGCCGTCCAAGGGCCTCATCGAAATTGCCGCCAGCCAACGGGGCAACCGCACTCTGATCACGGTGCGAGACGATGGGGCAGGGATCTGTCTGGATAAAATCCGGGCCCGCGCCTTGCAGATAGGGTTTTCCGCTGCCGACCTGGCTGAGGCCAGCTCCCAGGAGCTGCTGGAGTTGATCTTCCAGCCGGGCTTCAGCACCGCCGAGCGAGTCAGCGAGCTATCTGGACGGGGAGTGGGTCTAGACGTGGTACGCACCAACCTGCAACGAATTGGCGGCCAGGTGCAGGTGGAATCTTGGCCGGGACGGGGCACGCTGTTTACCCTCACTCTGCCCGTTTCTTTGAGCGTCACCCGCGTGCTGCTGACAGAATGCCAGGGGTTGATGTTGGCTTTTCCGGCCAACGCAGTGGAAGAATTGCTTATCCCCCCGCAGTTGCCTGCCGATTCCTTTCTCTGGGAAGGGGAGCAGATCCCTTTAATTCCTGTGGGCCACTGGTTTCGCTTCGCGCGCTGGCAGCCTCGCCGGGAAATTGACGAGACCCCCCTTCTCGACCGACCTGTGGTGCTGCTGGTGGTAGAAGACAACCGGCCCTATGGCCTGTTGGTGGATCGCTTTTGGCGGGAGCAAGAGGTAACTCTGCGCCCGGTGGAGGGAGGTCTGCCTCTGCCGTCGGGATTCTCCGGCTGTACGGTTTTGGCCGATGGGCGAATCGCTCTTTTCGTGGATCCGCCTGCCCTCTTGAGCTGGCTGCTCGCCCAGCGGGATCAGCCCTGTCAGTCGGCAAGGGATCCCCTTCCCCAGCCCAGGTTTGCCGCCCAGCCCACCCTGCTGGTGGTGGAAGATTCGGTCAACGTGCGCCGCTTCTTGGCCATGACCCTAGAAAGAGCAGGGTTCCGGGTTGAACAGGCTCGCGACGGACAAGAGGCCCTCGAGCACTTGCAGAGAGGAATTCCCATCCGAGCGGTGATTACCGACATTGAAATGCCGCGGCTGGATGGCTTTGGCTTGCTGGCCCAGATTCGTGCCCACCCCCTGTATGACCAGCTTCCCGTGGTCATGCTCACCTCCCGCAGTGGCGAAAAACACCGCCAACTGGCCCAGCGGCTGGGAGCCAGCGCCTACCTCTCCAAGCCCTTCCAGGAACAGGAGCTGATCCAAAAGCTGCGGCAACTGCTGCAACCAGCCTCTTCGGCACCTTCCACCGGCGTTTTGATGGCGAGGTAGTCCATGCCCCTGCTTTCCCCTCTGCGCCTGCGTCGTCTGGCTCGGCAAGAACAACTGAGAAACCGGCAGACCTTGATTACTTTCCAACTGGGCTCCTACTGCTTCGGCCTCCCTGTTGATCGGGCGCGGCGAGTTTTTAGCTGGGCAGAGTTTCAGCTTGCTCAGGAGGGCGGCCCCCAGCTTTTGGATACCGGTCGTTTGTTGCTGGGCCGAGGGATCCCTTTTCAACCGGAAGGGGTTATTCTGTTGCAGCCAGGCAGTTCTGAGGACGGATTGTCCGACCAGATCGACAACCCAGAAACAGGGGCTCTGCCCATTCCCACTCAGCCCCTCCTGCGCCGTCTGCCCTCTTCCCAGTTGCAGCCTCTCCCCAGCCGCTATGCAGCTCAGGCCCGCCAAAGGGGTATTGTGCAGTGGATCCCGCCAGCCGAAGGCCAGCTCCCCCTGTTGGTGTTCGACCCTCATCTCTGGCCTGCCTGTTCTTGAGAAGGGAGAAGGGGCAGTTGCAGCTCTGGATTCTCCACGCGGGTTAGCTCCCAGCGGAAGTGCTCCCCACCCCGTCGCTGCCAATTCAATCGGAAGGGTTGCTCCAAGGCGTTCACCTGATCCCGCGTCAGGTTGGCTAAGGGGCCGCCGGATCCCTCGATCACAAACCAGAGAGTGGCCTGTCCTTGGCGACTGGGATCCCCTGGGCCGAGCTGCACCTGCAGCGCTTGGGGTTGGAGGCGCAAGCGAAAAAATTGCCCGAAGATCTCGCGGCTGTAGGCCAGCGCCCGCTGCTTATCCAGGCCCCAACCATCGCTATAGGCCTCAGAGACCAGCATCTCCACCTGATCCCAGTTGCGCTGCTCCACCGCCCGCAGCAATCTCTCCGTGTGGACGCGGATTTGTCGCTCAGGCCGCCCGTATTGCCAAAAGGCTCCCACCCCGATAGCCAAGACGACGGATCCCACCACCCCCCAGCGCAGCCAGGGGGGAAGGGGTGAAGGGGGAGAAGAGACAGAAGCAGACAAGGGATCCCTCTTGGGCAGTAGGGGGATTGCTCCCTCTAGCCTACGGGATCTACATGTGAGAAGATCAAAGCCTGACCCCGAAATCTG
>AFSR01001349.1_pt1 | contig 24736 bp, 23 predicted proteins | sample 296848 | NCBI WGS metagenome assembly AFSR01 (sample SAMN02954305, study PRJNA68063) | hot springs metagenome | biome: terrestrial; feature: Mushroom and Octopus hot springs; material: microbial mat core samples; isolation source: Yellowstone National Park Mushroom and Octopus hot springs ...
GACATGAATTTTATCTTGGCAGATAACAAAGTCTCGCCATTTCCTATTCCTGAGCGGGGTCATAGCTGCTTATCTTGTAGGTCTCGCCAATTGGGCGGGACTTTTTTATTTTAGTAGTGTACTACCAAATCAACTTCTGATTTTCAAAATTCATGCTTCAATCAAGGCATTGTGTGGTCTTGGGCGGTGGCGGTTTCATTGGGTCGCATGTTGCCGACGCGCTACTAGCGCATGGCTACAGCGTCAGTGTCTTTGGCAGACGAAATTCCAAAAAAACGAACCTGCTACATCTTCTTGACCGCATCCGCATCTTTGAAGGGGACTTTAACAACGAGGCCGATCTTGAGCATGTTATTCGCGGGGCAGACTATGTGTTTCACCTTATCAGTAGCACACTTCCTGCTACGTCAAACGACAACCCTATTTACGACGTGGAAGTCAATCTTATTGGCACTATCCGATTGCTTAAACTTTGCGTTACACATCGTGTTAAAAAAATTGTCTTTGTCTCATCAGGAGGTACTGTCTATGGCGTGCCGCAGTACACGCCAATCGACGAGCAGCATCCTGCGCATCCAATATGTTCCTACGGAATCATCAAGCATACAATTGAAAATTATCTTTTTATGTATCACAAGCTGTATGGTTTAGATTATACAGTGTTACGGCTTTCCAATCCATATGGTGAGCGGCAAAACCCATATCAACTTCAAGGTGCTATTGCCGTTTTTTTGAGGAAAGCGCTGAACGATGAACCAATTGAGATTTGGGGAGATGGCACGGTAGTGCGTGATTACGTCTATATTGGTGATGTTGCAGAAGCTTTTGTTCGTGCACTTGAGCTTTCAACAACTCCCAAAATCTTCAACATTGGCTCTGGAAAAGGTCATTCGCTCAATGAGATTATTGAGATTATTTCTAATATTCACGGTCGACCGCTTACGGTGAACTATCTGCCGCCACGTAATATTGATGTACCAATTAATGTGTTAGATATTTCACTGGCTCGGGCCCATCTTGGTTGGCAGCCAAAAACACCGCTTCATGTTGGTATTCACCTATTCTACAACTACCTCAACACTCAACGCTACGCTGAGCATGTTGGATAATTCGCAGATCACGCTTTCTGTCTTTTTCCCAGCCTATTATGACGAAGAGAACATCGGAAAAGTCGTCGATAAGGCTGTTGCCGTGCTGGAGTCTTTAGCGCTCAAAGATTATGAAATCATCATTATTGAAGACGGCAGCCCTGACCGCACTGGTGAGGTCGCTGATGAACTAGCTCGTAAGTATCCGCGTGTGCGCGTGATTCATCATGAAAAAAACATGGGCTACGGGGCAACTTTGCGCGACGGCTTTTATGCTGCAAAGTTCGACTATGTCTTCTACTCGGATGGCGACAACCAATTTGACTTAGATGAATTGCGTAAGTTCGTTGCGCTCATTCCATACAGCGACATCATCATTGGCTACCGCATTAGCAAGCAATACTCACAATGGCGACGCTTCACCTCGTTTGTCTACAATTACATCTTGCGTCGCTTATTCAACGTCGATTACATGGATGTCGATTGTGCCTTCAAACTTTTCAAAGCTGACCTTTTCAAAAAGATTGAAATTGAATCCACAGATGCTTTTATTGATGCGGAGATTATGCTCAAAGCGCGGCTTTTGGGATATAGCGTTACGGAGATGGGTGTCAAGCACTTGCCGCGCCTTGCTGGCGTATCAACGGGTGCAAGACTTGGCGTAATTTTGCGTACCATTCGTGAAATTTACCGATTCTATCGCAAGTATGGCAAGCAGATACGGAGAGCTGCCGCTCAAGCGCATCAGAAACAGCCTAAGCAAGATGAAGTTCTCCAGCAATGAAAAAGTAAATTTTGATGACTTCGCACAAGACTATGATGCCATCTTGCAGGCACAACTTCAAGGCTTTGGCGAAGAAAGCACTTACTTTGCAGAGTATAAGGTGCGGTTGACCCAAGCGCGCTTGCAGCGCACCGCTACTTCACTGCCTAAAACCATTCTCGAGTATGGCTGCGGCACCGGGCGAAATTTACCGTTCCTAAAACTCTATTTCCCTGATGCCAAAATCGAGGGTTGCGATATTTCCGCTGAAAGTCTGCGCCTTGCCGCCCAACGCGCCCCTGACGCCACACTCTATCTGCTCGATAAAGAGGTGCCTCAACGGCAATATGACCTTATCTTCGTTGCCTGTGTTTTTCATCATATCGCTCCAGAAGCACGTGCGGATGCCTTAGCGCAAATTCATGCGCTCATGAAGCCGGGTGGTGAGCTCTTCATCTTTGAGCATAATCCTTACAACCCTGTTACCCGACATTTAGTCAATACTTGTCCCTTTGATAAAGATGCAGTGTTGCTGCCTCCTGCAGAACTGCTTTACCGCACCCGTCAGGCACGATTTCAGTTGGTAGAAAAAAATTATGTGCTGTTTTTCCCTGCTTCGTTGCGCATCTTTCGCTCACTTGAAGCCTACTTGGGCTGGCTACCCTTGGGTGGACAGTATTATGTCAGGGCTCGCAAAGTATGACGGCTGCTGTTACAGACACTCTGTCCGTGCCGACTGCTATTCCGCTCATGCCGGCGCGATATGCAGAACTGCAGGCGGCTTTTGATAGCTATGCACAGGGCTTGCCACCCCTTGTTGCCGCCACGCAAACCGATTCGGGCACCGTGTATCGTGCATTAGGTATTACAGATGATGCTGGACTTTACTACCTGTTGCCCAAGCTCGCTCATCTTTTTCATCTTGCCCCGTCTGAAGCATGGACAGTGTGGTTCTTTGCCATTTTGATACTCTCGTTCGGCGTAGGGATTTATGGTACAATGCACCTGCTCAAAACTCTGCCCGCCAAAATCCTCTACTTCATTGAGCTCTCTTTTCTTGGCGCATTGATTATCAAGCGTGGCGATATCTATCAGATTGCACCTTGCTTGGCGCTTGCCGCTGTTCCATTGTTGCTTCAAAATCTGTGTTCAGAGCGTGGAGACCGTGCTCTCTGGCGCGACGCTGCTGCCTTAGGAACGGCTGGCTTCATCTTCGGGCTTGCCCATCTTGTGCGGTCTCACTCGGCGACGGGGCTCATGCTCTTTGTCATCATTCTTTTGCTCTTCGGCACAGCAGTGCGCGCTTGGCACAAGCGGCTTTTGCTTGTGGCTATGGTGCTGGTAGGCTTTGTGTTGCCACTGCTCTACATGCAGCATGTCATGGACACACGCGATGCGTTCTTGAAAGCGCATCAGCCGAATTATCATCCGGTATTGCGCCAGCATCCCTTTTGGCATACGGTCTATATCGGGCTTGGCTATTTGAGCAACGACTACGGTCTTGCCTACAAAGATATAGTTGCCGCAAAAAAAGCGCATGAGCTGGCGCCTGATGCGCCCTATTGCTCTCCAGAATATGAAACTGCACTGAAGACAGCTGTCATTGACCTTTTGCGAAAAGACCCTGTCTTTGTGGTGGGCACGCTGCTGGCTAAATTTGGTGCTGTGCTGGTTTATTTTCTATTTGCTGCCAATTTTGGTTTGCTGGCGGCAATTCGCTATCCGAAACCGTGGGCGGTGGAAGTGGCGTTCGGGGTGGCAATTGCCTTTAATGCGCTGTTTGGGCTCGTAGCTGTGCCGAGACTTGCTTACCTTGAAGGGTTTATTGCCTTTGCGATGCTGTATGGGGTGATTAGCTTGGATGTGGCACTTCAAAAATCTAATGCCTTAGCGTTGCATCGGGAACTTGCGTAGTCTTTTGTCTTACCCACTGCGGGTGATGCGTGCAAAGTATTCAATGGCAAAAATCCATGACAGCACAGCGACCACACAGCCCAAGATAACACTTAGAGCAATCCAACGCGATGTTTCATATCGTTCAATAGCCTGCTCTGCTGTGCGTGATGCATTTTTCATGGCCACATCTACTAACTTGTCGAAGCATGCGGTCAGTGTGTCGTCTAATGAGAGCAGTTTCTGACGAAATATGCGGTATGCCTCTTCCTTGCGGTTTTCACGTGAGTAAGCCACCATTTTTTTGCTCACCGATAAGTATTCATCATGAATAGTTTTTGCACGCTCAAACAGTCTCATTTCTTCGTCGGAAACCATGAGCGTTAGGTAGGCACGCTCATGCTTGGCATAACTTTCTTCTTCGAGCCGCATTCCAGCTTCTTGCCGACTCATCTCCAGACTATCGCTCGTAAGCAGATGCCGCAGCTCATGAATCTGATAATCTGACACATCGGTACTCATACTCGAGACATGATAAATGCTTGGTAGCATGGTATAAGTCAGGTCCATTGCGTCACGGCTTATGCTATACTCATAGCTTAGTGTGTAGAGGTTTGAGAACAGTAGGAGAGCAAATACGAATAGCGTTGTGGCATATTTCCTGACAAGTTCTCGCATTGTACTGCAGTGGTTTTTAACTCGTTATGACTTTGGTTTTTGGAAGCCAGTGTAATATCACGCGCCCTTTGCCTGCAAAGTATTGCTTTGCAACGCGCTGAACATCCTCGAGCGATACTTTTGTCGCACGCTCCAGCTCACGGTTAATTTCCGCTGCATTGCCAAAGAAGGTATGAAAGTATGCCAGATTATCGGCTATGCCCATTGCTGTGGAGAAACTCTTCAGCAGTCGAGTCTCGTAGCTATTTTTTGCCTTCTGCAATTCCTCTTCACTTAGTTGCCCTGCAATGAGGCGTTGAAGTTCGGTATCAATTTCATGCTCTATTTCTGACAGTGATACACCTTGCGCTGCAATTGCATTGATAAAGAAGAGTCCCGGATGCTCCCTTGGCGCCGCAAGGGCACTAACCGACTGTGCAATTTGCTTGCTATGAACCAAGTTCTGATATAGCCTTGAGCTACGTCCGCCTGCTAGTATGTGGTCAATGATGCCTAGCACATCAGCATCGGGATTTTTCACATCGCAAATTCGATATGCCATGAATAAACCAGCTAGTTCTACATGGTCGTAAATTGTGTCGCGCACTTCTGTGGTCAGTGGTAGGTCAAAGTCTGTGGGACGCGTAATCTCTTTTCCGCTGGGAATATCGCCGAAATACAGCATGACGGCTTTCTCAGCTTCTTCTACTGTCAAGTCTCCCGATAAGACCAATGTGGCATTATTGGGCACGTAGTAGGTCTTGAAAAATTCTTGTGCTTCCTCGAGCGTTACAGCGTCAAGATGCGCCATGGAGCCGATGGTGGTCCAGCGATATGGATGCTGAAAATATGCACGCTGGTGCAAGTGCTCATACACAGTGCCATATGGGGCATTGTCGTATCGCATTTGCCGCTCTTCTTTGACCACCTGACGCTGATTTTCAAAGTTTTCTGCACTAATGTCAAGACTCATCATGCGGTCTGATTCTAACCAAAGCGCAAGTTCCAGTTGATTGGACGGCAAGGTTTCAAAGTAGTTGGTGCGGTCTTCATTAGTGCTGGCATTGAGGGTGCCGCCTGCGCGTTGAATATAGGCGAAGTGCTCGGTTTTACCCACATGGCGCGAGCCTTGAAACATCATATGCTCGAAAAGATGCGCTAATCCTGTGCGGTCTGGTCGCTCATTTTTCGAGCCAACATGATACCACAGGTCTATGGCGACAATCGGCACGGTGTGATTTTCATGCACAATGCAGTGCAAGCCATTCGGCAAAGTAAATTCGGAAAAGGTGATGGGTTGCATATCACTATCTCGGTTTTCGTTTTTTTACGATTCTGCTTCCGTCAAGTGTCTATCACCGCTGAAGCGTTCCCAATGGGCGGTGCTCACCGATGCTAAACTGGCACAGGTTTTCCGTTGAGCACGGCTTTCAGTCGAATGGAGAGTGCTGCCAGTGCCAATAGGGCATTGGCGTTACGCGTCAGTTGATAGATGGTGTCTTCCACTGCCGCCGCCGCCGCGTCCAAATCGGCGTTAGGAAAAGCCCGTGAAAATTTTATCACCGTTTCCACAATGTCGCGGTTGATAACATCAATGTCGGTGCCAGTAGCACGATAGCGCAGCGCATCTTGAAACAGTAGCAAGAGTGCCGAGAGTACTTGCAACTGTTCTTCACGCGAGGATTCTTTCTTTGCAAATTCCTCAATGTTGCGAATCATCTCCAGCTCTCGTCCTGAAACGAGTATAGCGCGTAGCCAATCCAGAGCCTTATCGCGCCACTGTTGCTCAAGCGGATTTTCAAGCAGCTGTTGGGCTTTGTAAAAATTGCCACGAGCAAAATTTGCGGCAAACGCCACACGCTCTGGCGCCACCGACTTTGCCTCTAAGGCTTGCGCAATTTCAGCAGATGAGAGCGCGGAAAAACGCAGGGGCTGACAGCGCGAGACAATCGTCGGTAGCATCTGCTCCAAGCGCGACGTGGTCAGAATGAAGAGCACAAAGGGCGGCGGTTCTTCCAAGAGCTTAAGCAATCGGTTTGCCGCCGTTGTATTCATTCGCTCGGCTTGTGAAATCAGAAAGACACGCATTTTGCCGTTGCTGGGCTTGTAGAGCGATTTGCGAATGAGCTCTTCAATCTGCTCTGCCAAAATTCCCATGGATTTTTCCATCTGCATTTTGAAGTAGGGATTGCGCCGTTTCTCGGCAAAAAGTTGTTTGTATTGTGCCAAGGCACTTTCCTGCTTTTCGCGCTCTTTGCTGGCTTCGGAAATATCTTTGACCAGTATGCCTTCTATGGGAAAGACATATTCAAGGTTGGGGTGTGTGAGGTCTGCAAATTGCTTACAGCTTTCGCATTGGTCGCAGGCTTCGGCGCGCTGCAAGGCATCGTCGGCAAGGCAGTTGAGCACTTTGGCAAGTTCCAGCGCCACGGCGTCTTTCCCCACGCCTTCTTGACCGATGAATAAATAGGCACTGGCTAAACGGTTGGTCTGCACGGCACGACGCAGCACCTCAATTTGTTTTTTTTGTCCAACGATATGCGCCCAACTCATCGCAGCAAGGGTTCTATTGGTTTTCACTTGTTTTTCGCGAGGCCATTCGCAAGCGGTAGGCGAGCTTTGTTGTGCTCGGCGTTGGCTAATGGTCGCTCGGCGTATTGAAGTTCGTAGAGTTTGTAGTATAAGCCACGCCGTTGCAAGAGTTCTTGATGTGTTCCCATTTCGCGAATGGTGCCACGGTGCAGCACGATGATTTTGTCTGCTTTTTGCACCGTCGAGAGCCGATGCGCAATCACGATGGACGTTCGCCCGTGCATGAGTGTCTCGAGGGCTTTTTCAATCAGTTGTTCGGTTTCGGTATCGACTGAACTGGTGGCTTCATCGAGCACCAAGATTTTGGGGTTATAGACCATAGCGCGCACAAATGAAATGAGTTGGCGCTGTCCTGTCGAGAGTGCACTGCCGCGCTCTTGCACGGCGTAGTGGTAGCCATTCGGGAGTTTCTCGATAAAGGCGTTGGCGCCCACCAGTGCAGCAGCGCGCTCAATTTCAGCATCAGTGATGTCAGGATTGCCCAGCGTGATATTGTCGCGCACTGTGCCAGAAAATAGAAATACATCTTGAAGCACCACGCCAATATGACGCCGCAACTCTCGCTCTGGAATGTGGCGAATGTCAATACCATCGAGCAAAATTCTCCCTTTTTGGGGCTCATAAAATTTGCAGAGCAAATTGATGATGGTGGATTTGCCGCTACCTGTTGCTCCTACCAAAGCAATTTTCTCGCCTGCTTTGGCTTCAAAGCTTACATCGTGCAGCACCCAATGCTCATCAATGTAGGCAAATGAGACGTGCTCAAAGCGAATTTCGCCTCGAAGGTCTGTTGGCACGATGGGCTGTTCAGGCTCTTTGATGAAGACTTTTTGGTCAAGCAGCCTAAAGATGCGTTCAGCGCTGGTTACGGCGGTTTGCATGATGTTGAACTTGTCCGAGAGGTCTTGCAGTGGGCGGAAAAAAAGTGCGATATACTGCACAAAGGAAATGACCACGCCCAGTGTGAGGGAGTTTTCCAGCACGCGCGTGCTGCTATACCAGATGATTAAGCCCAAGGCGATAGCGGAGAGCAATTCAATCGTGGGATAGAAGATGGAGTAATACCACACGGAGCGGATGTTGGCGTCGCGGTGTGCGGCGTTAATGTCGGCATGCTTTTCAAACTCTTTTTGCTCTCGCCCGAAAAGCTGCACAATTGTCATGCCTGTGATATGCTCTTGCAAAAAGGCATTGAGCCGCGCCACTTCAGTGCGCACATCTTGATAGGCAAGACGCACATACTTTTTGAACACCATCGTTGCCCAAAACATGAGCGGCAGCACGCTAAAGGTGACCAGCGTCAATCGCCAATCCAAGATGAACATCATCACAATGATAAAGGTCAGTTGAAAGACATCACCTAAGAGCGAGACCAATCCACTGGAGAGCATTTCGTTGAGCGTCTCTACATCATTTGTCACTCGCGTCATGAGCCGACCGATAGGATTGCGGTCAAAAAACGACAGGGCGAGCTTTTGCAAATGCGTGAAAATATCGAGCCGCAAGTTCATCACGGCTTTTTGTCCCAAAAGTTGGGTTAGATACGTGCTACCAAATTGTGCCAAGGCTTCAAGTCCCAGCACGCCCAAAAACACCATGCTTAGTGCAAAGAGCCCTGCGTAATCGCCGATGGCGATGTATGAGTCAATTGCCAATTTCGTCAGGTACGGACGCAGGGGAGAAATCATGGCGGCGCTGATGGTGAGCACCGTTGCACTTGCTAGTAGCACTGGATAAGGCTTAACGTAGCGATACAGCCGCCGCAGTAGCAAGGCATCGAGCACGTTACCCGACGGCGTATCCGCTTCCATTTGTAAGCCTTTCTTTGGCTGGCTTTGGTTTTCCATTCTGACTAATTGTTTATGCAGTTATGCTCTCATCTGCTGTCCAATTGCTTCACTGCCTGCGTCAACGCTTTGGGGGACTTGTTTCGTGCCTTGCTGTTACTCTGCTCGCTTGATGGTGCAACCTCGCGCCGTGGTTACTGGCATGAGTGGCGGCCTGCCAGCCAAATACGCTGCAATGGCTTCTTCTAAATCCTTGGAAACCACTCTTTCTTCGCGCTGATTGTCATCGATGCGACCGCGATAGATGAGCTTGAAATTGGCATCTAACAAAAAGGCTTCGGGCGTTACACTTGCCCCAAAGGCGTTGCAGGCGCGATTGTTCTCATCTTTTAGCACAGGGAAGGTAAAGCCTTTTTCTCTGGCGTGCAGTTGCACTTCTTCAAACGGTTCAGTTACATTGGAATTGATGGCGATAAATTCCATCATGTTCTCTTTTGCAAGTTCCGCCAGCTTGATGAAGCGAGCATTATAGGCGTTCGAGACTGGGCACTGTGTGGAGATAAAGACGACGATAAAGCCTTTTTTCCCTTTTTGCGCATAGAGCGAGTAGGTTTCGCCCGTAACGCTTTTGAGTCGGAAGTCTGGAGCAAGGCTACCCGGACGCAATCCCGCAGGTTGTGCCAGCAGGACATTGGTCCAGAGCATCGCTGCCAGCATTTGAATTTGTAGTGCTTTTATTTGTGATACCTGCAGATGTGGCATATACTTCAGAGTTTAGTTTATGCTCCTCTCTGGTTGCTGCACGCTAGCTGAGCGGCGGCGAAACAGTAATTTGTACGAATCCAAAAGCCGCTCTAACGTCGCCCCAAATGCCATGTAGTTTAAGCCCAGCTCTTGGCGCGATTTGCCATTGTCGTAAAACAGTCGGCGTTCCGAGAGCCTTATGCCATCGAGCGTAATCGGACTTTCTTTCTTGCTCAAGCTGTAGAGCAATTCTGTGCCAAGTGCCAGTAGCCGTCCAAGTGACCAACTTAGGGGCACGGCACTACGGCTGCGACCGCCGTATTTTGCTAATTCTTCAAATAGCGCATGATAGCTCCAATTTTGGGCAACGATAATGTAGCGCTCGCCGCATCTGCCCTTTTGCCATGCCAAAATATGCGCCATCGCCACATCGTGAATATCTACAAACCCTGCTCCGCCCCGTGGATAAAACGGCACCTTCCCCAAAAACACTTCCCGTAACCACCGCGACGCCACATTATCGACACCGTAAGAATTACCTATCACAATGCCCGGATTGAGCACGACAGCATCCAACCCTTCGGCAATGCCGCGCATGACTTCAAGCTCTGCTAAATACTTAGAGACCATGTATCCAATGCGCCTCTGCCAACCTTGAAAAGCGCTCTCTTCGTTGCTGGGCGTGCCATCGCTATTGACCCCAATTGCCGCCGTCGAGCTGGTGTAAATCAAGCGCTTGACTCCATTTTTTAAGCATGCATCGACCACATTGCGCGTGCCCACCACATTAGTCTCATACAACTGCCGATATCGACGCTGCTCGAAACTGACCAAGCCAGCGACATGAAAGACTGCATCCATGTCTTTTGTAGCTTTCCACAGCGAAGGCGCATGCAAAATGTCGCCCGTTACAAACTCAATGGGCAATCCAGCTAAGCGTGCCTTTGGTGAGTCTTTGCGCACCAATGCGTAGAGTGTGCACCCTTGCGGATGGAGCTGATGCAGCAATTTCAGCAGTGCTACGCCAAGGTAACCCGTGCCGCCTGTAACCAAAATCTTCATTGGCTAATTCGCTTTCTAGCAGGCTTTTCCACTTCGGGCGAGTCTTCGACCTTGCGCATCGCCTTGCTCACAGTGCCTCTGGATTTAACTCGTTTTGAATGGTTCTAATTAAGGAATGCAGATAATTTTTCTTCAGCATCAGTTTGCGAATTTCCATCAAAGCAGAGCGTTTAGCTTCGGGAGTTGTGGCTTCATCGAAGGCTTGCATAAGTGCCTCGATTTGCTGGTCGAGCGCATCTCGTTCGGCTTCTAATTGCGATTGTTCGTGTTGCAGTGCGGTCTTAAGTGTTTCGCTTCGCTCATGCTTGAACTGCTCCAATTGTTCTCGTATTTCCATCAGCCGCATCAACAGTTCTGGGGGTGTTTGTTTTTTTTCAGCCTCACTGGGCTCGCCCAAATAGCGAGTGATAACATACTGCAATCGTTTCTCGCGGTCCTTGAGTGTCAGAAAGGCTTGATTGAGTTCCGCTGATGCCTCCAAGCTCAAGGTCTTTTGTGCCTCACTTGCCGTTTGATGAAAGTCGGGATGCACCGCTCGGGAAAGTGCGTAAAAGCGCTTCTGTAGCTCTCTAACATCGAGCCTTAGCGTCTCAGGCAAGTCAAACCATTCAAAGTAACTTTTTTGAGGCATAATTGCACGCTTTGATATATTCACTCAAACGTTTTCTTTAATTCAAACATTTTGATATAAAAAATCTATTCCGAGTCTATGCGTAAGGCGAAATTGGCTTCGACATCTCTAACTGCAGCGCTCCCTTCTACCATAGAGCGCACTACGCTCCCTAATGGTCTGACCATCATCACGGAAACTGTCAAAACTGTTCGCAGTGCATCCATCGGTCTTTGGATTGGCATCGGCTCACGTGATGAATCCTTTGAGCAAAATGGCATCTCGCACTTCATTGAACACATGGTTTTCAAAGGCACAAAAAAGCGCAACTACATTGAAATCTCAAAAAGTCTTGAACGTGTCGGCGGCTATCTCAATGCCTATACCAGCAAAGACCAAACTTGCTTTTATGCTCGCGTCCTCGATGACTATATCCATGTTGCCGTCGATGTGCTCACTGACCTCGTTTTCCATCCCACTTTCCCAGAAGATGAACTCGAGAAAGAAAAACTCGTTATTCTCGAAGAAATCAAAAGCCTTGAAGACACGCCCGATGAACTCATTAGCGACGACTTTGACGAGCTTTTCTACTATCGTCATCCCTTAGGCATGCCTATTACGGGCACGCCCAAAACCGTACGCAGTTTCACACGTGCTGACCTTGTGCAATACATGCAACGCACTTATACCACCGATAACATGTTGCTTGTTGCCGCTGGGAATGTCTCTCATCAAGCGATGCTCGACTTAGCTGAAAAATTCGTGCCCAAACGCCGCACTACATCTCCTCACCAGCGCCAACCTTACTTGCATCAAGCTTATAAACCTTTTGTCAAAGAAAAGGTTAAGCCCATTTCGCAGGCGCACCTGATGATGGGCTTCCCTCTGCCACGCCGCGACGACCAATACTACGCCGCGCTTTTGCTCAACATCGTTCTTGGCGGCGGCATGAGCTCACGACTTAATCTTGAACTGCGTGAAAAACATGCCCTCGCCTATACCATCTACTCCTCGCTCCATCACTACGACGAAACCAACATGCTGAGCATCTATCTGGGCACCGACGCCGATAAACTCGACCGCGCTATTGCTCTTATTCGCACGGAACTCGATAAGCTCACTCAAAAATCTATTCCCTACAAAGAATTGGAACTTGCTAAGGCTCAACTCAAGGGCGGCGTTATCATGGCGCAAGAAAGCATGTCCAGCCGCATCGCTCACATTGCCCGTGACGTCTTTTACTTCGGGCATATCTTTTCCAGCGACGACATCATTGAGCGCATCAACGCCACTACGCCCAAAGACCTACGCGCCGTCGCTGAACAGCTCTTCCAACCCGACCTTGCCTCCACGCTGACCTATTTGCCCAAAAAGAAAAAATAATCCGACACCCTCATCCCTCACTTATCGTCTTTCTTGCCCACCTATCCTGACCTCAACCTTGTTTCGGCGCTGCCGAAATGTATGTCTGCACCAGCAGGCATGGTGAGGCTGGTTTCCTTTCTCAAACTTGGCTTGCTGAATGAAGCGAAGTATCTTTGTTAGATTCCTCACTGCTGTTTCCCTTCCCACCTGTCATGCAGAACATAGCACCAGCAAAGCGACCCTAAAAACGTTTAGGCGCGCATCTTGCTTTCTGAGTCAGACTATACTCACTTTAACCAGTTGTCTGAAAATGAGCACATCAGCGAAATTCACGAACCGATTGGCACAAGAGAAAAGTCCCTACCTTCTCCAACATCAGCACAATCCTGTGGATTGGTATCCATGGGGCGAGGCGGCTTTTGAGAAAGCCAAGCGTGAAAACAAACCGATTTTTCTCTCCATTGGCTATTCTACTTGCCACTGGTGCCATGTTATGGAACGAGAGTCATTTGAGAACGAGGAAATTGCTGAAGTGCTCAACAAGTATTTTGTCTCCATCAAAGTCGATAGGGAAGAGCGCCCGGATTTAGACCGTGTGTATATGAGCTATGTTCAAGCTGTAACAGGCAGTGGCGGGTGGCCGATGTCAGTGTGGCTCACGCCTGAGCTCAAACCGTTCTTTGGTGGCACCTATTTCCCGCCTACCGACCGATGGGGACGCCCAGGATTCAAGACCCTGCTCTTGAAAATTGCCGAAAGCTGGGAAAAAGACCGCGATACCATTCTTGCTGTGTCGGAACGCGCAACCTACCAACTTGCCGAGATTGCCAATCAAATGGCTGATGCTGAACGCACGGAACTTACCCCACAGGTCTTTGAGCGCGCTGCGGCAAGCTTTGCCCATAGCTTTGATAGCGCATGGGGCGGATTCGGCGGTGCACCGAAGTTTCCAAGACCAGTCTGCCTAAATTTTCTTTTCAACTACTACCACCGCAGCGGCGACCGACAAGCGCTTGACATGGCACTTTTTACACTGCGCAAAATGGCGGCTGGCGGGATTCACGACCATATCAGCGTCATGGGACGCGGGGGTGGCGGTTTCGCTCGCTACTCCACCGACCGATACTGGCATGTGCCACACTTCGAGAAAATGCTCTACGACAATGCTCAACTCGCCATATCTTACCTTGAAGCCTATCAACTCACGGGCGACGCATTCTACGCCGATGTGGCACGCGACATTTTCAACTATGTTCAACACGACATGACCGACCCACGTGGCGCATTCTACTCGGCTGAAGATGCCGACAGTCGACCAACACCCGACGCCGACCACACTGCCGAAGGTGCTTTCTATGTGTGGGAAAAAGCCGAAATTGACCGCATTTTAGGAGCGGAAGTCAGCGAGATATTTTGCACCCTCTACGGCGTTCAACCCGAAGGCAATGTCGAAAACGACCCGCACCACGAATTCACACGCAAAAATGTCCTAATTCAACGCTTCTCTCTTGAAGAGCTTGCCCAACGATTCGGCAAATCCGTGCAAGAGCTTCAGCACCTCTTGCGTGAGGCAAAAGCCAAACTCTTCGAAGCTCGTTTGCAACGTCCGCGCCCACATCTTGACGATAAAGTGCTCGTGTCGTGGAACGGCTTGATGATTTCTGCCTTCGCAAAAGGATTCATGGTTTTGGAAGAAGAGGCTTACTTGCGAGCTGCTCAACGTGCCGCTGATTTCATTCTCAACACGCTCTATCAGCCCACTTCACATACCTTGCTCCGCCGCTACCGCGATGGTGAAGCAGGTATTGAAGGCAAACTTGATGACTATGCGTTCTTCGTTCAAGGTCTGCTCGACCTCTACGAAGCGTCACTTGAGCCACGCTACCTCTTTGCCGCCATCGGTTTAACCGAAAAAATGCAACAGCTGTTTGAAGACACCGAACATGGTGGATTTTTCAGCAGCCATGCGCACGACGCCAGCATCATCGTCCGCATGAAAGAAGACCACGATGGCGCTGAACCTTCGCCGAACTCCATCGCTGTGCTCAACCTGCTACGTCTGGCACAAATGACCGACCGACACAGTTTCTTCGTCTCTGCCCAAAACACCCTGAAATACTTTAGCCAACTGCTTGATAAGGCACCGAGCTACATGCCACAAATGCTTGTTGCACTCAGCTTTTACCTTCAGAAACCAAAGCAAATCATTCTCTCCGGTCGCCTCGATGACCCCAACATGATGGCACTTCGCCGCACTATCTACCGACCTTATCTTCCCAACAAGATTGTTCTGCATGCGGCACCGGAACTTGCCAGCCAACTCGAATTCTTGCAGAACATCATTGCGCATCACGGCGAAAGACCAACAGCTTTTGTATGTATCGACTACGCTTGTCAGCTACCGACCCACGAGTCTGAAGTCCTTGCGCGGTTGCTTCAGAGTTAGCCAAATACTTTTTCGTAGAAAGTCATGAGTGCTCGTGGGACAAGCAGAATGGTGAGAATCACTCCAGCCAGAGCGCCCCAGAAGTGCGCCTCGTGATTGATGTTGCCTAAATCCTTTTTGGCGGCGTAGTAACTGAAGCCCAGATAGATGAAGGCAAAGAGCACAGCAGGCACTCCAATCGGGATAAGAAAGATGTAGATTTTGCTCATTGGGTCAAATAGAATGTAGCCAAAGAGCACACCAGAAATGGCACCGCTGGCTCCAACACTTTTGTAGTCGGGGTTGTTTTGTTCTCTTATCACCGTAGGAATGCTTGAGATAATCAGACTGCCAAAGTAGATGATGAGGAAAGCCATATCGCCAACCTCGCGCGCAAGCGGAAATGCAAAAAAGTAAAAGGTTATCATGTTGAATGCCAGATGTGCCAAGTCGCCATGAATGAATCCACTGGTCAATAGGGTATGGTAGCGATTTTTTCGCACGAGGCTGTAGGGATGCAGCCAGAGTTGTTCAAAGATTGCCTTTCCGCCCACGAAGGCGACCGCACTAAGCACGATGTTTGCCCAAAAAATCGTCGCAGCAGACCAAGACCCTTGCAATGTGCCCATTGTTTGGTTTGATGTTGTGAGAAAACATTTGCACCTGTTTTTGTGCGCGCTTAAAAATAGCAGGTTTCACGGCGCTGCCCTCAATATCGCAGAACACTGAAGGGGCTACAGGCTTTTTGTTGTTATTCCGAACGCAGTGAGGAATCATCCAGTGCATGGATGCTTCACTTCGCTCAGCATGACAAGGTGGAGGATAGCAAACCTCACCCTCTGGTCCCTCTCCTTCAACAAGGAGAGGGACGTTTTGGCAAAGCCAAAACAGGGTGAGGTCAGGATGCTAGGATGCGAATTGTCAGTTGCGAGCATAGCGAGGAACCTCACCCTGTCTGCTTCGCAGCACTGCCTCTCCTTCAAAAAGGAGAGGGAATGGCAAACCTCACCCTCTGGTCCCTCTCCTTCAACAAGGAGAGGGACGTTTTGGCGAAAGCCAAAACAGGGTGAGGTCATGATAGGTGCGGCATGACAGACTTGCAGTATGCTCAACAAGGAGAGAAACCTCACCGCTGTGTGCTTCGCTGACATCCCTCTCCTTCAAAAAGGAGAGGGTATGGCGACCTCACCCTCTGGTCCCTCTCCTTCTACAAGGAGAGGGACGTTTTGGCGAAAGCCAAAACAGGGTGAGGTCAGGATAGGTGGGCAGTGACAGACTTGCAGATGCACAACGAGAGAAACCACTGCGGATCTGCTTCGCAGACATCCCTCTCCTTCAAAAAGGAGAGGGAATGGCGACCTCACCCTCTGGTCCCTCTCCTTCTACAAGGAGAGGGACGTTTTGGCGAAAGCCAAAACAGGGTGAGGTCATGCCACGATGCGAAGTGTCATTCCGAGCATAGCGAGGAATCCAGTATGGATGCTTCGCTTAGCAGGATAAAACAGGGGCATTGGTTACTAGTGTTCTCATAGCTGATGTATTTTGCTTTGCCTATGTAATTTCAAGACCTATAATACTGTTAAAGCGTATGGCATTTACACCAGAGGAGCTCGCCCTAATTTGCGACCCAACGCCCTTTGAACTCAAACATGCTGCCACGCAGAAACTCAAAGCACTTATGGAGCGCATTCGTGAAACTTACCTTCGCTATGTGCAACCGCAACACACGCTTTGTCCTGAACAAACCGATTTTTCACGCGGTCAGATTGCAAAAGGTGAAAACTACGAAGGCTATCCTTACGTGATGCTGGATTTTCCAAAGTTCTACGGTCAGGGCGAGATTTTCACTTATCGCACGATGTTTTGGTATGGACACTATTTTATTTTTTCACTCATTTTAGCGGGCACGCATTTACAGACCTACCAACAGCGGTTGCAGACGCATCTAATTCGCTTTGCCGAAGAAGATTTTCTTGTGGCAAAAGCTGAACTTTGGGATTGGCGCCGAACAGCATTTTTATCTTTACGCAAAGCATCTGCGTCAGAACTTTTACCTATCATGCAATTGCCGTTCTTGAAACTTGCCAAAGTGCTTGAGCCTTCGGTGCTGGCTCATGAAGAGAAGATACTTGAGGAAGCACAGAAATTTTATTGCACAACAGCGCTTCTTACAGCTAAAAATTAGGCGCTACTTTTCGCTGTATGCTTTACCTTGCATTTCTCACTTGAATCCTTAAATTTTGCGCCTTAGCGTGCTACTACATGCGACGCAAAATTGTCAATTCCTTTGTCTAACACTTAACTTCTTCATCCAATGGCAATTCTTTCAAAAAGCGAAGCAGAAGCCATTCTCAAAAAAGTCATTGCGCTCTCCAAAGCTGATGATATTGATGCCACACTAAGCGGCGGACTGGAGGGCAACATTCGCTATGCACGCAACACCGTCTCGACCAGCGGCTTGCAAGATACCCTGACGCTGTCGGTGCAGTCGCGCTTCGGCAAAAAGGTAGGCTCAGCCAGCACGAACGAATTTGATGATGCATCACTGGAAGCCTGCGTACGCCGCTCTGAAGAGCTTGCCAAGCTGGCGCCCGATAACCCTGAAACAATGCCCTCGATTGAACCGCAATCTTACTTGGAAGTCAAAGGTGCATTTGAATCGACGGAAAACATCACGCCTGAATTTCGCGCCAAAGTGGCTGAAGACAGCATTGTGCTGGCGGCGGCAAAGAAAGTCATTGCCGCTGGCTTTTTCAACGATGCTACAGCGTTCCAAGCTCTGATGAATAGCCGCGGGCTTTTTGGCTACTACAAATACACCTCGGTAGATTTTTCAGTAACAATGCGCACTGAAGATGGCACAGGCTCTGGCTATGCAGTGCGTTCATACAGTGATGTCAGCAAATTCAACAGCGCAAAGGCTTCACAAATTGCGATTGACAAAGCCTTGATGTCCCGCAACCCACGCGCCATTGAACCGGGCAAATACACCGTGATTCTCGAGCCTGCAGCACTGCTCAGCACCGTCGATGCCAGTCTCTTAGGTGGAATGCTCTTTGCCATGGATGCACGACAAGCCGACGAAGGGCGCAGTTTCTTTTCCAAGAAAGGCGGTGGCAATAAAATTGGCGAGCAAATTGTCGATGAGCGAGTTACCATTTATGCTGACCCGCAGCATCCAGAAATTCCCGCTGCGCCCTTTGCCAGCGACGGTCGCCCCCGTGAAAAAATGATGCTGATTGAAAAAGGTGTGGTCAAGAATCTCTTCTACTCACGCTACTGGGCAGAAAAACAAGGCAAGAAACCCATTCCACCGCCCGGTGGCATTATCATGGAAGGTACCAATGCTTCTATTGAAGACCTCATCAAAGATACCAAGAAAGGCATCTTGGTTACACGCCTGTGGTATATTCGTCCCGTTGACCCGCAAACCTTGCTCTTTACAGGGCTGACGCGTGATGGCACATTCTACATTGAGAATGGCAAAATCAAGTATCCGATTAAAAACTTCCGCTTCAACGAAAGTCCGATTATCATGCTCAACAACTTGGATGCAATTGGAAAGCCTGAGCGTATTGGCAACAGTCTTGTGCCGCCTATTCGCGTGCGTGACTTTACCTTTACCAGTCTATCTGATGCTGTATAACTTGGAATACACACCATGCAGCGACGTGAATTTCTGAAATCTGTAAGCCTCAGCGTAGCAGGTGCTGTGCTGTCGCCGCTGGCCAATTCAGTGGTTTCAGCCTTCGAGCGGCGCCGCAAAGATTTTACCTTCACGCGCTTGCAATACGCATCAGGCAACTGGGATACCGACCAGCGCATGCCCTACAATCTGCTCAACTCACTTATTGAATACACCACCATCGAAGTTGATACGCGTGAAAAAATTGTCGCCCTCGATAGCCCTGCACTCTTTGGCGCGCCATTTTGCTACATGAGCGGACATAAGCTGGTGCAGTTTACGAGCAAAGAGCGCGATAACTTTGAAAAATATGTGCGCAATGGCGGATTCGTGTTCGTCGATGACTGCAATCACGATATTGATGGACTCTTTGCCAAGTCGTTTGAAGCCCAAATGGCAAGCATTTTTGGGCAAGGCGCACTCAAGAAAATTCCAAACTCGCACCCACTCTACTCTGCCTTCTTCAAATTTGAGAACGGTCCGCCAACCACCTCGTTTGAACTCAATGGCTGGGGCGACGACCTTGTGCATGATTACCTCAAAGCCATCGAGATTAACGGGCGCATCGGAGTGCTGTATAGCAATAAGGATTACGGCTGCGAGTGGGATTATGACTTTCGCAACAAACGCTGGCTGGCTGAAGACAACACCAAATTTGGCGTCAATATTATCCTTTACGCCATGACCGCATAGGCTTTACACGCATGAGCTATCGCACAGACCTTACCGCAGCCGACATTGATAGGCTTTTGGAAAAACTTGCTACGCTGCGCGCTGAAATTCAGAAAGTGATTGTCGGGCAGCATGAGGCAATCGAGCAACTGCTGACGGCGTTTATTGCTGGCGGACACTGTCTTTTGGAAGGCGTGCCCGGACTGGCGAAAACGCTCATGATTCGCACGCTTGCTGATGCCGTGGCACTACAATTTCGCCGCATCCAATTTACGCCCGACCTTATGCCAAGCGACATCATCGGCACCGAAATTTTAGAGGAAGACCATACCACAGGCAAACGCTTCTTCAAATTCAACAAAGGTGCAATTTTTTCTAACATTGTCTTAGCTGATGAAATCAATCGCACGCCGCCAAAAACACAAGCCGCATTGCTTGAAGCCATGCAAGAATTTGCCGTCACACAAGGCGGTATCACCTACCCACTGGATAGACCGTTTTTCGTTTTAGCCACGCAAAACCCTATTGAACAAGCTGGCACATATCCATTGCCTGAAGCCCAACTCGATAGGTTTCTGCTCTACATCAAAATTGGTTATCCTACAGAAGCGGAAGAAATTGAGGTGCTGCTGAACACCACCGGCAGTAAGAAATATCAAGTGCAAGCGGTTATCGGCGCTGAAGAGATTTTGCATTTACAAAAAATCGTGCGCGAGGTGGTCATTAGCGAATCTCTGGTTCGTTATGTGGTGCAATTGGTGCGCAGCACTCGTCCAGCCAGTTCAAGTCTTGCTTTTGTCAAAGATTGGGTCAGTTGGGGTGCAGGTCCGCGTGCAGGTCAAGCCATGATTTTGACCGCCAAAGCACGAGCCTTGTTGCATGGACGTTTTGCCGTAACGCTCGATGACCTACGCGCTATGGCATTTCCAGTGCTGCGGCATCGCATCATTGTCAATTTCAAAGCAGAAGCCGAGCAGATTACATCCGATATTGTTACCAAAGAACTACTTGAGAAATTGCCTGAACCAAAAAGTCCGCTGGCTTAACGAGCGCTATCTTGATTCGTTCCAGTTCAAACCGTTTGACTGATGTCAGTTACGTCGTATCGCTTCATTGACCCACATGTCTTGGCATCGCTTGCCAACTTGCAACTTGTTGCTAAAACTGTTGTCGATGGATTTATGTTGGGGTTGCATCAGAGTCCGAAGTCAGGCGTGGGTTTAGAGTTTAGTCAGTATCGGAGTTACCAGCCCGGCGATGACTTGCGGCGTGTAGATTGGAAAATGTATGCCCGTTCCGATAAGTTCTTCGTGCGTGAATCGGAAGTGGAAACCAGCGTAACGGTTCGCTTTGTGTTAGATGCCAGTGCATCGATGAATCACACAGAGAATCGCCTGTCAAAATTTGATTATGCACGTTTTCTGATTGCCTCGCTTGCCTACTTGGCTTACCGTCAAGGCGATGCAATTGCGCTGCATGCGCTAAGCGATGAGATTGCACTGAATCTTGAACCCAGTCGGCATCACCGTCATCTTCACCGTGTGCTCAGTGCATTGCAGACTTTGCAGGCGCGTGGCAAGTGGCAATCGTGGTCGGCGCTTGAGCCAATTTTTACGACTGCTCGTCATCGCGATATGCTGGTGTTCGTCAGCGACATGCACGAACATGGCGAAGAATTGCGCACAGCGTTGGCAAAACTTGCCAGCTTGCGCCATGAGGTCTTGCTCTGTCATCTTGTGGGCGAAATGGAACTTGCTTTGCCGCAGCGCGGTACTGTAGTGTTTGAGGATTTAGAAAGCGGTGAACGGATTGCCGTGGATGCTGATGCGGCGCGTGCAGCATATCAAAGGGCGATGGCAGAGCACATGAAAGGTTTTCAGAATATGCTCCTGATGCAGCACATTGCGTATCACCGCTTTCCGATTCAAGCGCCGCTCGACAGTGCCCTGCGCGAATTTCTTAGAATTCGCAAGAAAGTGGGCTAATTGATTTCTGCAACGACTGATGCACTTACTGCGTTACGCCAGCCGCTTCTTGGCGCTCTAATTCTTCCAGCTCTTCCATTGTAAAAACGCGTGAGCGTGTCAGGAATCGCACGCCGAGCGGAATTTCAAGTGAAAAACTTGCGCCGCGCCCTGGAACGACATCAATGATAAGTTGCGTGTGCTTCCAATACTCAAATTGTTCGCGAGCCATGTAAAATGGGCAGCCAGCTATCTCGCCCAGCTTGACATCATTATCCCCAACGCGATAATCATTCACAGAAAAGCACATCGGGGCAGAGCCATCGCAGCAACCGCCGCTTTGATGAAAGAGCAAATCTCCGTACTCTGCCTTCAAGCGTTGAACGACTTTTTCAGCCTCTGGTGTAATTAAAACGCGCTTGACCATTATCTTATCCTCCAAAAATTATGAGCGACGCCGCAGCATCGCGACGCCGCTCGAAGCCTGTCCTTTTGAGATTAAATGAGATTAGAAGAAGCCGAGTTTGTTCTTGCTGTAAGAAATCAGGATATTCTTGTTTTGGCGATAGTGATTGAGCATCATCAGATGCGTCTCGCGACCGAAGCCTGACTTCTTGTAGCCTCCGAACGGTGCATGAGCTGGATAGGCATGATAGCAATTGACCCACACTCTACCAGCTTGAATGGCACGAGGCACAACATAGGCTTCATGCACATCGCGTGTCCAAACCCCTGCACCCAGACCGTAGATGGTGTCGTTGGCAATTTCAATGGCTTCTTCAACCGTTGTAAATGTAGTGACGGCAACTACTGGCCCGAAGATTTCTTCTTGGAAGATGCGCATCTTGTTGTTGCCGCGCAGAATCGTTGGCTCAATGTAGTAGCCTTTTTCTAAGCCGCTATTAATGTTAGCGCGCTTGCCACCCAGCAGGATTTCTGCACCTTCCTTCTTTGCAATGTCAAAGTAGGAGAGAATCTTTTCCATCTGGTCGTTTGAGGCTTGTGCGCCTATCATGGTCTCTTCATCGAGTGGGTTGCCCTGCTTGATGGCTTTAGTGCGTGTAATCAAGCGCTCAATGAACTTTTCAGCAATGCTCTCTTGAACGAGGATACGAGAGGGGCAAGTGCATACTTCACCTTGGTTGAAGGCAAACATTGTAGCGCCTTCCAAGCACTTATCAAGAAATTCATCGTCGGCGTCCATGACGCTCTTGAAGTAGATGTTGGGCGATTTGCCACCCAGTTCCAGCGTGACTGGCACGATATTGTCAGCCGTGTATTGCAGAATCAAGCGTCCTGTGGTGGTTTCACCTGTGAAGGCAACTTTTGCCACGCGTGGTGAGGAAGCCAACGGCTTACCAGCTTCTGGTCCGAAGCCATTGACCACATTCAAAACGCCTTCAGGCAAAATGTCTTGAATGAGCTCGAGCCAAACCATGATGCTCGTGGGCGTCTGTTCAGCGGGCTTGACAACCGTGCAACAGCCTGCCGCAAGCGCAGGTGCAATCTTCCACGCCGCCATGAGAAGCGGGAAGTTCCAAGGAATGATTTGTCCAACTACACCAATCGGCTCTTTGATGTTGATAGAAAGCGTTGTGGCATCTAGTTCCGCTGCAGTGCCTTCTTCGGCGCGAATGACCCCAGCAAAGTAACGGAAATGATCGACGACAAGCGGCAAATCAGCGTTGAGCGTTTCGCGAATCGGCTTGCCATTATCGACAGTTTCTACTTCGGCAAGATAGACGAGATTTTTCTCGGTGATGTCAGCAATCTTCAAGAGCAAGTTACTGCGCTCTGTGGCAGACGTGCGCGACCATTTCGGGAAGGCTTTGTGTGCCGCATCAAGTGCAAGCTCGATATCCTCTTTGGTCGAGCGCGCTACCTCTGAAATAAACGAGCCATCAATCGGCGAGAAGTTCTCAAAGTATTGCCCTTTGACTGGCGGTGTCCATTTGCCTCCGATGAAATTGTCGTAGCGCGACTTGAACTGTGGGCGCGGGTGAATCTTGCTGGGTTTAACCGCTTCTTCAACAAGCATTGTCATAGGTCTTATTGGAATTTGGTTACTGAAAGACGGTGACTAAAGACTAATAGAAATGTTAGTGTGGCAAATATCATCTCTCCTCTGAAGAAAACATTTCACAATCGTCTCAATTTTGAAACGTCCTAATCGTCTAATGCAATTTTGAAAGCAGTGTTTATATTGCGAAACAATTGCATTATCTTTGCTTTTATCGTCTTCACAAAGCAACAAGGGAGGAGTAGTATGAAGAGAAAGCGCTTGCTCTTGAGAAAGAAGGTCGATACATCGCCAGTGCATCCCGCCTCACAATCTTCCCCACAACTTCTGCGCACCATTGCATACATCCATCAGCACTTGAGTGAACCCCTCTCCATCAGTCAGCTATGCCGACTTTGCTGTATGAGTCGCGCCAATTTTTTCCGTGCATTTAAGCGTGCTACAGGTTTTTCGCCCGTTGCATTCATCAATCATGAACGTGTGCTACGCTCTGCACAATTGCTCTTGCGCGACTTTCACTCCCTAGCAGATGTGTGCTATCAGGTTGGCTTTAACAGTGTAAGCTACTTCATTCGTACTTTCAAAAAGTATTTCGGCATGACGCCCTTGCGCTATCGAGCTGCCGTTATCCTTAGTGCTAAAGCCAGAGTGCATCAGCAGACCTCTAAAGTGTAGCTCTTTTCCCCCTTATCACCCAACCTTTTCAAAGGCAGATTTGTGTGCTTATTGATTCGCCCTTGTCTACTGCAAACTCACTTTGCTTGGCATGACTGTGCATTCAGCACGAAGGAAACTCACTTCACTCTGTTTCACTACTGCCAAAACGTCTCTTCCTTGCAAGAGGCGAGGAACATTTCAACGGTGATGAAACAAGAACAAGATTGCACGCTCATTCCGAGCATGGCCTTCTGTGCCATTTATTCCGAACGATGGTGAGGAATCCATTGTATGGATGCTTCGCTTCGCTCAGCATGACAAGGTGGAGGATAGCAAACCTCACCCTCTGGTCCCTCTCCTTCAACAAGGAGAGGGATGTTTTGGCGAAAGCCAAAACAGGGTGAGGTCGCATGGTCATTGCAAGCATGCCTTTTGTGTCATTTCGAACGATGGTGAGGAATCCAGTGCGATGCGGATGCTTCGCTGACGCTTGGCATACCATGCTCTGAAAAAGTGTGCAGAGCCCCCAAGTCAAGTCGCCCTTGTTAGCTTCAATTCGGGATTCTCTACAATTTTTTTAATATCCTTTTCGGTTTCTCCTTTCACCTCAGTGCGTGCAAAGCAAAAATCTCACTAATTCAAACTTGACTGGATATGCTCTTAGACAACAAAACCCGCATCGCTGAAAACGAACACTACAAAGTGTATGACTTCATCAAAGCCAATACGGAACAGGGCTCGCTTGACATTGT
>AFSR01001119.1_pt1 | contig 24711 bp, 23 predicted proteins | sample 296848 | NCBI WGS metagenome assembly AFSR01 (sample SAMN02954305, study PRJNA68063) | hot springs metagenome | biome: terrestrial; feature: Mushroom and Octopus hot springs; material: microbial mat core samples; isolation source: Yellowstone National Park Mushroom and Octopus hot springs ...
TTTTCTAACCATAACTTTCATTATCGGACGAAAGCTAATCCTAGCCCATTCCTGGCAGGCCGCTGGCCCCACCATGATGCTTCTGGTCACTCAGACGCTGTGGTTTATCCCAGCGGCTATCAATCTCCTCTTGGGGAATGCTGTGTTCCAGGTACGCTATAGCTCTGGAATGCTGGCGCTTCTGCATTCAGCTCAGTATCTCTGGATTACCTCCTACTATGCGCGCCGGGAACAGGGGTTGCAGTGGCGCCCGTGGCGCTATGCCATAGTGCTCTTTGTTGTCGGCATTGCACTGTTTATTCCCGGACCTTGGGTAGCAAGTATGTGGCTTGGCCTGGACTTCACCACCAGCTTCTTGGCATTCACCGCCCTTGTCAACATTCATCACTTCATTCTGGACGGTGCTGTGTGGAAACTTCGTGAGCCGCAGATTGCCGCCGTTCTTGTCCAAGGCCAAGAACAACGCCAACTGGTTGAGACGGCCGGAAGCAAGCCACTTGGTTCTTGGTGGCGTCGTTTCGCGCTGGCTGGTGCAGTGGTCGGGCTGGGGCTGCTGGCGGGGCTGGATGTGTTCAAGTTCATTTTGGGCAGGCACGTTACCGATGCGGCCTCTTTACGTCGGGCACTAGAGCTCAATCCGCACGATGCTTTAGTAGCGGCGCGGCTGGCGCGGCTGGCACTTGCTGAAGGCGACCGTCTGCGCGCTCGCGAGGCACTAGAGCACACCATTGCCATCAATCCTTATGATGCTGACAGCCAAGCTATGCTCGGGCAGATGCTTATTGAACAGGGCGAATATGAGGCCGCCTACCGCCATTATCAAGCTTTCCACGAGCATCTGCCCTACGATATTCGCGCACTGGTCAATCTGGGAACGCTGGCCGTGCGGCACGGACATGAAGAAACGGGGATTGCTGCCTGGGAACGGGCAGTACAACTTGCTCCTCAGGGCCACCTCTTACTTGGGCTAACTTGGCGATGCTTACATGCGCGCTAACCGCGTCCAGGAAGCTATCCGGGCATACGAACAGGCGCTGCGTGCGCCGGTGGCAGATGAGCGCCAGCGTTTGGAGTGGATGCTCAAGCTCGGCGACAGCCAGACTCTGGCCGGACGTCCGGCCGATGCCGAGCAGCTTTACACCCAGGTACTCGAAGCCGCCCAGGCCAAAGGCTTCTTTAGTCTGGCAAGCACAGCCGCAACATGTCGGGCCAACACATATGCTGTTCGCAACCAACCTGACATGGCTGCGGCCGAATACCATAAGGCGCTCCAGTTAGCCGCCGACAGTCAGGAAGACCCCGCGCAAGGTGCAGCTTGGTTTGAGTACGCGCTGTTTATGACCCACCAGGGCGCTCCGAAAGAATTTGTCTTGGCTGCATATTTGCAAGCCGAAGCGCACTTTCGTGCAGCTAATGCCAGCCAGATTGCAAGGTCCACTGTCCAAGCGCGCCTGCAGGAGGCAGAAGCAGCCATTGGGTCAAAAGCAGCCAGCGTCCGGTCACGTCTCACCGAATTCCTATCTCAGGCACGTGCCTGGCAGCCGGGGAGGGCAGTGTCCCGTTGAGGCTTCTTCAGCTTTGCCTCACAGGCGACTAGTTCTTATCGGCTTCATCCATCTCCGGTTCACTTGGTTGTCCACGTTTGGCAGCTTCATCTTCTTCAGCGCGGGCTTTGGCAAGCGCCGACGCTACAATGCCAGACGGCAGCGCAACAATCCCCAGCCCGATGACCAGAATGACAAAGGTAAAAAACCGGCCGCCGGCTGTAATAGGATAGCTGTCCCCGTAGCCCACGGTAGTCAACGTGGCCACGGCCCACCACAAACCGTCAAACATCGAGGCAAAAACTTCGGGCTGCGCCTCATGCTCAAAGTAGTAAATCCCTACTGCCGCCAGGTAAATCAGAATCAAGGCCGTGGCCGCAAACAAAATCAGTTCTTCGCGGGAGATGATAAGCGCCCGGTGGAAGCGCTGCCAGGCTTGGCTGTAGCGGGTGAGCTTGAGAATCCGCAATAGACGCAGGAAACGCAGCACGCGCAGGGAGCGCAAATCCACAACCAACCCTAAGTAGAAGGGCAGAATTGCCACCAAGTCAACAATGCCGTAAAAACTCAGCAGATACTTGACCGGGGAGCGAGCCCCCACGACGCGGACAACATATTCCACCGTAAACACAGCCACCGAGAACACTTCGAACCACTCCAGCAGTCTTCGCTGGGTCGGACTCAGATGGGGAAGGGTTTCAAGGGCAAAATCAACCAGCGACAGTAGGATGACTGCCTGGATGAACAACTCCCATCGTCCTAGGTCTGGTTCTTCATCCTGGTTGGCCATGGTTTTTTTCCTGATGCCAGTTGCTCAACCGGCAGCACTTAGCCATCCTGCTAGCCCCTTGGCACACAGTAGCAATACCAAACTGGCCTGAATACCGGCCACGATGTCGTCGGCCATGATGCCCAACCCACCCCGCAGGACTTCAAACCGGCCGGCCGGGTAGGGTTTGATGACATCAAACAGACGGAAGAGCAGAAACCCACCTAGCGTCCACATCTCAAAGGCCCATGCCCGGCTGGCCAGTTGTGGGACAAGCGGCAGAAAGAGATAGGTGATGAGCTGCCCGGCAAACTCATCCACCACAACTTCATTCGGGTCTTTGGCCCCGAAAAAATTCTCGGCGCGTTCAGCCGCCCATCCGCCGGAATAACTGACAGCCACCGCCGCCAGCAGCAGCCACACCAAAGTGCCCAGCGCAAAGGGCTGAAACCATCCCAGCTTGCCACCAGCATAGTAGAGTACCGCCATCACAGCTGAGCCGGCTGTTCCAGGCGCTACCGGTGAAAATCCAGAGAAAAATCCCGTGGCCCAGACTAAGGCAACATAGTCGCCAAGGGTTTGCGGTGGGATGCGCGGACGATCTTGAACAACAGCCTTGGTCAACGGCACATATCACGCTCCGGACGGCCAACACGACCAGTGGGTATTGGGAAGTTGCGTTGGACGATAGCGGGTGACATCCCCGCTTGCCAACACCTCGGCAAGCTGGCTAAACGTTTCCGAGGCGCTAGGCAGCTCTCCGCTCCCTAGGTCGGGATGATGCCAGGCATCGAGTGTCAGCAATTCCGGCAGATCGGCTGGCACACGTGCCCGCCGCTCGGCTTCCGTGGACAGCAGTTCAGTGCGGTGATTGGCAACCAACCAACGCAAAAGCTCATAGTCCCGCCATCGCCGGCCGTAGGCAAGCGGGTGCCCTTCCAGATTGCACAGTGGCGACTGGTCCGGCAAAGGCACGCTCCGTCCCCGGATGCATATGGTGCGCGCTGTCCGGCGGACGTACTGCCGCGCATCAAAGGTCGGCCCTTCGTCGCCATCCGCCGTAGGAAACAAGTAATCCTCCGGCATGACACCCGGTGGCCGGTGCAAGCAGTTGCCATAGACGTGCAGGCAGTTATCAATGGCCTCGTGTCCAGCACCGAACTCGTGACAGCCCAAGGTTTCAATCAGCAACGCCCAGCGAAAGTCATCCCGGTAGGCGTGCAGCCGAACGGCAGCCAACCGAAAGCCCGGTGCATCCAGCATTGGGAAGACCAAGCGTTCGGCGCAGGCATCAAGTTGGTCGAGAATCTCTTGTGTTGTCACCCTTCTTTCGTTACTGGCGGCTTCGCCACCGGGGTTACAACCGAACGTGGCACTGCTTTTTCTGCCTTACCGTTTGCCTCTGAATCTACCAGCGAGCCGAGGTAGGTCGGGAGTTCCACACCGGCCTGCCGGGCAATTTCCTGAAGCGGTGGCAGCGCCGAAACAAAGTTGCGGATGAACTGAGAAGTGGCACTGCCATCGCCGTTGCCACCGTCCCAGACCGTAATCTTGTCGATCTTGAGATTTGAAATAGCTGCAACCTGTTTGTCCACAATGGTTTCAAGCTTTTCAAGGAGCAGCAGTTTGGCTGCCGTGTTGGGGTCGTTGCCACACGCACGAATAATGTTGTGGTAACCCTCGGCTTTGGCAAGCAAGAGTTGCTTCAGACCATCGGCTTCAGCCTTGTACTTGAGCAGGACAGCCTCGGCTTCACCTTGCGCAATACGCCGGATGCGTTCGGCTTCGGCATCGGCTTCTACTTGCTGCTTGAGTTTTTCGATTTCCTGGCGGACGAGTTCTTCTTTTTCTAGCAAAGCCATCTCGCGCTGGCGCTGCGCGATTAAGATTTCCCGTTCCGCGTTGGCCTTAGCAACTTCGGCTCGTTGCCGTGCCAAGGCTTCACGCTCGGCTAAGGTGGCATTGGACTCAATCACTGCCGCCCGTGAAGCGTTTTCCTTGGCTGTCGTCTCGGCCTCTAACTCAGCAATTGAGATGCGCTGCTGGGCTTCGGCGCGTTTGAGACCGACTTCGGCTTCGGCCCGTTCGGCTGCAATCTCAATGGTTTTCTTGCGGTTAGCCTGGGCTTCGGAAATGGCGGCTTCGGCCTCCAGTTGGGAGGTAGCAATACGCATCTCCCGCTCGGCTTCTTTTTTCCCCTTTTCGGTTTCGGTGGCTTCAAGCGCGACCTGCACCGTCCGTTCACGGACAGCCTTCGCTTCACCCACTGCCCCGAACCGTTCCTGCTCGGCGACTTCAACCCGCGCCTTGTTGATGGCCTCGGCAGCTGACTTCTTGCCGATTGCCTCGATGTAGCCGGACGCATCCGTAATGTCGCGGACATTGACATTGAGCAGCTCCAGCCCCAGCTTGTGCAGTTCGGCAGCGACGTTCTTGTTGACCTGCTGGAGAAACACTTCGCGGTCGCGGTTGATTTCCTCAATCGTCAGCGTCGCAATGACCAGCCGCAACTGCCCCAGGATGATTTCCTGCGCCTGTTCCTTGATTTGGCGCTCGTCCAATCCCAGAAGCCGCTCGGCGGCATTGTTCATAATCCGCGGGTCGGTCGAAATGGCCACGGTGAAGGTGCTTGGCACATTGACACGGATGTTCTGTTTCGAGAGCGCCCCCGTGAGGTTGATCTCAATGGGCATCGGCTGCAAGCTCAGGAACTGGTAATCCTGAATGATAGGGATGACAAAGGCACCACCGCCGTGAATGCAGCGCGCACTGCGCCCACCACCAACCTTGCCGTAGATGACCAAGATGCGGTTTGAGGGACAGCGTTTGTACTGCTGAACAATAATGACTAAAAGCACAAGCAGGGCAACAGCCGACACGAGAATGATGCCCAACAGTGCACTGCTCATACCACCGATGTCCGGCATAGCTTTACATCTCCTTTCATGTGGACGAAGTGGTTGCAGAGTTAGAAGTCCGGTTGGAAGCAACCGGCGCATCCGAAGCGGATGGGTGAGCGCCAGTTCCCAGCAGCGGGTCGAGTGCCTGCTCCGGCAAAACCCGAAGCACCCCCTGACCAGCATCAATCACAAAAACCCTTGCCCCGGTGGGAATGGCTGGGCCATCGGTGATGGCCTCAAGGGTGGCCAATCGCCCCTGGATTTCAATCTGAATCTGCCCGGTGCCACTGCCTTGGGGGGGAATCGTGAGATAAACCGTCCCAAACCGGCCAATGGCGTTGGCTGGTTGGAGTGTTCCGTCGGATTCCAGGTGGCGGACCTGGCGCAGCAGCCACACGGCTGAAGTAAAGGTCACCACACCGGCGCTGAGCGCCGTGACAAGAACCATCAGCGGCGACAGGCGGGTGAGTTGGAAGCAGAGCACGCCACTCCAGCCCGTCACCATCAGTCCGACCAGGATCGCCTTGAGACCACCCCCAGCGCCGGAAGGATCTTCTATGCCAAAGACGGCTAGGTGCCCGTCCAGGTGGCCGTCAAGACCATCGAGAACGGTCCCAACGGTCAGCTTGAGCACCAGCAGCGTTGTCGAAAACAGCGCCAGTCCCCAGCAGAACATTTCCAGGGCCGAGCCAGAGAAAAGGCCGGACATGGCGATACTCCACTGCCAAAGGAAAAAGCCGGACCGGAAAAGAAACGTTAGGGACATAACAGTAGTGGTTCCACGTCACCTCTGGCAAGCAACAAAACTGCCAGGGAGGGGATTCCCTGGCGGTCAAGCAGGTCAGACAACTGGTGGTTGCGGAGACGGTCACTAGGGCGTCAGCCGCACCGAACCCAGATAGGCATCCTTGCGGTCACTCGTGTTGTTGGCCCGGATGTTCTGAAACACGTTGTAGGGCGCTGGTGGCATGTCCGAGGTGGTGGGCAGGACATTGTTGGCATTGGTCGAGCCGGTGAAAAACAGCACGCCCAGCCGCGGGCAAGATAGGACGCCACGCTGAGAACCCTCTGGATCGGCTGCGCGCCGGTGGCAAAGGTGCGCCCGCCAACATTGACGAGGTTCTGAAGGGTCGCCGGCAGGTTTGTACCGGTTTCGGAGACGGCCGGAATCCGGGCCAGAAACCCACGGCTGACCGGCGTCGGGCCAGATGCCGGGTAAAGCAAGTCATTGGCAAAGTTGGGCAGTCCAGTACCGATACCCACCGGCGTAAAGGCCGCGGTCCCTTCGGAAATGCCACCGACATAGACTATCGAGTTGCCCGGCCCGCCCTGCTCACTGGTGGCCAGCGCGTAGGCTTCGTCATCCCCGGTGGTTCCAAGGTAGCCGAAATACTGTACGGTGCGCGCAGTGCCGTTGCCGTCCCAGCTTATCTGGGTGACAAAGGCATCAATCCCGCCCTTGTTGGCTGTCGATAGCTGCTGTCCAGGCGAGACAGGCAAGGGAACACCAAAACCGGTAGTGGTCGAATCGGTCAGACCGGCAACGTGGACGACATACCGCCCCCCACTTACGTTGCGCCACCGGGTGCGAATCCCCATGCCCCAGTCGTCGTTGTTCCCCCCAAGGTACATGGAAAAATCTCGCAAGGGCCCTGTATTGCCCCTGAACATCGCCACAAAGGCGTCGAAATTCCCTTGCCGCATCGCGCCGCTCACGAGACTGCTTACCGGGTTGCTGCTCGAATGAATGAAGCTTGGCTCCGGGTCTGACCCCGTGATGCCGGTGATACCAATTCGTGGGCCAGTAGCAAAGTAGGAAATGCCTGTGACAGTGTCGTAGCCGTTACCACCAAAGTAGGTGATATACCGCCGCTGGGCAGCCGACGTGTTCTGTGCCGGATCGAAGTGCGCCAGGAAACCATCGGCATCACCGCCGCCATAAGTCGCCGTCAAATAGGGAGTCACCGGCGCTTCCGGTCGGCAGGTTGCCGTCAGTTTCCCCGCCTAGAGCAAACCGAAATGTGCCTGTTCCCTGTTCGGCCGCGCAGGCCCAGGCTAGATCATTGCCGGCGCCGCCAAGGTAAGTGCCGTAGGCAAGGGGGGAAGTGGGCATACTGGTGATGTTGTCAGCTCCCACGTCAAGGCAGAAGGGCAGCAGCAGCGCAAAGGCATCGGTAAATCCGCCACCGAAGGTGGATTGAAATGTCGTGGCAGAGCCACTCCCCAACCTTGACCGGCCAGTGGGGAAATCCGTGCTGGTGGTGTACCCGACGAGCACCGGACCGGTTGCCGGACGCCAATACGTACCACCAACTTGTTCTACAGCATTCTGGCTGGCATTGATGCTGACGCCGGTACACACATCATCGCCGGTTCCGCCATAGATGACGACGGCAGACAGACCGTTCTCAGCGCCACGGTCATCGTAGGTGAAGTCTGGCTCACTTCCGTTGGCAAAGTCATTCCAGGGGGCAAAACGGCTTGTCGGGCCGACACCGGGAATGTTGGCCGGCACGACTCCATCAGCGCGAAACTCAAATCGCGCCACGAAGATGTCCACATCCGGGACGGTGATCTGATTATTGGGGGGGTTAGGGCCGGGACCTCCTACCGGCACCGGCAACGACGGGCTGAAGGTCGTGCCGGCAATGAACACCGGAATGGTATCCGGCGATGAAAAGACATCCCCTGACGTAGCTGCATTCCGGTTGTAGATGCGCCCGACGGCGACGCCGACGGCTTCCTCGTCCTGATCGCCGCCGAAGTACGTCGCGTAAAACGGCAGCACCGGGTCAATGACCAGCGCCAGATTCCGGTCATAGGCCCCGACCTCAAACGCCACGTCGTTGCCGGTCAGGGCGAAACGCCCCGGCACGATCCGGCGCTCCCCGGCAACTTCCTGGTAGAGCGTCGGCTTCTGCATCACCACCGTCTGCCCACCGACCAGACACTGGAGATTGCCTTCCGAATCCAGGGCCAGCCGGTCCGCGCCCTCGAAATGCAGACGAATGGCGCTGGGATCGGCACCGGGCGCCACCCGGAAGTCGTAGTAAGCCGTTCATCTTTCGGGTAATAGACAAGGTCTATGCCGGGATAGACCTGATGATAGACCACCTCGCGGTAGAGCGGCACGCGGCTGCGCCACTGTGAGCGGTCGCCCTTGCCATTACGCCAGTTCAAAGGGACTGCGGGTTAGTCTTCGGAAGCGGCCGGCGGCACGGCCGGCCGGTTTCACGCTCAACCGGCTGCATGCGCAGGGCGCGGTACACCGGACGCGATGCCGGCAGAGTCTTCCAGCGCGGGTTTTTGGCCGCCTCGCCGGTCGGCCGCCATAGCGGCTCGCGTCCGACTTGGACGAGCATGCAGGCTTCGGCGCGGTCGGTCAGAAAGACTGATCCGCCAAACATCTTGTAACGCACCGGGCCGGCGTGCTGGCCCAGATTTTCCTCAAACAGCAGGCGTCCACTCCGGGATGGGGCCGCCGCCGGAGCGGAAAACGACACCGGCTCGGTCTGTTTCAGCGCTGGCCGGGGTACGTCGCGGTCAGCGCGGGCTATCAACGGCGCACATGTGAAAGCAATGAGTAGGGCCGTCGCTACAGCCAACCATTGGCGCAGGGGGGAAAAGCGTAGATGTTTCATGGTGTGTCACCTGATGTTCTTCTGAAATAGTGGAATGCCCGGCGAACCACCTTTCGGCAGCAGTCGAGCAGGGCTTTGGGGAATCAATCATTGGAGGATAGCTATAGTGGCACTCTATGCCTTCCCCTAGACCACGACAAGTTCCAGTATTCAAGGGAGAAGCCGTCAAAGGACAACAAGCAGATGCTGGGCTGGCTACCGGCGTGTCTGAGCTGCCAGGAAGTCTTCCAGCAAGATGGCGGCGGCAATGGCATCCTGCCGGGTTTTCCACTGCTTTCGTGGAATGCCTTGCTCGCGCAACCAGTCTTCAGCAGCTACAGACGTGAGCCGCTCATTCCAGGTTACGACCTCCACCGGCGTAGCGCGGCGCAGGGCTTCGACAAAAGCCAGAATCTGCGCCGTGGCCTGGTTGGCCGAGCCGTCCGACCGGTAGGATAAACCCACAACACAACGCACCACATGTTCCTTGGCAATGAGCGTTGCTATCCTTGTCACAAGTGACCTGCGTGAGCCAGTTGGCCAGACGGCTAGCGGACGCACCACAAGCCCCAGTTCATCACACATAGCCAGCCCAGTACGCTTCCTCCCCCAGTCCACTGCCAGCGTCCGTTGTGAGGGTGGTAGTCCCGGCAGGCTCTCTTCATGGGATGGAGACATAAGGGGCAAACTCTCCGCAGACATCGTTGGCCCTCACGAGAAAACACCGGAAGGGGTTTTCGCTTTGCCAGCCGGTTCTAACATAAATTGACACTTACCGACGGTCTCACTAGGCTTGCGCGCCCAAAATAGCTTTCCTAAAAGCTTTGATTCCCAACGTAAGGAGTAAACTTCCAATGGACGCAGATTTTCTAGCTCAACAGCGAGAAAAACTCTTGCAGAAGCGACGTGAGCTGCTCATGGCGCTCAACCTAACACCTCAGGAAGACAGCACCGAGGAAGTCAAAGACCCCCTAGATGCTGCTGTGACCTATGCCAACCGTGAGTTGGCTGCACGCCAGGCCGAGCAGTATCGCCAACTACTCCAAGACGTTGAAGACGCGCTCGAACGCATTGCCGACGGCACGTACGGCATCTGTCAGGGTTCGGGCGAAGAAATTCCACGCAAGCGCTTAGAAGCCATTCCCTGGGCGCGCTACACCGCCGCTTATCAGGAAAAAATTGAACGTGGGCTTGTGAGCGAGTAATCGTCACCTTAGCCTCTTTGGGGACTGTTGACCGATGAACGATGTCCCTCTGTCGGCTATTGCTGAAAACGTGGCTGCCGTTCGAGAACGCATGGCAGCTGCCTGTCGGCGCGCTGGACGCCCACTTGCCGAGGTTACTCTCATTGCCGTCTCAAAAACGAAACCACTGGTGGACATTCAAGCAGCCGTTGACTATGGTATGTATGACATTGGGGAAACCGCGTTCAAGAGGCACTGGCCAAGATCCCTCATGCCCCCCCACAGCTCCGCTGGCACCTTATTGGACATCTACAAAGCAACAAGGCTAAGCCGGCCGTAGAGCACTTCCATCTTATCCACACTGTGGATTCGCTTGCCTTAGCGCAACGGTTGGACCGTCTAGCGCGAGAGCGACAGAAAGTGCAACCGGTCTTACTTCAGGTCAAGCTTGGGGATGAAGCAACGAAATCCGGCGTTGTCCCAACAGCGCTGCCCGCGCTGTATGCTGCAGTACGCACTTTACCCAACCTACATGTACGTGGGTTGATGACCATTCCTCCGTTTTGCCCTGACCCAGAGGACGTCCGCCCTTACTTTCGTCATCTGCGGGAGCTGCGCGACGCCCTGCAATCTGAGTTTCCTTCCGATGCACTCCCAGAACTTTCCATGGGCATGAGCCATGACTTCGAGGTAGCTATTGAGGAAGGGGCAACTCTCATTCGCGTGGGGACGGCCATTTTTGGCTCGCGCTGATTTTAAGTTTCCACTTCTGTGCGCCTATTCTGTGCGCCTAAGAGTTCTCCCAGCACGGCCTTGGGCAATACCTTCAGACAACTCACATGCGCTTGATGATGGCGTGCAACAGTTGGGTGAAGTTGCTAGAAACCTGTTTCCCTACCTCAAGCACGTCATCATGATTGATAGGTTTTTCGAGAACGCCGGCTGCCAGATTTGTAATGCAGGAAATCCCAAGCACCCGCATCCCCATGTGCCGTGCCACAATGGTTTCGGGAACGGTGGACATGCCAACCGCATGGGCGCCGAAGGCACGAATCATCCGAATCTCGGCCGGTGTCTCGTAACTCGGTCCCAGCAGGGCCGCATACACTCCAGACTTGAGCGGAATGCCCAGCCGCGCCGCTTCTTCACGAGCAATCGTCCGATACACTGGATCGTAGGCATCGGTCATATCTGGGAAACGTGGGCCAAAACGTTCATCGTTCAGCCCTTGGAGCGGATTGGCTGCCATGAGATTGATGTGGTCCTCGATGAGCATCAGATCGCCTGGTGCAAGAGAAGGATCAATTCCTCCAGCAGCATTGGTCAGGATCAGCTTTTCAATCCCCAACAGCTTAGCTATGCGCAGGTAAAACGTAGCCTCTTGCAACGAGTAACCCTCATAGAAGTGAAACCGTCCCTGCATGGCAGCAACACACTTGCCATCGCTATAGCCACATACCTGCCGTCCATAGTGACCTACTACCGTTGAGGTAGGAAGGTGGGGAATCAACCGGTAATCTATGTGGGTAGGACGGTCAAGCGTATCGGCAAAAGCACCCAACCCTGAACCGAGCACAACCAATATTTCAGGGATTTCCGGTAGCTTTGACCGAAGAAATTGGGCAGCTTCCAGCGCCTTTTCGTACGTATCTTTCATGTAGGCTTTTTTCAATTAGAGGTTAGGCAAACAGCTAGTTGTCGAGGATAGCACAGCCGCTGGTGGAGAAAACCGTTTGGGTGAAAACGGAGCCACCTCGCATGGCGGTGGAAGCCGTTGCACGAGGCAGCGGATGATCTCGGCGGTGATTGGCGTCAGAAGAACACCATTACGATAATGTCCGGTTGCACACCACAGCCCTGTTAGCGACGTTTCGCCAATGATCGGCAGATGGTCTACTGCCAGCGGACGCAACCCGGCCCACGTTTCGATAAGTGACGCGGCTGCCAAAGGCGGTGCAGTCGCCAACGCCCCGGACAGGAGTGAACAAACCCCTCCGGCCGTGACGGTCTTTTCGTAACCGACATCTTCAACTGTGGCGCCGATGATAAGGCGCTGGTCGCGCCGCGGCACAAGGTACACTTGAGAAGTTCGGACGACATGCCGTAACCGAAGGGAGACCGGCATCTGAAGTGCTACCATCTGCCCACGAATGGGACGTATCACCCGCGCCGGCAGGCCCAGCAAGGCGGACGACATTTGGGCTGCCCAGCTCCCGGCTGCATTGATAACCACTGGCGCCGACCAGCGTTCGTCCCGCACCTCAACGCCTACAATACGCTCTTTCTCGACAAGCAGCGTAAGCCCCTCACTGTGACAGTGGATTGGAACCTGGGCGGCCGCCACGGCGGCGATAAGCGCTTGGGTTAGGCGCCGGTTTTCCACCTGCCAATCATCCGGCAGGTAGAGCGCACCGTAGCTCCGAACCATTGGTTCAAGAATTTGGACATCCGATGGCGGCAACCATTCGGCATGGCATCCAGCGGCTGTCTGCCAAGCCAATTTGGCCTGCAGGGCTTCTACCTCGTCTGGTTGCACCGCCAAAAGCAGCGTACCTGCCGGGCACAGCTCAATATCAATCCGAGTTTCTTCCCAAAGCGCCGCAGCAAAACTGGTGTAGAGGGAACGACTCTTCAGGCACAGGTCAAACAGCGGCCCTGGCGCATCGGCTTCCGCCTGGGGCGCTAGCATCCCGGCCGCTGCCCATGAGGCTTCCCCACCTGGCTGGGCATTGCGCTCGAAAACCGTCACACGCAGCCCATCCTTGGCCAATGCCCGGGCAATGGCTAAACCGATTATGCCACCGCCAATCACAATGGCGTCGCTGGTTTGTGCCATGGGTCATTTCAAGCTGGACATATAGTCCGTGACACGAATTTCACCCCGAATGATCTTCTCCCGTGCGGCTTCAACCTCCCGCAGAAGGTCTTCGGAAACGAGCGGACGGTTATACTCATCCAGCGCATAGCCAATGCCATCGTTTTCTAGGCCATACGTATGGATGCCACCACGAAAGCGTTTTTCGAGGGTTTCCTTGATGATGGTGTAAACGGCAACATCTACGCGCTTGACCATACTGGTTAGCACGAAGCCTGGCTTGATCCAGTTTTGGTTGGCATCTACACCGATCGCCAGCTTGCGGTTCTCCTCGGCAGCATCAAAAACCCCAATACCGGAGTTGCCAGCCGCCTGGAAAACAACATCTGCACCGGCTTCATACTGGGCCTTTGCCAGTTCTTTGCCCTTGCCAGGGTTGTTCCAAGCAGCGTCGGTAATACCAACGAAGTTCTTGAGAACGATAATGTTAGGGTTGACATAGCGGGCCCCTTCCTCGTAGCCGGTAGCAAACTTGCGAATCAGCGGAATATCCATGCCGCCGACAAAGCCGATTTTGCCGGTTCGGCTGGTGCGAGCCGCCATCATCCCAACCAGGAAGCTGCCTTCGTGCTCCTTGAAGACCAGCGATGCTACATTGGGCAGGTCTACAACCGAATCCACAATGGCAAAGCGCAGGTTTGGATATTCCTTAGCAACTGTTGCTATTACCGGCCCCTGAGCAAAGCCAACACCAATAATCAGGTCGTACCCTCGTTCGGCAAAGGCGCGCATACATGGTTCGAGGTTGTTTGGCTCGCCGGGTTCAGCGTAGCGCAGCACAATGGGCAACTCCTGCCTGGCGCGCTTTGCCCCTTCCCAAGCCGCCGCGTTGAAGGACTTGTCATCCTTGCCGCCAATGTCAAAGACTAAGCCAACCCGTAGTTTTCCTTCCTCATCGCGTGGGATATGGCCGCAACCCAGCGTTACACCCCATGTCAGGAACGTGACAAGCAAGGCTATCCACTGCGCAGGCAGTAGCCTGACCACGCGATGAGATAACTTAGCTTTCACGGCACTGTCAGCACGGCTCATTGCGGTTTGTCGCCAAAGAGTATCGTTGCCAGCTCATCATACGTTCGGTTGAAGGGACAATCAGCCGTGCACTTCCGGCACCACACCCCATCGGTATACTTCTCGATGTTCTGGCGGTTGAAGTAGTAGGGTTTGCTGGCAAAGGTCGAAGCCACCCACTGCCAGGATAGGGCATTCGGAGGTGGATTCCCGTCCAGCAGGTGCGCAAAAAAGAGCTGCTCTCCAACGCTCCAGTGCACCTTGCGGTGGTGGACCAGGTAGGCTGCAAACCACATCCGCGCGTGATTGTGCAGGTAGCCGGTCGTGTACAGCTCACGCAAGATTTCATCCATGCAGACCAGCCCGGTTTCGGCGCGCGCCACATCCTCCGGCAGGGTCATTTCCCAGGCCGGCGGTGAAAACTTGTAATCCTCGATGTCGGCATAAATGCCGTCACCCAGTACGGCATAGACTTCCTGCCAGAACTGATGCCAGGCCAGTTCAAAGACGAACTTGTACACCCCTTCGCCGGTCCGTCCAAAGCGGGCAAAGATGGCATCGCGGACTTCCCGCAGGGTCAGGACGCCGTGGCGAATGTAGGGTGACAGCCGCGAAACATGACCACGGGTTACGTGATTGCGCGAGGTATAGCGCCGGACATCAAAAGCCGCAAGTTGGCGCTCAGCAGCCGTTCGTCCACCTTCAATAGGCGATATCGTTGGCTCGCCGATATAGCACCCCTCCAAAGCTACGGCGAGGTACTCCCGCATTGCCTCGCGTGAACGCCGTGCGGCGTCAAGCTTCATCGTGTACTCCCTTGTTTTCCTGACTGCCGGTAAACTTGCAAGCTGGCCACGTGGGGGGCTTTCTACGCAGCTTTCGGAAGTGCAACCGTAGGCTGTGCCGGCTGGCGGGCCTGCTTGGATTCTCCCTTGAGTAATTCTAAGGCGCGCTTGAGGATGACATCTTCGCTAGGAGGTGCAACCTTTTTAGGGTCCTCCACAGGGGCTTCCGGGGGTAGCGGTGTATCGGCGTCTACATCTGGGATGGAAGGCTCAATAGCAGCCACTTTGACTTCAATGGACGGCTTGACCGGCTCTTCCATAAACGACTTTCCAGTGGCAGGAGCATAACGCCGTGTGGTCAACAATAGTGCCGAGCCATCTCGCAAGGGGAACAGAGTTTGTTCTGATCCGGCCCCAAAAGTTTTCTCTCCGATGATCTCCCCGCGCTGGTGATCTCGAATGGCTGCGGCTACCACTTCAGCCGGCCCAGCCGTAGAGCGATCCGTCAAAACGGCCAGTTTCCCCTCAAAGGTCATCGCACCGGGCTGTGCAAGCAATGTCGTAACGGTGTTGTTAGCGCCAATAGTCCGCGCGAGAACGCCCGACGGGATAAACATGCTGGCCAAAGCAACACCTTCCGACAGTTCACCGTGGGCTGACTCCCGCAAATCAAGGATGAGCTTTTGGGCCCCACGCTGTTGCAGTTGGCGCACCGCCGTCATCACCTGTTCGGCTTTACCTCGTTCAAGTAGCCCAACCTTGATGTAACCCGTGTCCGGGGTCTCCATGCGGGAAACCACTACAGACTGAAACGCGCCGGCTTTGAGAGTTAGCTTCTCACCCTTGGCACGTCCAGGACGCAGAATGGTGATCTCGATAGAGCCACCTTCTGCGGCACTGGTTAGCATCTCCATAACTTCGTAGAGGCTCACATCGCGCGTGGCTACCGTGTTGACATACTCGATAATGTCACCGGTTTTGACACCGGCTTGCGCTGCCGGCGAACCGGGAACAACGGCTAAGACGTAGCCAAACCCAGCGTACTTGGAAACAACCATCCCAAAGGGAACAGCCCTCATGGTTGTCGGCTTGAATCGCCGAACCTGATCCGGCAGCAAGTAGGCACAGTAAGGATCAAGCCCCTCAGCCAGGCCGCGCAGGGCGCCAATGCGCACCTTGCCCATGTCTGGCTCGTCTACATAGTCATTGGCAATGTGCTTGACAACCTCATTGAAGATTTTGAGCTGGACGTAGGGGTTTCCCTTCGCAACGGCGCTGGTACGACGTGCCAGCAAACCGCCAATGACAGCATACAGGGCAAGCGCTGTGGAGAGAGCAACCAGAGTGAGTTTAGCTTTGAACGACATGGGGTTAGGCCTCGGCAGAGTTAGGCGAACGGGGATGCGCAGACGCCAATTTACGGTTGGTCTTTATGACTTCACCATGCACGGCAAACTTATTCCGTGGCAAAGGTCGCATAATACCCCTCGCGGGCATTGACGGTCAGGTTTGGCAGCCCCTTCGGTGGGTTGAGTTTGACTTTGAGCCTTCGCCAGCGCTGCTTTTCGTTGGACTTGAGCCCGGCCGGAAGCGTTGCCAGGTTGGTCGGTGTGTAGCCAATGCCATACTGATGGCGCAGTTCGACGGCAATGCGGGTGATGATTTCCTGCAACTCTACTTGACTGTTTGGGAAAAAGGCCCGCCCACCGGTCAGGCGGGTGATTTCGTCAAGAATGGCCCGCCCCTGCAAGTCAAGCGAAGTGTCATTGAAAGCCGTGGCAATCCCAATGGCGTAAATCTGGACATTGGCTTCGCGCACCAGTTGTCGTACTTCTCGGAAGGTATAGCGGCTGCTGTTGTCCTGCCCATCGCTGATGATAAGCAAGGCACGGCGGCCGTGACGCCCCTCTTTGAGCTTTTCAATGGCAATATACACGGCATCGTACAGCGCCGTTTGCCCTTTGGCCTCTGCCAGCATAACCGCACCGCTAATGCGTTCGGGATTGGTTGTGAAATCTACTAGCAGCCGCGTTTGGTGATTGAAGCCAACTAGAAAGAATTCGTCTTCTTCGTGGCAGGCGTCTAAGAATTTGCGCAGGGCAATGTTGGAGCGGTTGAGCCGCCCGCGCATGCTGCCGGACATGTCAAAGACAATGCCAATGGAAACTGGAGTATCTTCGTCGCTGAAAAACTCGATAGTTTGCTTGACGTTGTCTTCGTATACCTCGAAGTGCTCGGCATCTAGCCCGGTGACAAAGCGCCCCTGCGGATCGGTGACGCTCACGTTGAGCGTCACAAGGTTTGTCGTGGTTTTGACAAGCGGCGGCTCGTCCAGGCGCGGCGTAGCTGGCTGCTGGGCCAAGCTATCCACCTCCCCAACCAGGATGATTAGCAAGGCAACGTACATGATGACAGGCAACCGAATTTGCATGCGTGCCACCCCCATCACCGTAAAGGACCCTTCTCATACAGCGCCTGTCCCGAGACAGAAACACCCTTATCCGCCCGGCAAGGCAGTTCATTGTAAGACTCCGCGCAACAGGCGCGCAAGAAAGTTCACTCAACCTGCGGAGCAACAGCAGCGAACGGGCCAAAAAGGGTTGCTTTGAAAAAATTATCCCCTCAAAGCCTGCACAAAGCGTTTTGTCTTCGGTTTGGAAGTTTACAATGTTCCTCCTCGATGGCTTACCGCACATCTCTGCCCTTATGGTTTTTGACCTTCCTTGTGGTTTTCTACGTGGCCGTGCGCCTTGCTTTAGGCGTAGCGGAATTGCGTAGCTGGTCAGTTGGCTTGTCCTTGAGTTCACACAACCGATTGTGAGCTTTGTCGATGGGGAAAGCCCTGCTTAGCAGGCAGGGATTGAACCGGGTGATGAACCTCTTCAACCCGATGCCCATCCCTGAGAGCTTTTCGGGACTATGCCCGGCCGCAGCAGCTGGCCGAGCTAACGAAAACTCTTCCCTCGATGACTAGAAAGCCTGATAGACAGCCATACCGCATCGAGGTCAAGCTTCTTCCCCCAACGGCGACCAGGTCCAGTTGGTTTTCACTATGGTTTTTTCTTTGTCGTCGAGACAGCGCTTATCGTCGTGCTGTGTACCGGTGTCGGTCTGGCCAGGTGCCGGCTGCGCTGGGGAAATTCCAGAGCCCGGTTGGGAGGGCTCTATCTCCCTTGGCACCCTGTTTGGAAGCGCCCAATCACCATTCCTCCCGCCTTGGAGCGCCATTCCGGCCAAACTCTTACAAACCATTGGGAGCAATGCTGTCGGTTATCTGTGTCTGTGTTTTCCACGTCTATTATCCAACTTTGCCAAAACTGTCCGCATTTCTAAGGCAAGGCTACGGGTGGGCAGCATTGTTTCTCGGAATCCTAAGTGTTGCCAACTTCAGCGCCTGGCCTACCTCTTATGAAGCTATCCGGTGGTTTCACCGTTTGCCGCTCGTCAATGCGCTTTCGCCTGCCCGTCCTATCCTGCTGTGGATTGAGCTAGCGTTGCCATTTGGGCTTTACCTTGGCCGCTGTCCCCAGACGCCAGAGCAGACGCGCTGTCTGAGGCCCTTACTCTCGGCTCGGCGGCAAGAGTTATTCCGCTACCGCACGCAAAGCATCTTACGCTTCAACGGCCTGATTCCCACTTACTCGCCCCCTTGGTTTCTGGGGACAACCTCCTGGGCTTGTTTAGTTTAGGACCAAAGCTCTCAGAAGAGTCCTATACAAAAATCCCTGTTGATGGCAGTTGCCGAGGCGGTAGTCCTGCGGTTGGACAGTGCTCAGCTTGTACGACAGCTTACAGCTGAGACCCGCCTGCAATGCAAACTGGAAGTTGCACACGATCTGCAACAGTGTTTGCTGCCTTCTAGTCCCCCTCGGTTACCTGGATTCGGAAGTGGTCGGGGACTTCTTTCCGGTCAATGCGTGGGTGGCGATTACTATGACTTCCTTTCTCCCCGATGCCCCACCGGTTGGCAGTCGCCATCGGTGATGTCACTAGGCATGAGATTTCATCGGGGTTGATTATGGCCCTAGCCAAAGGTGGACTACACAACCAAGTTTGCAGTGAGGCCTACCCTTCGGCGGTCGTGGTTGCGATGAACCAGCTCATTGCTGTTTCAGGCAGCAAGCGGGACTTTATAGCGCCGACCTACAGCGTGTCATTGACACCACAACCCGAACCGTCGCGCTCGCCAACGCCGGGCAACCGCCCGTTTATCACTACCATGCCAACACTGGTGTTGTTGAAGCTATCGAGCACCACGCCTACCCACCTGGCGTCCGCCGTGACACTACTTCCCGACCCGGTGCATTACGTTATCGCCCTGGCGATACGGTTGTTTTCTATACGGACGGGTTAGTTGAAGCATGGAATGCCAAGGGCGAAACCTTTGAGCGATTGGAAGGACTCCTTGCCTGGTACGGGAAGTCTTCTGCGACGGACTTGCAGGCAACGATTCTCGCCGAGCTACGCACATTTCTCGGTGAGCTGGCGGCCAAGGACGACATTACCTTAAGTTATTCTTCACTTTTTACCTAAACGTCACTGCCCTTGCATAGCATAGAGAAGTGCATGGCATGGGCAGCGCATGCTGCTGACGTTACCCCACGGCTGGGCTTGCACAGCAGTGCATTGCTTCAACCGTTAACTTGCCCTAGACTGAGGCAAATCTTGAGCTGCTTCCGTGCGGATGACCCTTGGTCTGAAGCTCCCGCAGCCTTAGAGAGACAACTGGTAGTGAGTACTCAGAACCTCACGCGAGGCTTGCCAGTACCTCGAGTAGATGGCGTTGAATACCAGCTCTGGCGGAGCCGTAAGTAGCCATGGAACTCTTCAAAAATGTTCGGAAACAGGTTGCCAGCCAGCTCGACCAGAGGAAGCTTGCCCGTGAAATCGAGCAGCTTTCCCAGGCGCTTCATGACAATCCAAACAACGTTGAGGTACTCAAGCGGCTTGCGGAAGCCTATCAGGAAAGCGGTAATGTCGAAGCTGCCGTAAGTCATTTTCTACGGCTAGCAGACGCTTACCGCACCAGCAAGCAGTACGAACTGGCGCTGGTCTTCTACCGCAAGGTAGAACGGATGGTAGAACCTTCCCAGCGGGCCACCATCCTCAAGAACATTGTCAACATTTACTTTGAAACGCGGCAGTTTGACCGGGCTTACGAGTATTCGCGCCAGGTTATTGCCCTCTACCTTGACGAACAGCAACCCGAAGCCGCCATGGGGTTTCTCAAAATGCTGCCGGGCTTCGGGGAAAAAGATGCCGATTACCGTAAAGAGCTGCGTGAAATGATTCAGGAACGCAGCGAAAAGTGGATGCAGGGGGCAAAAGCGACCTGGGTTACTGAAGCTAATCTTAGCCGTCTCCAAAACAAAGACCCCGATGACTTTTCGGACCGCTTAGTTGTCCTTGTCGATGATGAGCCACACGTATTGATGATTCTTGAAAAGATCATCAAGCCTCTCGGCTGCCAAATCATGACGGCAAGCAACGGGCTAGAGGCCCTCAACATTATCAAACAACATCCGCCGTCGCTCATCATCTCTGACCTTATGATGCCCAAAATGGACGGCAGCCAGCTCTTTGCTGCACTTCAAGACGATCCAAACTTGGCAAAGATTCCCTTTGTTTGCCTTTCATCGCGGGCTCAGGAAGAGGAAAAGGTCTCGGCACTCGAGCTTGGTGTTGAGGATTACTGGGCCAAGCCGTTCAGCGTCAAAGAAATCCCGCTTAAGGTCAAACGGATTCTCAAACGTCATCAACCTACGGCAGCCCGGATTGCAGGACACCTATCCCACACCAGCGTTACCGACCTTCTCAACCAGATGGAGCGCGAACGCAAGGAAGGTGTCATCAAGATTGTCACGCCCAAGCAAGAAACGGGACAGATTTACTTCAAAGACGGTGCTGTTGTGGATGCCGAAGCCGGCTCATTCCAAGGACTGACGGCCATTATTCACATGATGCAGTGGTCGGAGGGTAGCTATGCTTTTACCCAGCAGCCGGTCAACCGCCAGAATGTCATCAACAAGCGAGCTTCAGAACTGATTTTAGAGGCCCTGCATCGCTACGATGAAGAACAAAGTCTTTTGGCTTCGCTACCCCCGGCCCATACAGTGGCCAACCTGCCACCGGGCTTCGATGTTTCCTGGCTGGCCGGCTTCCCACAAGAGAAAGTACGCCAAGTGCTAGCGCTAGTCGATGGTAAGCGTACAGTGGGACAGTGTGTAGAACAGGCCCAACATGACATTGACATTCTGCGCGTGTTAGTTGCGCTTTGGGCACCACGCGAAGTTGCCCCTCTTGAGCCACTACCGCCCAGCTCAGCATCACTTCCCACAGCACCTTCTCTGCCAGGGTACCCACCGCCCAGGCCGCCCATGTATCCGCAAAACCAGCCGTCGTACTATGGTGGCGGGGGGCATCTTCCCCTTCCTTCCCAACCATTGCCTCAGGTTCCTTACACAGCGCCACCCCAGGCACCACCATCTTACTTTCCACCGGCGCCGCCAACCTATCCCCCACAGTCGGCACCGCCTCTTTCACCGACTCCCCTACCGACAAGCTACGGTCTGCCCAACTATGGGCAGATGGGCTGGCAAGGGGGCAGCGCTACACCGCCTCCATATCCACCGTCTTATCCCTCTTCTCCGCCAAGCTACGGAACCTCTTCGCTTCAGGCGCCTACGCAACCAGCTTCACCACCTCTTGTGCCTTCAGGCTCGCTCCCTCCAGCCTATGACCCAACCTACATGCCAGAAGCAACCTCTCCCTCACCCTATGTGGGGCCACTCGCTGCCCCGGCCTCGCCATCTTCACCGGCATCGTCGGCTTTTCAGGGAGAATTCCGGGCCACGTTTGCCGACCCAGCGGCTGAAGAAGGACTTGCCCGGCAGCTCTATGACGCTGTTGTGGCTGCCAAACGACAGTGTGGTGAATCAATCCAGGATTTCACATTTGCACGGTTTCACCAGATTCTGTGCGATCAGTCAGCAAAAATCAAAAACCAACTCAAGTGTACTCACATCTCGTTTTCTGTTTCGATTGATAATGGGCGCGTCAAGTTCATTGCCAAGGGTCTTTGATGGCATAGTGAGGTCACTGCACGTCTCAGAATGAGCCGTCGAATTCTGATTGCCGACGACCACGTTCCAACCCGCCGCGCTCTGCAAGCCTTCTTGCAGCAACAGGGGTTTGAAGTTTTAGCCGTTGGTAATGGCGATCTAGCTGCGCGCCGGGCAGGCGAGATGAATCCTGACCTAGTCGTGCTAGATGTGCTGATGCCCGGAAAAACCGGCTATGAGGCCTGCCGCCACATCAAGCAGGTACTCAAGCTGGAACTTCCGGTACTGATGATTTACCACGACGGTGAACCATTTGATCGGAACGAAGCCTTGCGCGTTGGCGCCGACGAAACCCTAGTCAAGCCGCTTGACCCTTTTGCCCTTCTCGAGACGATTAATGCCCTCTGGCGCAAGTACGGACGTGCGCCGATCTCTGTTGAACCAGCAGAACTTGTGGAGGAAGTCCGGGAAGAAGATGTAGAAGCCGTTTTTGGCAGCGGGCCGCCTTCTGATCCATCACTTACTGCACCCCCATCCGACCCGTCCAGTAGCTTGTCAGTTGCCCAAGAGTCATCCGGGGCGCACCAACCTGTTCAAGTAACGCCAGAACTGCGAGAACCAGAACAAACCACGCCCCGCACCTCCCAAGAGGACGAAAGTATCCCCTTGGCAGCGGAGGAACCCACTCTCTCTAGTCCGCCTTTGCCGGTGTCCCCCCTATCGGAGACAGCTTCGTCGGAATCCGCAGCGCCTTCCCGGACGCCTACCATCGAGCTGCCTGATCCTTACTCTGTTGTTGCCGCAGGAGAGTACGCAGCGTACTTTAGCGAAGAGCCGGTCGAGCCACCAACCGAAGCTGTTTCCGAAGCATCCCCTTTAGTGTCGAGCTTCTCCAACGAACTGTCCGACGAAGTCACGATCAAGCAGGATATTCCCTTTACCGATCCTTATCCATCGCGGAACATCTTTGCTCCTATCCCCACGCAGACAAGCAATGACATCAGCTTTAGCGTGCCAAACCGGATTACCTCGGAGCTTTCTCCACCGGACCCTACGGCCGGGCTGAGTATTCACTTTGATACTAGCAATGCTGCCGTCCATATCGGCGGACTCTATGAGGTTACAGAAGTTGAACTGCCTGAGCATGCTACCCAGGAAATTCCATCAACTCCTATCTTCTCCGAACCAACTTCTGAAACCCTTGATGAAGCAGATGTCCCTGTGGATGGCCTGCCGACCGAAGAGCTACCGGCAGAAGAAGTCGCCCTGCTTCAAGAAACAGGAACCGACATTCTGGCAAATGCCTTTATTGTTGCCGTAACTCCACCGGCGGCTGAACACACCGTAGAAGTTCGGACAGCCACCTGCCCACACTGTGGCGGACAGGTGCTAGAAAGTGACATTCTTTGTCCCCACTGCGGAGAAATGCTGTAAGGAAGCACTGGACTAGACCCCTCAGAAGCCTCACTCGAACAGGCTGTCCACAAAGTCCTCTGGTGAAAACACTGTCAGGTCGTCGAGTTGCTCGCCGGTGCCAACATAGCGGATAGGCAGCCCCAGCTCCCGTGCAATCGCCACGACGATGCCACCTTTGGCGGTTCCGTCGAGCTTGGTCAGCACCAGGCCGGTTACGGGAACAGTCTTGGCAAACTGGCGGGCCTGTTCGAGTCCATTCTGTCCCGTGGCTGCATCCAGCACTAGCAACACCTCATGAGGCGCTTGTGGCACTTCACGCCGGGCAATTCGAGACATTTTTTCCAGCTCATTCATCAGGTTGACCTTGTTGTGCAAACGGCCGGCTGTGTCCACAATCACTACGTCAGCTTGGCGTGATTTGGCCGCCTGAAGGGCGTCATAGACGACAGCAGCAGGGTCTGTTCCTGGCTTTTGTTGGATGACCGGAATTCCCACCCGTTCGGCCCAGATGGTCAACTGGTCGGCGGCTGCTGCCCGAAACGTGTCAGCAGCACACACGATTACTTCATTGCCTTCACGCTTGATGAGATAGGCCAGCTTAGCAATGGTCGTTGTTTTTCCAACCCCATTGACCCCAACGACCATGATTACATAGGGGCGAATGTCGGCTGGAATATCAAGCTCTGAACGAACAGCACGCCCAGAAATGGACTTGGCCGGTGCTTTTAGTAGCGCTAGCAGTTCCTGGCGCAACACCCGCTTGAGTTCATCGGTGTCGTTTAGCAGCTTCCGGTCTACCTGGGTGCGGATTTTCTCAATCAGGTCGAGTGTGGTTCGGACGCCAATGTCGGCTCCAATCAGAATTTCTTCCAGTTCATCAAGCACTTCCGGGCTGATAACCTTCTTGCCCCGCACAAGGGTATCAAGCCTCCCCACAAGGTTTTGTCGAGTCCGTTGAACGGCTCGTTTCATCCGCAGCAAGAAGGTCTCGCGCGTTGGTTCAGCAGCAGGTGCCGATAGTGCCACGGGCATCGGAGTGGAGCTGGGCTGAACCGGCTGAACCGGCATCTCACTTGGCGAGGAAACCGGCGCTGGCTTATCACCTGTTGCTGGCCATCCAAACCAACGGGAAAGCAAGCCACGGGGAGCAGGTTCAGTCACCACTTCTGGCTCGGGTGTCGCTTCAATGGCCGGTGTCGGCGCGGCTGACCGGGCAATGATTGGAGGCTCGACCGTTGGTGAAGCCAGGATCTCACCTGGGGGTGCCACCGGCTGAGACGGCACTATTGTGGATGGTGCAGGTTCGGCAGCGTCCGGTTGCGACGCCAGTTCTGTCGCTTGGGGCCCCGTGGGTTGGGACGATGGCGTTGGAACCGGCGCACCCCCAAAGAGTGTTGTTAGGCCAGCACGCTCGGCAGGCGTTTCATTTTTCTTCCGTCTCCAAAACAGCATGGCACTCCTTTGTCAGCACCAATTCGCCCAAGCTATAAGCGAGGTATTTCTGGAGCTTCCCGTGGCGCAGAAGGGCGCAAGGGGGGCTTGGGTG
>AFSR01000414.1_pt1 | contig 24661 bp, 23 predicted proteins | sample 296848 | NCBI WGS metagenome assembly AFSR01 (sample SAMN02954305, study PRJNA68063) | hot springs metagenome | biome: terrestrial; feature: Mushroom and Octopus hot springs; material: microbial mat core samples; isolation source: Yellowstone National Park Mushroom and Octopus hot springs ...
GGCAGAATCCCGCGCAACTCAAAGCCTGCACGCAGTTGCGGCGTCAGGGTGGGATCGGTCAGGGTGCCAGCGGCGACCGCCTGTGCATACTCAAGCGGACTCATCCGGTCGCGGTAGCGCACATAGCCAGGTATCATCCCGCCGCCGACCATGCCACGCAGCCCCAGACGACGCACCAGGTCTTTGCGGGCATTGTAGAGCATACGGGAAATGCCGCGCCCCCGGTAGTCGGGATGCACACTCATATCTGCGCCATAGAGCCATTCGCCCTGCGGATCGTGGTTGGTGAAGAAATTTCCGGCGACGATCCAGTGGTAAGTGTGGGGGGCGAATGCCACAGCGCCACTGATGCGGAAGGTGCTGCTTTGTCCGACAACTCGCTCTCCGTCTAGCGCGACGTGCTGACCTTCGGGAAAGATGCGCAACTGCGACTCGAAATGCTCGCGCCGCATGAGCTCGTGATCGGCGAGCGTCGGGAAGCAGATGCGCTGATGTTGCACCAGTTGATCGATATGCTCCGGGCGCGTGTTGACGATCACAATCTCACTCATACATCACCACGCAGTCGTTGCAATTCGGCGCGCAGCCGTTCAATCTCCGCTTCGGCGCGGCGTCGGGCGTCGGCTTCCCGCTCGGCGCCTGTTCTTCAGCACGGCGTCGGGCGTCGGCTTCCCGCTGCGCCTGTTCTGCGGCGAGACGCGCCTGTTCTGCGGCTGAGACGCGCCTGTTCTTCCGCCTGTTGCACTCTGGCGAGGGTCTGCTGCAGCACATCGCTCAGGTCTTCGGTGCGCACGACTTCCCGCCCGCTCGCCAGGTCGAACAGGCGCAGCACGGTCTCATCACGGTACAGTTTCAGCCCTAACTCACGGCTGATAATCCCGCCGTCGCTCTCGAACAGGCAGCGCCGCATACTCGCCATCGACCAGGGTAAACCCTTGCAGGGGCGGCTTCAGGTATTCCCCCAGCGGGTCGAACAGAAAGTACTCGCGCACGCCGAGAAGCGCATACAGCGCGCGTTTGTTGCCCTTATCCTCCAGGCGGGTCGAGCGCGAGGTCATCTCGATCACGACGCAGGGGGCGACGCCTTCTTCCCACAATTTGTAGGTGCGCCGCAGCCCCTTGCGCACTCCCTTGACCACGAACACGTCCGGCGAGACGACGGCTGACGGGTTGCCTTCTTCGTAGTAGAACATCAGGTTGCCGCTCACATAGATATCCGGCGCATCACGAAAATGGCGCTCCAGCGTCTCGATGGTGTGCAGGATTTCACGGCGATGGACATCAGTCTCACCCACGGGTTTGCCGTCGCTTTCCGGGTACTCAATGATCGGGGACGCAATCACCGCGTCTGTCATGCCCTTCCTCCTTCCGCTGCACCTCAGCGCAGCGCCACAAAACGCAGCGCCTCGTCCAGCACATCCAGCCCTTCGTGCAATTGATCGTCGGTGATGACCAGCGGCATCAGCAGGCGAATGCAATTGGCGTACAGACCGGCGCGCATGGTGAGCACGCCATGTTCGGCGCAGTACCGTACCACCTCCAGCACCTCGTCGGCAGCCGGTTCGCGTGTCGTGCGGTCTTTCACCAGTTCGATCGCCATCATCGCCCCCATGCCGCGCACATCGCCGACCAGCGGTATCTCGCGTTGCCAGATCGCCCCCCGTTCATGCACAATCGCGCCGATCCGATGCGCCCGGCGCAGCAGTTCACCATCATTGAACATCTTCAGCACTTCGAGCGCCGCAACGCACGCCAGCGGGTTGCCGCCATAGGTGCCGCCAATACCGCCGATATGCGCCTTATCCATAATTGCAGCGCGTCCGGTTGTAGCGGCCAGTGGCATACCAGCCGCAATCGACTTGGCGCTGACCAGAATGTCTGGCTCGACCCCCATCTGCTCCATCGCAAACAGTGTACCGGTGCGCCCAAAGCCGCACTGCACCTCGTCAGCGATCAGCACGCTCCCATTGCGGTTGCAGAAGTCGCGCAGACGTCGCATAAACTCACGCGGCGTCGGGATAAACCCTCCTTCGCCCTGCACCGGTTCGATGATGACGGCGGCGATCGCCTCCGGACCGACATGCGCCACCAGCATGCGCTCGAAGGCGTCCCAGCACCGTGTGACCGCCTCTTCTTCGCTCAGCCCCATTCGATAGGCGGCAGGGAACGGTGCGCGGTACACTTCGGGCGCAAACGGTCCGAACGTCTTTTTGAACGAATACTTGCTGGTGAGTGTGAGCGTCAGCAGCGTGCGCCCGTGGTACGCCCCCTCGAATGCAATGATCGCCTGGCGTCCGGTTGCGGCGCGGGCGATCTTGATCGCATTTTCGACCCCTTCTGCGCCGCTGTTGGACAGAATGGTCTTGCAGGGATCGCTGATCGGCACGACTGCATTGAGATGTTCACACAGCGCGACATACGGCTCATACGTCCCAACGAGCGCTGAGAAATGGATCAGTTTTGCTGCCTGATCCTGAATGGCAGCCACCACCGACGGCGGGCAGTGTCCTGCGTTCAGCACCCCAATTCCGCCGACGAAATCGATGAATGTATTGCCGTCAACATCGGTCACCAGCGCACCCGATGCGCTTTCGATGGCGATCTGATGCGCCTTGTAAAGACCATTCGGCACAGCCGCTTCGCGTCGCGCCAGCAGTTCGCGCGAGCGCGGACCTGGAATGTTCGTGCGGAGATTAATGCTGCGCGTTGGCGCGGTGGTCATAGCGACTCCTTTCTGTGGCGGCGGAAAAACAGCACGCCAGCAGTCGGTGACTGCCTCTGCACTGATCACTGACTCTGCGGAGACAGTTCTGACTATAGCACAGGTTTCGGGCATCAGCAAGGGTTACTCGACTTCGTACCCGCTTGCGTCTTCGATGATGACTTCATAGCCGTCGTCACGGCGACGGAAGCGGATGTGTCGGGCGCCTTCGATGCCGCGCCGCCGCAACTCGTCGGTGACCTGCTCGCGGATGCGAGACCATAATCCCCCTTCGCCGCCATAGTACCGTTGTAGCAGAACGTTCAGTTCATCGTCAGCCTTCCAGCGAATCATATGCTCCTCCCCTTTCGCCTTTATGTGCAAACTTGTTTTCTTAATGGTCTATTAAGTCGAACTTAATGAACCATTCGCTATGGGTTAATACAGGTGCGGTACCAATAGAAATGCTGTGCTGACACGAATCATACCCACGCATGATGGCGCATCTGTGCATCCTCACAGCCGACGAGACATGGATGCCAGTCGCACCGTTGTCGTGGTTGCCTGAGCTGTTCATGAAAACAACATTGCCGCTTTTGCGCCGTCCCACTGGCATGCGTGAATGGCGCGAAAGGTTATTGTTCCTGCTGCTGATCACCCCAAACATGCTGCTCCTGGCGGCATTTACCTTCTGGCCCATGATCTATAACGCCTATCTGAGCGTGATCAGCTGGAACTTTCTCAGCCCGGTCCGGCGCTTCGTCGGCCTGCGCAACTATGAGACTGTCCTGACGAGCGATATTTTTCGGATCGTTCTGATCAACACGGCGGTCTTTACTATCGTATCAGTCGCAGTCACGATGGCGCTGGGTCTGGGTCTGGCATTGCTGCTGAACCAACCACTACGCTGGCGCAACGGCGCCCGCGCAGTGCTCTTCACGCCGACAGTGCTGTCGGGCGCAGCGATTGCAATTATCTGGATCTACATGTTCGATCCGCGGTTCGGACCTCTGGCGCAGATCATCAACTGGTTTAGTTCACTGGCGCAGTTGCTGCCAGCGCGCTTTTCCGAGTCCGGATTGGTGGAATGGCTTGCCAGCGTCCGATCGCCGCAATGGCTCTCTGACCCTAACTGGGCAATGAGTGCGCTTATTATCGTCTACGTCTGGAAGAACCTGGGGTATGCTGTTGTGATCTACCTCGCCGGTCTACAGACGATAGATCGCACCCTGTATGAAGCCGCCCGGATCGATGGCGCTGGCGCGTGGGCGCAGTTCTGGCATGTGACCCTCCCTGGTCTCTCGCCGATCATGTTCTTTCTGCTGGTCACCAGTGTTCTGGCGTGCTTCCAGGCATTCGACATTATCCGGGTGATGACCGACGGCGGTCCGGTGAATGCCACAAATATGCTGGTCTATCACCTGTATGAACGTGGCTTTATCCAGTCGCAGGCTGGTCCGGCGGGCGTCGTGGCGATGGTAATGTTTGTGCTGATGCTGATCCTGACCATTCTGCAACTGCGGTTCATCGAGCGGCGGGTGCATTACAGTTGAAGGCGGGAAGGTTGAAGATTGAGGGTTGAAGGTTGAAGGTTGAAGGTTGAAGGCGGGAAGGTTGAAGGTTGAAGGTTGAACGTAGGAACTGGTGGTGCGAGAGGTGTGAGGCGGGCAAGAGGAGGCGAGGCGAGATGAGGCGTGAGGTGAGGGACGAGGGGTAAGAGGCGAGGGGCATCCTCCTAACCATATTTATGGAACAGCAAGCAGAATTGCGACAACAGACAGCAACGAGGCAACGAGAGCGTCATCAGCGCGCGTTTGATTTGCAGCGGCGCTGGCTCTGGCGCATCCTGGGATATGCAGCAATCGTGCTGTCGGTGATCGTGATTGGCTTGCCGATCTACTGGATGCTGATCGCATCTTTTAAAACCAGCCGCGAGATCTACACCGTCCCGCCAACCTGGATCCCGCTCAACCCAACGCTGGACAACTACCCCGCTGCGTGGCAAGCCGCGCCGTTTGCCCGCTACTACCTTAACAGCATCATCGTCACTCTGGTAACGACTGTTTCGAAGATGACCCTGGCGGTGCTGACGGCGTATGCGCTGGTGTTTCTGCGCTTCCCTGGCAAGAATATCGTCTTCCTGATCGTGCTCGCGGCGCTCATGGTGCCAGCGCAGATCACGATTGTGCCAAACTTCCTGACAATGGGCGATCTTGGGCTGGTCAATACATACTGGGGGTTGATCCTGCCCGGTGCGGCGACGGCGTTCGGCACCTTCCTGATGCGCCAGTATTTTATGACATTGCCGCGCGAGGTGTTTGAAGCTGCCGAGATCGACGGCGCCGGTCATATGCTGCGATTGTGGGCGATTGCGATACCACTGGCGATGCCGGCGCTGGTCACAACCGGTCTGTTCGCAGTCGTCAACGAGTGGAACGAATTTCTCTGGCCCCTGATCATCACCAGCACGGAAGACATGCGCACCCTGCCGATCGGCGTGGCGCGCCTGCTCGATCAGGAAGGACTGGCGCGCTGGGGTGTGGTGATGGCAGGTACGATGTTCGTAGTGCTGCCGGTTGTGCTGTTGTTCGTCTGGGCGCAGCGCTACATCGTCGAAGGTATTGCAGCCGGAGCCGTGAAGGGGTAGCGGTGAAAAGGTTGCACGTTGCACGTTGCATGGGCAACGGTGGAAGGTTGCAGGTGGGAACAGTTGCGCCGTTGCATCGCAACCTCTCCCACGGGCGATGGCACATTGCAGGTGGAGGGATTGAGGGTTGAGATGACCGGTGCAGCCGTGCGTCGATTGCACCGGTCGTATCAGGCGTCAATCCCGAACACAGATGCTGACGAGAGGAGAGAGGAGTCCATGGCAACGATCAACCGACGACAATTCCTGCGCGGTGTGGCGGCTGGCGCCGGTGCGCTGACGCTGGCAGCCTGTGGCAGCGGCACGACAACTGAACCCACAGCGGCGCCAGTGCCGACGCAACCCACAGCGGCGACGACGCAACCCACGGTGGCGCCACCTACTGCGATGCCTCAGGGCGCGATGGGTTCAACCGTCGAAATCACCTACTGGGGGTCATTCAGCGGCGTACTCGGTGAGGCGGAGCAGGCGACTGTCGAAGCTTTCAATAGTATGCAGCAGGATGTCAAAGTCAACTACCAGTTCCAGGGCAACTACGAAGAGACGGCGCAGAAGTTGACCGCTGCGGTCCAGGCGCGGCAGACCCCCGACGTCAGCCTGCTCTCGGATGTCTGGTGGTTCTCGTTCTATATCAATGGTCATTTGCAGCCGCTCGACGATCTGATGGCAGCCGAAGGTGTTAAGCGCGAAGCCTACGTCGATGTGCTGCTCAACGAAGGCATCCGCAAGAATACCGTCTACTGGATCCCGTTCGCACGCTCGACGCCACTCTTCTACTACAACAAGAATGCCTGGGCGGAGGCAGGGCTTGAGGATCGCGCGCCGAAGACCTGGGACGAATTCATAGAGTGGGCGCCGAAACTCAACAAAGAGGGCGTTCAGCATTCGCCCACCCTAGCGCTGCCAGTTACATCGCCTGGCTCTTCCAGGGTGTGATCTGGCAGTTTGGCGGACGCTACAGCGACCCCGACTTCACCATCCGCATCCACGAAGAGGGCGGCATCAAAGCTGGCAATTTCTACCGTGACACGACCCAGACCTACAAGTGGGCAACCACGCCGAAGGACGTGACCCAGGACTTCGTCACCGGTCAGTCAGCCAGCGCGATGTTGAGCACTGCTGCGCTGGCAGGCGTCGAGAAGAATGCGCAGTTCCCGGTCGGCACCGGCTTTCTGCCGGAAGGACCGGCTGGCTTCGGGTGCTGCACCGGCGGCGCGGGTATGGCAATCCTGGCCGGTCTGCCTGCCGAGAAGCAGCAGGCGGCGATGAAGTGGATCGCCTTTGCCACCGGCGAGGAGTGGACAATTAACTGGGCGCAGCGCACGGGGTATATGCCGGTGCGCAAGGCAGCGGTGCAATCGGAGAGTATGCAGAAATACTTCACCGAGCGCCCCAACTTCCGCACGGCGGTCGAACAGTTGCCGAAGACCCGTCCGCAGGACTCGGCGCGTGTCTATGTACGCGGCGGTGATCAGATCATCGGCAAAGGGTTGGAGCGCATTACGGTTGCGGGCGAAGATCCGGCAAAGGTCTGGATGGATGTCAAGAAAGAACTCGAAGAGGCTGCCGCGCCAACCATTGAACTGTTAAAGACAGTCGAGGGTTAGGGATCGACATCTGTCACCGGCAACCTGTCATCCTTCGTGTGTTGTGGAGCCGTTGCACTGCAACGGCTCTCTCTTTCTTATGCACCGTGCAATGTTCCGTGTGCCGCTCTCACCGCTTGCGGCGACATAGCCAGCGTTCTACAATGTAAGGAAGAACGTTTCGACTCGCAATGTATACATTTGAGTGCAACTATGATCCACATCGACATCGCCGTTGCCAAAGTGCCGCGTTACGGCGCCTCTGAGAGCGGCGACACGCTCGAAGTCATCGAACGACCCGGAGGCGGTTTATCGGTCGTGCTGGTAGACGGGCAGGGGAGCGGGCGCGGCGCCAAGACGTTGAGCAACCTGATTGCCACGCGCGCCATTACCCAACTCAAAGACGGAGCGCGGGACGGAGTCGTGGCGCGCGCCGTCCACGACTATCTGTACACCTACCGTATGGGGCAGGCGTCTGCGACGCTCAATATTCTCTCGATCGACTTTGCCAGCGGCAGTCTGCGCGTCTCGCGCAACAACCCGGCGCCCTTCTTTGTTCTGAATGCTGCAGGCGAGGTGCAGATGCACAATGAGCCATCGACTCCGATAGGGTTGCATCCGCTAACGAAGCCGGTGATCAGCGAAATACCGCTGCGCTCCGGGGTGCAGATCATTATGTTCACCGACGGGTTGCTGAAGGTTGGTGAGCGCTATGGTGTTGATATGGAACTCGGCAACTACCTGGCGGGGTGGCGCACGGAAGTGGATCAGCCTGCTACGGCGCTCGCCGAAGCGTTGCTCAGTCGCGCGCTGGAACTCGACCGGAACGAACCGACCGACGACATCAGCATCGTTGTTGCGGCAGTTGTCGAGCGCGCAAGCGTCAGCCGCGCACGCCGCATGACGGTCAGCGTCCCTATCGAGCGCAGCGTTGAGCGTCACGAGGAAGCGTTCAACGGCGCTGATGATTGAGTGTGAGGCGAGAGGCGCGAGGGGCGACGTAGGGGCGCAGCGGCGCTGTGCCCGTACAGGGGGAGGGGATGCGGCGCGAGGGAATGAGGTGTGAGGCATAAAAGGCGCATGTTCAGGCACACCTGTTGCCGCGCACCGCCTCTCCTGACTGGAGACTGGCGCCCCCGACGGGATTCGAACCCGTGATCTCCACCTTGAAAGGGTGGCGTCCTTGGCCTCTAGACGACGGGGGCGCGCCGTTGCCATTATACCAGAGATTCTCCGCCGGGCAAACGCCGCAGGTGCGTTGCGTTCGCCTGGAGAGGGCTTCAGGCGCGTGGCGCCGGGGTTTTCTCCTTCTCGTCCTGATCGTTGAGATCTCGCAGAAGATCGTCGTCGCTCAGGTTGAGTGGCACAACCTCCTCATCCTGCGCTTCCGCCGGCTCCTCGTCATCTGCGGGTTCATCCAGCGGTGCGACGGTTGTATCGACCTGCGCGACGTACTTTTTGAGCGTCAGCAACTGCTTTGCCAGGAGCGGCGCCTGATCCGCAGTGAGCGCCCGTGTGAGTTCGACATCGAGCAGCGCCGAGGTTCCGGCGCCGGGCAGGACGGTGGCGCGTTTGACCGGCGCGCCGAGACGTGCGAGCGCATCGAGCGCCTTGCCGACAGCGCGGTTGTCGTCGTATAGATGGATGCGCAGGCGACTTACCGGTCCGCCAAAATTCAGGCGCGCCTCGACCCACTCAAGGATCGTCAATGTAAAGAGAAACAACAGGGTGCCGAAGATAGCTAACCATCCCAGACCGGTCGCCACCGTGACTCCTATTCCGGCGCACCCCCACAGGGTCGCTGCCGTCGTCAAACCGCGCACCGTTGTGCCATGACGCAGGATTGCGCCAGCGCCCATGAACCCTATCCCCGACACCACATAACTTGCCACACGCAACGCATCACGCTCTCCTGTCAACTCGGCAAAGCCGTAAGCGCCTGCCATGGTTACCAGGCATGCTCCTAATCCGACCAGAATATGGGGACGAAAGCCACTCGCGCGCTCGTGCCCGGAACGTTCGATCCCGATCAATCCGCACAACACCATCGTCAGTAACAACCGTCCCATCGTCACAGGGTCGACAGGACCTATCAGTTGCATCACATCAAGACCAATGTTCATCTGGCGCCTTTCTCCTCTCTGCATGGTGAGATCGCTGCACAACTATCTTAGCGCAAAGTCGCCATGATGCCGCTCGTGTATCGTCGTATGATACCGTTGCTCATGCAATGGCATTGTTCCCCTCAAGCGATTCCGGTCGGCGCCTGTTTCATAAACCGTCAGGACGTTCGCCTGAACCGTTTCCGGCTCATAGCGTCCTCATCTGTTCAGGGTCGATAGAGGTTGCCCGGATGTCCAGCTTCCATCGCATCGCTTGCCAGACGCTCCGCTGCGGCGAGCACCGCCACCCGATGGTGGGACTGACGGAGCAGGCGGAGTGCGGCGATCAGCGTGCACCAGCGCAGCATCGTGATACGCTCGTTGAATTGAGGGCGCTCCGTTCCATCTACGACGCGGACCAGAAAGTATATGAGTTGCTTGTGGATGACCTGCCCGCCCTTGACAACGGGATAGAGCGTCCGCAGCAGTTCGCCGTGCAAAACGCCGCGCAATCCCGTCTCTTCGGCCACCTCGCGCAGCGCCGCTACGTCGGCCGGTTCGCCTTCCAGGAGTTGTCCCTTCGGCAGGGTCCAGTCACCGCGTTTCTTGATCAGTAAGAACTCAACGAACGCATTGGTTGTCCAGCGATACACGACGCCGCACGCGGCAAACTGTGTCGTCACAGCGAACGGGCGCGTTTGACAGGTTTGAACATATGAGGTTGTCATCGGTTGCTCCTCTTCTGATCCATCCTCAACATCACGCGCTCCTCTCTTGCTATGCGACTTGAGGGCGGACAGAGCGCATGCGTGATCCGTGCTGCCGATGGAGATCAGGCGAAGGCGCACCCTTCGCCTGTCCCATCCGCCGTTCTACCCCCGGAGCGGAGCGTGAGAGGGTGAGACGCCGATGTGAGCGTCAACCGCCGTTCTCTGGCAGGCGCAGACGCCCCTCACGCGCGTCATACTCGAACAGTTCGGCATAGCGCCCCCATTCAATCGCTGTATCGAGCGTGCTGGCAGCCTCTTCGGCACCCATAAAATCTTCCAGCTCCGTGAGAAACCGCTCACGCGGCGCGCGATGATCGGGGCGCGTGGAAAGGACGCGCCGGATGTGTGCCACCAATGGAACGCGATTCATCAGATGTTCGGCAAAGATCACTTTGCGCTCCTGAATGTCGCTCCGGGCCAGTTTCACCCCTTCCGGCAACAGGTTGATATCCCCCTCACGGGTCTGCGCGAAACCCAGCAACTCGGCTGCGTCAATGAGAGGAAACAGGTCGTCTGCATCGAGTTGCATGCCAGCAGCCAGTTCCGGAAGATCGCCGCGCCCCTGTTCCGACCCTGCTTCCACCTGCTCGATCAGCCCGATGATCTGCGCTACTTCCGCTTCCGGCAGACGCATCCCCAGGCTGGTGCGATCGCTCTCAACATCGACAGCGCCGACAAATGCCGCTGCTGGCGTCGTCATTGCCCGATAGATCGTCTCGACCCTGGCGAGAAATGCGGGATCGTTGCGATCACGCGGTCGAGGCAGATCGATCAGTTCGTTGCTGATGATCCGTCCGGGGTTGGAACTGAGAATGAGCACCCGGTCAGCCATCAGAACCGCTTCTTCAATGTTATGCGTCACCATCAGAATTGCCTGCGTCGGAATGCGCCGCGCTTCCCAGAGATCAAGCAGCTCGGTGCGCAGATTTTCCGCCGTCAGCACGTCGAGTGCTGAGAACGGCTCGTCCATCAGCAAGACGTCGGGGTTTGTCACCAGCGCGCGGGCGAAGCCGACCCGCTGGCGCATGCCGCCCGACAGTTCTTTCGGGTAGGCGCTTTCAAACCCATCGAGACCGATCAGGTCGATTGCGGCCAGCGCCCGCCGACGGCGCTCCCCCTCTGGCACTCCCATCGTTTCCAGTCCCAATTCAACGTTCTCCAGCACCGTCAGCCACGGGAAGAGCGCAAAGGACTGGAACACCATCGCCATCCCCGGCATCGGACCGGTCACCGGTCGATTGCGGTAGCGCACCTCCCCGCTCGACGGCGAAATCAGCCCGATGAGACAGCGGAGCAGCGTTGATTTGCCGGATCCGGAACGTCCCAGGAGAGCGACAATTTCACCTTCCGCCAGGTCCAGATTGATGTTGTCGAGCACCAGCAGATCGTTGCCTTCGGGCGTTTTGAAGAGTTTATGCAGATTGCGGACGCTCAGGATCGTTTTCCCGACGCCAGCTGTCGTCTTCGGTATCAGGGTCGTCGCCATTGTGGTTCTCCTTTCGACTAATCCAGACGGAAGCGCGTCTCAGCCAGCGCGTAGAGTCGGCGCCAGAACAGACGGTTGAACGCCAGCACGAGCATGCCCATCACCAGCATGCCCAAACCGACGTGCGGGTTGAACTCGCCGGTGCTCCAGTAAGCGATATAGGCGCCCAGACCGGTCAGGGTGAGGGTCGTTGCGCCCCACGACACGACCTCAGAGACGATGGACGCATTCCAGGAACCGCCCGAAGCTGTAATCCCGCCGGTGACGAACGCCGGAAAGATTGCCGGAATGATCAGTTTGCGCCACCATGCCCACCCTCGCAGACCAAGCACCCGGGCAGCCTCTTTCAGATCGTTTGGAATGCTGATCGTGCCAGCGATCACGTTGAACAGGATGTACCACTGCGCTCCCAGAATCATCAGCGGCGCCTGAAACAGGTTCTGCGGCAGCGCATAGGTGGCGATGAGCACCACCGCAATCGGAAAGAGCAGGTTGGCAGGGAAGGCAGCGGCAAACTGCGCCAGCGGCTGCACAAACTGCGCGACTCGCGGACGCAACCCGATCCAGACTCCGATCGGAGTCCAGACCAGCGTCGAGATGCCGATCCAGATGATCACGCGCATAGTCGTGAGCAGTCCAAGCCACAGGCACTCTAGTACCTCCAACCAGGATACCCTGCCTGCAGGAACCATAGGCGTAGTGCAAGCAGTGGCCAGATCACCCGGCGCATTCACGCGCTCATCGCGCAGCACTTCCGCCATCTCCGCACTGACTCTCGTCCCGTTGGCAGTCGCTGCGCACACATCCGACAGCCAGACCGTGTGATCGGGGTTGACCGTGACTCCGACGGCAGCAAAACGGCGGGCAATCTCCGGGTTGAGATCGGTATTGACATCTGGATTTGCCGCAAGAACCCGACCATTATCGAAACCCAGCCCCGGACCGAACATATACGTCGCCAGGAACCATACCGCCCACAGCGCCGCTGCGATCACGAGCGCATACCAGATCCGGTCAATCGCACGATCAATCGGTCGCAGCGATGGTTGCGGTTCGACGCGCGGACCAGGATGATCACCCGTCAGCCGAACCGGAATGCTCTGGCGGATCGCCGTGCCAAGCGCACCCAGGCTGCTGGCGATCCCCGACCGCTGCAACAAACGCAGCATCCACGATTGTGCAACTTCCTGCGCCTCAGACTGCTCGAACTTGAATTTTTCAGACCAGGCGACGATAGGGCGGAAAATCAACTGGTCGTAGATCAGAATGATTATCAGTAATGTCAGACCGGCATACACCATCGCCGCAACATCCGCCTGCTCAATCGCCAGCCCGACATACGAGCCGACTCCAGGCAGATACTGATCATTGTCGCGCCCGACCACCGAGATGACCTCAGAGGCGACCACAAAGAACCACCCGCCCGATACTGACATCATCGTGTTCCACACCAGACCGGGCATTGCGAAAGGAACTTCCAGCTTCCAGAACTTTTTCCACGGCGAGAGCCGTAACACGGCAGCAGCCTCTTGTAGCTCTCTGGGCGTGGTGATCAACGAGTGATAGAAGCTAAAGGCCATATTCCACACCTGCGAGGTAAAGATTGCAAAGATACTGGCCGCCTCCAGACCGAGCAGGCTGCCGCGGAACATGCCGAGAAAAATCGCCGTTGTCACCGTCAGGAACCCCAGGATCGGCAGTGACTGGAGGAAATCCAGCGCTGGAATGATAACGATCTCAGCGCGCCGCGACTTGGCTGCCAGGGTCGCCACGGTGAACGTGAACAGCAGGCTCAACAGCACGGCAAGGAACATGCGGAACACCGTCCGCAACCCGTAATAGGGCAGGTTGGCAGGATTTAGAGAAACAGTTAGATCAGGCGTCGTCTCATCGAATGGCTGCGATGCGCCCTGAAACGCAACCGTCAGCAACAGGATCGCCACGATCACCAGCGGGACGACCACAAGGTCCCAGGGCGTCAGTTTGAAGCGCGGGCGCAGCACGCCCGCGTCGGGAAACGTCACGCGCATACGTGTCCTCCTGAGATGGTCAAGGCTTTAGTAACGAGATTCCAACATCGAACGCAACGTCGTCGTTGTCAGGAGGCTTCTCACAGCCGGTATGGTCACCGAAAGGCGCGCAGGAGCAGCGCCGCATCCAGAATCGCTCGCGTATCGCGCTGCTCGATCCACTCAGCCCAGCGCAGTGCAACGTCCGAACCGCAGCGTGGCAGGAGCCACAGCCAGACGCGGTCAAAAGAGTCGAGACCTTCGGACGGCAGAGCATGCAGTCGAGTCAACATCCGCTCATAGCGCTGCTGGTGGAAGCGTTCCTGTTCCGCCATCCGGATCAACAGGATCTCGTGCCGCTCATCGGGCGCTCGATCTGCCAGACGCCGATAGAGTGACACGATCACCTGGTGGCGACGCCAGGCGCGCTGGATGGCTTCGATCAGCAACCAGCGCAGCGTCGCCTGGCGATAGAGGTGTGTGGTTGCCAGCATAAGCAGTTCCTCCGAATGTGCGCTTATTCGACTCCGACGACCTGATACATCGGCTCTGGTTCCGGCGCTCGCTCGCCTGTCGCTGCGCGCTGCGGCGTCGTAGCAGTCTGCGTCCGGCGATTGTGGACCACTAGCGTTTGTGGCATGTCAGCAGTCCGCGAGAGCGGGCGTACCTTCTTCAGGCGCACGAATGTCGCGGTCAGGCGCCCATCTTTGTCCATCGTCCAGCGGATCGTCAGCATCGCGGGTTCCTCCTTTCGCCTTCAAGCCAAAAGTGTCCTTCTGTGCGGCTGTTGCAGGGCGCAACAAACCATGCGCGCGATCTGACGATCGGCGCCGACCGATATGCACGCACAACGGAGAGCAAGCGCTCCCTGACCGCCTGCCAGCAAGGGACAGACGGTTGTAGCGTGCAATCACAAATTGTTGTCAGAGACCTGGAAGACAGCAGCGCAACGCCGTGGATGGGAGATGCGCGCCGGGGGTGCGCACATCGGGCTTGCGCTCAACAAACAACCCTGGCGCACCTTTCTCGCCAGGGTGTCAAGAGAGGACGTAGCCAGAACTACGCGACACTGACGAGAAGGAGATGCGTCTGGAGTGCTGTTGCGGCGTTGCGCCGCCGACTACGATGACCGCCTTCGTCCATATTTGCCTCAAATAGAAATCCCCCTGGCATTGCCAGAGGGATCGAACGCTCTTGCGAACGCTCCCCCTCCGGTTGATCTTAAGCTTTCACACAACGTAACGGTTGAACCGTAGTTACCTTGGCAAAGCCCTTAAGCCGAGCCTGCTGTGCGCCCCTGAGCGTCTTTCGACGGGCCGGAGCAGTAACCTGTGTTTGTGTGAAGCCGCGCCTACCAGGGAGCAACTTCTCAGTGATCGGCGATATAATATCTCACAAGATCAGGGTTGTCAAGAGGGAATCTTCCTGTCTTTCCGGCGCGATCGGTCGCTACAGCGCATCTGTGGCGCTGTATCCAACCTGTAACTGTCCCGACTACCCTCATAAACAGAAATGGTTGCGCAGAGCGCGTCTTTTTTATCCCCTCTGAGAACCTGCGCTTGAGCCGCAACCGGACCCCAGCATACAATCCGCCCTTGTCGGGCGCACCTGTCGAAGGAGACGCGAATGGGCCAGAAAAACGGCTTTGATCCGAACGATCCGATTGGCAATCTGCGCAAGGCCCGCGATGCGACGCTCGACGCGTGGGCCAAGGCGATGATCGACCTGGTCAATACCGAGACGTTTGCACGCTGGATCGGTGCGACGCTCGATTCCTATCTGATCGCGTCGGCGCCGCTTCAGAACCTGATCAACACGTCGATGAAGACGTCGCTGGCGCGGCTGAACCTGCCGTCACGCGACGAACTCACCACGCTGGCGCGCCGGGTGACGAATATCGAAATGCGTCTGGACGATATCGAGATAAAGATCGACCAGTTGATGCATGCGTTGCGCACCCAAACACCGGTGATCGTCGAGATGCTCACCGAGCAACTCGAACAGAACCGGCAGGAAGGAGTGGAACTCAACGGCATGGAGCAGCGTCTGGCGGCGCTTGACCATAAGGCTGATCAGATGCTCCAGTTGATCGAACGATTGCAGCAGGCGGCGCTGGAGCAGGCGGAGGCTGCGCAGAAGCGCCGGAAAGCGCCACGACCGCTTCAACCGCCGGAACCCGAAACGCCGACGCCTGAAGAGGTCAAAGAAGATCACGCTATCGAGGGGTTTTAAACCTGCGGCATGTGCCGCGTTTGAGCAACAAGGAGTATGTCGATGACGACGTCGCCTGAGACGACGCTCTTTCCTGTAGATCCGGCAACAGTGGCAAAAAATCTGTACACTGAGGTTGAACGTCTTGGGAAAGCGTATGAGATGGGGGTCAGGATCGCGACGGGCAAGCAAAAGGCAAAAGTGGCGCAGACGCCAAAAGAAGCGATCTGGACGCTGAATAAGACGACCCTCTATCACTACTATCCCCAGGCGCCAGCCGAGAAGCGTAAGCGCGTGCCGCTGTTGCTGGTCTTTGCTCTGATCAACAAACCGTACATCTTCGACCTGCGCCCAGGCAATAGTTTTGTCGAGTACATGGTGCAGCAGGGGTACAACGTGTATCTCGTCGATTGGGGTGCGCCCGGTCCGGAAGACGCGCACCTGACCTTCGACGATTACGCGCTCGAATACCTGCCGCGCGCCGTGCGACGCCTGCAAATGCACAGCGGGCAGCGCGACTTCAGCATGCTTGGCTGGTGCATCGGCGCAACCCTGGCGGCGATCTATGCGGCAATGCGCCCGGACGACGGTTTGCGCAACCTGATCCTCCTCACTGCACCGATCGACTTCTCCAACAAGGATGCGATAGGTCCCTTCCCCAAGTGGCTGAAGGAAGATTACTTCAACCTGGACGCAATTCTCGAACAGACCGGCAACTACCCCGGCGAAATGATCGATGTCGGCAGCAAACTGCTCAAACCGGTCGAAAATCTGGTCGGCAATTATCTGCGGTTGCTTGATAACCTCGACGATCCAAAGATCGTCGAGTCGTGGCAGGCGATGAATACCTGGGTGAGCGATGGCGTCCCGTTTGCCGGCGCGGCATACCGGCAACTGGTCGTCGATCTCTACCGCGAGAACCGCCTGATGAACGGCACCTGGATCATGCGCGGTCGCCCGGTCAACCTGGGGGACATCAAAGCATCGCTGCTCAACATTATTGCGCGACAGGATCATATCGTGCCGCCGTGTCAGTCGGAAACGATCCTGGATCGTGTCAGCAGTACCGACAAACATCAGATCATCATGCCAGGCGGTCATATCGGCATTATGGCTGGCAGCGGGGCGCGTCGCGGCTTGTGGCCGCAGATCGATGCCTGGCTTGCCGATCGCTCGATCTAAGACGTTATCATCAACGAGGAGATGAAGACGATGCGCCTGAAGGGTAAGGTTGCAATTGTGACCGGCGCAGGTCACGGCATTGGTAAAGCGACCGCGATTGCCTTCGCTCGCGAAGGGGCGCACGTCGCCGTTGTTGACATCAATATGGCCGGCGCTGAAGCGACGGTGGCAGAGATTACCAGGCTGGACGGTCGAGCGCTTGCTGTCCAGGCTGATGTCTCCCAGGCAGCGTCGGTGGAGTCGATGGTCGAAACGGTGCTGGCGTGGGGTGGTCGGATCGATGTGCTGCTCAACAATGCCGGTATTACGCGCGACGCTCGCCTGGTCAAAATGACCGAGCAGCAATGGGACGCGGTGATCAATGTCAATCTCAAGGGCGTCTGGTTGTGCGCGCGCGCCGTTGCGCCGCACATGAGCGCTCAGGGGAGCGGCTCGATCATTAACGTCAGTTCTATCGTCGGGCTGTACGGCAACTTCGGTCAGTCGAACTATGCCGCAACCAAAGGCGGCGTCATTGCAATGACCAAGACCTGGGCGCGGGAACTCGGTCCGTCGGGTGTGCGGGTCAATGCGGTCACGCCGGGATTCATCGCTACTGAGATGATTACGACCATCCCGGAGAAGGTGATCCAGACGGTCTGCGAACGCACGCCGCTACGCCGACTCGGTAAGCCGGAAGAGGTCGCTGCAGTGTATGTCTTCCTCGCGTCGGATGAATCGAGTTTTATGACCGGTTCGGTCATTCAGGTGGACGGCGGCTTGCTCTGGTAGATGTCCGCCCGTGCCTGGTTTTCTGCGCCTTTTTGCGAGTAATGCCGGATGATGCCATCCGGCATTGCTATTTTCGTCATCGTCTGGTTGTGTTATGATTTACTCACCGGTCTGTATGATTGAACCGTATGGCTGACGATCTGTTGCTCGGTATCGATGTTGGGACGACCAACATCAAAGCGCTGGTGTTTGATCTCCACGGCGCCTGTGTGTCTGCCGCCAGCACAGCCACGCCGGTCGAGCGACCGCATCCGGGGTGGGCTGAACATGATCCCGACATGCTCTGGCAGGCAGTGGTCGATGTCATCCGCTGCGCCCTGGCGCCGCTCGACGATCCGCAACGGGTGCGTGGTCTGGCAGTGGCAAGCGTCGGCGAGGCGGGTGTGCTGGTCGATGCGCGTGATGAGCCGGTCGCGCCGGTGATCGCCTGGTACGACCGTCGTACTGCGCCCTACGTGCAGCGCTGGAATGTTCAGGGTGATCCGCTCGAAACGTTTCGCCTGACCGGTATGATCCCCGTGCCAATTTACGGCATGTTCAAACTGCAGTGGTTACGTGATCATGCGGCGGAAGGATATGCCGCCGCGACAACCTGGCTGCATATTGCCGATTATATTGCCTTTCGCCTGTGTGGCGCGCGTGCAACCGATTATTCGCTGGCGTCGCGCAGTATGCTGTTCGATCTCCGCGCACGCCGCTGGTCGAGTGCGCTGATCGATTGCGCCGGGTTGCGGGGTGATCTGCTGCCGGAACTGGTTGCAAGCGGCACGCGCATTGGCGAGGTCTCACCATCGGCGGCAGCGGCGACCGGTCTGTCACCGGGAACCATCGTCGGCGCTGGCGGTCACGACCATGTGTGCGGTGCACTGGCGGCCGATGTACGTCGCCAGGGTGATTGCCTTGACTCGATGGGAACGGCGGAAGCAGCGTTTCTGCCGCTCGACGACATCCCGCTTGATGAGCGACTGTTTGTCGCCAATGTCTCTTCCCGGACGCACGTGACCTTTGGAGTGCACGTGGCGCGTGACCGCTACTACGTGGGGGATGGCTTGTTCAGTAGTGGTGCGGCAGTTGAGTGGCTGCGCGAATTGATCGCGCCAGGTGCGTCGCTTCATGAGGCGTCTGCCGAAGTAGAAACGTTGGCTGCTTCGGCACCTCCAGGCAGTATGGGGGTGCTCTTTCTGCCCCATCTGACGGCTGGTGAACGTGGCGCGTTTGTGGGTTTGACTACCAGCAGTGGGCGGCCGGCGCTGGCGCGTGCGGTCTACGAAGGTCTGGCGTTCGAGTGGCGTCATATGCTGGAGCATATCGAAGGCATGCTGGGGGTGCGTGCTGAGACAATTCGGGTGATCGGCGGCGGAACGCGTCTGCCGGTCTGGCTCGGCATCAAGGCGGATGTGATGGGGCGTCCTTTACACGTGCTGGATATGGACGAGAGCGTTGCGCTGGGCGCTGCACTGCTCGGCGGGATTGCGGCGGGTGTCTATTGCAACGAGGATGAGGCGGTTGGCGCATTACAGTTGAACAAGCGCACTATTGTGCCTGACGATGCGACACACATGCAGTACGAACGTGTTTACCGCCGAGCGTTTCTCCGCCTTGCGCCTGCGCTGACGCCGGTGCATACCGCACTTGATGGGTTGGAGGCGCCATGATCAGAACGATCATCTTCCACATGGCGCCAGCTGAGCGCTGGACGACCTGGCCCGACCATGAACCATATGTTCCGGCTGAATTCGCTGCCGACGGGTTTGTGCATTGCACATCGGGCGAAGCGTTGATGGCGCGTGTCGCCAATACGCTGTACCGCGATACTCCCGGCGATTTCGTGCTACTGGTCATCGACGTGGATGCGCTCACAGCGCCCGTGCGCTGGGAGGCGCCGGCTGGTGCAGACCTGGCGCCCCTCTTCCCGCACATCTATGGACCGATCAACCGGGAAGCGATTATCGAGGTTCGGCGCATCCAGCGCGCCGCCGATGGCGTGTTTCTGCTATAATCAAAGCATTATCAGGCGAGGACAAGCGTATGGCTGATACAACGCGACATGCCAGAGCGCGGCGTAAGCCGGGCGACGCCGGACCGACCGAAAAGATGCGCGAGTATCTGGAGGTCATCTACTATCTGGCGGCGCGTGGCGAGCCGGTGATCAGCGCGCGTCTGGCGGAATGGATGCATGTCACCCCGCCGACGGTCGCCGATATGGTGAGCCGGATGGAGGATCGCGGCTACATTATGCGCGATGGGCGCGGTGAGATTTCGCTGACCGATGAAGGGTTTCGTCTGGCGGAAGCGATGGTGCGGCGGCATCGCATCCTGGAGCGCTTCCTGGTGGATGTGATGGGGTTGCAGTGGCACGAAATTCACGAGGAGGCGGTGCGCCTGGAGCACGCACTCTCGCCGCGCCTGGAGGAGCGCATCGAGGAACTCGTCGGCGACGCCGCCACCTGCCCCCACGGCAATCCCATTCCGGGGCGCTGCGTTGCGTATCCAGGTTCGGTGCGCCTCGATCAGGTCGCGTCCGGGGGAGTATTCACGCTGCGGCGCATCTCTGAGGAAGCAGAAGAAGATACCGTTCTGATCCGCTATCTGCAGAACAGTCATCTGGTGCCGGGTGAGCGTTTCGCCATTATCGATTGCTCTCCGGTCTATGGCGTCACCCTTCAGCGCGACGACCGACAGATCACCCTGTCGCCGCAGATCGCCGCGTACCTGTGGGGGGATGTGACTGCTACCTGATCCGCCCGAACTGACGCTCGATCTGGGTCATCGTCAGCAGAATCATGGTTGGGCGACCATGAGGGCATGTGCGTGGCGACTCGCACTGCTCAAGTTGCATCACCAAACCGCGCATCTCGTCGAACGAGAGGGTCTGCCCTGCGCGCACCGACGTGTGGCATGAGAGGGTGATCAGCATTGCTTCGCGCCAGTCGTGGGGCGTTGCGCCGCCCCGCCCGCTCAGATGATCGGCGATTTCGAGCAGCGCAGTCGTCAGATCGCCCGGATAGAGCACTGCCGGAATGGCGCGCACGCGCAGGCTGCGCCCAAACGGTTCCACAACAAATCCCCATTCTGCCAGCCGGTTGGCGGCAGCGAGAAGCAGGTCGTGCGCGGTTGGCGGTAGATCGACCACCTGCGGCATAAGCAGTTCCTGACTTTCGACGGCGCCGGCGCCGCGCTGCGCCATCAGGCGCTCATAGGTGATGCGTTCGTGAGCGGCGTGCTGGTCGATCAGATACATGCCGTCGGCTGACTCGGCGACGATGTAGGATTGCGCAATCTGCCCGATGATGCGCAGCGGAGGAAGCCTGGACGCGCGGGTTGGCGGCAATGGGTCAGGGGACGTCACCGGCTCACGTTGCCAGGCGCTGTGACCATCGTCTGTCCAGGCGTTGACCTGAGTCGGCGCTGCAGGTGAATCGCCAGCAGTCATGTGGGGGAACGCCTCCCACCCGCTCTCGTGGGATGTTCCCAGGCGGCGCAGTTCAAACCGGCGCTGTGCAGTCTCGAGCGTCGCTGGCACACCGGGATCGTCCCAGGGGCGCACGCCGCTCTCCAGAAGCGCGCTGCGCACCGCGCGCCCCAACGTACTCATCACCCGCGTCGTATCACGGAACTTGACCTCGCTCTTGGTGGGATGCACATTCACATCCACAGCAGCCGGATGCACAGAGATATTCAGGATCGCCACCGGGTGACGACCCTTCATCAGGAGTGTATGGTACGCTTCTTCGAGCACCATGGCGATCTGCCCGCGCGGCTGGATAGCGCGGCGATTGACGAACAGATGGATCGCCGCGCGCGAACTGCGGGTCAATCCGGGGGGCGAAACCAACCCGCTGACCTGCACATATTCCACGCCTTCACCGGTCGATGCTTCGACCGGCAGCAGTTGACGCGCGACATCGAGACCGTACACCTCGATGGCTGCGGCGCGCAGATCACCATTGCCGCTGGTATGCAGCGTCGCGCGCCCGTCGATCGCAAGGCTGAAGCGCACTTCGGGGTAGGCAAGCGCATACTGGGTGACGACCGCCGTAATTGCAGCCGACTCGGTGGCGTCGGAGCGGAGGAACTCACGCCGAACCGGCGTATTGTAGAACAGGTTGCGCACGCTGATCGTCGTGCCCGGCGAACATCCGCGCGGCATGATCGCCTGCACCTCGCCGCCTGCGATCCGCAGTTCAACGCCAACGTCCGCCCCCGCAGCACGAGTGATGCAGATCACCTGTGCAACAGCGGCGATTGATGGGAGCGCCTCACCCCGGAAGCCCAGGGTCGAAATCGCCCACAGATCGTCAGCGGTAGTCAGTTTCGAGGTGGCATGACGTGCAAACGCCAGTTCGACTTCATCGGCAGGAATGCCGCACCCGTCATCCTGCACTCGGATTTCACGCAACCCGCCGCCGCGCGCTTCGACCGCAATGCGGCGTGCTCCAGCATCGAGCGCATTTTCGACCAGTTCACGCACCACCGAAGCGGGGCGTTCGATCACCTCGCCGGCGGCGATCTGAGCGGCTACTGTCGCGTCGAGCACCCGTATTGGCATAGCGACCCTGCCCTGCATGCGAACACGTATGCGAGTATTGTACCATACTCCGGCGCACTATGGCGTCGGGGTGCGTGTCAGCGGCGTCAACGGTATCGGAGTGCGCGTCGGGGTGGCAATGAGCGTCGCTGGCGACGCCCCTGGCGTTGCGGTGACTGCTGGCGCAATCGTGTCGGTAACGCCGGGTGATGGCGACGCCGTACCCGGTTGTGTCGCGGAAGGTGAAGGTGTCGCTGTACCTGGTTGTGCTGCGGAAGGTGAAGGTGTTGCCATAGTCGGTTGTGTTGCCGAAGGTGATGGTGTTGACGGTGTGGCAGGAATGATGGCGGGGTTCTGAGTTGGCGGTTGGAGGGTGGGAATATCGGTCGGGGGAACGTTAGCTGGCGGCGCCTGGGTTGCTGCAATCGTTGGCTGCGGTTCGGCGGGCGCAAGATTCGCCGGACCCGGCGCCAGCACCGACGGATATGCCACAAAGAGGGTCACTGCCACAAGCCCGGCAAAGAGCGCCGTCGCCAGTGTCGCCCCCAACCAGTTCATCCGTCGGGGCACAGACTCACGTTGTGGTGGAAGTGCGGGTGGAGGAGGAGCGGTTGGGGGGGCGGCAGGGGGCGGTGAGATGCGTTCGGTGGCAGGTTCCGCCGGAAATCGGGCAGTTGCAGGGAACTCGACAGTTGCGCTCGTTACCGTTGTCGGCAGTTCGACGGTTGCGCGTTCGGGTTCAGGGATGATCAGTGCCTGCCGGGAGTGCGTCAAGTTCGTCGACTTGCGCGACAATTGCGGTGATATTATCCGTTCCGCCACGTTCATTCGCCAGATCGATCAATCGATCAACCGCATCGGCGAGGGGCATCGAGCGCACAATCTCGCTGATCTCCTCATCGCCGACCAGACCGTGCAACCCGTCGGAGCAGAGGACCACCATATCACCCGCCTGGAGCGGCAGATGGAACAGATCGACCTGCACCTCAGACTGATACCCCAGAGCGCGGGTAATCACATTGCGATAGTAACTCGACCGCGCCTGGTCGGCGGTGATCACCCCGGCTGCCACCTGCTCACCGACCAGCGAATGGTCGCGTGAGACCTGGCAGATCTCGTCGTTGCGGATCAGATAGGCGCGACTGTCGCCAACATTGGCGACGTGCAGCATCCCCTGGTAGAACAGGGCTGCAACGCCGGTGGTGCCCATTGCGCCGCGCCCTTCGGCGTGAATGCGTGCATTGGCGCGCTCGAATGCGCGGCGCAACACATCGACGCGATCAGGGGAGGCATCACTGTAGTAGGTGCTGAGGATCGTCTCGACACCGAGCCGGCTGGCAACTTCACCGGCGGCATGCCCTCCCATGCCGTCGCAGACGATCAGCAATTCGCCGTACTGCTCGACCCCTGCGCCTTCGCCAACGCCGAAATCGTCTTCATTATGATCGCGCGTTCTGCCAACGTCAGTGCGAGCGCTATGGCGCAGTTTCATAGGCTCCTCCGGCGGGAGGCATCCATCATTGACGCGCAAGTATACCATGCCAGCAGATCGGGTGCAACCTGTTACGCTTCTCGACGTTACATGGAGTGACCATATTGAAACAATTGCCATCTTTCTGCCGACCCAACCCACATTTCGACACAACCAGGAGGACGTGCAATGCATCGCAGTCAGCAACACAGCCGGTTTTTCATCCGCCGTCTCGTCGCACTTCTCACGCTTATCTTCTCCGTAATGCTTCTCGTTCCATCGCCTGATCCGGTTGCATACGCAAACGAGCCTCTTCTGCTCAAGACATTTTCTCAGTTCTCCAGAGCAACGGTCTTTCGTGGCATGTTCTTCTTCGCCGCAATGACGGGGTCCACGGTTTCGGGTTGTGGCGCAGCGACGGCACACCCGACGGAACCCAACTGGTCAGGGTCATTCGTCACGGTCCAGGAAGCAATGAAATTCTGGGATTTCAGGTTGTCGGCGATACCCTCTTTTTTGTCGCCGATGATGGGGTGCATGGTTTCGAGTTATGGCGCAGCGACGGTACGCCCGACGGTACGACGCTGGTGCGGGATATTCGCGTCGGGAGCCAGGGGAGTTTCCACGCCGGAGTATATGGGGATGTCCAATTGATCGGTGTGGGGAACACGCTCTTCTTCATTGCGAATGACGGGGTGCATGGTTTCGAGTTATGGCGCAGCGACGGCACGCCCGACGGTACGATGCTGGTGCGGGATATTCATCCAGGACCGGGAAGCGCGCTCACAGGAAACGAAACGCTGGCGGTTATGAATGATACGCTGTACTTCATCGCCAATAGCGGCGAGGTCGGTTTGTGGCGCAGTGACGGAACATACGAAGGAACTTTCCTGATCAGAAATGGCGGATTAGACTATTGGAGCGCGCTACTGGTCAACAACGGTACGCTCTTCATTGCAACCTACGACAGTCTCTGGAAGAGCGATGGAACGCCGGAAGGCACAGTGCTGGTCAGGGACAGGCTCTGTATTGATACCGGTCTGACACACTTCGCGTTCATGAACGGTGTGCTCTTCTTCGTCGGTGGTGAGCGACGCGATGGCTGGTTTATGGGGTGTGAGACCGAACTCATGCGCAGTGATGGAACTCCAGAAGGCACATTTATGGTCAAAGACATCCGCTCATCTGAATCTGACC
>AFSR01000045.1_pt1 | contig 24556 bp, 24 predicted proteins | sample 296848 | NCBI WGS metagenome assembly AFSR01 (sample SAMN02954305, study PRJNA68063) | hot springs metagenome | biome: terrestrial; feature: Mushroom and Octopus hot springs; material: microbial mat core samples; isolation source: Yellowstone National Park Mushroom and Octopus hot springs ...
TCAGTAATTGGGTTCGGGTTAGTCATTGCCAGTTCTCCTCTCTTTACCTTACAAGGTATCGGGATCCACCCCCAGCTCCCGCAGCTTCTGGGCCAGGCGCTCTGCTCGCTGTCGCTCTTGCTCAGCACGTTGGCGCTCGATTCTCTCAGCTTCTTCAGGAGTAGGCACCAGCTCCCCATTGGGGAAAAAGTAGCGCAGTTGTTGGTTATGGATCCCCAGATACAGCTCCAGCATCTCGCTCCAGCGCCAGCCCTGCTCCGTTGGCTCAATCTCCTCGTACTTCTCCCCCCTCAGTCGCAAACCCATAAACTCCTGCGTCTCCGGAGAATAGTAAAAGTACTCCGGTGTCCTGAAAATCCTTTCGTAAAGCTCCCGCTTCTCACCCCGATCCACTTTGGCAGTCGATTCCGAAAGCAGCTCGATGATCAAGTCCGGGTATTTGCCACCTTCTTCCCACACCACCCAAGAAGGGCGGGGGCGGTTTTCTACCCCTTTGACCAAAAACAGATCTGGCCCGCGGAAGTCTTTATTTTTGAGTTGCTCTCGGCTGTAGTAGACGGTGAGGTTCCAGGCGAGGAAGTAGTCGTTGCGGTCTTGCCAGAGGCGGGCGAGGCAGCTGACCAGAATCAAAAGCTGCAGGGCATGCAGGGAGTGTTCCATTTCGGGTTCATCGCTGAGCAGCCCCTGGGCCGAGGGCATGAGCTCTGCCAGTTGCTCGCGGGTGAGGGGAGTGATTTCCTGCAGTTTCTCTTGGGCTAGCATCTTTGCGTTGGGGGCAAGCAAGTGAATTAGCCATCGGCAGGGATCCCCATCTATGTCCCACTGCTCTGCTCCAGCTTAGCCACGCGGGCTTCTAGCTTGCGCAAGGCGCGCTGCAGCTCGGGCAAATGCCGCTGGACGGCCATGCTCTTGCGCCATTCGGCAATAGGCTGATGGGGGTAGCCGGCCACCGTTTGACCAGCGGGGATGTCGCTGGTGACGCCTGTTTGGGCGGCCACACGCACGCCATCGCCAATGTGCAGGTGCCCGGCCAAGCCGCATTGCCCAGCCAAGATGACGTGGTGGCCCAACTGGGTGCTGCCGGCAATGCCCACCTGAGCCACGATCAAGCAGTGGGATCCGGTGCGCACGCCGTGGCCAATTTGCACCAGATTGTCGATCTTGGTGCCGCGGCCAATACGGGTCTCGCCAACGGCGGCCCGGTCGATGGTGGTGTTGCTGCCCACCTCCACGCCGTCTTCCAGCACCACCCGGCCCGCCTGCAGCATGCGCCGCCAGGAGCCATCGGGGAGGGGAATGTGGCCAAAGCCGTCGTCGCCAATGACAGCGCCGCTGTGGATGAGGCAGTCGTCGCCAATTTCCGTGCGCTCGTGAATGACGCAGTTGGCGAAAAGCTGACAGCGGGATCCAATCCGCACGTGGGGGTAGATGGTTACGTTGGGGTGGATTTGGGTGTAGTCGCCAATTTTCACCCCTTCCATCACCACCACATGCGGCCCAATGGCCACACCTTCTCCCAACTCAACGCTGGGATCAATCACAGCGGTGGGATGGATCCCAACAGGCAAGCGATAGGGCTGGTAAAACAGCTCGATGGCCTGGGCAAAGAGCAGACGGGGATCCTTCCCTCGCAGGCAAGCAATGGGGCGGGGCAGAACCAGCGATTCCTCCACAATGACGGCGCTGGCTTGGGTCTGCTCCAGCAAGGGTAGGTAGCGGGCTTCACTGAGAAAACTCAGCTCTCCTGGGCGCGCCTCTGCTAGGCTAGCCACGCCGTGAATTTCTAGGGTGGGATCTCCCTCGTAGGGGCATCCCAATTTTTGGGCGATCTCCTGTAGCTGCATTGGGCTTGAGATCCTCTACGATTGCAGCAGCCGCACATCCATCACGGTTCCACGCAAGTTGTAGCTAAAGGTCTCGAGCTCCAGGGGAACGCCGACTTTGACGCGGTTGTTGCCTAGGACAATGCCATTTTCTGTCCGCTGGCCCCGTCCCCGCAAGGTAAACACCAGATCAAAGCGGTAGGGCTCTGGGTCAGGCAAGTTCTCAACCCGTCCATCGGGAAAAACCACCGGCACAGTGCGGCTGACATTTTCCACCCGCACCACCTCCACCTGGCCGTAGGGTTGGTTGCGGATGATCAAGTCAGCCTTCTGACCTACTTGAAAAGGTTCCAGGGATCGGCTGCTGACTCCCCGCACAATCATATCCACTTCCACCGGCAGCGTGGGGCCACCCCCCACCTGGACGACGCTGCCCGCCTGCCGCCCGGGGAAAAACAGGACAGCCACAATCGCCGCTACTACAATGGCCAGCGCCCCCAGATCCAGAAGGCTGACCTTCCCCAGCAGACGCCCCCGTTCATCGACGAGCCGCATGGCCACTTCTCTTCCAACACCCTGCTTTATTGTAGGGTGCCCTACTACTAGGAAACACAGTCATCGGCCAAGTGCAGCCACCCGCGCGCTCACCGCTAGGTAACCAGTGGCAGCCAACTGGCAAAGGAGTGGAGCTGACGGGAGTCGAACCCGTGTCCGAGATGGGTACTGGGGGCTCACTCCTTCACAGGCTTAGCCTTTCTGACCCTCAAGGCAGGGATCGCCGTTTAGCTCCCGGCGATGGGAGATCTCCGCCTAAGCTTAGGCTCTCCCTCGACGGAGCCGGAGAAGAGAGCTGCACCCGTTGGGGTTGTGACCCGCCCACTTAACGGGGTCGTGGGAGGATCCTCGAGCTCAGACTTCTCTTACTGAGCCTTAGGCAGCCAGAGCAGCTGCTTTACGAGCAAAAGGTACGACGTTGTTCGCACCTACTTTGTTGAGCCTAGTGGTAACGGGATAAGCTCAAGCCCGACCTGCATCATGAACCCTTGTTCGCCACCCCGTCGAAACCGTTACAGCCCCGGGGTTAGCTTACATCTAGACTAGCAAAACTCTCGGGGATCCGGCTAGAGTCTTTGCGAATGTGACAAAAGTCCTGCTATCATAACGAAAGTGTAAACTCGGGTCGGTAGCTCAGCGGTAGAGCACTCGGCTTTTAACCGATTGGCCCAGGGTTCGAATCCCTGCCGACCCAGCTTGCGATACCCTCTCCCCCCGGCCTGGCCTAAGCTAGGATTCCAGGAGGCAGGTGGGAGAGGCGAGGTGGCCGTTCTTTCGTGGCAAGACCTAGGCAAAGAGGGGGAGGTCAAGCTATTACTGGCGCCGTGCGTGGAGGAAGCGCTAGCGAGCCTGGCGGAGGAGGCTGAAACTCGAGAGACGGTCTTTGTCTCCAAGCTTTGGCACCGAATTCCTGCCCAGGATGCCATCCTCGATGAGTGTCTGCAAGTGCTGGCGAGGGTAGCCCTATCCCTCTGGCCTTATTGGTATGGGGAAAAGTTTGAGCCGGGCACAACGGCAGAGGTTCAAGCTCACAATCGTCTCCGCGCCCAAGAGCTACCAGCAAAACAGGATCCCACCATTGCCAACGCCTGGCTCAAGGCGGCCATGCACCTGTGCCAACAGCAACGCCTGCCTCTGCTGCCAGGGATCCAGCGGGCGATCCAGGTGCAGCAACTGGCCAAGGCCATTGCCCCTCGCGAGCTGACCTTGGCTTTGGCAACCAATGAGACAGAGCCGGCGCCCAGCTACTTACTCGGCTTGGCCAAGGCAGCTATCTGGTTGGCTGACCACAGTCAGGCACGGCTGGTGCTGGTGGTGCCGAGCGCTTTGACTGATCACCCCGAATTGGCCTCCGTGAGCTACGGTGCCATTCGACTGCCGCTTCCTGAGAGGCTAAAGGAGTTCGACAGCTCGGTGCAGGTGGTGGTGGGTTACAAGGGATCCCCTCACCCCTTCAGTCCCGCCGAGAGAAAGCTGGCCGACCGGGTGGCAGCAGATGCGCAGTTAAAGAATTTGCTGGAATTCAACCAAACTGTACAGAGTGTTAACGGACGCGCTTTCCGAGCGGATCTGCTTTGGCGGGAGGGTAAGGTGGTAGTGGAAGTGGATGGGCCAGAGCACCGCGAGCCAAACCACTACTACCAGGATCGCCTGCGGGACTACGAGTTGCTCATCTCCGGCTACTTGGTGTTGCGGATTCCCAATGAGCTGGTGATGTCCGACTGCGAGCGGGCGGTGGAGATGATCCGCAAGGTGGTTCAATTGCAACAGAGCCGGCTTTGAGGCAGGGCTGGAGGTTGGGGAAATGAGCGATTTGTTGCCCAAAAGCGAAATCTTGCTCTGGAAGCTCCTGCTAACAGGGGAAGAACCGACCAAGTCGCAAGTGAAGCCAAAGCATAGGGCCAAAGAGCTCAAGCTGTTGGAGGAAAAGGGCCTCATTGAATGCAAGACTGTAGTCGAAAAGGGAAGGAGGATAACCCGGCTTGTGCTGACTGACAAGGCCTGGGACTGGGCTTCTACCACACCTCCAACGGCCATCGCCCGCTCCAAGTCGCCAGAGGCAGCAGCCGTTTTGCAAAAGGCGTTGGCAACCCTAGTGGACTACGCACAGCGGGAGAACGTTCCCTTGGCGCGGATTCTAGGCCTACGGCCGAGTAGCGCGAACAGGCCCTCTCTCGGTGGAGCAGCCCCTGTTCCTACTGGGCAAACGCAGCCCTGGGAAGTTAGCGAAGGGGAGGTTGATCCTAACTTCCTCGAGAAGGTCTTTCGCACCTGCGAGGAGATGGGAGGGCGCTACTACCTAGTCTACTTATCCGACTTGCGCAAAAGATTTCCCGATGTTCCCTCCTGGCTATTGGATCAGGCGCTCCTGACTTTGAACCGCCAAGCCAAGATAGTGCTGATGAACCTGGACGATCCTCTGTCCATTACTCCTGAAATCGAAGCCGCCGCTATTGACCTGTACGGCTACAAAAAGCACGTTCTTCGTGTTAGGAACTAGCCATGACTTCCAAGGAAAGTACCTCTTTCTCAATCAACCAACAAAAAGCTCTAGAAGCCCTCAAGGAGGTTGATTTTGATTGGACAGTTCATCTTAGAAAAATCTGGCAACCTCCGGATTTTGACGTTCCTGAGCTTAACCGGGATGTCAGGGAGAAGCTATTCAGCCGGCTGGAGAAGTTAATCCAATCTCCCCAGATGGAGACATCCTTTGGAATCCCTGTGCTTGGCAATGGTGGCTCTGGCAAAACCCACCTTCTCAGGGTCTTAAGACAGCGCTGCTTTGAAAAAGGGGTGGGATTTGTCCTAGTGGACATGACCGATGTGAAAGACTTTTGGGAAACCGTAATCCAGGGCTACCTCACCTCTCTGCTTCAGGAAGAGCCTGATGGCACTAGCCAGCTCCAAAAAATTCTCGATCTGGTCTTTCTGAGAGCTCTCTCTACTCCCAAGCAGGCGAAGGAGATCGCCAGTTTTTCCCACGAATCTTTGCTCGACGTCATTAGACAAACTCTGCAATGGCTATTCACTCAAGATCGCAAGCACACCATCAAGTACCAAGATTGTGTACGAGCTGCCATTCTAGCTAATTCGAATGATTTTTCACTGGCGTCAATAGGTACTAGCTGGATACAGGGCCTAGGTGTGGAATCAGAGGTTGCCCGACAATTCGGTTTTACCAACGCCAGCTTAAATCCTAGTCAAGTTGTTGCAGGGCTTTCTTGGCTGATGAGCCTAAGGGGACCCACTGTAGTTGCTTTGGATCAGTTGGATCCCATTCTTGTGCAATCTCATACAAGTCCTAGTCCTTCGTCATCCTTGCAGGAGCTCTCGCCAGAGACAGAAAGAGAAGCTTCCCAAAACATCATTCATAACATCGCAGGTGGCCTCATTGGGCTACGGGACTGCCTCTCCCGATCCCTTGTCATCATCTCGTGCCTAGACCAGTCTTGGGAAATTCTAACGAAAACAGCTGTTAAAACCTTTACAGGACGCTTTGAGCAGCCTTTAACTTTGAGGCCTCTTCTTTCGGACAGTGTTGCTGAGGCAGTTGTTGTTCCTCGCCTGCAGGCTGCCTACCACAAGGTGGGCTTTATCCCTCCCTATCCTTCCTACCCGTTTAAGCCGGAGTTCTTCCAGCAGGGTACCTGTCCTCGGCAGCTCTTCCCTCGGCAGCTCCTCCAGAAATGTCATGAGCACAGGGAGCAATGCCTACGGGAAGGGAGAGTTACCGAGTTAGGTGTCCCAAGTTCTGCTCCTATCACTCCAAGTCCCCCTCCACTGAAGGAACTAGATCGAATCTTTGAGGAGACCAAGCAAAAGGTTGATATTTCCCCGTATTTACAGGAAAACGAGAACGAGATATGGAAAGAGCCCCTAGCTTCTCTGTGCAACTTTCTCTTCTGGCAGGAAAAGTTGCCGGCTAGTATTGGCAGCCAAGTGGAAACTGACTTCCCTGGATCCAGAGGTTTCTCGCCTCTGCATTCTCGCTTGCGGCTAATCTTCTACGAGGCAAACGAGCGGGAAAGGCACCTTTGTTTTACAGCTATTCAATCAACTAATCCTAGATCTTTCCAAACTCGCTTAGTAGCTGCTAGGACGGCAGCCGGGATCGACGCGGCCCTGCGATTTCGCAAGTTGGTAGTGGTGCGCACTACCTCCCTACCAGGAGGCGAACGTACTCAGAAACTGTGGCAAAAGTTCCTTGAGGAGGGTGGGATCCACTGGCGGCCCAGTGAAAGGGAAATCAGGGTTCTGCTGGCCCTGGAGCAGCTCAAATCCAGACCCGGTTTTAGAGATTGGCTGGCGGAACGGCAACCTCTTACCCAACTGGCAAATGCTGAGCCGGATTCAGCGCTGGCCAAAATCCTTGCCTGGCTGAGGGAAGGGATCCCGGCTGACTGGGCTACGAGAGCTGAGCCTGAGGAAAAGGGAGTTTCCTCCCCTCCTAGGGCAGGCAACGGCAAAGCTCCTGAAGCCAAGCAAGACTTGCAGCCGCCGAGACCTTCGCCAGGTTTGTTTGTCGGACGACGCTGGATAGCCAACCGGGAGGGTGAGCCAGTTTTTCTGCCCATCGAGGAGCTGGTGCGGCACACTGTGATTTTGGCTGGCAGCGGCTCCGGGAAAACGGTGCTCTTGAGGCGAATGGTGGAAGAGGCAGCCTTGCAAGGGATCCCTTCCATCGTCATCGATGCAGCCAACGACTTGGCCCGGCTGGGGGATCCCTGGCCTGCCGCTCCCGAGGGCTGGACAGAGGAGGATCAAGCCAAGGCAGAGCGCTACTTTGCCCAAACCGAGGTGGTGGTTTGGACCCCTGGGCTGGCGGCGGGCAACCCCCTCACCCTTGCCCCCCTGCCGGACTTTGCTGCGCTGGCCGGTGATCCCGAAGAGCTGGAGCAAGCCGTCGACATGGCCTGGGGCGCCCTCCAGGAGATCGTGGCCCCCGGCAAGACTGTCAGCGACGAGCTGAAGCGGGGGGTTCTTAAGGCAGCTTTGAAATACTTTGCCACCCACCAGCCGGGATCTCTAGCTGACTTTGCCGAGTTCCTTGCGGACCTGCCTCCGGAAGCAGGAGCCGGTATCAGCAAGGCGCCGCAACTGGCGCTGCAGATGGCTAATCTCCTCAAGGCTGCCATGGTTAACAACAAGTTGCTCCATCAACAGGGGATGGCGTTGGATCCGGCCATCTTGTTGGGGCTGGGCTCAGACTACGGCAAAACCCGGGTGTCGGTTGTCAACTTGGTGGGCCTTCCCACCCTGGGGGAACAGCAGCAATTTCTCAATCAACTGGCCATGGCGCTGTTTACCTGGATCAAGAAAAACCCCGCCCCGCCGGAAGCGCCAGTGCGCGGGCTGCTGGTCATCGACGAGGCCAAAGACTTTGTGCCCTCCCAGGGGACTACCCCCTGCAAGCAGAGCCTGCTGCGCCTGGCCGCCCAAGCGCGCAAATACGGCTTGGGTCTCATTTTTGCTACCCAAGCACCCAAGAGCATCGACCACAACGTCATCGCCAACTGCTCCACCCAGTTTTTTGGCCGGGTCACGTCTCCGGCAGCCATTGAGGTAGTGCGCGAGCAAATTGCCCAGCGGGGAGGAAGCGGAGAAGATGTGGCTGTCTTAAAGGTGGGACAGTTTTATCTCTCCTCGCAGCAGCTTCACCCGCCCTGCAAAATCCAAACTCCCTGGTGCCTGTCTTTTCACGCCCCCACCCCTCTAAGCGAAGCTGAGGTGATCCAGCGCTCCCAGGCGGTCAAGCTCTAGGCCCTTATCTTAGCAGTTTTGCCGCTGTTGGCTGTCGCGGCAATCTTCCCATTGCTCTTCTATTCTGGCAACTTGCTGCTGCCAATTCCTGAGGCTGCCTGGCAGTTGGGAGGCCTCTGGAGCTATGCTCCCTTAAGGCAACGTCGGGCAAGCTCGAGCAGGGATCCTCGGGAGCAGGGCAATGGGGCAGGGGCTAGGAAAAGCTCAGCAGCGGTGGTGGGTGTTGGGTCTAGTGGTGATTTGGGCTTGGCTGAGCTGGGGGAGGATGGCCTGGCCTGCTGCCTCCTGCCAGGATCCTCTCTTCCTACGGCAAGTCTTGGCTGCGATGGGCCGGCCTGAGGTGGTGGTGGAGGAAGTAGCTCTGTTTGATGGGGATCAGTGCCTTGTCCAGTTGGTGTTGGATCGCCGCGGGCTAAGCGGATCCCTGCCGCCGGAGATCGGCCAGTTTCGCCGGCTGCGGGCTCTGTCCCTAAGCTACAACCAACTTTCCGGCCCTATCCCCGCCGAGCTAGGGCAGTTGAGGGAGTTGGAACAGCTTTTTCTCGACTACAACCAGTTCTCTGGCCCCATTCCGCCGGAGCTAGGACAACTGGGCAAGCTGCGGGGACTGTTTTTGGATCACAACCAGCTCTCTGGATCCATTCCTCCAGAGCTAGGTCGGCTCAGCCGCCTAGAAAACCTCTGCTTGCAAAACAACCAGCTCAGCGGCGCCATTCCCGCCCAACTGGGCCAGATGCGCTCCCTCAAGGGGCTGTTTTTGGATCGCAACCAGCTCTCTGGGCCCATTCCGCCCCAACTGGGGCAACTGCACAACCTGGAAAACCTCTACTTGTCAGACAACCGCCTCAGCGGATCCCTGCCTCCGGAGCTGGCCCAACTCAAGCAATTGCGGGATCTGCGCTTGGCCCGTAACCGGCTCACGGGCGAGCTGCCCGGCTTTTTGGCAGAACTGCCGCGGCTGGAACGGCTCCACATCGAGGGCAACCCTGGCCTCTGCCTGCCGGCGGCCCTGTCGAGCTGGTTTGCCGGTCTCAATCCAGGGGATCCCACCTCCGCCCGCCCCTGCCCCTAGCGCTGGGATCTGGGTTTGCCGGCCTCCAGGTCTTCCGCCGACCTGCGATACTGGGATCAGGTGTCCACAGCCCACTACGCGAACGGTCAGCCATGTATATCCTAGAATTGCTTTTGAAAGGGAATCCCGCCCCCATCGTCGTCCACCAAAAAGAGGAGGAAGCGGCCAACCGCGCCTACCAAAGCGTGGTCAACGCTCTCCAGAGCGGATCCCCCCAAAGCTTGGAGCTGACCTGTGACCGCACCGGCAAAAAGGTGTTCCTGCTCACCGGCGAGCTGTGTGGCGTGCAAATGACCACCAAGTCGGGTGGCCCTGGTGCCCCAGGAACTCGTCCCGGCTTTTTGGCGCAGTTGCAGGGTTGAGAGCAGCTCTTCGGGTCTTCGCGAGGGATTCTCATGTCGGAGAGGGGGACAGAGTCCTTGCGCGGCGGCAAGAGGGAGTCCCCGCCGGCCATTCGGGTGGAGGGCCTGACCTTTGCCTGGCCGGAGCGTCCCCCGGTTCTGCGGGAGTGCAGCTTTGTCATTCCCAAAGGCCAGTTGTGGATGCTGCTGGGGCCTAACGGCAGCGGCAAGTCTACCCTATTGCAACTGTTGTCCGGATCCCTCACCCATCCTCAGCCCCTAGCGGGCCACCTGGAGGTGCGCGGGCGGCTGGGCCACGTGTTTCAAAACCCGGATCACCAACTGTTCATGCCGACGGTAGGGGCAGACGTCGCCTTTGGTTTGGGGGCAGAACCCCTCACGTTGGAAGAGATTGCCGAGCGGGTGGAAATGGCCTTGGAGCAGGTGGGCTTGCGGCACTTGATCCGCCGGCCCATCCACGGCCTCAGCGGTGGACAGAAGCAACGGGTGGCAGTCGCCGGGGCGCTGGCCCGGCGCAGCGAGGTTCTGCTTTTGGACGAGCCAACAGCCCTGCTGGATCCCGAGAGCCAGGCGGAGTTGCTGCGGTGCATCCGCCGCCTGGTGGATCAAGAGGGGATCACCGCTCTCTGGGTAACCCATCGGCTGGCAGAGCTGGAATGGGCGGATGGAGCAATTTTCCTCTCCGAAGGACAGGTGCGCCATCAGGGATCCCCAGAGCAGGTGCGGCAACAGCTTGGACAACTGTTTGGCGCCTTCAGGTCTTAGCCCCGCTGATCCCGAAGAGATCGCAAAAGGGTGGCTGCAACCCCCGGCGGTCGCTGCTTAGAATGGTAATGTATCCACAGCGATCGATAGGTTGGCAGCAAGGCATCATCCTGGACTTATCTACCCTGCGGAGCGGCAGGTTTCTGCCTGTTGATCCGCGAGTGCGCTAGATCCCTGCGGATCTGCGTCAGCAGATTATACCCGTGGGCCCCTGGCCCCATCTCGTTGAAAGGAGCTTGAGAATATGGGACTGTCTGAAGTCATTGCCAAAGAGCTGGAAAACGCGCGCAAAGTCTGCTCTGAGTACGGCGAAGGGGATCCTCACTGCCGTGCAGCTTGGGATGCTGTTGAGGAAGTGCTGGCAGCCCGCAGCCACCAGCCCAAAGCTCCCAGCAGCCTTGAGCAGCACTGTGCTGAAAACCCCGACGCCGTCGAGTGCCGTGTTTACGACACCTGATTTCTGGTAACCCTGCAGATCGGTCTCGGTTTATCGACAGCGATCGCAAGTGGGATCCCCGACAAGATCCAGCGGCCTGCCAGCTCCCTGCTGGCGGGCTTCGTCTTTCTGGGCCGGAATGCGTAGCTGGGCACCGAGAATTGAGTCCAGCCGGGACACTTTGCTCACCCCAGGAAGAGGGAGGATCGCCGGCTACTTCGAGCAACAACCCTCGAAACCCCAGCCCCTCGAACTTGAGGGTTGTGGGAGGCACCCTGCTCGCAAAGAAAGTTTCTCACGGAGAAAGCTTTTGAGCAGAGTCAGCCCGCCGCCATTGCCTCATCCACAAGACAAAGGCTGTTCCCAGCAGCACCATTTGTGGGATCAGCGTCTGCCAAGTGGGATACAAACCCAACCAGCGCAGCTTCGGGATCCCGGATAAGGGGGTGATCGGAAGCCAGCCCGCCACTTGCAAAGCATGGAGGCCGCTGCCCAGGAACTTAAAGCCCAAGTAAAAAATCAGCAGGCTTAAACCCCGGAAAAAAGCCCCCAAGGGCAGCTTCAGCCCCACCTGCAGCAGCAAGACCGCCATCCCCACCAGCAGCAGGGATCCCAGACCGATCCCCAGCCAGAGATCTTTTGCCGCCAGGGAAGGGGCCAATCCCACGTAAAACAACACCGTTTCTGCCCCCTCGCGAAACACCGCTGCAAAGGCCAGGAAAGCTAGGGAAAAAACCTGGCCTGTGGCGAGCGCTGCCTGGGCTTGTTCTTGCACAAAGGTCTGCCAGGAAGCAAGGGCGGCCCGCCGGTGCAGCCAGAGGCTGACCGAAAACAGCAAACCTGCTGCCACCAGCCCAGTCATCCCCTCCAGTACCTCTTGGCGGGTGTGGGTCAGCAACTGCTGGAAAAACAACTTCACCAGCAAGGCGAGCATCACCGCTGCCAGCAGACCCATGGATCCCCCCAGCCACACCCAGCGCTGCGGGGCCGACTGCCCACTTTTGCGCAGAAGGGCCAGCAAAGCCACCAGCACCAAAAGCGCCTCCAGACCCTCCCGCAGCAAAATCGAGGCAGCATCCAAAAAGGTGTAGTCCGACATAGGTTCACCCAGGCAGGTGGCTCAATTCTAGCGTTGCCTGAGGAGAGGCTCAGGTGGTGGCGGGGATGAACTTCAGAGCAGCAGAGTTGATGCAGTAGCGCAGACCCGTTGGTGGGGGACCGTCCCGAAACACGTGCCCTAAGTGACCACCACAGTTGGAGCAGTGAACCTCGGTGCGAGGCACAAGCAACTTCCAATCCGTCTTGGTGCCGATCACATGAGGAGCAATCGGCTCCCAAAAACTGGGCCAACCAGTGCCACTGTCGTATTTGGCTGCCGAGGAAAAGAGCTCCTGCCCACAGCCAGCGCAGACATAGATCCCTGGAGCCTTGTTGTCGTAGTAGGCGTTGCGGAAGGGGGGCTCGGTTCCCTCTTGGCGCAGCACATAGTACTGCTCTTCGGTGAGCAGTTGTCGCCACTCAGCGTCGGTTTTGGTAACGGGATAGATTTCTTGAGCCATCGCCTGTTGCTCTCCTGTCAAGCTGAGGGGTGCCGTAACGAACCCGGCCACTGTCAAGTCAAAAGCTTGCCTCGTCGCATAAGCGGTTTGTCCGTCCTGACATGGGTGAAGCCATCGCCGCCGGACTCTCCAGTTGCCCTGTCCGGCTGTTTCTGAGACTTGCAAGCAGATGCTTGTATGTATCTTAACTCTTCTTCACGTCTTCTTCCCCACAAAGGCGAAGGTACGGGTATCTTCACCATTGGTCGGCTACCCCTCAGCCAAAGCCGGCAGTTTCCGCGCGGCAAAGAGTCGGCGAGCTTCTCTATGAGTTCTATCTGTAGCTTCTATCCCTGGCTGGGGACATACTCCCGCTACAATGAGCACAGGCAAGGGATCCGTTCGGCCTAGGCGGGCTGGCCTGGGGATTCTTTTGCTAACCCTGAAAACGACGGAGTTATTGCCATGTTGCTGGTCGGCTCAGGCGCCAAGTTTGTGCAGCAGCTCGAGCAGTGTGGGGCTCTGGCCATCTTTGTTACCCCAGAAGGGGGATCGGAAGGGCACTACCTGCGGCGGCTGCGCGGAGCTGGCTACGAGGTAGTCACCCTTTCCAGCAAGGGGATTGGGGATCTGGCCAGTTATCTGACGTCCAGCCATGGGGTGCGGCCTGCCACGCTGGGCAAATCGCAGCGGCGCACCTATTTCTACCCCTCGTTGATCGAGCAGTACCGCGCCACCTTGCCCCCAAAGGCCAAGGGATTGGTGTTTTGGTTTTACGAGGGGCATGTGCTCAGCCGGCAAGAGCTCTCCTACCTGGTGAAGCTGAGCCAAGAAGATAAGGGCGTGAAATTTGTGGTGGAGCTGGGTCGAGAGCGGTCAATTCGGTGGCAACCTCTGCAGAGTGCCTGAGGATCTGTTCAGATTCCTCGAAAATTCTTTGCTACCATCTCAAGTAGGCGGCCTGCAGCCCAGACTCTCATCTTGCCGGTGGCCTTCCGTGCCTGTGACCTTGCCGAACGTCTCGCTGCAACAGGGTACTTGGTTTAAGCTGATCTGCGGCGCAAGTTTCCACCACTTGCCGTCGATTCGAGAGTTAGCTTTCCTCTACACGCTTGCCGGTGCCGATTGCATTGACGTCGCCGCTGACCCAGCCATTGTGCAAGCTGCCCAAGAAGGGATCCGGCGGGCCCAGGCAGAAGATCCCCAGGTGGGGTCCCCCTGGTTGATGGTCAGCGTCAACGACGGCGAAGATGTGCATTTTCGCAAGGCGGTGCTGACGGATCCCGTCTGTCCTGCCGACTGTCCGCAGCCCTGCCTAGCCGTTTGTCCGCCCCACGCCCTGATCCGGGCAGGCACTTCCACCCAGGTTCACATCCGGGCAGAGCTCTGTTACGGCTGTGGCCGCTGTGAGCCGGTGTGTCCCCACCAACGCATCGCCACCCAAGGCTATCAGGTTGCGGCGGCGGAGATCCTGCCGTCCTTGCTAGAGCTGGGGGTTGAGGCGGTGGAAATCCACACCCGTATCGGTCGACAGAGCCAATTCGCGCAATTGTGGGGATCCCTAAAGCCCTGGCTGCGGTGGCTGCGGGCCGTCTCGATCAGCTTTAACGATGGTCCCGGCCTCGAGGTCTATTTGCGGGATTTGCTGGCCTTGATGGATCCCTTGCCGGAGGTGTTGATCTGGCAGGTGGACGGTCGGCCTATGAGCGGGGATCTTGGAGCTGGCGCCGGCAAGGCCACTCTGAAGTTGGCCCGAAAGGTGTTGAGCATGGGGTTGCCCGGCTATGTGCAGTTGGCAGGAGGAACCAATGGGCAAACGGTGTCGCTGCTGGATCCCCGTTGGCCGGTGGCGGGGGTGGCCTTCGGCAGCTATGCGCGACAGTTGGTGGCCACCTACTTGGAGGGGGGGCCTGGATTGGCAGGTGGGATCCCAGTGGCCAAGCAGTTGGTGCAGCAAGTGAAGCAACGAGCGGTGGCCCCCAGACAAACCTGTTTTTCCAGTGTTTAACAACGTTGCCCGACCATGAGTTTCTTAGTACAGCCCTTCAACCCGTCGGCGGATCGGGAAGGTGCTCCGCACCGCTCCAGCGAACGCACCTCTTTTCCCGGGCAAGTCCTCTACAACGACGATTTGGGCAAGCTGCTGGACGTTCTGCCCGCCTCCATCCGCCAGCGCCTGGAGCAGCATCCCCAGTTGGATCGGCTGGTAGAGGTGGTGCTGGATTTGGGCCGCCGCCCGGAAGCCCGCTTCCCCGGCTTTGCCGATTACCTCTCGGAGGAGGTGGTCACCCGCGCCGACCTGGATCTGGTCATCAGCCAAGTGGGAGAGTTTAGCGGCGACAACCGCGCCGGCATTGCCTCAACTCTGCACCGGATCAGCGCCATTCGCAACCGCCAGGGCACGATCATCGGCCTCACCTGTCGGGTAGGGCGTTGCGTTATCGGCGTCATCAGCATGATCCGCGATTTGGTGGAGCAGGGCCGCTCGATGCTGTTGCTGGGCCGCCCAGGGGTGGGCAAAACCACCGCCCTACGGGAAATTGCCCGCGTGCTGGCGGACGAGCTGCACAAACGGGTCATCATCATCGATACCTCCAACGAAATTGCCGGCGATGGCGACGTGCCCCACCCAGGGATTGGCCGGGCCAGGCGCATGCAGGTGGCCAGCCCGGAGCTGCAGCACAAGGTGATGATCGAGGCGGTGGAAAATCACATGCCGGAAGTGGTGGTGATCGACGAGATCGGCACCGAGTTGGAGGCTCTGGCCTCCCGCACCATCGCCGAACGGGGGGTGCAACTGGTGGCCACTGCCCACGGCAACCGCATCGACAACCTGATCAAAAACCCCACCCTCTCCGACCTAATTGGCGGGATCCAGTCGGTCACGCTCGGAGACGAAGAGGCGCGGCGGCGGGGCTGCCAGAAGAGCGTCTTGGAGCGGAAGGCCCCCCCCACGTTTGAGATTGCGGTGGAGATGCTGGAGCGGGATCGCTGGGTCATCCACGAAGATGTGGCGGCCACTGTGGATCGCCTCCTGCGCAACCGCGAGCCGCTGGTGCAACTGCGCAGCCTGGACGAACGCGGCCAAGTGGTGATCGAGCGCCCCACCCTGTCTGGGCCCCAGTGGCCCCCCCCTGCCGGCAGCACCCTGTCCCCAACACGGGAGCGGGGGGGATGGCGCCGTTCTGGGCGGATGGAAGCTCTGCCCCTAGAACCAAGTGAAACTCGTCTGCGCCAGCCCGGCGAATCTGGCTCGCCTTCGGCCAAGGGGGAGGAATCTGTCCCGCCAGCAGCAGCGGGATCCCGTGCTGAGCCTCAAGTTATGGCCAGCCCCAAGGCAGAGTCCAGGGCTGAGGCGGAAGAGGATGCCGACTGGGAGGAACCTGCTGCGGCTGCCCTGGCAGAACGGCAACGGGATCTGGATGGGCCGCTGAGGATCTATCCCTACGGGGTTAGCCGCTTCCATCTGGAGCAGGTGATCCAGACTTTGAAGCTGTCGGCGGATGTCACCAAAGATCTGGATGAGGCAGATATTGTTTTGGCTTTGCGATCCCAGGTGCGCAGCCGCTCCAAGATCCAGCAACTGGCCCACGCCCGCCAAATCCCGATTCACACCGTCAAGGCCAATACCCTGATCGCCCTTGCCCGCGCCCTGCGTCACATCCTCAACATCGAAAGCGAGGACGGCTCCGATTCCGACCTAGAGCTGTTCATTCGGGCCAGCTCGGGCGACGAAACGGAAGCCTTGGAGGAGGCCCGGCTGGCGGTAGAGCAGATCGTCATTCCCAAGTCCCAGCCGGTGGAATTGCTGCCCCGCTCCCCTCTGATCCGCAAGCTGCAGCACCAGCTAGTGGAGCACTATCACCTGCGGGCCCAGAGCTTCGGCGAAGAGCCCAACCGCCGCCTGCGCATCTATCCCAACTAGCTCCAGCCAGGGTTCCTCAGGCCAGCAGGGATCCGGCGATCATCCCTGCCAAGAGAATGAAGCCCTGGAGGACGTTTTGGCCGAAGATGGCCATGTAGAGAGTGGGAGGGGGATTGACCTGGTGAAGCTGCCAGGTTTGCCGGCCCCAGAGAGCGGCGGCAACTGCCAGGCTAAGGAAATAGACCGCGTGCAACTGCAGGCTGATCCCCACCCCCAAGAGGGCAAGGGCGGCGCCCAAGAAAAACAGCCCCACCGCCGTTGGGGTTTGTCTCCCAAAAAAGCGGGCGCTGGAGTGGATCCCGGCCCGTTCGTCGTCCTCTCGATCCGATAGAGCATAGACCGTATCGAACCCCAACGTCCACAACACCGTGGCCAGCCACAGCCAGCCCAGCCCCTCCTCCCACAGGGGTGTGTGGGGATCTTGGCCGCTCACCGCTGTCCAACTGATGAGCACGGCAAATCCCCAGGCCAGGGCTAGCACCAGTTGGGGCACGGGAAACACCCGCTTAGCCCCCGGATAGAGCAGGATCACCGGCACTGCCGCCACGCAGAGGGCAAAGCTGACCGGGTTGAGAAAAAGCGCCAGCCCCGCCGCACAGGCCAAGGTCAGCAGCGCCATCACGATGCCGACGGCAACGGTCAGTTCGCGGCTGGCCAAGGGGCGGTTGCGGGTGCGCTCCACCAAGGGATCCAAATCCCGATCCCAGAGGTCGTTGATCACACAGCCCGCCCCGCTGGTGGCCAAGCTGCCCAAAATCAGGATCCCCACCAGCGGCCAAGGCGGCGTTCCCCGTCCGGCCAGAAAAGCCCCCCACAAAGCCGGGATCATCAGGATCAGCCGCCCTGCCGGCTTATGCCAGCGCAACAGCCGTAAAATCGCTCCGCCAGTGGCCCAGAGTGCAGAAGGAGAGGCAGACATAGCCAGGTCGAAAGAGGGCCAGTTGCCGAGAGGAATGGAGCTCCGCACCGATCTTAAATCATCCTAAACTGGCCCGCCCTGGAACCCTTGTCGTCCCCCTCGCCGTCTCTACTTTTTGGCCAGCATTTGGCTCCTCTTTTCCCACTATTGGCCAGCCTGAGAAGTTTGATATCCTAGCGGGGGGCTGCTGTTGAGGGTGATGAACTTTGCTGCTTTTCCCCTGTGAGGCCGTTCGCGCAAGCGAGACGGAGTCTGCCATGCAAGCAACCCTTTCCATGACCAGTCAACTTCCCGAAGTTCAAGTCAAGGAAGCTCCTCCCCTTCTGGAGACTCTGCTGGTGGTGGACGATGAGGATGCAATCCGAGAAACCGTTGCCGTTGCTCTCGAAGAACAGGGATACCAAGTTTTGCAGGCCGCCGATGGTCGACAAGCGCTGGAGCTGGTTCACACGGCCGAACGGCTGGATTTGATGATCTTGGATTTGATGCTGCCCGGCTTGAACGGCTTGGATCTGTGCCGGCTGTTGCGCCGGGAGGGCAACACCATCCCCATCCTGATGCTGACGGCCAAAAGCAGCGAGACCGACCGGGTGGTGGGCCTGGAGCTGGGAGCCGACGACTACCTGACCAAGCCCTTCGGCATGCGGGAGCTGATCGCCCGCTGTCGCTCCGTGTTGCGCCGTCGGCAGCAGTCCCACGCCAGCGAGGCCACGGTGCTCCGCTACGGGGATATTTGCATGTTTACCCAAGAGTGCCGCGTGTTGGTGCGGGGAGTGGAGGTGAGTTTCTCGCCTAAGGAGTTCCGCCTGTTGGAGCTGTTCATGTCCCACCCCCGCCGCGTCTGGACGCGGGAACAGCTTCTGGAGCGCATCTGGGGATCCGACTTCATGGGCGACAGCAAAACGGTGGACGTCCACATCCGCTGGCTGCGGGAAAAGTTGGAGCTGGATCCCAGCAACCCAGAGTATTTGGTGACGGTGCGCGGCTTCGGCTATCGCTTTGGCTAGGGTTGGGAACTCCTCTCACGCCAGCGGCGGGCAAAAGAGAGGGCTTCGGCGCGGGTTTGGATCTGCCCCGCGGCCTGCGCCTCCTGTAGAGCCTGCAGCAACTGGCCCACCCAGGGTCCGGGTTTAGCACCCAAGCTGTGCAGCAGGTCGTTCCCATCCAGCAGGGGCACCAAATGGGCCAGGGGATCCTGGGGATCTTCGTAGCGCCGGAGCCAGGATTCTATCTTTTGGGGGCTGCTGCCGGTGGCTGCTGCCAGCAGGGCCAGGCCGCCGAAGAGGGATCCCGCCTGGTGATAGAGCCGCCACTGTTGTCCGGGAGTGGGGGAATGGGTCAGAAGCGTTTGCAACAGGGGTAGAAGCTGGTGCAGCTTCTGGATGGCCCGCATCTCGGCGCGGCTAAAGCGCAGCCGTTCCAGCTCGGCTTCCACCGTCTCGGCAGGGGTGCCCGCCGGATCCCACAGCAGGGCTGCCAACACCGTTGCCAACAGGCCGCCGCGCCGATCCGCCAAAGGCTGGGCCAGCTCCGCCAGAGTGCGGGGATACTGAAGCTGCCAGATCTCGGCCCATTGCCACACCGCTTGGGCCTGGGCAAAGCCGGGGCTCTGGGGCGCTAGGCGGGGCAGCCAAGCCGCTAGCAGACCTGCCGCCACCGCTGCCTGCAGGTGGGCCAAGCCGGGGATCCCCGTCTCCAACAGGGTCACCACCTCGGCCCGCACCCGCTCTGCCGCCACCCTGGCCAAAAGGGGGGCCCGCTGACGAATCGCCTCTGCCGTGGCCGGATCCAGCGCAAACCCCAGTTGAGCTGCCTGGCGATAGGCCCGCAACAGCCGCACCGGATCGGCGCTGAGGTTGTCGGGGTGAACCATGCGCAGACACCCCTGCTGAATGTCCGCCCGCCCCCCCGTGGGATCCAACAGTTGCCCCTCCCGCAGTTCCAGAGCCAGGGCATTGCAGGTGAAGTCCCGCTGCCGCAGATCTGCCTCCGGGGTGGGGCCCACCTGCAGGGCCGCGTCCACCGTCGCCGCTGTGGGGGTGGAAGCCCCTCCTTGGCCCAGCACGATGCGGGCAATCTGTCGCTCCGCATCCAGCACCACAAAGCCGGCCTTCAGCCGCCGCGCCACCCCCGCCGCCCACCCCACGGGATCCGCCGGACACATTAAATCCAGATCCACCGGCCCCTTGGAGTCTCCAGCCTGGCCCCGCAGCCAAGCCAGATAGGCATCCCGCAGGGATCCCCCCACCCAGTAGCTCCCCTGGGGCAGCCACTCTTTGGGAAAGGGCAGCCGTTGGCGGAAATAGGTCAGCAGCCACTTGCTCAGCAGGGCTTCGCTCATCGATGTGCACAGGGGGGAGACTTCGATGATCTAAAAGGCTAGGATCCCCAGAGCGCAAGCAACCAGACAGGCCGTACCCTCACCTGACCGCTGCGCAAAAACAAGCGATTGCTTTTGGGGATTTGACCCTCGCTTGCCCAGGCCCGCTCGCGGCCTGGATCCCTTTTAGCTATCGCTCCAGCAGCGAGCCGCCCACCGCCGCCGGTACAAAAGCAGGTGCTGAAGTGAGCAGATGGGGCCGCACCAGCGCCACCAGCCCGGCAATAAACAGCGGGTCGGCATTCAACGCGGGCACGCGGCGAAACTCGCGGATCCCAGCCTGGTGGGCCAGCTCCCGATACTCGATGTCGATCTCCTGCAGGGTTTCGATGTGCTCCGACACAAAGCTAATCGGCACCACCAGCAGTTGCCTGACCCCGCACGCTCCCAGCTCTGGGATCACCGTCTCGGTATAGGGCTGCAGCCAGCGCACCGAGCCCACCCGGCTCTGATAGGAGAGGGTGTGGCGATTGGGGCGCCCAACTTCCCGCCAGATGAGCTGGACGCAGGCCTCCATCTCCTGCTGGTAGGGATCCCCGGCCTGGGTGACATAGCTTTCGGGAATGCCGTGGGCGCTAAAGAGCACATGCACCCCTGCCGGATCCTCGAAGGCATCCAACTGCTCCCGGATGGCCCTAGCCATGGCCTGGACATACTGGGGCTGGTCGTACCAAGAGCAGATCTGGCGGCGCTCGATGCGGGCCAGCTCCGGGTCTTCGGCCCAGAGGCGATCCAGGAGTTTGAAGCTGGAGCCGGTGGTGCTGATGGAGTACTGCGGGTAGAGCGGCAGCACCACCAGGCGGGTGATCCCATCCGACTTGATCTGCTGCACCACCGACTCGATCAGCGGGTGCCAATAGCGCATGGCCACATACACCGGCACGTCGTAGCCCGCCGCCACCAGTTGAGCCTGCAACGCTTGTGCCTGGGCGGCGGTGATGCGCCGCAAAGGGGATCCCCCCCCGATGGCCGCGTAGTTGCGCCGGGATTTGGGCGCCCGCAGCGTGGAGATGGCCCAGGCAAAAGCCCTCTGCAAAAAGGGAAAGGGCAGGCGGATCAGCTCGGGATCGGCAAAGAGGTTGTAGAGAAAGGGCTGCACATCAGCCTGGGTCTCTGGCCCCCCCAAGTTCAGCAGGAGCACGCCGCTTTTGGACATGACAAACCCAATGACCTTCCTTATCCACTGTAGGAGGTCTTGCCCCCCAGCGGGGAAGGGGCATTAAGTTTTCTTGCAACCTTTCTCAGCTTTCTCTCGGCCCCCATCCTTAGCCAGGGATCCCCCCTCCTCCCCTACTGCTCCGCCCGGTGTCAGCTAGAAACCGCAGGAGCCCCGCGCTCTGGCGCAGCCGAGCGTCGGGAGGAATGCGGTCTGTTGATGTATAGTGACAGCATGACCCAAGTCTTGACTATTTCCTGCGAACTGTTCGCGCTAGCGGGACGGAGTCCTATCGGAGTCGCAAGCCGCCAAGTTAGATGCGACGCTGGACGCCTTTGTGCAGGCCTTGAACTGGGTCAACCAAAACACGCCGGAGAAGATCCTCAACGCCCTTAAGCTCCAATCTCTGGGTTACCGCGACATCCGTGCCCGCTTTGGCCTATCCAGCAACCTGGCACAACAGGTATGCAGACGGGTGGTATCTGCCCGCAAGACTGCCAGCCAGAAAAAACCGTCCGGTCAAAGCCTTCAAGGCGGGCTTCGTGACCTACGCTGCCCGCATCTTCTCCTTCCGAGCGAAAGACTGGACAGTATCGCTCACCACCGTTGAGGGGCGGGAACGGTTGGAGCTGTCCATCGGCAACTATCAACGAGGGATGCTGGCCGGCACCAATCCCCAATCGGCCACCTTGTCAAACGCAAAGAGGGTTCTTACTACGATTTGTGTGGAAACGCAACCGCCGGAGCTGCAAACCGCGGCTAAGGCGATTGGGGTGGACTTGGGGAGGAGAGATATTGCCCATACCTCAGAGGGAGATCCCTGGAATGGACAGCCGTTGATCCTGGTTGCGAGCGGTGCTCCCATGCAAAGCCAGTCAGGGCACAAGGTCTAGTCGGCGTAGATGCCGCCAACTCTTGCAACAGCTGTCTGGTCAGGAGAGACGCTTGCAAACCTGGGTCAATCCCTGCATCTGCAAGGCTATTGTTTCCAGGGCAAAGGCGACCAATAGCACGATTGCCTTGGAAGACCTAACTGGAATCGGAGAGCGTGTCAACCAACCGCCACGGAGCAAAACGGAGCGTCGGCGGTCGAATAGTTGGGCGTTCTACCAGCTGAGGCAGTTTGTGCACTACAAGGCGCTGCGGGCCGGGGTCACGGTTGTGGTGGTGCCGCCTGCCTATACCTCGCAGATTTGCCACCAGTGCCTGTGGATCGGGCAACGGGAAGGGAAACGCTTCCGTTGTGTCAACCCGGCTTGCAGTTGGGAAGGGGATGCAGACTACAACGCAGCATTAGCGTCAGCGAAGCGTAGCGCCTATGTCATTGCATTATTGGGGGCTGCTGTAAACCGGCCACCCTACATCCCCCTGCCCCCCGTATACGGGGGGCAGTCGGAGCCGGGTAGTTTACAACTCTTGGCCGCGGTAAACCCGCTGTAGGGCCGGCGTGACCGAATAGCTATCGACATCGGCCAGGCTCAACTTCAAGCGCAGCGTATTGAGCAGCCGCTGGTAGGGGGGCACAAAAGGGGTTTTGCCAAAGGGTTGGACGGCATCCCGGGCAACTGTCTCCAGAGGGCAGCCACGGTAGCGGAGCGGGCCAGCCCCAACAAGGTGAGCTGAGGATCCCTCTTGGCCGGGATCCACCGTCAAGCCGCGAAACTGAATCGCTCCCGGACGAGAGGCTTTGCGATAGCGCAGATAGCCGGCCCACACCTGAGCCATCCACTCCGGCAGAGCTTCGGGCCGAACGTGGCAGCGCTCCGGCAACAGGCGGTCGTTGAAAAAGCCGACAAGCACAGACCAAGCTTGCCAGAGAACAGCTCCCAAGAGGCGGGCAGCGAGAGATGGCGAAATCTTCATGGCGGAGGCCAAAAATCACTGTGGGTGGGAGTTGCCGTCGATTATATCAACCCCAATCCTGCAAGATGCTCATCTTGAACAGTTTCCCCCTCACTCGAAAGCGGAGGCCAGCTTGGGGCTAGGCGCGTTGAGCCGGCCAACTTCATCGACTACAATAAGCGCAAAGCTTAGGTGCCGTTTAAAGAAATTCTGAAAGCGCACCAACAAGCAGACTCCAGCACTACTGCACTGAACTGAGGGGCTCGAGACATGACCTGGCGCGGCGACATCACTCCCATCAATCGGCTGTGGGGATCCCTTCCCTACCTTCTGCCTTTGGTATCGGCCCTGCCCTTCGGCTTTGTGCCCTCGGGTTTGTTTCAATCTCTGCCAGGTTTGATCCCCATTTTTAGTCCACTGCTGCGCTTGCTGCCCCTGGCCACAGGCTGGTTGGGGGTGGGGATATTTCTCGCCCTGCTATTTTTAGTCCGCAACAGCCGTGTCGCCCACTTTGTTCGCTTCAACACCATGCAGGCGCTGTTGCTCAACATTGCCCTGTTCTTGGTGCAAGTGTTGATGCAGGTGTTTGCTATGCTCTTTGGCAACCTCGGCCTGGCAGCACTTGTCAGCATTTTGGCCACCACCGCACTTCTGGGCGTGATCGCCATCACCGTCTACGCTTGGGTGCAGAACGTTCGCGGCCACTATGCCGAGGTGCCGGTGCTCTCCGATGCCGCCTATGCCTGGATTCGCTATTAATTCCTGGCAAAGAGGGAGGTAGGCAACGCCTAGTCCAGAAGTGAGGATGAAAGCGTTACGCCAACCGAAGCTGCTGGTCGGGCTTGCGCTGCTAACTGGAGTGCTGGCCCTGCTCTGGCCGATGCTGCAGCGGGGCTACCCCATCACTCATTCCACCCACTTCAACCTCAGTTGGGCCTTTCAGTATCAGCGGCAGTTTTTCGGCGGGCAGTTTTACCCCCGCTGGCTGGAGTATTCCAACTTCGGCTACGGCAACCCCACCTTTGCCTTCTATCCACCTCTATGCATGGTGGCCCCTTTGCCGTTTCGCCTGCTGGGGCTGGATATGCCTGGATCCTTGGTGGCCAGCATGGGCCTGGCGATGGCGGTCTTTGGGCTGGGGCTGTACGTCCTGCTGCGGCAAGTGCTTCCTTGGGCTTTGGCGCTGGTCTTGGCCCTGCTGAGCATGGCCGGCCCCTATTGGTTGGTGGATATCTACCAACGGGGGGCAATTGGAGAAGTGTGGGCCATTGCAGTCCTGCCCTGGATTTTCTGGGCCTCGCTGCAGGTGATCTGCCGGCCCCAGTCCCTTTGGCCGATTGCGGCTTTGGCGCTGAGCTATGGCCTGCTGGCCCTCTCTCATTTGCCCACTTTGCTGATTTTTACTTGGTTTGGCTGCCCCTGCCGTGGGTGGTGGGGGGAAGGGATCCCTTATGGCCCAGAGTGGGACGCTGCTACCTGGGATTTGGTCTGGGACTGGGGTGGGCGGCTTTTTATTTGCTGCCGGCTTTCTGGGATCAGCGCCATGTCCAGGTGGATTTTGTCAACTTTGCCGAGGAATACATGCCCCAGCATCGCTTAATGCTGAGCGGGCTAACTCAGCTTCAGCCGCGCTGGACAGAGCACTGGTTTGAGAGCAACCTGGTGGGGTACTGGGTCTGGATGGCAGCGGTTCTGGTGGGGGCGGGGCTCCTGGTTTTTCTGGAGTGGCTGGCCCGCCGAACAGAGGGGACGTTGCTCTTGCAGGGAAGCGGAGCTGACGAATTCCCTCTTGCCAAAGCCACCCTGCTCTACAGCCTGGGAGCCAGCCTGGTGGCGTTGCTGATGATGACGGATCTGCTGGCTGGGCTCTACGAGTGGGTTTTGCCGCTGCGGCGCATCCAGTTTTCCTGGCGCTGGATGGCGGTGACGGCAGTAACCGTGCCTTGGCTATTGGGATCCTTAGCTGGGTGGGGATGGGGGCACAAGCGCCTGCAGCTCCTTTTGCTGGGTGGGGATCGGCCTG